>CAJHYP010000226.1_pt1 | contig 20586 bp, 14 predicted proteins | sample 9198731 | NCBI WGS metagenome assembly CAJHYP01 (sample SAMEA7708363, study PRJEB35096) | sediment metagenome | biome: marine neritic benthic zone biome [ENVO:01000025]; feature: sediment [ENVO:00002007]; material: shallow marine sediment [ENVO:03000034] sea grass bed [ENVO_01000059] ...
CGATAACGCGCGTGAACACTCCGGTGCTGAGCGCGGTTTCGATCGACCACGCAATCAGCGGTTTGCCATTGAAATCACGGATGTTTTTCCGTGGTATCCGCTTCGAGCCGCCACGTGCCGGGATCAGGCAAATGCTCACGCTAATGCCTCGCCCAAACGATCCACGACTTCGTCCTGCATGCTTTCGGTCATGGTTGGGAAAAGCGGGATGCTGATGGCCCGCGAATAATAGGTTTCGGCGTAGGGAAACTGTCCTTGCTGGAACCCTCGTTCCCGCCAATATGGCTGCGTGTGCACAGGGATATAGTGCACATTCACGCCTATTCCACTTGCCCGCAAACTATCGAATACTTCTCGACGCCTGTCCGCGTCGACCCGAACCACATAGAGATGAAACGCCGACGTCGCTGCCGCGATCCGACCGGGAGGATCAAGTGGCAAGTCCGCAAGCAACCGATCATAACGCGCGGCCAAAGCGTTGCGTCGTGTGACGTATTCCTCCAGTCGCGTCATCTGACTGACGCCAAGGGCTGCTTGAATGTCAGTCATCCGATAGTTCAGCCCAAGATCGATCTGCTGATAATACCAGTCCCCGTCGCTTTCGCCGTGCATCAACTTGGGATCGCGGGTCACCCCATGGGTGCGAAGCAGCCGCATGCGTTCGGCCAGCGCCGCATCCTGCGTCGTTGCCAGTCCGCCTTCGGCAGTGGTCACGATTTTCACCGGGTGAAAGCTGAAAACTGCAATTTTCGAATGCGCACATGAACCGACCGGTCGATTACCAAATCGTCCTCCGATCGCATGGCTTGCATCTTCGACAACCGAAACACCGTGTTCGCGGGCCAGTGCGCCGATTGCTTCCATGTCGCATGACTGTCCGCACATGTGTACCGGCATGATGATCTTCGGCAGCCGCCCTACTTTCTTCGCCTGCTCGAGCTTCTCGGCTAGGGCGACGGCGGACATGTTGAATGTCTCAGGGTCGATATCGACAAAATCGACGTCAGCGCCGCAAAGATGGCCCACGTTTGCAGACGCAACAAATGTAATCGGCGAAGTCCAAAGCAGATCGCCGCGTCCCAGCCCCAAAGCAAGACAGGCGATATGAAGCGCAGCCGTCGCCGAACTGACAGCAACGCCATGCGCGCAATCAACGGCGCGGCAGACGCTTTCCTCAAAGGCCGGAATGCAGGGACCTTGCGTTATGAAATCCGATTTCAGTGCCGCGACGACCGCCGCAACATCGTCATCTCGAATTTCATGGCGCCCATAGGGGATCACAATCCCAGGTCCTCGACCATCGAAAGAAACGCATCTGCGTTCAGCCATTCGGTATTCGAGCCGGAATTGTATTCAAATCCTTGCGCAACCTCCGAACCGCGTTCGCCCAACATGTTTTCCTCGAAACTCGCTTTGAACCCGAAGGTAATCGTTGCCTTGATCACATAGTGATCGGCAAATTCCAGTGTCAGGTGGCTGTCATCGGCGGGGCACATAATCTCGTGGAGCTTTTCGCCAGGCCGGATGCCGACGGTCTTGTGCGGAAGGTCCGGAGCCAGGGCCTTGGCCAGATCGGTTACCTTCATCGACGGGATCTTCGGCACAAAAATCTCGCCACCCTGCATCCGCTGAAAATTCTTCAAAACAAACTCAACGCCCTGATCGAGCGTGATCATGAAGCGGGTCATATCAGGATGCGTGATCGGCAGCTCGGTTGCTCCACCCGCGATTTGCGACTTGAAGAAAGGAACTACGGATCCGCGCGACCCGACGACATTGCCATACCTCACGACCGAAAACCGGGTCTTTCGACTGCCGACCATGTTGTTGGCGGCCACGAATAACTTGTCGCTGGCGAGCTTGGTCGCTCCGTAGAGATTGACCGGATTGGCGGCCTTGTCGGTCGACAGCGCGATAACCTTGTCCACCTCGGCTTCCAGCGCGGCCTCGATCACATTCTGGGCGCCGTGAATGTTGGTTTTGACCGCTTCAAACGGGTTATATTCCGCCGCCGGAACCTGCTTCAATGCGGCGGCGTGAATAACGTAATCGACGCTGTCCATCGCCTCGCGAAGCCGCCGTCGGTCGCGCACGTCGCCGATGAAATAGCGCATGCACGGGTCGTTCCAGACCTGTGCCATCTCGAACTGTTTCAACTCATCGCGGCTGAAGACAATGATCTTTCGCGGCGCGTGGTCCTGCAGCAGGTGCTCGATGTATTTGTTGCCAAAGCTGCCGGTGCCGCCGGTGATCAATATCGTCTTGTCATCAAACATCTTCACCGCCTTCGTCTCTGTCCGGGCAGCTTTACTTGGGGTGGCGGAAATATGGAATAGCGGAGGATTCTTTTGCAATCTTCTGCGCGCCGGCTGGCGTGGCAATGAAAATCTTGCGTTATCTGGGAGCTATGTCGCTGAAAATTAGGACAAATCGACGCGCGGCGAAATTTTTGTTGCAACCAGACAATTCGCGCTGACAACTAGGTATGCAAAAATGAGTCCGTCAGGATCAAATGTACGAGGAGGAATATAATGAAAACATATATGAAAGCCGTTTGCGTCGCTGCCATTGCACTGCTTCCGGGCACCGCATTTGCAGCCTGCGACGCCGGCGAGATCGTCATCAAATTTAGCCACGTCACCAATACCGACAAACACCCCAAGGGGATAGCCGCGTCGCTTTTGGAAGCGCGTGTGAACGAGGAGATGAACGGCACGGCTTGTATCGAGGTCTTCCCGAACTCGACGCTTTATAACGATGACAAGGTGCTCGAGGCGATGCTGAACGGCGACGTGCACTTGGCTGCACCGTCGCTTTCGAAGTTTGAAAAGTTCACCAAACAGTTCCGACTGTTCGATCTGCCATTCATGTTCAAGGACGTCGACGCCGTGGACGCATTCCAGGCGTCCGATGCAGGGCAGAAAATGAAGGACAGCATGCAAAAGCGCGGGCTTCAGGGTCTGGCCTTTTGGCACAACGGCATGAAGCAGATGTCGGCGAACAAGGCACTTATTCTTCCTTCCGATGCCAACGGTTTGAAATTCCGCGTTCAGGCCTCGGACGTTTTGGTCGCGCAGATGGAAGCCATCGGCGGGTCGCCTCAGAAAATGGCCTTTGCGGAAGTGTACGGCGCGCTCCAGCAGGGTGTTGTCGACGGACAGGAAAACACCTGGTCGAACATCTATGGCCGGAAATTCTTCGAGGTACAGGATGGAGTGACCGAAACCAACCACGGCATCATCGACTACCTGGTCGTGGCCAGCGTTGACTGGCTGGATAGCCTTGACGCCGATACGCGCGATCAGTTCCTGACGATCCTCGACGAGGTGACCGAGACCCGCAACAGCGAGGCGTTTGCGGTGAACGAAGCCGCGAAACAGTCCATACTAGACGCCGGCGGCACCATCCGCTCGCTCGATGATGAACAGCGCGCCGCCTGGGTCGAGGCGATGAGCCCCGTTTGGGATAAATTCGCCGACGACGTCGGTCAGGATATGATTGACGCCGCGCAAAGCTTCAGCGCCGGAAGCTAGAGCCAAAATATAGCACACAGCCGGACCGTCCGGCTGTGCGCACTTCGCGCAAATGCGCGATTCTCGGCGGGAGGGGAGTTCATGCGTCACGACGAAAAGGCAAACTTTGTCGATCGCCTCGAAGAGACTCTGATCGCCGTCCTTATGGGCCTGATGACGCTTGTGACCTTTGCCAACGTTGTCGCTCGATACGTCTTTAATTCAAACATTCTTTGGGCACTTGAACTCACTGTGTTCATGTTTGCCTGGCTGGTCCTGCTCGGTGCATCTTATGCGGTCAAGAAAGGCGCACACCTCGGCGTCGACATCATCCTAAACATGCTGGATCGGAGATCTCGTCGCCTGCTGGCATTGGTATCGGTCGCCTTGTGCCTCATATTCACGTTTCTCATGTTGAAGGGAGCTTGGGACTATTGGGCGAACTTTGCGAATCTTCCTGCCACCGATGGCCGTTGGTTCCCGCTGGGGTTTGAAGACAAGTTCCGCGGAAAAGGTTGGTATGAAACCAACGATATTCCAATGCCTGAAGTTTTCGCTTGGCTGAAAAATGTCTTCAACGATGGCGAAGCGTACGAAAAGATACCTCGGCTGATCCCCTATTCGATCATACCGGTTGCGATGGCTTTGATGCTATTCCGTTTTATTCAGGCGGCAGTGCATATCTGGACTGGCAAGCTTGATCGACTGGTGGCCAGCCACGAGGTCGAAGAAGAACTCGCGGAAATAGAAGCGCAACAGGGGAGCGCTTCGTAATGGATGTCGTCCTACTCTTTACGATGGTGATTGCTTTCCTGATGATCGGTGTGCCGATTGCGGTATCGCTCGGCCTCGCATCGGTTCTATTTCTTCTCTGGTTCTCCGACAGTTCACTTGCGTCCGTTGCGCAAACGCTTTTCGCCGCCTTCGAAGGGCATTTCACACTCCTGGCGATCCCATTCTTCATTCTCGCATCGAGCTTTATGACAACCGGCGGCGTCGCCCGCCGGATCATTCGATTTTCTATCGCCTGTGTTGGGCATTTTGCCGGAGGCCTGGCAATCGCTGGCGTCTTCGCTTGCATGTTGTTTGCGGCGCTTTCTGGATCGTCGCCCGCAACCGTCGTTGCCATCGGCTCGATTGTGATCACCGGGATGCGGCAAGTTGGATATACCAAAGAATTTGCCGCGGGCGTGATCTGTAACGCCGGGACGCTGGGCATTCTGATCCCACCGTCGATTGTGATGGTGGTTTATGCCGCGTCGGTCGACGTCTCGGTTGGCCGCATGTTCCTAGCGGGTGTGATCCCGGGTCTTCTGGCCGGGTTCATGCTGATGGCGACGATATATGTTATGGCCAAGATCAAAGACTTGCCGAAGGGCGAGTGGCGGGGCTGGAGCGAAGTGATCGCGTCCGGCCGAGAGGCCGGCTGGGGCCTGTTTCTGATCGTGATTATTCTAGGAGGCATCTACGGCGGGATATTCACGCCCACCGAGGCCGCCGCCGTCGCCGCCGTCTATGCGTTTCTAATCGCCACATTTATCTACAAAGACATGGGCCCACTCGCGGCACCGCGCGCAAAAAACCTGTCGGCCGCGGCCTTGGTTGAGGGCGTGCCCGCCGGCGACCCGTTTCGTCTCAGGCAAAAGCCGTGGGCGATTGTGACTGCCTTCGTCCACCGCGACACACAGCAAACACTTTTCGACGCTGGCAAGCTGACGGTGACACTTCTCTTTGTGATCGCCAATGCACTAATCCTCAAACATGTGTTGACCGATGAGCAGGTGCCGCAAAGTGTTGCAAACGCAATGCTGTCGGCCGGTTTCGGGCCGGTGATGTTCTTGATTGTGGTGAACGTGATCCTTTTGATTGGCGGTCAGTTCATGGAACCCTCGGGTCTTCTGGTGATCGTCGCGCCGCTGGTCTTTCCGATCGCGATCGAATTGGGGATCGATCCAATCCATCTCGGCATCATCATGGTGGTGAATATGGAGATCGGAATGATCACGCCGCCGGTGGGGCTGAACCTTTTCGTGACGTCAGGCGTTGCGGGCATGCCAATGATGGCGGTGGTGAGAGCGGCGCTGCCGTTCTTGGCCGTGCTGTTTGTTTTTCTGATCATCGTCACTTACGTGCCCTGGATATCCACCGTGCTGCCGCACGCCGTGATGGGACCAGAGATCATAACGAACTAGCGCCGAACCGGCTCAAATGAACCGGTTCACCAGGTTTTCAAGCCGCTCTTGGCGTCCTGAACGCGGCTCGGGCTCAATGCCGCGGGAGATCACCCGTTCTTCGCATTGCTCAAGCGTTGCGTTCGCAAGCAACGCCTGAGCCTCATCGCTGGTCCAACCCGCATATCGCTCTTCGCGAAGCCGCTCCAACGACCCGTCCTTCAGCATCGCCGCCGCTGCCTTCAAGGCACGAGCGCAGATGTCCATACCGCCGACATGAGCGAGAATTAAGTCCTCGGGATCCAGCGACTGGCGGCGCAATTTGGCATCGAAATTCGTGCCACCGGCGGTGAATCCACCCGCTTTGAGAATTTCGTAATACGCGAGCGTCACTTCGGGCGCCAAATTCGGGAACTGGTCGGTGTCCCAGCCCGATTGATAATCATTCCGGTTCATGTCAATCGAGCCGAATATTCCAAGCGATGCCGCCAGCGCAATCTCGTGTTCAAACGAATGCCCGGCCAGGATCGCATGGCCTTGTTCAATGTTGACCTTGACCTCGCCTTCAAGCCCGAAATCCTTGAGAAACCCGTAAACCGTCGCGACGTCATAGTCATATTGGTGTTTCGACGGCTCTTGCGGCTTCGGCTCAATCAAAATAGTGCCGCCAAACCCGATCCTGCGGGCATAGTCTACGACCATCGACAGGAACCGCCCGGCCTGCTGACGTTCACGGGCTAGATTGGTGTTCAAAAGCGTTTCATAGCCTTCGCGCCCGCCCCACAGGACGTAGTTTTCACCGCCAAGCTTCGCAGTAGCATCAATACAACTTTTCACGATTGCCCCGCAGTAGGCAAAGACATCCGGATCCGGGTTTGTCGCCGCGCCCGCCATGAACCGGCGGTGGGTAAAGAGGTTCGCCGTGCCCCAAAGAAGCTTGGTCTTCGACGCTTCCATCTTCTCGCCAAAGTAATCCACAATCTCCTCAAGCCGCGACTTGGATTCGGCAAAATTCGCCCCTTCCGGGCGCACATCGGCATCGTGGAAGCAAAAATAGGGCTGGCCGAGGATGTCGAACATCTCAAACGCCACGTCGGCCTTCAACTTGGCGTGGTCCATCGTGTCGCCGAACCACGGACGCTCAAATGTTTGCCCACCAAACGGGTCGCCTCCGGGCCAGGCGAAACTGTGCCAATAGGCGGCCGCGAACCGCAGATGATCCTCCATCCGTTTGCCGAGGACAATTTCATCCGGATCGTAGTTCCTGAACGCGAATTCATTTGTTGACTCAGGCCCTTCGTAGGTGATCGCTGGTATGTCTTTGAAAAACCCGGTCATGTGAAATCCTTCACGAAATTTGCGGCCTTTTTGTACCGCGAATGGCCCTCGGCAAAAGCGGGCACCAGTGCGGAATCTGGTTCCACGATCCGATCGATTTTAGGGGGTTTGGCGAGACCGGCGTCCCCGCCGGCAGCCATCATCCCTAATCGCGCGGCGCCAAATGCAGCACCGAAATCCCCGGCTTCCGGGACTGCTATGGGCACGTTCAGCGCGGTGGCGATGGTGCTTATCCAGCTATCGGAACGGCTACCACCGCCGACGGCGAAAACGCTTTCAATCCGCGTGCCCGTAGCTGCCAGTGCGTCCTGGCAATCGGCGAAGGCGAATGCCACGCCCTCAAGAACCGCGCGTGTGCAGGCTGCGCGGTCCGTTGCATGCTCCAGCCCCAAAAACCCGCCACGCACCGAGCCGGAGTTTAACGGCGTGCGTTCGCCGCCAAGATAGGGAAGGAAGACCGTTTTTCCTGGTGCCTGGAGTTTTCCAAGCGATGCGGTTAGCTCTTCGGCCTTATCGCCAAACATTCCGGCGTACCAATTCAAAGCGTCGGTTGCGGCAAGAATGACTCCCATCTGATGCCAGGTATTCGGTATCGCATGACAGAACGTGTGGACCGCGGTGTCCGGATCTGGGCGGTAACCGTCGTTGGCGGCGAAAAGCACTCCAGAAGTTCCCAGCGACACAAATGCTTGACCGGCCCGAACAACGCCCATTCCAATGGCCGAAGCTGCGTTGTCGCCGGCACCTCCCGCAACCACCGCGCGGCCTATGCCCCAACGTTCTGAGAGTTCCTTGCGCAACCGGCCGGACACATCCGAACCCTCGACAAGCGCCGGCATGTGCCCGCGCCCAAGACCAGACTTCGCCAAAAGCACGTCGCTCCAATCGCGAGCGCCGGTGTCCAGCCAGCTCGTCCCGGCCGCGTCAGACATCTCGCCGACATGATCGCCCGTCAGCCAAAGTCTCACATAGTCTTTGGGCAGCAGCACCTTCTCGATATTACCGAAAACCGCAGGTTCGTGTTTTGCCACCCAAGCAAGCTTTGGCGCGGTAAATCCCGGAAAGACGATATTCCCACTGATGTGTCGCCAATCCGGATCCCCATCCATTTCGGCGGCCTCAACCTCCGAGCGCGTGTCATTCCACAGAATGCATGGCCGCAGAACTTCATCCGATTTGTCAAGAAGTGTCGCACCGTGCATCTGACCCGAAAGCCCGATTCCTATTACACTACTGAGTGCGCCCGTCGCGGCGAGGCCGTCCATTACCGTCTCGGCGGCGGAAATCCAGTCGGCGGGGGCCTGCTCGGACCAGCCGGAGCTTGGCCGGCTAACGGTCAGCGGAGAATTTGCCTCGGCGACGATCGCCTGATTTTCGTCGATAACCAGGCCTTTTAGGCCAGACGTGCCAAGATCCAGGCCCAGATACATCAGGCAGCCAGATGTTCAGGCTTCTTTCCAGCGATGATCATGGCAAGAATGTCGTCAGTCGACACTTCATCAACTTTTACGACGCCCACCAACTTTCCGTTCTTCATCACGGCGGCGCGGTCGCATAGTGCTTTGACCTGGTGAACGTCGTGGTCAATCAAAAAAATTCCAAGCCCTTGGCGCTTTAACTCATGGATCAGCTCCGCGACCATTTGAGTTTCCTGCGGCCCAAGTGCTGCGGTCGGTTCGTCCATGATTAGGATTTTTGCGTTGAAGTAGACTGCGCGCGCAATCGCAACGGATTGCCTTTGTCCGCCGGACAGCGCACTGACGGCGGCAGAGAACTTTTGGAAATTCGGGTTCAGCCGCGCCATGATCTTCCGCGTCTCGGCTTCCATCGCCGAGTCATTGACCAGCCCCGTCGCAGAGGTGATCTCGCGTCCCAAAAACAAGTTCGAGGCCGCATCGAGATTATCCGCCAGCGCTAATGTCTGATAAATGGTCTCGATGTTGTAAGCGCGGGCATCCCGCGGATTGTTAATCTCGACCGGCGATCCGTTTATCTTTATCTCACCAGAATCCATTTGATAGGCGCCTGAAAGACATTTGATCAGAGTGGATTTGCCGGCACCGTTGTGGCCCAACAATCCGACGACTTCGCCCGGGTAAAGATCAACGCTCACATGATCGACCGCCTTAATCCCTCCAAAAGCAATCGAGATGTCATTAAGTTCAACGAGAGGTGTTCCGCGATCATCGTTCATTAACTTGCTCCCGTTCGTCTGCGGTAGATGATGTCAATAAGAACCGCCACCACAAGCACCGTGCCTACGACAATGTTCTGAAATGGGGCGTCAACGCCGACCATAGCCATACCCGACTGCAAGGACTGCATGATCAACGCGCCAAGAATAGCGCCGTAAATCGTGCCGATACCGCCCGACAACGCTGTCCCTCCGATGACGGCGGCTGCAATCACGCGCAATTCGTCCAATGTGCCAATGTCGTTGGAATGAAATGTTAAACGGGCCGAGGCGACTATGGCTGACAACGCGCACAGAAAACCCATGATTGCGAAAACTTTGACCGTCAGAAAGCGGATATCGATCCCTGAGAGTTCGGCCGCGTCAGGGTTGCCGCCCGTTGCGAAGATATAACGCCCAAGTCGGGTTTGGCGCGCAACAACGGTCATGATGACGGCGACGATAATGAGAAGCAGCACTGAGACCGGAATTCCGTAACCTTGCGTCAATCCCTCGGGCATGACTTCGCCCCGGGCGTCGAACATACGTTGCAGACGCGCCGTGGGGATTTGGTAGGAGTTTAGTATTGCGACGAACCCGAGAATAACGCCGGTGACAATTGCTCCAAGAGCGATCTCTGCCCACATTGGTTTGACGGGAAACGCGTGGGCCACTTTGTTGCGGCGGGCCGACGCAAGCACGAGTAGCGATGCCGCCACCGCGACAAGGCCGAAGATCCAGGACCAGGTTTCGCCAAGTGTGCCGTTAATGCCCCCAAAAAGGAGAAAGTCTTCATTCAACGGACCGATTGTCTGACCACTTGTCTGATACCAAGCGACATTGCGCCAAACGAGCAAACCGCCGAGCGTAACGATAAAGGCCGGTATAGTGAGATACCCCACAAGCCAGCCATTGAACGCGCCGACGATTGTTCCGACGGCAAGACCCACAAGAATAGCAATTGGTGCGATGGCAGCGCTGCCCAAATCGAACCCAAGATGCTGTGGCAGCCAAACCGTTTGCGTCATTGCCATGAACGCCGAACAAGTTGCCAGCAGGGAACCGACAGAAAGGTCTATGTGCCGTGTGACAATTACAAAGACCATGCCGGTCGCCATGATCGCCACCGAGACCGTTTGGATCGTAAGATTGAAAATATTGCGCGGAGTAAGGAAGCGCCCGTCGGTGATTACATTGAATACCAGACAGAGAACCAAAAAAGCCCCAATCATGCCAAGCAGCCGGGTATCTAACTCCAGCGCGGCAAAGATGTTTCGAGGCTTCGTAGATTGAGTTTCGGTAGTATCGGTCATGGCAATTCTCGATCCAACGACGAAAGGTTTTCCGGGGTTCTCGCCCCGTGAACCGAGGCGAGAACAAGTTCGCTAGGTCAAATGTTACCTAGTTACAGGGAGCTGGTCCGCCTGAAACGCCCTGACAAAGCTTGTCCTGAGCGATCCAACCTGCGTCGACGACGTCGCTCAAGTTGTCCTGAGTGACCGGTACAGGCGCCAGCAGAACGGCATTCATGTCATTGCCGCCCGGCGTTTTGAACATCATCGAGCCTTCGATGTCGCCCATAGCCGCACCGCCAGCAAGCGCCGCGGCGATCTCACCGGCAGCCTTGCCCAATGCGCGTGCATCCTTCCAGACACTGACCGTTTGAGTGCCAAGTGCAACACGGTTCAGCGCCGCATGGTCGCCATCCTGACCTGAGACCGGGATGCCTTCCATGCCTTGAGCCGTCAAAGCTGCTACGACACCACCTGCGGTGCCGTCATTCGAGGCGACCACAGCATCGACTTTGTTGTCGGTGGCTGTCAGGATCTGCTCCATATTCCGCTGGGCGTTTGCAGGAAGCCAGCCATCGGTGTAGGCCTCGCCGACTATTTCTATGTCTCCAGCATCGATCGCCGCTTGCAGGACTTCCTGCTGACCGCCGCGCAAGAAATCGGCGTTCGGGTCGGCAGACGACCCTTTGATCATGACATATTTGCCGCTGGGCTGGGCCGCGAGAACGGCGCGCGCCTGCATGCGTCCAACTTCGACGTTATCGAATGTCAGATAGAATGCCCGCGGGTCTTCGATCAAGCGGTCGTAAGCGATAACCGGGATGCCTTCGTCGGCCGCGGCCTGAACAGCCGGAATGATTGTCTCGGCGTCTTGCGCCAGGACGATCAAGGCGTTGACACCCTGAGCCATCAGGCTTTCGATATCCGCCAGCTGTTTGGCGGAAGAGGATTGAGCGTCAGACGAGATATACGTCGCGCCAGCCGCTTCCAAAGCGCCCTTTATGGCAGCTTCGTCTGTTTTCCAGCGTTCTTCCTGGAAATTCGACCAGCTGACGCCAACGGTTATACTATGACTGCCGGCAAATACCGGAGCGGCGATGCAAGTCGCAGCTGCAAGCGCCGCGAACAGCGTCCTTCTTTTCATGATGTACCTCCCAAGTTTCGACCCAATACGGGCCGCCCGGCAGATTCGCCGGAATGCCAATAACCTGCCAGAATTAATTTTCTTGTCAAATTAAAAATTTGCCGAAATACTGCAATTTGCCCCATACGACGCGGTGCCGAGGCCAAAATCGGCCGCAGTCCTAACCGCAACCGATGTATCGCCGCTTATTTAATTCGGAAAGTAAATTATGGATGATGCGTATGATTTCGAGCCTTCGAATCTGGAAAACCCGGAAGGTTGCGGCCCTCTGATCGCGCCGCTTTCGGAATCCACACGGCCGGTCCGGCAACAGATATTTGAGCGCGTCCGTGCCGCCGGATCAATCTCGCGCGCTCAGATATCAAAGGAGCTCGGCGTCAGTCCTGCGTCAGTCACAACGCAGACTTCGGAACTCATCGCTTCGGGATTTCTGTATGAAACAACGGATCAAAGGCTTGCCGACGATGCGGGCCGTGGTCGCCCGCCCGTCGCACTTGGGGTTCGACCGGATGCCCATTACGTCGTCGGCATTAAGCTATCTGACCGCGAACACACAGCCGTCGTCGTTGATTTTGCAGGCAACCGACTGGCTTCGGCCACGGTTCTTTCTGCGGGCGTGCAATCATTGCCCGAAGTTCTTGAGGCCACCGCCAGTCTGATCGACCGCGTGTGCAGCGAAGCTGGAGCGGATCGGTCGTCACTGTCCGCCATTGGCATAGGACTGCCGGGATTCATAAACTCCGCGTCCGGCAAAGTACATTGGTCGCCAATGCTGATCGAACGCGATGTGAACTTCGCTGATGCCGCGACCAAGCACCTTGGAGCACCGGTCACAATCGACAACGACGCAAATCTTGTCGCTTTGGCAGAACTGTGGTTCGGCGTTGGACGGCGATTGCCAGATTTTGCGGTGGTGACCATCGAGCACGGTGTTGGCATGGGTCTGGTGGTAAACCATCGGCTTTATCGTGGTGCGATGGGCCTTGGAATGGAGCTCGGCCATATCAAAGTTCAGCTTGACGGCGCGCTCTGCCGCTGCGGGCAGCGGGGATGCTTGGAGGCATACATTGCTGACTACGCGCTTGGGCGTGAAGCGACCGCCGCACTGGATCGCATCGGGCAAACTGCGATGCCCCTGCCAGTGTTGCTCGAAAGCCTGTTCGACAATGCAAAAGCCGGAAACGCAGCGGCGCGATCTATTTTTCGACGCGCCGGGAGATATCTCGCACTTGGGCTTGCAAATGTAGTCAACCTTTTTGACCCTGCTTTGATCATTCTGTCAGGCGAACGGATGCGGTATGATTATCTCTACGCCGATGAAATGATGCACGAATTGGAAGAAATGTCTTTGAATGCAGGTAGGGGTGTCCCCCGAATTGAAGTGCATGCCTGGGGCGATCTGCTTTGGGCGCACGGCGCTGCGGCACTGGCATTATCTTTGGTAACTGACGAGCACCTTGGAATAATGCGTGCGCAGGTGCCCCAATGAGAGCGCTGGCGATCATGCTTGTCGCCAGTACTGCGGCAGCTGAACAGGTACCGAACAATCTGGTATTCACCGACCAGTCCCACGGTCTACCGATGGAGCACAGCTACACCGGCGACTGGGAGCATTTTGTCGGCGGCGGTGTCGCGGTATTTGATTGCAACGGCGATGACCGTCCGGACATTTTTGTCGCAGGGGGGACTTCGCCCGCTCGGCTTTTTGTGAATGAAACTATCGACGATGGAGCGCTTCAGTTTGCCGACGGAGCGGCCGATGAGATTCTCGGTGTCACCGGTGCCTATCCGATCGACGTTGACAGTGACGGGCTCATTGACCTTGCGGTGTTGCGGGTCGGACCGAATATGCTGCTCAAAGGAAACGGTGAATGTGGGTTTGACAACGCGAGCGTAGACTGGGGCTTCGATCCCGGTGACGCGTGGTCAACAGCCTTTAGTGCAACTTGGGAACCAGGCAAAGCCCTTCCCACACTCGCGATTGGTAACTACGTCGACCGCGCCGACCCCGACGGCCCTTTTGAGGCTTGCGACAGCAACGAGCTTCACCGCCCAAGCCGCGATAAGTATGGACCGCCGGAAAGGCTGGAACCCGGGTTTTGCGCGCTCTCAATGCTGATTTCTGACTGGCAACGATCCGGCACACCTGAGCTGCGAATATCCAATGACCGGCACTACTACGTTGATGGCGGGTACGAAGAAATGTGGCAACTCAATCCGCTAGCCTCGCGAACGGAGGCGGACGGTTGGCAGCGCATTTCGCTCTTTGGCATGGGGATCGCCAGCCGCGACATCGACGGCAACAGCTTTCCCGATGTCATGCTGACGTCGATGGGCGATCAGCTCTTACAGTTCAATAACGGCGCATCACTAACCAACGCACCTTTCAGCATCGGCACATACGCGCAACGTCCCCACATAGGCGACGATCTTAAGCCATCGACAGGATGGCATGCCGAATTTGGTGACGTGAACAACGACGGACGGACCGACCTTTTTATTGCAAAAGGCAACGTCCATCAGATGGCGGATGCCGCGATGCGCGACCCTAACAACCTTTTGATTCAGACAGTTGCTGGTGCGTTCGTTGAAACAGCTAAAGAGGCCGGCGTCGCGACCATGGAACGGTCCCGCGGTGCAGCGCTTGCGGATTTTGACGGCGATGGGCGGCTGGATATCGTCGTGGTCAATCGCCTCGCTCCATTGGAGATCTGGCGGAACGAAGCAAAAGATGTTGGCAACTGGTTGACGATCGAACTGCGCCAGCAAGCGCCAAACATGCGTGCGGTGGGGGCCTGGGTCGAAGTTCGGGTCGGAGACTCCGTCGTCGTGCGTGAACTGACGGTCGGTGGCGGCCATGGCGGCGGTCAGGCCTTACCCCTTCACTTCGGCCTAGGTCAGGCCGACATCGCAGAATACCGCGTTTTGTGGCCTGGCGGCGCGTGGTCAGACTGGATGAGTGTTGCGGCGAACCAGCGCATTTTGGTGTCTCGATAGCGGCCCGCCGGCCGGGACATTAAAGATCGATCTCGATCACGCCATCGGCTTCTGCTGCCCGTGACTGGCAAAGGATCATGCGCGTTTCGCGCTCTTTGTTGGAGAGTACAAAATCCCGATGCTCAACTTCGCCCGAAATGACCTGACAACCGCAGACTCCGCAAAGCCCATCCGAGCACTTCACCAGAACCGGAATTCCCGCTTCGGCCAACGCGTCTGTTGCGCTCAACTCAGCTGGAACCGGAACGTCGAGCCCGCTTTTTGCCAATCGCAGAGTGAATGGATGATTTTCATACTCCGGCACGTCCGGGGTCGAAAAGTATTCAATGTGGCATGCGTCGTCCGGCACGCCGTTTTCCGTCGCCGCGGCTACAACGGCAGCCATATAGGCATCTGGACCGCAGGCATAAACGTGCGAACCTGTCGGTGCGTCCGAAAATATCTCGCTGAAGTCGGCACGCGAGTCCGCATCGGAGATATGAATGTGTGCGCTATCTGACCAGGCAAAGCTCTGAATATCCTTCCAAAACCCCGCCGCGCTTTGCGTCGGGACCGAATAGTGCAGATCAAATTCGGTGCCGATCGTGTGCAGCCGATGTGCCATTGCGATCATCGGCGTGATGCCAATCCCACCCCCCATCAGAAAACTTTTCGTCGCAGCCTCAATCAGCGGGAAATGATTGATCGGCTCTGAGATGAATACCTTGCGGCCCTCGGAGAATATCCGGTGCATCAACGCAGACCCGCCGCGGCCATCCACTTCCCTAAGAACGGCAATTTGGTAGCGTGACCGATCAGCGGGATCGCCGGACATCGAATACTGGCGCAGGAATTCCGGTGCCACGACGACATCCAGATGCGCCCCGGCGGTCCATTCCGGCAGGTCCAACCCGTCAATCGAGCGAAATTCATACTTCGCGATGTCGTCCGTCAGACGTTCAACCCGCGATACTTCCACCCTCACAACCGGGCTTTTCCCCTCACCACGATAGCGATGCAAATGACTGGTATCTCCTGCGGCCAGTCGCGCCCGGTGTTCGTCCGCACTGACCAGATCTTTGTAAGCCTTGATGCCGGCTTCGCGGTCCATTGGAAACGGATACGGCCAAGGATGCGGCGCGAGGTTTGCTGGATAGACAGCAAGTGTTTGCTCTTCGTATTCCAGATCAAGATCGCGCTGAAGCCCGCGCTCGTTCACGGGATTTTCGGCCGGATGGTATCCTCCATCCGGTCCAAGTTCGATGTCCCACCACCACTTTTTGAATGGATTTAGGCCGCCATTGCCCACCAGATCATCCAGCCGCGCCAGAGCGGGGGCGGCGGAAGGGATATTCATCGCCGCCCACCGGAAAGGCCGCTCCGCAAAAAGCCCTTCCAAATTCCATGGACAGGTCTTCATGCACCGCCCGCACATCGCGCCGCCCTCAGTTGTGATTCTATAGGTGGCGCATTTCTGGCTGTCGGATTTCCAGATCTCATAGCCATTGAACATCAATTTCGGCCCCGCCGTGATCGCGCCCGAGGGGCATTCACGGGCGCATTTGTTGCAAGCCTCGCAAAAGGCCTGCAGGCCGAAATCAATTGGCTTGTCATGTGTGACCGGCATGTCCGTCGTCACCACGCCGGATTTCAGCCGTGGTCCAAGAAATGGGTTCAGAATAACTTCGCCGATGCGGCTGACCTCACCCAATCCGGCAAGCAGCAACAAAGGTGGCTGCAGCACTTCGCCATCCAACACAGTGTGAGCCTTAGCTTCATACCCCAACCGTCTGATTTGTTTGGCAATGACGCCGCCAAGTAGCGAAAACCGAAGGTAGGCCCGCATAGATTGCGCGACCGAAATCCAGTCGTCCCCGCTGGCACCCTCCATGGTCTCGTAGCCTTGGTCCACGATCATGGAAATCGCCTGATCGTGCGGCGGAACAATTGGCGCACCTGTGGCATCGTGCGAATACCAGGTCCATTCCGGACACCGGCTGATGCCGGCGGCATCTATGCCCAGAAGATATGTCGCCGCTTTCAAGTTCAGCGCATTTGTTTCGGCGTCAGGTTCAGTAGGTGCGCCTTCGGACGGACCGTCTTGAAGCAACACAAACGCCCCAAGCAGCCGCCGCTGCGCCATTGAAGTCGCGGCCTTGCGGGCATAGTGACCGCCTTTGGCGCCTTCTTGTACTTTAACGCCCATATCGCCAAACTGCGCGCGGGCAAACATATCCGTGCGCTTAGGCACGCGCGGTATATTGGCCTCGTCGATCAAAGTTGTCGGTTTGTCGACGCGCTTGAGTGTCTCGAATGGGTGCGGGCCGTCGGCGAACCGGCGATTGCGAAAGGGATCGACATTTGTCGAGTTTTTGCGAAACCCGACACCCAGCCACCAGGCTGGACCTTCGGTTTTGAATTTTGGCTGTTCCGCGTGCGGCTTTAGCGGTGCATCCGGGGCCATCTCCAGCGTTGTCGTGATCGCGGCAAGGCCAAATCCGTGCAATAGGTATGGTGCCCAAAGCTTACCATCGTCCGCCGCAACCAAGCCGGCCGCGACTGCCAGGATGTTCAGATCGACATCGCTGCTGGACGCGGTGTGGGCTTTCGCTTCCCACCCCAACAATCGAATGTAGTTTGCAAGCACTGTGGCTGTCTCCGCTGCACGAAGACAGGCCACGTGTCGACCGGCGCCAGTCAACCAGGCCGCCCCGGGCTCGTCCGGTCGCAATGGACGTGGCGCTTCATTCAGAATCACCAGCGTGTGGGTATGCGCTTTGATTGAACGGGGCGGCGCCTCCATCGATTCCTTCAGGTCGGCCATGATCACATCGATGCCGGACGCCAGCGTCTTGGTTTGCCGGGTTCGAAGCGCTTCGGACAATTCCGCAATATCAGGGTTGGCGTAAGGCGCGCTTAATCGCGCAATACCAGGCAACTCCGCGGCGCCGACCATGCCACAATCGCTGAAATAAGCAAATGATTTTAGATGCTTGGCGCGTTGGTCGGGATCTTCCGGGATCGTCGAACGTGTCTTGCTCACAATTCCATCACGAACCGTGTCCATCATCGCCTGGTATTCCGTCATCGCGTTAATGATCGAGCCGTGATCGTCCGGTCGCCGAAAGCTGAGCGGCTCGAACGCTGGTACGGCTTGCAGGTCGGCGGATGACTGGCGTGAAAGCCGCTCAAGCGGGTAGGGACCCAGATGGACGGGTCGGCGTTTGTCAGAGAAGATCCTCATGTCCCCGTTGCTAGTTCCAATTGCCGCTGGGGTCGAGCACTGGGCAGTTGCATTTCAGCGGACACCTGCGAAATTCAATTGCCCACACTTCGGCGGGAGATTATAGCGCGGTCTCATGTCTCAACAGTCAGACACTCCCCTACCGAACGTTTCGTTCGGCAGCCAAGCGCGTGCGCTGCTTGTTTTGGGGCTGCCGTTGGTCGGCAGCCACTTGGCGCAGATTGCTATCACCACCACCGATACTCTGATGCTTGGCTGGTATGATGTGACGTCACTTGCCGGCGTGTCACTGGCGGGCCCGGTCTATTTCGCTGTCTTTCTTGTCGGGTCGGGGTTTGCTTGGGCCGTCATGCCCATGGTGGCAAGTGCGGCGGGCACCGAGGGCGACCGGCAGGTGCGGCGCGCGACTCGGATGGGTATGTGGATAGTGATCCTATTTGGATTGCTTTTCACGCCGCCGCTTCTGTATTTCGAGGAATTCTTCCTTGCCATCGGCCAAGAGGTCGACGTCAGTCGCGAAGCAGGGCGTTATATGTCGGTCGCGGGATTTGGGCTGTTGCCCGCGCTCGTTGTCATGGTGCTAAAAAGCTATCTGTCGGCGCTTGAACTGGCCCGAAGCATCTTGCTTGTGACAATTGCTACCGCGATCTTGAACGTTTTTCTGAATTACGTGCTCATCTTCGGCAATTGGGGCGCGCCTGAACTTGGCGTCGTCGGCGCTGCAATCGCATCGGTGATCGGACACGTGGTGTCGCTCGTCGCGCTGATTGTCTATGCGGCTCTCAAGACCTCGCAATATACGCTTTTTCAGAACTTTCATCGCCCTGATTGGGAAGCGATCCGCCAGGTTTTCATGCTCGGTTGGCCAATCAGCATTACAATGCTGTCAGAAGTCTCGCTCTTTGCGGCCTCCTCGATTTTGATGGGTTGGGTTGGCACAATTGCGCTTGCAACGCATGGGATTGCGCTCCAGATCACGTCCATCGTGTTTATGATCCATGTTGGGCTGTCGCAGGCGATCACGGTCAAGGCGGGTCGCGCCTGGGGCCGCGGCGACAAGGCGCTTCTGGTGATCGCCAGCAAAGCGTCGCTGATCCTGTCAGCCGTGGCCGTGGTGTTCACGGTCATTCTGTTTCTCGCAATCCCGGAAATTCTCATCGGTGCCTTTATCGACCCAGACGATCCAAGGCGAGCAGAAATTCTGATCATAGGTGCAGCGCTTCTGGCTGTCGCGGCACTGTTTCAAGCCGTCGACGCCGCCCAGGTCATGGCACTGGGAATGCTTCGCGGCGTGCAGGACACGAAAGTGCCGATGTGGATGGCCGCCTTCGGATATTGGGTTGTCGGTGTGCCGACAAGTTACCTTCTCGGTTTCACGGCAGGCATGGGTGGCGTCGGCGTCTGGCTGGGACTATGCGTGGGGCTCGCCGTTGCCGGTATTCTTTTGCAGTATCGATTCTGGACCCGCCATGTCGGAGGTATCCGCCGTCCGGCCTAGTCCGCGACCGTCCGCAACCACTCCATCACGTCGCCCCGCACCGACTGAACGCCCGATGCACGCGCAGCGTCGATGACGTCTCTGGCTTCATTCAATCTGACCCGTCGGAGCAAATGTTTGACGGGTCCAATCGACGCTGCCCGCATCGAAAGTGACCGCAATCCCATCGCAGCAAAACACAAGGCCTCAATCGGACGCCCAGCATCTTCGCCACAAAAACCGACGGGCGTATCCGTTTCTGCGCAGCGGCCGACAATCTGCTCCAGAAATGTCAGGAAACTGACATTCAGCGTGTCATATCGGCGGCGCACACGTTCATTTTCGCGGTCAGCGGCGAAGAAAAACTGCTTCAAATCGTTTCCGCCGATTGAAATAAAATCTGCCATTTCAAAGAACTGCCGAGGCGCAAACGCCAGTGAGGGCGTCTCAAGCATAGCGCCAATTTCAACCGTTTCAGGCAGCGTGTGGCCAAAGCGTCGTTCGCGTTCCAATTCATCCAGCAGGTGCTGGCGCGCGGCTTTGAATTCTTCGAACTGCGCTACAAACGGGAACATCACGGCCAACGGACGGCCATTCGCGGCCCTGATCAGCGCCTGAAGCTGCATCCGCATCACGCCGGCTTTGTCCAGGCCAACACGAATGGCACGCCAGCCCAGGGCAGGGTTCGGCTCGTCCTCGCGTTTCATATAGGGCAGCACCTTGTCCGACCCGATGTCCAGCGTCCGAAACACAACCCGTCTGCCCTTCGCCGCTTCAAGGACTCTCGAATATATTGCTGCCAGTTCACCGCGCTTCGGCACCTTCGCCCGGACGAGGAACTGAAGCTCGGTCCTGAACAATCCAACGCCTTCGGCACCGGAGCTTTCCAGCGACGGAAGATCTGCAATGAGCCCGGCGTTCATGTGCAAGCTAATAATCTCACCGGACTTCGTTTCGGCAGGAAGCGTGCGAAGCCCGGCATATCGTTCCTGCGCTTTCGCTTGCATCGCTATTTTGTCGCGAAATGCGCTGACGACAGTGTCGTCTGGGCGCAGATGCACCACACCTTGCTCTCCATCGACCATTATGTGGTCGCCGTTCAATGCTTCGGCCGTTACCTTTTCCGTATGAATGATCAATGGGATCGCCCAGGCGCGCGCCACAATCGCAGCGTGACTGCCGACGGACCCTTGCTCCAGGACGATGCCTTTCAGCTTGTTGCGCCCATAGTCCAACAATTCGGCAGGACCAATGTTCCG
>CAJHYP010000324.1_pt1 | contig 20227 bp, 21 predicted proteins | sample 9198731 | NCBI WGS metagenome assembly CAJHYP01 (sample SAMEA7708363, study PRJEB35096) | sediment metagenome | biome: marine neritic benthic zone biome [ENVO:01000025]; feature: sediment [ENVO:00002007]; material: shallow marine sediment [ENVO:03000034] sea grass bed [ENVO_01000059] ...
GCTTCGTGACAGAAGAGATTGGCGGGCTCGAAGCCGCGGCAGTGGGCGTACCACCGATCTTTCTGGCTGTGGCGGCATTTCTTCTCTACATCGTCATCAGCCGGATGGTGCAGGCCGAGCGCGAAGAAATCGGGTTATTAAAAGCCTTCGGCTACACCAATACCGAGGTAAGCGCTCACTATTTCAAGCTCATCCTTGTCATTTCGTCCGGTGGTGCGCTGGCCGGATGCCTTGGCGGCATTGCTGTTGGGCGTGCAATGGTCGGTCTATACACCACTTATTTCAAATTTCCGTTTCTGGTTTTCCAGTTGGACCCGGCGTCGTTCGTATCAGGCGTATCGGTCAGCATCTTGTCGGCATCGGCCGGCGGCCTTTTCGTGCTTCGCCGTGTATTCGCATTAACTCCTGCCACAGCAATGCGCCCTCCAACGCCGCCGAATTACAGCCGGTCAGGCCGGTTCGGTCGCCGCCTTAATCGGTTCCTCGATCAGCCAAGCCGAATGGTCCTGCGCCGTATAGCGCGACAGCCGATCCGCATGGCCGGTGCCGTGATCGGCATTGCCTCTGGCATGGCGCTTTCGGGGGCAATGATTACGATCTACGCGGGCTTTGACCGGACAATTGAACAGACATTTTCTGTCGTGGATCGGAGCGACGTGCTCGTAAGTTTTACTCATCCCGTTAGTAACAAGACCCTTTTCGAATTAGCTCGGATGCCCGGCGTGCAGCGGGCCGAGCCGGTACGAAACGTAGCTGTCGTGCTACGAAATGGACGTCGAAGCCACCGTGGTGCGCTGACAGCTCTGCCCGAAAGTCCCGAGCTTCACCGCGCGTTGGATGCCGAGATGGCGCCGATTGCATTGTCTGACGGCGGTGTCGTTCTTTCGAGCATTCTGGCCGAGATCCTCGAAATTCAGGCTGGTGGCACACTGACGGTCGAGATGCGGGAGGGCAGGCAACCGACGCTGAAGATCCCAGTCACCGGAACCACAGAGACATTGCTTGGGTCGCCAGCTTATATGGACTTAGATGCGCTTAACCGCGCATTGCGTGAACCGGGGCGCGTTTCAGGCGCCTTCCTGATGATCGACGAAGCGCAGGGTGACGCAATATTTGCAGCGCTTCAGGACATGCCCACGGTGGCAGGTGTCAGCCGGAAATCGTTGGCGCGCGACGCGCTGGTGACATTGATGAATCAAGGCTCGGGCATGATCCGCTACGTCATGGGGATCATCGCCTTCGTCATAACTTTTGGCATCGTCTACAACGCAGCACGCATCGCATTGGCAGAGCGGGCCCGGGATCTGGCATCCTTGCGAGTAATCGGGTTCACAAAGGGCGAGGCGGCTTATGTTCTCTTGGGTGAACTTGCCGTGGTGACGCTTGTGGCGCTTCCGATCGGCGCGCTTCTAGGTTACTACTTGTCTTTCGGCATCGCCGCTGGTTTTTCGACCGATCTCTATCAGATCCCGACGATCTTCGACCCTGCCAGCTTCGGCTACGCAATGCTCGTCGTGATCGGTGCTGCAATGGTTTCAGGATGGCTGGTAAAACGCGATCTCGACCGCGCGGACTTGGTCGAAACGCTCAAGACACGGGAGTGAGGTAAATGGCAGCTAAGAAAAAGCGCTCGCGTTTGGCCCTGACACTCGCATCACTTGTACTCATCGGCGGCACATTGACGGCGGCCTTCTGGCCGCGACCTCTCATGGTTGACCTGGGAAAGGTGTCCGAGGGACCAATGATGGTGACGATCGACGAAGAGGGCCGAACGCGGGTCAGCGAGCCCTATATCGTGTCGACGCCCGTCGCCGGCCGGCTGCAGCGGGTGCAGGTTACCGCGGGAGATATTGTAGTGCGGGGCGAGACCATTGTCGCTCATATGCTTCCGACCAATCCGGCCGCACTCGACATCCGAACCCGCGAACAGGCCATGGCGGCAGTTCAAGCTGGCGAGGCGGCATTGCGCGTTGCCCGTGCCGACCTCAATGCCGCTTTGGCGAATCGGGATTTGGCCGGATCGGAGTTAAGCCGCGTTCAGCGTCTTGCTGAGCGCGACATCGCGAGCGAAGCCGCATTGGATCGAACCCAACAGAATTTTCGCGTGGCTGAGGCCGTCGTTGAAACGGCAGAAGCTGCCATTTCAATGCGCGAGGCCGATCTCGTTAACGCCCGTGCGCAGCTCATCGGATTTGACGACCAAGGTCTGGCTGCCGCCATCGGCGATGTGCGCAGCGACGATATCCCGCTCTTCGCCCCGGCGGATGGCCGTATCCTTCGACTTATTCAACAAAGCGAGACAACGCTGCCAGCGGGGGCGCCGATAATGGAAATCGGTAATGTGGAAGAGGATTTGGAAGTGGTTGTGGACCTGATCTCCTCCGACGCGGTACAAGTATCGGTTGGCGACGCGGTCATCATCGACAATTGGGGCGGGGGGGTACCACTTGAGGGCAAAGTGCACCGTATCGATCCATTCGCGGTTACCAAATATTCGGCGCTTGGTGTCGAAGAGCAGCGCGTTCCGATCACCGTCGAATTGACCGGCTCGCCCGAACTGCGCCGCGCGCTGGGGCACGGTTACCGCGTCGAAGCGCGCATTGTCGTTTGGCAGACACAAAATACGACGCGTGTACCGACAAGCGCCCTTTTTCGCACGGGTTCGGAATGGTCCGTTTTCCTGGAGGACGGAGGTGTGGCGATCCAGCGCTCAGTTGGAATTGGTCGGAACAACGGGATTGTGTCAGAGGTTCTTGATGGATTGACTGCGGGTGACCAAGTCGTCCTCTACCCTTCGACCGCCATCTCTGACGGCGTGGCCGTTGCGCAGAGAACCGCAGAGTAATACACGCCGGCGAAATGCGTTCATTTCCCGAGGTCGAATTTGCCCGCATTTGGCTCGGATCTGTCCAAGTGGCTAGGCCGGGATTGCAAACCCAGGTGAAGAAATTAATAAAAGCATTTTGTTCGTGCGCCAGATTCCAGTACTCTGCCCAAATATTCAGTGCACCAAGCTGGTATTGGTGTCCAAGCATACATTCTAGAGCATATAGGAATGCCGAATTCCCAGATAGAAAAAATCCAAGACCAACAGGAGAATCAGCGCTCCAATATGTCAGCGAAGGCGACGGCGCTGCTTCTTGAGCGGATTGTTCTCGGGATTTACAGGTCCAGGCAGTCTAACGAAGTCCAACAGCTCCAATGGTCGATATTGCGGTATCTTGAGGATGCCACACAACGACAGAAAACCATTGGACAAATTGCGTCCTACATTGGATTGACTCACGCGCCGGTTGCTCGCGCAGTCAACGTCTTGATCGGCCGCAAACTGGTGGTCAAGGTAAAGAATCCGAACGATGGCCGAAGTCAGATTGTGTCTTTGACATCCAAAGGGCACAAAATGCTCGATGCCGACCCGATTTACGGAATTACCTCAGAAATCGGGCGGCTACCCGTCGATGTCCGACATCTGCTGAACGACCTCCTAACCAATTTGATCATGAAAGAATACTCTGTAGCTGAGAGTGACCGTGAAACGAATACTGATAGTTGATGACGAACCGGCAATCCGGGGCGTCATACTACGCTTTCTGGAAGGCGATGATTTCGACTGTGTTGAGTCGGAATCGCTTCAGGACGCCATGGAAATTGTCAAAAAGGACCAGACACTTGACGCGGTGGTTCTGGATTTTTGGCTCAAGGAAGACAACGCGCTTCCCGTATTAAAAGAGCTTCGCACCAGCGCACTGAAATTGCCGATTATAGTTATGTCCGGTGGCGGTCGAAAAGTCAGCATCGAAGTCACCCATCTCCTGGCCGCGGCGGTGGGCGATATACGCTTCCTGCAGAAGCCGTTTACGCGGGCGGAGCTATTAGCGGCCATTGACGTCACAAGGCTGTGACTACTGCCACACCTACACATTTTGCTGAAGGCAACACTTGCCGCAGAGGTAAGATATGTGCTATTAGCACGTATATTGAATCGGATTGAAACGGGCTGGATATGTTTGACAACGATTGCTCAGATGCCCTCCAGGAAACGCATCAGTGTTTGGATGAACTTGCAGGCTTTCTTCTGAGAGTGGGTAAGTCGAAGAAAAAAGTTGATGAACAGCTGATGGCCTATGTGGCCAGGCGCCTGGATAAACTTTCCTACGAATTGAAGGAACTAAAGCCGATCAAAGGGCTCTCGGCTACGCTTCACTAATTGGGCTTCGGATTTATTCACATCAGGTCGCCGTGCGCGCTGCAATCGATTGTGCACCTCGTTTCTTCTGGTGGCGACGGCTTAATTCGTCACTGCATTAACCTCTTCGAATCATGTAAGCGAAAATTCTTAACGGCGTTTTTTGCCGACGATCTGAGCGCCTTGTCGCGCAAGAGTTCGGACCGCGCCCGTTGCGGCAACTTGGTCTTTTTCGGCAAATCGTTTTAAGTTTTCGGTGATTTTTTTCAGTTCGTAGGCATAGTTGACCATGGCGCCAAGGGACTGGGCTCGCCCGTTTTCTGACAGATCGGCATCGGCTTGAATTGCGTGAATTTGGGCACCATTCGAAAGGTGAAACCGGGCCACTGGGTCTAAAGGTTTGTTTTCCTCATCCTTTGCGCGGGCCAAATAGAAAGCGGCCAGTTTTTTCACCATCGGCGTGTTGATTTCATCAATCTCAATTCCCTGGTCCGTTAACCATTTGTTAAATCCTGGGATTGGCGACAGCGTCACAAAGTTGGAAATCCCGGGTAGCTCTATCGCAAGATCGCGCGCCACTTGCTTTATTAGTGAATTTCCAAAGGAAATACCTGTCAGTCCTTTCTGGCAGTTTGAAATGGAATAGAACACAGCCGTATCTGCCGAGCCTTCGTCGAGTATCTCGCGTTTGTCGGCTAACACATCCTGGATCGAGGTTGGAATTCCTTTGGAAAGTGCGATTTCGACGAAGATCAAGGGTTCATCAGGCATGGCCGGATGAAAGAAAGCGAAACAGCGGCGATCTGCCGGGTGCAGCCTGCGACGCAATTCGTCCCAAGTTTCAATTTCGTGCACCGCCTCATAGGCAATGATCTTTTCTAGGATCGAGGCCGGACTGTCCCAGGTAATTTGACGCAGGACCAAAAAGCCACGATTAAACCAGGCTCTCAGCATCAGGCAAAAATCGGTGTCCGTCCGGTCCAGCTCCGGATGTTCATGGATTTTTTTCAGGAGGTCAGCGCGCATGCGAACCAGTTCGGCGGTGGCCCCCAACGGTTGGTTTAGGCGTCGCAGAAGCTCATACCGCTTGGGTTCTGTGGTGCGCGCGAGTTCTCGATAAAGTTCTGGCGATGGGTCGTCGTCGTAGGCGCTGGCAGAAATAGCTATCTCGGTGGGGTCCACATCAAGTTCATTGTTCATATACTGAAAATATGCCGCGCGCTCGTCGGCGTCTGACAGGCTGAAGCGCGCCAAGATATCCGAAGCGATTTGAAGGCTGGCAACTTCTGTACGCTCGTGCAGCAGCGCTTCGCTTAGCTTTGCAAGCGAGCCGTCTTTTCTGGCGCGCCGCAGGATCCTCGGGCGTTCCAGAATTGTGCTCAGTAGTTCGCCCAAATAACTCGTACTCGCCATGTCGATACGCCTAGCTGAGTTGTGATGCACCAGTCGAAAGGCCAACCGAAATATTCAGACTACCTTCGTTTACCAGCCACTTTCGCAAGGTATATGATCGTGCGCCAGAGCTGTGCATTGGGTCGCTATCGGCCATCTCTTTCGCTTCTCGCATCGACGATGCGCGATAGATGATCAAGCCCGCGCCAATCATCTGTTCGCCAATTTCGTCCGACACCGGCCCAGCCAGAACAAGACGCCCGGCGCCCTCCAATTCCCGCTGATATGCTAGATGATCAGGAAGCGCTGACTTGACCGCTTCAGGATCACCTCCGGGCGTGGACTGGACCACAAACACCTCCAACGCCAGCGCCCCTCGTTCCTTTGCGTGCTGCTTGTATTCTGCCCATGCGACCATCGTTTGTCTCCCGCTTTGTGTCGTCAAAAATATCGATTTTATTTGACATGTCAAAAAAACATAGGCAAAAATTTATCGTACGCAGTTCACTCGGTGGGCCATGAACGCACTAACAGGCCAGGAGCTCGAAGCAGCGCGCAGCGCGGCCCAGTCTGCTTATCGCGAGTTGAAGTCGAGCGTTGGCACCCTGGATGACGATGCGATTGACCTGATACTTCGCGGGGCGAGATCGCACTATGCCTGGCGTGATGATCCGGTTTCCAAGGATCTGTTGCAAGCGATCTATGATATATCCGCCGCGGGGCCGACATCAATGAATTCGTGTCCGGCGCGGTATGTTTTTGTGACTTCGCCCGATGGAAAATCGAGATTGGCCAAATCGCTGAAAGAAAAGAATGTCGACAAGATGATGGCCGCGCCAGTGACCGCTATCATTGCCTATGATCTTGAGTTTTGGCGCGAGCTACCTTTTCTGTTCCCGCACGAGGATCGGCGGCCGCATTTCGAAGGAAAGGCCGCGCATAGCGAGATCACCGCCTTTCGAAATGGCACGTTGCAAGGTGCCTACTTTATGATCGCTGCTCGCGCACTAGGGTTGGACGTGGGTGCAATGTCCGGGTTTTCAAATGATACTGTGGATGAGGAATTCTTTGCCGACACCAGTCTTCGGTCTAATTTTCTGTGCAACTTAGGCTATGCGGACGAAAACGCTTTATTTCAAAAACTCCCGCGCTTTGCCTTTGACGACGTTTGCAGTTTTGAGTGAGGTTCATTCATGGCCATTCGACAAAAAACCACGATCACGGTGAAAATGTCCGGCAAGGGCACCAGCCACGCGCGCAGCGAGATCGCGTCTAAGGATCAAACGGGGGTGATCGACGAGCCCATCGAACGCGGCGGCACAAATACCGGTTTTTCGCCGACAGAGACCGCCTATTCAGCGCTCATCGGTTGCACCAATGTAATCGGCAACAAATGCGCAAAAAAACTCGGCGTCGACGTCGGACATCTTAGCTTTGACATGGAGATCGACTTTGACCGGCGCGGCGTGCTTCTGATGGAGGAAGTCGATGTGCCGTTCACGGCTATCCGCCTGAATGTCACAGCGGATGGTCCGGCATCAGAAATCGATCTGGCCCGCGTCGGAGCGGAAACAGACAAATTCTGCCCGATCAGCAAACTTTATCAACAAGCAGGAACAAATCTGACGGTGAATTGGCGCAAAGGCTGAAGCCGGCGCCATTAAAAAGGGAGGATTACTTATGATTGGAAAATACACTAGGCGTGCGGCCCTTGGCGTCGCACTGGCGACCGCGACCGCTCCGGCATTTGCCGCCGAGACGATCAAAGCGGTCGTCATCGATGGCTATCCTGCGCGGGCGCTTTGGGTGAAGGAGTTCAGCAACTTCTTCATACCCGAAGTTGACAAGCGGCTCGCGGCCAACGGCAACTACACGATGGACTGGCAGGAAAGTTACGGCGGTTCGATCGTTAAGCCCAAGGGTGTTCTCGAGGGCGTCCAGTTGGGCTTGGGTGATATCGGCATTGTCACGACGATCTTCCACAATTCCAAATTGCCCAGCCAGGCGATTTCGGCTGTGACCCCGTTTATTGCTGCCGATGCCCGTGCCGTGGCCAAGGCGGTTGATGAGATCGCCAAAGAATACCCGGCGATGCAAAACGAATTTGCCGCGCAGGACCAGGTCTATCTGGCAACCGGCGTTGTGCTCGACACCTATCAGCTGTTCTCCAAGAACCCGATCAACTCGCTGGCGGATGTCGAGGGGGGCAAAGTTGCCGGTGCCGGCATGAACCTGCGGTATCTGGAAGGTATCAATGGTGCGGCAGGCGTGCGCGGCGGATTGACGGACTTCTACAACATGCTGCAAACGGGGCTGGTCGATCATGCCATGCTATGGCCGGAAGCCGCCAAGACGTTCAAGATCGCCGAAGTGGCACCCTATATGCTTCGCGTTGATCTGGGCGCAGTAAATTCCAAGACCATAACGGTGAACAAAGCCTATTGGGACGGGTTGCCAGCTGAAGTGCAGGAAGTGTTGAAGGAAGTGGCCGTTGCCTATCGCGATCATGTCGCCGGTATTGCTATGGATCGCGCCCAAGCCAGCCGGGATGCCTATGTCGCCGCCGGCGGCACCATCGTTGATATCGATCCCGTCGAACGCGCTGCGTGGGCCAACGCGATGCCGAATATCGCCGTGGAATGGGCCGCCAATCTTGATGGCAAGGGCGAGCCCGGAACAGCAATGTTGCGCGCCTACATGGGCAAGCTTGCTGACGCAGGTTTTGCGCCGGTTCGCGACTGGACGGCAGAATTGACCAACTAGACGGCGGGCTCATTTCCATTGATGCAAGCGCTTGTCGCCATTCGAAAACTCGCCAACGGCATCGCCATATCGGCGAATGTCGTTGGCACATTGGTGGTGCTGGCACTTGTGGCTGTCGTCAATTTCGACGTTGTTGCGCGCGGTCTTTTCAACGCACCGTTCCTGGGCGCGGTCGAAGTGGTGCAATTCTCGATGGTGCTGATCGTGTTTCTGCAGCTGCCCGACGTCGTGCGGGTTGATCGGCTAACCGCTTCGGACGGTTTTCTGATCGTCGTTGGTCAGCGATTTCCGCGCTTCACTACAGCGTTGCGCCGCGCCATTAATCTACTTGCAGCGCTGTTTATGGGGTTTATCGCCGTGGCGATTTATCCCCAGTTTATCGAGATGTGGCACACCAACGACTATTTCGGCGTGCCGGGCGTTTTCACGGCACCTTGGTGGCCAGTAAAGCTTGTGATCCTGCTGAGCGCCGGGCTTTGTGCAATCCTTTTTGCGCTAAAAGTCCTGATGCCGACGCAAGGCATCCAGCTTGTTCGCATTATGCCAGAGTTTGAGGACACGCCCGAATGACGCCATTGGAAATTGGCCTGATTTCGGTGGCTGCAATCATTGTGCTGATTTATCTCGGCGTCTACATCCCCGTCGCGCTGGGCGTAGTGTCATTCGTGTCCATTTGGTTGATGCGGGACAATTTCACCCTAGCGATGAACCTGCTGAAGATCGCCATCGGCGACAGCGCGATGGAATACACTTTCGCCACGATCCCGCTCTTCACGTTCATGGGGTTGATCGTGTCGAAGGCGGGTCTGGGGCGCGATGTCTATCAGGTGATGAGCACCGGTTTCAGGCGGGTCAAGGGCGGGATCGGCATGGCCACGGTTGGCGCCAACGCTGTTTTTGCGGCGGTCACCGGGTCGTCGATTGCGTCTGCGTCAGTCTTCTCAAAAGTTTCGGTTCCGCAAATGCTGGGCCACGACTACAACCCGCGCTTTGCGGTTGGTGTTGTGGCGGGCTCTTCAGTCCTGGGCATGATCATCCCGCCCTCGGCCATGCTGATCATCTATTCCTTTGTGGCCGAGCAATCAGTGGGCGACATGTTCCTTGCCGGGGTTGTGCCGGGCATCCTCCTAACCGTGGCCTATATCAGTGCGATCTGGATCATGGGCCGCCTGACGCCGGGCTTTATTGGCGGCCGCCCGGCCGAGGATTACGAACTGATGCCGTGGGGAGAGATTGCTTCAAAGACGCTGCCAATTCTGGGGCTAATCCTTGTCGTACTCGGCGGTATTTATACCGGCTGGCTTACACCCGTCGAAGCTGGAGCCGCAGGCTCACTGGTGGCGCTGGCCATCGCCATCGCGCGCCGATCGATGACGCTGACCGCATTTTGGGAGGCGTTGCTTGAGACAGGCCACATCACCGCGTTTTTGCTGTTCCTGATTACGGCGGCGTCGATTTACAGCCGAATGTTGGGCCTTGCTGGCGTTCCAAATCAACTTGGCGACATGCTCTCGGGAAGCAATGCCGGTTTCGTCCAGATCATGCTGATCTATGTGATCCTGATGCTGTTTCTGGGCACCCTTTTGGATACCGCATCGATCATCTTGATTGTGGTGCCGCTGTTCCTGCCTTTGATCGAGCCGATGGGCCTCAGCCTTGTCTGGTTCGGGATCATAACGGTGGTTGGCGCCGAGATCGGCCTGCTGACGCCGCCGCTTGGCATCTCATGTTTTGTCATCAAGGCGACATTGGATGACGATCGGATCAGTCTGAAGGACGTGTTTCTTGGCGCCCTGCCTTTTGCCGCCGTCATGCTGGCAGTGCTGATACTTCTAATACGCTTTCCATCGCTTAGCCTTGCTATTCTGAACTAGGAGCGGCGCCGATGCGCACAGTCACAAAGGACAATATCACCGATGTTTTCGCCGGTTATTTTGGCGAGGATACCGATCCCCGGGTTCGGGAAGTGCTGACCGGGTTGGCGCGTCATTTGCACGATTTCACGCGCGAAGTGAATTTGACTCACGACGAATGGCGGATGGGGCTGGATTTTTTGGAGTGGGCCGGTCGCATCACCAATCCGGAGCGCAATGAGTTCGTGCTTTTGTCGGATGTTCTGGGCCTGTCTTCGCTGATTGATATGATCCATTCGGTGCCGGGAGCCACAAGCTCTTCGGTCCTGGGGCCGTTTCACGTCTCAAATCCGCCGCCGCTTGCTGTCGGTGGGGACATAAAGCGGGATTTCGAAGGCCAAGTACTATTGGTCGAAGGGCAGGTTCTTGATCCGCGCGGCGCGCCCATTGCCGGGGCCGAAATCGACATCTGGCAAACCGCGCCGAATGGCATGTATTCCAGCCAAGATCCGGACCAGGACATTCACTCGTTTCACGCGCTGATGACCGCAGGCGAGGACGGGCGCTATGCTTTCACGACAGTGCGTCCGGTCAGTTACACGGTTCCCAACGATGGGCCTGTGGGAAAGATCCTGAATGCCGCGGGACGGCATCCCTGGCGGCCGTCGCATCTGCATTTCATTGTCAAGGCGGATGGGTTCCGGTCGCTGGTGACGGAGGTCTTTCCGGATGATGATCCCTACCTCGATCAGGATACCGTTTTTGGCGTTCGCGACGATTTGGTTATGACCTATATCGAGCAGCCGGCAGGGTCGTTCCCGGAGGGTTTCGAACTGACCGGTCAGGTTTCGGACGCGTATTCGCGGGTGGAATTTGACTTTACACTTGCGCGCGTTCCCGAAGCCCCATGAGTCAGGCAAGCAGTTCGGTCAGGAAGGCGCCCGTACTGCGATAGTGGATCAACAGTAACTCGGACGCACGTTCAACATTGCGCTCGACCGACGCATCGAGGATCGCCCGATGCTCGGCCACGACGTCCCTCTTTTTGTAGGATTTCGCTTTGCCTGCCAGATTACGATACCGCACATTTAGATCGTAGAGTTGGGCACAAAACCGCAGCAATATCGGTGATTTGCAGGCGGCCAGAAGGGCCATGTGGAACTCTTTGTGCCGCTCCTCGAATTCCTGCGAATTCTCGCGCTCCGCGCGCGCCATGCGATGATGCGTCAGCACCAGCGCTTCCTCCCAATCTTGAGCACCGTTTTGCAGGCTTTCGCGAAGTGCAATGTCTTCCAGATGGCACCGCAGCCGCAATATTTCCTGAAACTGTTCCGCGCTGGTTTGGGCGACGCGAAAGCCACGCTGATCGAGACGTTCCACAAGCTGGTCCGACGTCAGAAGGCTGAGCGCTTCGCGAACCGGCGAAGCCCCAGTCTGCAGTGTCTCCTTCAGAGTTTCGACCTTAAGCCGCTCGCCGGGTGGGATTTTCCCGGTGATAATCGCGTTACGAAGCTCCAGATAGGCTCTTTGCGTAGTCGATTGCGTGCTGTTGGATGTTTCGGCGACCTGATCCATACGATTTCTTATCAGACAAAACGGCAGGAATTCAAACAATATCGATATTATTGGGTCACAGACGCGCTAGGAGATTTCGCGGCTAACAACTTGATTCCTAGCAGTTCGTGAGCGGTATCCCACAAAATCCGCGCGATTTGCGACCTGGAGCGTGTCGAAAATTCCTTGCTCGTGTTGCTGCGCTCGTTTCATAAGGATCGGGTAACCTAATAAGGGCTAAAATGTAGGTTTTTTATTGTTTTGCTCGAAAATATATGAGAAATTTTTGAAGGGATTCAGATCGTACCAAGCCACGGGGAGCCATCATGCGGGAAAACCATTTCGAGGAAGGAAAGTGGTGGGTCAGCCCCTACAATTTCGTACCCGAAGTGCGGGAACAACTGCAGCTTCCGCCGCGCGTACAAATTCATGACGCAACCTTGCGTGACGGCGAGCAAACCCCCGGTGTGGTCTTTACCGTTGATGACAAGTTGGCGATTGCGTCGATGCTGAGCGAGGTTGGCGTTGAGCGGATCGAGGCGGGACTTCCAGCGGTTTCCCCGCAGGATGCAGAGGCCATCAGTGAGATTTCCAAGCTTGGTTTGAATGCAAAAATTTTCACGTTCGCACGTGCCCTGAAGCAGGACATCGACATGGCGTTGGAGTGCAGTGCCGATGGCGTCGTGATTGAGGTGCCGATCGGATATCCCAAGCTGGTCACGCAGTTTGGCTGGACATGGGAAGATGTCTTCAAGAAAAGCCGCGATGTGATCAACTATGCGCGCGAACAAGGTCTCTATGCGGTGTTCTTTCCGTACGACACGACGCGCGCGCGCGTCGAGGATCTTGAAAACCTGTGCAAGGCGATCATGAATGAATCGCCACCGGATTCGATCGGGATCGTCGACACGATGGGCTGTGCCACGCCGGAGGCAATCAGGTACATGGTGCGCTGGGTCAAAGAGATGACTGGTTTGCCGATTGAGATTCACACCCACAATGATTTCGGCATGGGCGTCGCTACGGAGCTGGCCGCGGTGACCGCAGGTGCAGAAGTCGTTCACAGTTGCGCCAATGGACTGGGCGAGCGGACCGGCAACGCCGCAATGGAGGAGCTGATGCTCGGTCTTGACCTGCTTTATGGATACGACACGGGCTACAAGCTCGATAAATTGCCCGAATTGGCGGAGCTGGTTTCGGGCATTTCCAATATCCCAATAGCCCGCAACAAGCCCGTGCTCGGGCATGGGAATTTTATTCGCGAAAGCGGGATAGGTATTCAATATGTCATGCACGATCCGCTGGTCATGTTCGGCACGCACCCGGCCTTGACCGGCCGCAGCGGCGAGGTTGTGCTGGGCAAGAAAAGCGGCAAGGCGTCGATCCTCTATAAGCTTGAGGAGCTGGCAATCGACGGTGTATCGGAAGATCAGGTCGGCGATATTCTCGGCGCGGTGAAGCAAAAAGGTATTGCAAAAAAGGATATCCTGACGGACACAGAGTTCGTTGATATTGTTAGAGAAATTGCCGGATAGACACGACGGAAGCGAAGCTTGAGGCCTTCAAAAAAGCGGCAGTTGCTATCAGATCCCTAGATGCAGCTTAGGCTTCCAAAACGGTCGGAACAATTCGATTTTCGGGCAGCGATTCATCACGACCTTCAGACCGGCGTCTTCCGCGATCTTGGCGGCCTCTTCGTTGTAGACGCCAATCTGGCCCCATAGCACTTTCGCACCGACATCAACCGCTTCCTGGGCAATCCGCGGCAGTTCTTCCGGCGGCCGGAAGACTTCGACGATGTCGATGGGCCGATCGACCTCAGCGAGCGAATTATAGGCTTTGATCCCGCGGATTTCAGTCACCTCTGGGCGCGGGTTTATCGGGATCATGTCGTAGCCGGTTTCGTGCAATACCCGCAGCACGCCGTAGCTGAACTTGGTCCTGTCGGGGCTGGCGCCCACCATCGCGATGGTTTTGGCCGAACTCAGAATGTCCTGAAGATAGATCTCGGAATACTCTTCTTTGTGGTTCATATAGCCCATGTCAGGTCTCCTTGGGCGTGGCGATATCGGCCTTGAGTTCGTGCGGCTCCAGCGGGTCGAGGAATGGATTGCGGTAGAGTTTCCCGTGGCTTTCGACGCCGATCTCGAGCGTAATGTCAGTCAGCGCCCTCGCGACACAAAGGATCACATAGCCATCAGCGATCTGCCGGTTATTCAAGGCCACCTGGCGGCTCTGGTCGACCTTGCCGGAAGTGAGTTTTGCGGCACAGGTGATGCAGCCCCCGTATTTGCAGCCATAGGGCAGATCCACGCCCTCGGCGCGAAGGCTGTCCAAAAGGGGCACTTGCGCCGCAACTTCATAAGTGGCGCCGCCGCGATTGGCGATGGTGACGCTGTGCATCTTCATACCCAGATGTCGCTTGTGCAGTCGCCGCCCGGATAGCGAGTTTCGTGGCAGCGTGAGGGGCCGTTTGGCTCCTTGCCAAAGTCGACCACGAAATCCGGATCGATTTCCATGCCGCCGTTGTCGGTATCGCAATTGACCATCAGCATGCAGCCGCCGTTGGTGCGGATCTCGGGGTAGAACTGGTTGTCCCAAGTCGAAAACAGGCTGGTGGTTACGTAGAGCCGTCGGCCGTCAAGACTGAGCTGGATCATTTGCGGACCGCCGGTCACCTTGACGCCATTGACCTCGGGCGCGCGGCCCAGAAGTCCGCCCATCCAGACTTGCCCGGTGAGCTTGGGGTTGTGCGGGTCACTAATGTCGTACTGCCGAATGTCGCCGTGTAACCAGTTGCAAAGATACAGAAACCGGTCGTCCATTGATATGAGGATGACCGATATCACCCCCGGTACGGGGATCGGCCACTCGGGATGTGGCTCGTTTTCGACGTCCACAATCTTTTCCCACTTCCACTCGCCGTCGGTATCTTTCCACCAGTGGATTATGTTGGCGGAAAGCGCGGCGCCGCAAAAACCATGTGTGCTGTCGGGATCATGGTGAAAACGCACTTCAAGCGGGATTAGACCGTCCTCGCCCAGATAGAACGTCTGCTTCGGCTGTTTCTTTTCAAAGTCCCACAAATGAATGCGGCGGCCATATTTCAAATGACCGACTTCCTCGAGGTCAAAACCGGGCATGAACGTATTGGGTGCCGCCCATTCTGAACTTGCCATCACATTGTGGCGCGGCTGATACCAAAAGTCGTAGCCGAATGGGATATCGCCCATGGAGTTCTCCCACCGACCGATGATGTTGAACTCCTTGTCGAGATGCAGGTACCCCCCCGGCGCTTCGCCCTTGGCGTCGCCCAGCATCGAGACGATGATTTCCGAACCCAGGCAATGCACCGTGTGCGGCGCAGAAAGATCGGTTTTCGACTTTATTTCGGCGCCGTCGATAATCGTGTGAAGCCGTGGTGCGCGCGGGTCGGTTGCGGTGTCGACGACATGGATATTGGTCGAACGCACGCCGGGCACGAGCAGGTATTTACGGCTCATCGAGGCATCGTCGTGGCAGGATGAACAGGCGTTCCAGCCCATGTGATGCAGCTCATCCCCAATTCCTGGCATTTCAAGTCGGTGGATCACTTGGGAATAGGTATCGCTTTCGGGATCGGCGTCGATCGTGCAGAGATAGTCCGGCTTCTGAATTCCGGTCCCGGTATAGATCGCGATTGTATAAAGCAGCTTTTCCCTTGGGGCCTTCATCGCCTCCTGAGGCGAGGCGTACCCTGGTCCACAGCATTCCACCATCTCTCCTCCTCACGGCCAGCCCAACTAAGGCCCGATATCACACGAGAAGCAGGTCAGAGGCCAGCATCTATGCAAATTCAAGCAAATTAGGTTAGGGGTCGCGCCTGAATTCAAAACCTATAAGGTTCGGGCAAGTTATTCACGCCGCGGGGACGCACATCGATATGTTTCAACGCAAAAGTCGCATCTTCTCGACTGAGGACGCCCGGCGTTTGGCGCAGCGACGCCTACCGCGGCTTGTGTTCGACTATGTGGACGGCGCAGCGGATCGAGAGGCGGGGGCCGCGCGCAACTTGGTGCGGTTTGATGAAATTCTGCTGCAACCGCGCGCGATGGCAGATGTTGCAGAACGCAACCTTGTTACGACTTTTCTGGGGAAGGAATTCCGCCTGCCTTTCGGGATTGCACCAATGGGAATGTGTAATCTGGTCTGCCCAGGCGCCGATCAGCGACTTGCCGAGGCAGCGCAGGAGTTCGGGCTACCAGTTTGCGTCTCCACGGCCGGCTCCAGTCCGCTGGAGGACATGCGGGGTTGGGCCGGTGATAAGGCTTGGTTTCAGCTCTACTTCGGTCAGTCGGTCGAGGCGTCAATGGCCGCAGTCGACCGCGCGAAGGCGGCTGGCTACGATACCTTGCTTCTGACGGTTGATGTGCCGCAAGTCGCCCGGCGGGTGCGCGATGTCCGAAACGGATTCACCATGCCGTTTCGCATCTCTCCACGCATATTTTTGGATTTTGCAGCCCACCCGCGTTGGTCGATTGCCACGTTGATCGCGGGGGCGCCGTCGCCGCAGAATTTCGGCGCCAGAGGCGAGGAGTTCAAGTTCGACCGAAGCGCCAGCCGGGCGGGGGCCGACTGGGGTTTCCTGGCAGAACTGCGAGACAGATGGCCGGGCAAGCTGATCGTCAAGGGTGTGACGTCGCAAAGCGACGCGCGGCGTGTGCAAAGCCTTGGGGTGGATGCGATCTACGTGTCGAACCACGGCGCGCGGCAGCTCGATAGTGTGCCACCCGCGATCGATCTACTGCCGCTAATTCGTGGCTCTGTCGGACCGGATTATCCATTGATTTTCGACAGCGGAATTCGAAACGGCGAAGATGTGGTCAAGGCGATGGCGCTTGGGGCAGATTTCGTCATGTTGGGCCGACCTGCGCTTTTCGCCTTGGGCGCCGAGGGAGGCTCCGGGTTGACGGCGCTCCTGAATTGTTTCGTCGAGGATATCAATGTTGCGATCGCGCAAATAGGCGCCAAATCCATTGCAGAGCTTGGACCGGATCTGATCTTTGTCAATGCACCTGGCGAAGTCGAAGAGGCCAAGCCGGCTACGCCCGCGAATTTGCAGATCGCGACGAAATCCTAGTGGGGATGGACGCTGAAATAACGCAGACAAAGCGCATACGTGGCGGAGCCCTGCTTGCCCGCGCCCTCAAGGAAAAGGGTGTCGATCACGTCTTCACGCTGGCTGGTGGATTCTGCAATCCCGCACTTGAAGGGTTCATGGAATGCCAAATGCCGGTGATCAACTGTCCGCACGAACAGGTTGCGGGGCATCTGGCGGACGGTCATACGCGCATCACCCGCAAGCCTTCGGTGTGCCTTGTCGGGCCGGAAGGGTTTGCCAACGCGGTTCCGGCAATGTTGGAGGCGGGCGGCGAACGTTCGCCGGTCATCTTCGTCACGGGATCATCGACGCTAAAGCGGCAAGGCGCAGGCGGGTTCAAGGAAATTGACGATGTGGCCATTGCCGCGCCGCTAGTGAAATACTCTGTGCAAGTGACCGATGGTGAGCGCATCGGGGAGTTCGTTGATCGGGCTTGGCACGCAGCGACAACCGGCTATCCCGGCCCGGTGCACATCAGCCTTCCTGTTGACATCATGTTTTCATCTTTCGACGAAGACGCCGGCCGGTCCGAGCGCCCTTGGGACCGCAGGCCGCGCCCTACGCCGCGCGCCTGGCCGGAGCCTGCGGCGCTGCAGCGGGTTCTCAAGACCATCCGCAGTGCCGAACGTCCAGTTGTGATCGGGGGCCACGGCGTCTGGTGGTCAGGTGCCGAAGGTATGCTCGAGGCGATGGGCCGCCAGCTGAAGATACCGATTTTCAATGTGCCGTATCACACCAAACTTTTGGGCGAAGAATGTGAAGCCTATATGGGGCTGGCTGATTTCCATCAGTATCACCCTGCGAGGCCGGCGATCCACGAAGCGGATGTGGTTATCATGGTCGGCGGGCGACTGGACAATCAGATGAACTTTGGAAATCCGCCATTCTTTTCGAAGGACACAACGCTCATCTGCGTGAACGGCAGTGCTGAGGAACTGGAGCATAACTATGCCGCTGATGAGATTTTGCTGTCTGACCCGGCGGCATTTCTGAAAGCGTTAACTGGCATCGGGCAAACCTGGGACGCCTGGTTCGATTTGCAGAGAATGCGGCGTGCAGAGTGGGTGGAGGAGTGGGAAAGCCACCTTGCGACAGAAACGGAAAACGACGAAGCGGCGGACGGTAAGATGCATCCCCTGCAGCTTGGGCTCGATGTTCAGGCCGAATTGGGCGACGACGACTGGCTAATATTCGACGGCGGCAACACGCATTTCTGGAATGAGATCGCCGTGAACATGGCGGGATGGCGAGGGAAAAAACTCGGCGGTATTCTTCACCCCGGCAATTACTCGTTGTTGGGGGTGGGCGTCAGTTTTGGCATTTCCGCCAAGGCAACGTACCCAGATCGAAACGTGGTTGTCATCTCGGGCGACGGCGCATTCCTGTCCGGCGGATTGTCCATCGAGGCGGCGTTTCAAGAGGGCCTGCCGATCACCGTCGTCATCGATAACAATGGCGGGCTGGATTGTATCAGTCAGCAACAGGAGAGGTTGTTCGAAAGCGGCCAGCACTTTGCCACCGATTTCCGCGACATTCCGTTTCATGACATGTTCGAAGGGCTGGGCGGACATGGCGAGCTGGTGACCAAACGGGCGGAGCTTGGCCCGGCTTTGCGGCGCGCGATGGCCTCGGGCAAGACAGCTTGTGTAAATGTCAAATGCCGCGGCGTGATCTCTCCGATCGTGGCTGCAACTTCGGACAAGCGCGACAAGGCGTCGATCGAGTGATGGCGGTTGTTTCTTCGCATACGTTGAATGGCGCGGATGGCACTCATGCTGGCGGTATCAGGGTGAGGCTTGTGAACATCAATACCGGCAATGAGTTGTTTGGGTCTGAGACGGATACCGGCGGGCGGCTACAGGAAACTGTCGATTTGACTGGTGCCGATCCGGCTGACCGGTATGAGCTGGTCTTCGACACAGGAAGCTACTGGGAAGGGCAGGGCGTGACGCATTCGCAGCGGATTGACGTGATCGTGCTGCGGTTCGTGATGCCTGATCCAGCGGCGCGCTATCACATGCCCATCATATTGTCGCCCAACCATTATTCGACCTGGGCGTCCGTTCCAGAGTGACATGATGGCCGACGGTTTGAACATGACGCGCCGCATTCGACGGACACCCTATACCGACCGGGTGGAAGCTGCAGGTGTAAGTGGCTTCACCGTTGTGAACCATATGCTCTTGCCGAAGGCCTATCAGCGGTCGGTCGAAGACGACTATTGGCATCTGCGCGAGCATGCTCAGATCTGGGATGTTTCCTGCCAACGGCAAGTGGAAATCGTCGGCCCCGACGCTGCACGGTTAGTCCAGTGGATGACGCCACGCGACATTCGCCGGGCCCGCGTCGGCGACAGTCTCTATGCTCCTATCGTCGACGAAAAGGCGGGTCTCGTGAATGATCCGGTGCTCCTCAAGCTTGCCGAGGACCGGTTCTGGCTCTCAATCGCGGACAGTGACGTTCTGCTTTTTGCGAAGGGGCTGGCGCTTGGAGCCGGGATGGATGTGGCTATCAGCGAACCCGATGTATCGCCGTTGGCAGTGCAGGGACCGAAGGCCGAAGCGCTGTTGATGGACTTGTTCGGCGACCACATCGCTGACATCGGATTTTTCAAGTTCGGTTGGATCGAGTTTTCTGGAACTCGGCAGTTGATCGCGCGGTCGGGGTACTCAAAGCAGGGCGGGTTCGAGATTTATCTGGATGGCGGTCACCTGGGCGCAGATTTATGGGATGCCGTTTGCCTTGCCGGAAAGAAGCACAATATCGCGCCGGGGTGCCCCAACCTGATCGAGCGGATCGAGGGCGGGCTGCTGTCCTACGGCAATGAAATGACCCGTGAAAATAATCCGCTGGAAATCGGACTTGGGCGGTTCTGCACGCTCGACGGATCGGTGGAGTATCTGGGTCGCGCAGCGCTTGAGCGGATCGCAGCAGACGGCGTAAGTCGGGAGATACGCGGTGTGATTTTTGATGGCGGCCCTTGTCCGACCTGCGCCGCGCCCTGGCCTGTGATGGCGAACGGCGAACAGGTCGGCCAATTGACGTCGGCGATTTGGTCGCCGCGGTTGAAGCGCAACGTGGGGTTATCCTTTGTCGACCGGGCATTCTGGGATGCCGGACAACAGGTGACTGTATTCAGTCCGGATGGGCAGACGCGGTCTGGCGAAGTCTCAACGCTCCCCTTCGAGTAGGCCAGAGGTGCGAAGCGTCGAATTTGTAGAGAATTCAATGCTCGGTTACTAGAACAAGTGGGTGACCACTTAAAAGGCGGGTTCAAAAGGCCAACGCTATGGACGTCGAAAATGGATGAATTCGGACATTCGATACTCGATGAATTCC
>CAJHYP010000297.1_pt1 | contig 19299 bp, 16 predicted proteins | sample 9198731 | NCBI WGS metagenome assembly CAJHYP01 (sample SAMEA7708363, study PRJEB35096) | sediment metagenome | biome: marine neritic benthic zone biome [ENVO:01000025]; feature: sediment [ENVO:00002007]; material: shallow marine sediment [ENVO:03000034] sea grass bed [ENVO_01000059] ...
ACCGCCGAATTTTCACTGCTGAGCGGGTCGACACGCCTGGGGCCTGGCAAATGCCGCAAGGTGGAATCGACGACGGAGAAACGCCCGTAGCCGCAGCATTTCGAGAACTGGAAGAGGAAACCGGAGTCACGGCGCAAAATGCCTGGCTAGTGGCCGAGCATCCGGATTGGGTTCGCTACGATCTTCCAGATCACCTCGTCGGCAGACGTTGGAAAGGACGATTTCGAGGCCAGGAGCAGAAATGGTTCCTTCTGGAATTTGTTGGTGAAGATGATGAGGTCGATATCTTCAAACACGACAAGGAATTCGCGCGATGGCGCTGGTCGACCCCGGACGAAGTGCTGCGCGACATCGTGCCGTTCAAACGCGATGTGTATGATCAAGTGATTGGTGCGTTTCGCCAGCAATTGGAGGACATCCAATGATCCGAATTATTGCCATCGTCGCGGTATTGGCATCGGCAACATCGCCGGCGTTAGCGCTGTCTTGCGCGCGACCAAACGCCGTGCATCTTTACGAAAGGGCACGCGACGCGGATGAGCCTTATTACATCGTCCGGGGTCGCATCGATCTCACTGGTCCGGTGGCCGAACCCTCGCCGAGTAATGATAGACCGGCGCTAACGTCGGCACGCATCACTGGTACCGCACTGAATAGCCACGGATTTGGGACCGTGTTTGACCGGGATATTATTATCGAGGCGCATTGCCTGGCGTCTTGGTGCGGAAGCGCCGAGGGTCTGACCGGAGAGCTTTTTGCCGCGCTGCAGATCAAAGGCGACGAGCTGACGCTGCGCGTCGGCCCGTGCGGCGGCGATATCGCGCAATGGGACCGCATCAGCGAACGCCAGCTATTGGAATGTCACCGCGCCGGGATTTGCGCGACGACGAGATGACTTCAGATCGACATCGCCAGTGTGCGGCTGATCTCGGTCAGTGACCGTCCCGACTGCGCGCGCCAGACGTTGAACGCCTCTTGTACCGCTCGCAGTGCGCCTTTCGACGTCGGGGCCTTGTCGACGACGCCTTCTGCGATCAGACGCGCGGTGACGTCGCCCGAGACGATAAAGCTGTCGACGCCGGAGAACCGCAGGAAATACTGCGCGGTGGCGCCGCCAAGGCGGCTGCCGCCTTTCTTCAACATATCAAGGAGACCAATGTAATCTTCGGGCGGCCAGGTACTGATGACCTTGGCTACCCCTCCATCTGCGCGGAGTTCCTGCAGAAAGACGGCGTTATCGCGCACGGTCTGGATTTTGGCGCCGTTTCGCACAATGCGGGTATCTTGCAGAAGCGTGTCGAACCAGTCGTCGTTCATCATCGCACAGCGATCGACGTCAAACTGGTGGAAGGCGGTCTCAAAGCCTTCCCATTTTGCATCGATGACCTTCCAGTTGAAACCTGCGTTGAACACACAGCGGGTCATCATTGAGAGCCATCGGTCCTCGGGGAGCTTTGCAAGCTTGGCACTTGGGGTTGGCTTGCTGAGTTTTGCGTTTAGTTCCGCCGTTCCGCCGTGGCGGTCCGCTGCGATCTCAAAAATTTCGTCAAATGTGCGCATGAGCCCCTCCTTGGAGTTAGTTTATCCAAGGACGTCGCGGGGGGACAGGCAGCGACCAGGCTCATGGCAACGTTGAAAAATTCGACCGGTGGTTTGTCGGACTTGCAACGATCCGCCACCGGCCGATGGGCTGAAAATGTATTTTTTGTACACACGCGAAACACTTAGTGGGGAAAGCCTGAGGCCTCGGATGGCGCCAGTCAACTGGCCGGGCAGGTCCGGCGTGAACGCTTCGTGAAATCGCGCCGACTTTTTGTGAAAGTGAAAGGCTGGACCAGGGTCACCAGCTAAAATCTGGTTGGCATCACCCGTTTCGGAGGTAACTTATTGGTTTGGAACGCATTCCCGGTTGCGTAGTGAGGCACGAGTGCAGTCGGCGTCGATCACAGCGTTGCCGGTTCCCGCGCGACGGCCTGCGCCCACCGCCGCGGCGTCGCCGGTCGTCGTGCGCCTTGTCTCGGTTGCCGAACGGACAGAAGTCCGTGATGTGACGCGATTTCGCTCTTTTGTTGTCGTGCTCTCGTCGCCAGAAGGCTGCGTTGACGTTGTCAGCAGGCTTTTCAACGACTGTTGGCTGTCACCTGCCGCGGTGTTGAGATTTTGTCCCTCAGTCACCGTTGCCGTGGTTCCGGCAATGTTTGCGGCGCCATTAGCGGTGTCGACCACAGTTGGACTTCCGCCATCCTTAAAGCGTTCCCGCTGCTTTCGACGATTTGTAACGGTAGCATTATTTTGTTCCAACAATGTGTCCGAAAGTCCTGTCGAGGTCGGATTTCGACCAGAATCCGAGCCCGCGGAACCAGTGGTCGAACTCAGGTTGCCTGAGGTTGGAATTCGGTTCACTTCGGTCGAATTCAAACCATCGCTCTCCAGCGACGGATTTATGACGGTCGCAACTCCTGTACCGCGATTGAGAAGGAGCGGTACCACTACGCCAGAAGCAACACCAACTGCGCCGACGTTTCCTGATCCTAGCAGATGGTCTCGCTGGGCGGCTGTCAATATTCCGGTCGGTTCCCACCCGTTATCGAGTTGACAGCGCTTGATTGCGGCAGTTGTTTTTGGCCCAGCCTTCCCGTCAACGGCACCCGCGGCATAGTTCCGTCGGTTCAGTTCTGCCTGGATTAAGGCAGTTTCGCTGGCCGTTGCATTGGAATGCGATGCTTTGGGTTGCGGAGTTTTTGAGGCGGTTGATGATGATATTTTATCTTTTGCTGCGTTGTTTATCACGTTGCCCAAAAGGCTTTTGAGGTCAGCGCTTTGTCCTTTGACCGGAATAGCGATGCTTGCGCTGAAGAGTATTAGTCCGATTGTGGCTGCGAGTTGTTGGCTTTTCATTTCCCCACCTGTCCGTCGACTCGGTTCAGTGGATTCATACCACAGGCCCGGTTTTCTGTCGCGAGAGGAAGATGCTGGTAATGAGAACAAAACGTGAATATTCTGTGTGATGCCAGGTGAGTCGTTTGGCCCGACGCGGCGCTTTAGATCGATCGCCAGGGCGGCTTTGGTAAAGAAATGAAAGGGTTTCCGTGCGTTTTGCCGAGCTCGACATCACGTCGAACTTTACATTCCTGACCGGTGCATCCCATGCCGAGGAGTATGTCGACCGGGCCGCGCTCTTGGGGCTTTCCGCGATTGCGATTGCGGATGAGAACTCGGTCGCGGGGATCGTGCGAGCGCATACCCGGTCGCGCGAGATCGCACGGCAGGTGAAAGAACGGCTTGAGGCCGAGTTGATCGGCCCGCCGGCACCGGTTGCGGCCTGGGAGGCGAAACGCCAGGTCGTCGAAAGCTATCCCGGAACGGCCATGCGGCAAAAGAACAGGACGCTCGCGCCCGAAGAAGTCGAGGATTTTCCGGGTGGGCCGAAAGCAGGGTTCGAGACGCGGGTCACGCCGCGGCCGCCTCTGGACGCGTCGGCCACGATCCTGAACGTGCCCCGGTTGATCCCTGCGGCACGGATTGTGCTCGACACCGGGTTTGCCGCAACAGCGCTGCCGAACGATCGCGCCGCTTGGGGGCGGCTTTGCCGTTTGATCTCGCGCGGGCGGCTTCGGGCCGAGAAGGGATCCTGCCAACTGCGCATGGATGATCTGGTCGAGTTTGGCCAGGGTCTGGCGTTGCTTATTCACCCACCAAAGGGCGAAACGGCGAGAGACGGCGCGCGTGAATGGCTGCAAGAGGCGCAACGGCTGACGCGCCGCTTCCCCAAAGACTGCCATCTTCTGATGGCGCCCCGCTATGACGGGCAGGATACTGAGCGCTTTGATCGGCTGGCCCGGTTGGCAGTGGATATGAACATTCCAACGATCGCCAGCGCCAGCCCCCGGATGCACCACGGATCGCGCCGAAAACTCGCTGATGTTCTGACCGCGATCCGTACCGGCGTGAAGGTGGACGATCTTGGCCGCGCAGCGCTGGCCAACTCGGAGGAACGGCTGCGATCCGAGGTCGAGATGCGCCGCCTTTTCGAGCCCCATCGCGAAGCCGTGGATCGGGCCGCCGCACTGGCCGAAAAGCTCACCTTTTCGCTCGACGAGTTACGGTATGAATACCCCTCCGAGATCACGCAAGGCGAAACCGCCGCAGAGCGGTTGGCGCGATTGGCCTATGAGGGGCTGAAGTGGCGCTATCCCGCGGGCGCGCCAGATCATGTGCGCAAGCTTCTGGAGCACGAGCTGACACTGATCGCCAAGTTGAACTATGAGCCCTATTTTCTGACCGTCCGCGATGTGGTGGCGTTCGCCCGCTCGCGGAACATCCTGTGCCAGGGGCGCGGATCGGCCGCCAATTCGGTTGTTTGTTACTGTCTAGGCGTCACCAGCGTCAGCCCCGAGATCGGCACGATGGTCTTCGAACGTTTTGTCTCGGAAGCCCGCGACGAGCCGCCCGACATCGACGTCGATTTCGAGCACGAGCGCCGCGAAGAGGTGATCCAGCATATCTATCAGACATATGGCCGCCACCGCGCCGGGATTTGCGCCACCGTGGTGCATTACCGGGGCAAGCGGGCGATCCGCGAGGTGGGCAAGGCGATGGGACTGACCGAGGACACGATCTCGGCGATCTCATCCCAGCTTTGGGGGTTCTTCGACACCTCCGGCATGGCGGATCAGCAACTGCGGGAGATCGGGCTTGATCCGACCGATCGGCGGCTGGCGCTGACGCTGGAGCTGATTTTCGAGATCCAGGGATTTCCCCGGCACCTGAGCCAGCATGTCGGTGGCTTTGTCATTACCGAAGGCCGTCTGGACGAGTTGGTGCCGGTCGAAAACGCGACGATGGAGGACCGGACGGTTATTTGCTGGGACAAGGACGATATCGACTCGCTTGGCATTCTTAAGGTCGATGTGCTGGCGCTGGGAATGCTCAGCTGCATCCGCAAGGCCTTTGAACTGATCGCGCGGCATCATCAGATCGAGTACACGCTGGCGACGCTGCCGCCCGAAGATCCAGCCGTTTATGACATGCTCTGCAAGGCCGACTCCTTGGGCGTTTTTCAGGTGGAAAGCCGGGCGCAGATGAACTTCCTGCCCCGGATGAAACCGCGCACCTTTTATGATCTGGTGATCGAGACCGCGATCATTCGCCCCGGGCCGATCCAAGGCGATATGGTGCATCCTTTCATCCGGCGACGAAACGGCGAGGAGAAGGTCGAATTTCCGTCAGACGCGCTGGGTCAGGTGTTGGGTAAGACGCTTGGCGTGCCGCTTTTTCAGGAACAAGCGATGCAGATCGCGATTGTCGGTGCGGGGTTCGCGCCTGAAGAGGCCGATCGGCTGCGCCGCTCGCTCGCCACCTTCAAAAAGCATGGGAATGTCAGCGATTTTCGCATCCGGTTTATGAAAGGTATGCGCGAGAACGGCTATGACGACGACTTCGCCGCGCGTTGTTTTTCGCAGATTGAGGGGTTTGGATCTTACGGGTTTCCCGAAAGCCACGCTGCCAGTTTTGCACTTCTGGTCTATGCCTCGGCCTGGCTCAAATGCCACCATCCCGGCGTCTTCGCCTGCGCGCTTTTGAACGCCCAGCCGATGGGGTTTTATGCGCCGGCCCAGATCGTCCGCGATGCCCGCGAACACGGGGTCGAGGTGCGCCCTGTCGATATCAATGCCTCCACCTGGGACAACATCATGGAAGCCGACGGCCGGGGCGGACTGGCAGTGCGCCTGGGGTTCCGGCAAATCAAATCGATGAAAGAGGATGAGGGCACCTGGATCGCCGCTGCGCGCGGCAATGGCTATCAGACGGTCGAGGACGTCTGGCGGCGCGCAGGCGTTGAGCCGCGCCAGCTGCGAGTGCTGGCCGAGGCCGACACCTTTGCATCACTCGGCATTACCCGGCGCGAGGCACTTTGGGCGGCGGCGGCGCTGGCCTCGGAAAAGCCATTGCCGCTCTTTGCCGACGATATCGATGGCGAGGGGATCGACGAGCCCGAAGCCTCACTTCCCGAGATGTCGCTGGGGGAGCATGTGGTCGAGGATTACGTCGCGATGCGGCTGACACTCCGCGCGCACCCGATGGCGTTTCTCAGGCATCGTCTGACGCCGGGATACCCACCGATTGATCAGGCAGAAGACGAAAGAGCGGCCGGCATTGAACCGGTCACTCGGCAATCTGCCGGTCGACCTGGGCCTCTTCGTTGATCATCGCTTGAAGCTGGCCGAAATCTGAGCCGACCGCCATCAAATGGGTCAATTCGGTCGTGCGGCGGCGAGGCGCCCGAGGACGCTAACCGGTCAGCCTTGAATGAGAGATTTTCGCAGGGAATCCTTGGCAGCGCTGCACCCGATGCCAAGGATCAAAGCCATTTTTCGCCGCAAAAAGCGGCATTGCTGACCGATGGATTACATCTGCAAGACTTCGGCGACCTCGACCGAACCGCCGTCCGTCAGGATCGGGCATCCCTGAGCCATTGCAACGGCCGCGTCGATGTCTGACGCTTCGACTTGTGTCAGGCCGGATAGCGGATTAGAGCCGCCATCGTCAGCGACGCCGCCGGACGATACAGTTTTGGAGGGTCCCGCCGGACCCCCGCCGTCCTGCACAGCCGAGCCCATGCCCGCATACCAAGCTTGCCAGGCGGCCATGACTTTTTCGCCTTCTTCCGGGCTTTCCGGCGATTTCCCACCGTGGTAGGCGAATACAAATTTCGGCATAATGTTTCCTCCTTATGTTGCCGTCGGGATAATTCTTTCGAGTTTGCCAAGCGTCGACGCCCAGCCCTCTGCATGCGAATCCGCGGACGCCTGATCGGCCAATCCGGAATGCGTAAGTTTGAAATGTGTCATGTCTCCGGTGGCTTCAAGTTCAATCAGAACATAGCTTTCATGCCCGCGTTCGTCTCTTTCGTCGTGCCAAGCCCATGTAAATCCGACCGACTTCGGCGGATCAACTTTTGTGATTTCGCCGGAGACCTTGAAGACTCGTCCATCGGGCGCGTGCATCTCACTCACCCACGGGCCTTGAAGTCTGAAATCAAGCTGAGCGACTGGAACCGTCAGCCCTTCTGGCCCCCACCACTGCAAAACGCGGTCGGGTTTGGAGATATAGTCGAAGACGTGGTCGAGCCCCGCCCTGAATACGCGTTTGATGACGATGTCTGTCATTTCTTTGCACCTTTTTCGACGGCTCGCTGCAAACGGTCGACGCTATCGTTCCAAAACCGCGTATGCAGGCCAAGCCAGTCTTCGATTTCGCCAATTCCCGTGGGATTAACGGAGTAAATCCGTTTTTGCCGGTCGACCCGGCGATCGATCAGACCCGCGTCGCACAGTACTTTCAGGTGCCGTGACACCGCGGGTGCGGAAATCGTGACGCGCGCGCAAATCTCGCCAGCGCTTTTTTCGCCTTCGTCGAGAAGTGATTCAACAATGGCAAGGCGGGTCGGGTCACCCAAGGCTGCGAAACGGTCGGACAACATGAACAGGCCGGATTCCTTATTTTTGATTCTTATTAATTAACACAAATAGAAAATAACGCAATGTGTATAGTGAATGTCTGACGGCCGCTGTCGTGGAAGACCTGCGTGACGATAGGGCCATCCTGCCTTATTATTTCACCATGCCAGATCCGATCGACGAAAAGCCTCGCTGCTTCGGCTCACACTCAGAGCTTTACGCCAACTATCACGACACCGAATGGGGGGTTCCGGTGCATGACGATCGAACGCTTTTTGAGATGCTCATTTTGGAAGGGGCCCATGCCGGATTAAGCTGGGAAACCATACTGAAGAAGCGCGAAGGATATCGGGACGTGTATCACGGCTTTGACGTTGAACGCGTCGCCAACATGACCGATTTCGAGCTGCAGAAGGCACTTACAAACCCCGCAATTGTCCGACACCGCCAAAAAGTCCCGGGCGCCCGCACGAACGCGCGAGTTTATCAAAGTATGCAGCAGGAGTTCGGCAGCTTCGCAAGTTGGCTATGGGCGCACGTTGATGGGTCACCCGTGAAAGGTGACTGGGCAACAATGGCGGAAGTGCCCGGGGTGACGCCGCTGGCCACCGAAATTTCAAAAGACCTCAAAAAGCGCGGCATGACCTTTGTCGGCCCGACGATTATGTATGCCTATCTGCAGGCGGTGGGTGTGGTGAATGACCACTGGCGGGGGTGCTGGCGTCACGGCGCCTAGATGTTGATATCAGCAAATATTAGATGGTCGTCGGATGCTCCTTGGTGCAGCTCAATAATTTTCGGATATCAGAGGATTTCTCGAAATCGTTCTGTCACCTGAGCCGTTTCAGGATCTCGAAACTGGCATAGCCATCCGGGACCATCCCTTGCGACGACTGAAACTGCCGGATCGCGGCGATTGTGTTGGGGCCGATGATGCCGTCGATGCCGAGCGTATTGTAGCCTTTGGCCGTCAGACGGCGCTGCATTTCCTGTTTTTCCCTAAAGCGTAGATTGCGGTCATCGCGCGGCCATCCGGCTTTCAGCGGCCCGCCGCCCGCGATGCGATCGCTCAGATGACCGACACCGATCACATAGGCGTCGGCGGTATTATAGCGCTCGATCACATGGAAATTGTTGAAGATCATAAAGGCGGCGCCGCGTGCACCCGCGGGCAACAGAATGGACGCACGCCCATGATTTGGAACTTTGCGGCCTTTTGTGTCGCGCACGCCCAGCGCCGCCCATTCTGTCGGGCTTTTTTTAATGCGTTCGCCTGTCAGGCCATAGCTAAACCCATTGGGTAACGTGACCTCAACGCCCCAGGGCTGGCCCTTTCTCCAGCCAAAGTTCTTCAAATAAGCCGCGGTGGACGCAAGCGCGTCGGTTGGATCGTCCGACCAGATATCGCGTCTTCCGTCACCGCGGAAGTCGACGGCGTAGGCCAGATAAGACGTCGGAATAAACTGGGTGTGGCCCATTGCCCCGGCCCAGGAACCGGTCATCCGGCGCGGTGGGACGTCTCCGGATTGAAGTATCCTCAGCGCCGCGATCAACTGGCTTTCGAAGAACCGGCCTCGCCGGCCGTCAAACGCAAGCGTCGCCAGCGCTTCAACGATCGGTACGTTGCCCCGAAAGCTACCATAGGCGCTTTCCAGTCCCCAAACCGCAGCGACGACTTCGGCTTCTACGCCGTAGCGCGCCTCGATCTCGTTCAATAGGCGTCGGTTCTTGCCCAGAGCGGCGCGGCCATTCTTGACCCTGGCCTCCGACGCCGCGCTGTCCAGATACTCCCATATTTGCTTTGTGAATTCTGACTGATTGCGATCCTTTTGCACGACATCCGCATTGTATCGGACACCTTGAAAGGCACTCTCAAAAATCCTGTCGCGAATGCCAGCGGCGCGGGCACGGGCGCGAAATCGGTCTATCCAGCGATTGAAAGCAAGGTTTGAGGTCTTGGCCTGGGTCAGCACAATGGATGCTCCGTCCGGACGTGGCTTTGGGGGGATTGAAAGCTCCGGCGCTGGTCCGGCCACCGCACTCGAAGCCAGCAAAACACCCGCCACAATCGCCAGAATCGATCGCATAAACTTGCCCTGATAGTCTCAACTGCTCTCGCTCGATATTAGACAGATTCGCAGGGTGTCAAAAGTCAAAGCGTGCGACGTCGGCAGGCGGTCGCCGGTTTCACGGGTGTGCAGAGGCTCAAAATCGCTCTAAGAGACGGCGCAGATAGTCCAGTTCCTGGGTCGGCCGTTCTTGCTCGCCCGACCGGCGCCGGATCTCGTCGAGCAGTTCGCGCGCGCGCCTATAGACATCTTCGCCCTGCAAAAGCTGTTCATCCGTGCCGATGCGGCCACTCTGACCAGCTTCGCGGCCAAGCGGATCGCGGTTGCCGTTTGGATCGTTTTGTCCAAGCGCCTGGCCCTGCTGACCACTTTGCTGGTTCTGCTGCTCAGCCATTTGCTCGGCAAGTTCGCGCATGCCTTCGCGCAAGGCCTCCATCGCCTGCGACTGGCTGTCGAGCGCACCGGCGAAATCCTCGTCCCGGAGCGCGTCTTCAGCGTCATCCATTGCATCGCCTGCCCGGCCCAGCGATTCCCGCGCGGCATCCCCTTCGGGCGTTCCCGCGCCGGGTAGGCTTTGCCGCTGCCGATCAAGCTCCTGACGAAGCGCGTTTTGTCGGTCGGCGATACTCGGTTGTCCGCCCCCCGACGCGTCACCGTTGGCGCCAGGCTGATTGCCCCCCTGGCCTTGACCCTGTTGACCATGCTGCTGTCCCCGGCCCTGGTCACCGCTGCGACCTTCGTTCTCGCCCGATTGGCCGGCCTGTGCATTCGGATTGAATTGCTCCTGCAAGTCGCGGAATGCCTCGTCGCTGAGCCCCTGCTGTTGGCGAAGCGTTTCGGCCAAACCTTCCATGGCCTGTTCGCCCGGGCTTTGCTGCCCTTGCTGCCCGCGGGCGATCTGCATGTTTTCCATCATTTGGCGAAGCTGGTTCAAAAGCTGCTGGGCTTCCGCCATGCGCCCTTGTTCCATCAACTCCTGCAATCGATCGAGCATATCCTGGAGCTGCTCGCCGGATAGCTCCTGCATCTCGCCCTGGTTCTGGCTGAGCTGCTGTTGATCCATGTCGCCCTGCTGCTCGGCCAGCTGGCGCATGTAGTCCTGCATGGCTTCGCGCAACTCACGCATCAGTTCCGCGATCTCTTCGTCGGTCGCGCCGTTTTCAATCGCCTCGCTCAGCCGATCTTGCGCACGGCGCAACCGTTCCAGCGCATCGCCAAGATCACCTTCTTCGATTTGAAGGGCGATGTCCCAAAGCACATCGCTGAACTCGTTGACGGCTTCGTCTGTTAACCGCCCAACCGACACGCGAGTTTCAAGTCGCCGCACCAGAAACCGGAGTTTGAGATACACGGTTTCGGACCGGAAAAGATCTTCCGGTCGGTGCGATACCGCGCGCAATACTTGGCTAACCCGGCGCGCATTTGCGCGGTTCCAGAGAAGATCGCGGCGTTGCTCGACAATCGATTTCGCCAGTGGATCAAAAAAACGTCGCCCCGGAAGCGTTGCGAATTGCGGGACGGATTGCCCGGCCTGCCCTGCTGCATCCTCTGCGGTTAGCGCAGCTTCAATAGGAAGGTTTGCCCAGGGGTGCTTACTAAAGTCTTCTATGATCGTCTCAGAAAACTCAGCGCGGTCGCCCGAAATCGTCATCGGCAAGTCCAATAAGATCGGCTCTCGCGGTTCCGGGTCTACGGACAAGCCATGCCGTCGTTCAATTTCAGGGAGATTGAGTGCAATCTCCATTTGGCCAGACGTCACGCCATAGTCGTCTGAAGCGGCAAACGGGGCCTCCATCCGACCGGCTTCTCCCTGTTCGATCGGACCGTCAAAATCGATCGTTGGGGGTTGATCAGTGATTGCGGATATCTCCCAGCCCTGCCCCCCCGGCCCGTCGATAGTCACCGCCCCGCTGGTGATCACATCGAAGGACTGCACAGGGTCTGTCGCGGCTGGGACGTCCTCGGTTCGTCCCGACACCGTTTCAGTTAATGTCAGGGCACCTATTTCGCCATAAAACCGAAGCGTAATACGGCTCCCCTCGGGCACCGCGAAACCTGATTGACCGATATCGTTCAAATAAAGGCTTGGCTGTCCGGTATAAAGCGGTGGCTCGACCCAGCCTTCCCAGGCGGGTCCACCAGCAACCGCGGCACCGCCGGGCGCCAACTCGGTTACGCTACTGACGCGCCAAAGCGATCCAAAAACTAGAGCAACGATAAATAGAAGAAGTGCGGCGTATCGCAATGCGTATGGATCGCGGGTCGAAAGCTGCAGATCAGGTTCGGGCGCCCGCGCCTGAAGGGCACGATCGGTCATACGCACAACATGCGCGTTCCACACATCTTCGGAGGCAGCGTCTCCGGCTCCAATCACTTGCGTGTCGGCGATTGCAGTGAGCGGTCGCCCCGTCTGGGTTCGGTCCAACCGGTCCACAGCCTCAAATCGGTTCGGCCAGTGGAATTGCGCAAACCCACGCGCGCCAGTCCAGCCGGCACCTAAAATCGACAGAACACCCAGAGACCAAACAACTTCAAGTGGCAGCTCTTCATGCAGTCCCAGCATCAATACTGCCAAAACGCCAAGGATTATTGACCAAAGCGGCCAGAATGACCGCACGAGTCGCTCGGACAATATGCCCAAAAAAGTCAGCCGCAGCGGCCACGCCAGCCGCTTCGCCGCATTACGGGGAAGATCGCGTGGGTCGGTCATACGTCCCAATATAGGGCCGAGGCCGGGTTAATCCGACCCCTTGAGCCATTCCGGTATGGTATCGCGATTTATCATCTCGTCAAAGGTCGGACGTGCGCGGATGACGGCGAATTGATGCCCATTAACCAGAACTTCGGGGATCAAAAGGCGCGAATTATACTCCGATGACATTACCGCTCCATAGGCTCCGGCCGAACGGAACGCGATCAGATCGTTTGCTTCAACGGTCGGCATCGGCCGCTGGCGCGTGAACGTGTCCCCGGTTTCGCAGACCGGACCGACGATATCGATCGGGCTGAGATCCGTGCCCGGCTCCGGTTCCACGACTGGCACAATGTCGTGATGGGCGTTGTACATTGCTGGGCGGATCAGGTCGTTCATTGCCGCGTCGATTATCAGGAAATCGCGTCCCTCGCCCTTCTTCACAAATATTACGCCCGCGACCAATATTCCGGCGTTTCCGGCGATGAGGCGGCCGGGTTCGATTTCAATTTCGCACCCCAGATGAGCCACTGTGCGTTTGACCATCTCGCCGTATTCTACAGGAAGCGGAGGCACCGTGTTTGACTGTTCGTACGGGATACCAAGACCTCCACCCAGATCCAGACGACGAATTTTGTGGCCGTCGGCGCGCAAAATTTCTGTTAGCTCGGCGATTTTCTTGTACGCGAGTTCAAAGGGTTCCAATTCGGTCAACTGGCTGCCGATATGGACGTCGATGCCGATGACCTCCAGCCCCGGCAACGCCGCGGCCTGTGCATACACTTCTCGGGCTCGCGAGATCGGGATGCCGAACTTGTTCTCGGATTTTCCGGTGGCAATCTTTTCGTGCGTCCTAGCATCGACATCGGGATTTACACGCACGGTGATGGGCGCTGTGACACCGAGGCGCGTCGCGACTGCTGACAAAGTCACCAATTCCGGCTCGCTTTCGACGTTGAATTGTCGAATACCGCCGGTTAGCGCCAATTCCATTTCCTCGACAGTCTTCCCGATGCCCGAAAAAACGATCCGGTCGCCCGGTAAACCGGCCGCTTTTGCCCGTCTGTATTCGCCACCCGAGACCACGTCGACACCGGCACCGAGCTGCGCCATCAGCGTCAGCACCGCCTGGTTCGAGTTGGCCTTCATAGCGTAACAAACAAGATGTTCAGTGCCGTCCAGCGCTTCGTCGAATAGCCGGTAGTGGCGAGTCAATGTCGCGGTGGAATAGAGATAAAATGGCGTGCCGACAGTTGCCGCAATCTCTGGGATGGCAACATCTTCGGCATGCAATATGCCGCCTTTGTAAAGGAAATGGTCCATGACCGCGGCTCTTAGCGGCGGATTCGATGTACTGCAATCAGATCAGCAGGCTCGCCGCGCCCTCGTGCTTTAACAATGCGACTTTTGTCTCAATTCCGCCGCGGGCGGAAAACCCACCCAGGTTGCCGGTGCCGATCACGCGGTGGCAGGGGATAATGATCGCGATTGGATTGGCGCCACAGGCTTGTCCGGCGGCCTGAGCGGACATGCCGGTTTCTTTGGCGATTTCGCCATATGTCTTTGTTTCGCCGAAAGGGATTTCAAGCAGCGCGTCGAGAAATCGTTGTTGGGTTGGCGAGGCTTTGGGCGCAAGTGGTAAATCGAACTCGGTCAGTTGATGGTCAAAGTAAGCGGCAAGCTGACGGTGCGCTTCGTCCAAGACCGGGGTGTGGTCATTACCCTGCCCGCCCCAATCCAGCGCCGTAATGGCTCCGTCTTCCTCGACGAGTGTAATTGGTCCAAGCGGGCTATCCGCGGTCAATGCAGGCATAGACCAACGATGCGCGGTCTGGCCGCGCTTCGCAAGCGCGGCCGACCTAAGAGCGATTATTTCAAACGGCGTCAGTGCGCCGAGCCTTGTTCTAGCCGGTCACTGGCTTATAGGACGATGCGATGCTCGCCGCCTTTTCCATTGCCGATTTGGCCTCGGCGCCCGTCATCAGCTTGGTGGTTTTGCCACCGGAGAAAGCGCCAGAGGCGGCCAGTACCATCGCGGCAGATGCCATTGCATGATCGTCGGGCGCTTCAATGATGGCCATGACATCATAGTCGCCGAAGCAAAAGTATAAGGCATCAAGTTTGCCGCCCGCGGCTTCGGTAATCGCTCGGCCCGCAGCAGTTCGATCCTGCGGCTCTTTCAGCATCGCGCCGAAGGCATCAACCGAGTATTTCGCTTGAAACATGTAATGTGGCATGATCATCCCTCCATTCCAGTTAACCCGGACCGGAGATTGACGGCTCGCGTGTCAATATAGCGAAGGACTGCGTGCCCCAACTCCCCCGGGCACGCGAATTTTAGCATAGAACCGAATGCGTTGCGACTGCAGTCAGGGCAACGCGGAATTGCAGCGGTTGCACACGTCGGAATGCGAATGGGTTCCAACGTCGGCCAAGAATTTCCAGCACCGCTGGCATTTCTCGCCATTGGCACGTTCGAACACAACGCCGACGCCTCCGATTTCAGGTTGCCGAAACGCTTCGGCCGGCGCCGGATCGTTTGTCACAGATATAGCCGACGTGATGCAGATGTCGTCGAATGGAACTGTTTTCAGCGTTTCAACCACGCTGGCGTCTTCGACATAAACGACGGGCGCAGCTTCGAGAGACGCGCCGATGACCTTGTCTTGGCGTTGGATCTCCAATGCTGCCGTGACGACGCGACGAACGCGCCGGATGCTGGACCATTTGGCGGCCAGAGGTTCGTTCAACCAATCCTTTGGTGTCTCAGGCATGTCTTGAAGGTGGACGGAGCTTTCGTCACCCGGGAAGCGTTCTAACCAAACCTCTTCCATGGTGAAAACCAGGATCGGCGCCAGCCAAGTTGTCAGGCGGTGAAACAGGATATCCAGTACTGTACGGGCAGCGTTTCGACGATCCGACGGGCCATCGCAGTAAAGCGCATCTTTTCGAATATCAAAGTAGAAGGCCGAAAGGTCTTGCGTGGCAAATTCGAATACGGCTCGAAATACGCCTTGGAAATCGTATGCGGCATAGCCAGTGCGCACCCGATGATCCAAGGCAGCGAGACGATGCAGCACCCAGCGCTCCAGTTCCGGCATATCGGCGGGGTCAACGCGGTCGTCTTCCGAGAAATTGGCAAGGTTGCCCAGCATGAACCGCATCGTGTTGCGCAGCCGGCGATAGCTGTCGGCCACGCCTTTCAGGATTTCGGGGCCGATTCGCTGGTCAGCGGTGTAGTCGGTTTGCGCCACCCAGAGCCGCAGGATGTCTGCGCCGTATTGTTTGACCACCTGCTCGGGCACGATGGTGTTGCCGAGCGATTTGGACATCTTGTTGCCCTTCTCGTCCAGCGTGAAGCCGTGCGTCAGCACGCCACGATAGGGCGCGCGACCATACGTGCCGCAGGATTGGAGGAGCGACGAGTGGAACCAGCCACGGTGCTGGTCGGTGCCTTCGAGATAAAGGTCAGCGACGCCATCGTCGGACCCGTCGTCGCGGTCACGCAAGACAAAGGCGTGTGTCGAACCGGAATCGAACCACACATCTAGTATGTCGAAAATCTGATCATACTCGTCGGGGTTCGCGTCGTTGCCGAGAAAGCGCTCTTTTGCGCCGGATTTGTACCAGGCGTCCGCGCCTTCGGTCTCAAAGGCCTCCAGAATACGGGCGTTGACCGCCGTATTCTGCAATATGAAGCCGTCGTCGTCAGGCTTGGCGCCTTTTTTCACGAAACAAGTCAGCGGCACGCCCCAGGCGCGCTGACGGCTGAGTACCCAGTCGGGTCGCGTCTCCATCATGGAATAGAGCCGGTTCCGGCCGGTCTGTGGCGTCCATTTGACGTTGTCGATCTCGGTCAGTGCGCGTTCGCGGATCGTCGTGCCGTGGTCGTCCTGCCCGTCGCCTACCGGCTTGTCGATGGCGGCGAACCATTGCGGCGTGTTGCGGAAGATGAGTGGCGCTTTGGACCGCCATGAGTGCGGATAAGAGTGAGTCAGGCGCCCACGTGCGAGGAGCGAGCCAACCTCGACCAGCTTGTCGATGATCCTCTTGTTGGCGTCGCCTTCCTTGCCGTTGGGCTTCAGGATCTTCGCACCGCCAAAAAAGGGCAGGTCTTCGCGAAAGGACCCATCCTCCAACACATTGTAGGTCATCGGCAGATTGTACTTCACGCCAATCTGGTAGTCGTCGTCACCGTGGCTGGGAGCGGTGTGGACAAAGCCCGTTCCTGCTTCGTCGGTGACGTGATCGGCTGGCAAAAGCGGGACGTCGAAGTCCCATTCGCCGTTCGCGCCATCGGCGCCGCGCAGCGGGTGGGCGCAAGTGAGGCCATTGAGCTCGTCGATTGAGACATCGCGGAGCCGGCGATACATGGTGTCGTCCAACCGCGCTTGGGCGAATATTGACTCTGCCAGCGCGTCCGCCATCAGATACCGATCGCCAACAGTCGCCCAGCATTCCTCTGGTGTGCCGGTGACCTCGTAGAGACCGTAGGGTATGTCCGGTCCAAAGCAGATCGCGCGGTTTTGCGGCATGGTCCAGGCGGTGGTTGTCCAGATGATGACGTCGTGGTCTTTTAAGTCACCCTCGGAAATTACTCGAAACTTCACCCAGATCGTATGGCTTTGATGGTCGTGGTATTCGACTTCGGCCTCGGCCAGCGCGGTTTTTTCCACTGGTGACCACATCACCGGTTTCGATCCCTGATAAAGCGTGCCGTTCATCAGGAATTTCTGGAACTCTTCGGCAATCACCCGTTCCGCGTGGAAATCCATTGTCAGATAGGGCTGCTCCCAGTTGCCGGTCACGCCCAGCCGCTTGAATTCGTCGCGCTGAATGTCGATCCAGCTGTCGGCAAAGGCACGGCACTCCTGCCGGAACTCCACGACATCAACCGCATCCTTGTCTCGGCCCTTCTGGCGGTACTGTTCTTCGATCTTCCATTCGATCGGCAACCCGTGACAATCCCATCCCGGGATATAGCGCGCATCGTGTCCCATCATCTGTTGCGAGCGGACGACGAAATCTTTCAGGATCTTGTTTAATCCGTGCCCGATGTGCAGATGCCCGTTCGCATACGGAGGGCCGTCATGCAGCGTGAAGGGCTTGCGCCCTTCTTTGCCACGCAACTGATCGTAGACGCCGATTTTTTCCCACCGTTCCAGCCAACCAGGTTCGCGGGTCGGAAGCCCGGCACGCATTGGAAAGTCGGTGGCTGGCAGGTTCAGTGTTTCTTTGTAGTCGGGCGTATCGGCGCACATCGCTCGCGTCCTTGAGAATTCGTGATATTTATGATGGGGCGGCGGAGAAACACAACGCCTGAAACCCGGCCGCTCGTTTGGTCAGAGCGCCGGGCCCGTAATTCGAATAACAATCGCGAACGTGCGGGTCATAGGCGGCGCTTATAGGCGCGCGATATTGGCAGGACAAGACGGGATTAAGGCCAGTCGCCAATACTGCTGTTACTGGCTGAATTCACGCGTTTCTCGTGCAAATCACACCAAAATCACCCGAACGAACTTTCATTCTACGGCAGGCGTCACGGTCAAACGACGTGAGCGGCTCAATTTCGGGTCATCAAACATCACCACGAATGAATTGGAACTCGACATGACAACCGCAACCCGAACCAAAGCCGGCCCACATACACCGATCTTTCAGGCCACCGGCCCATTCGCCGCCGCGAATAGCCCTGTGCGCGATTGGAACAACGTCCGCTATCTGGACGAACGGATGTTTAGCGACATTGGAATGAGCACGAACGCCGGCGAACGCATCAGGATCCGCGATTACTTTGTGTCGCCGGAATGATCGCCCAAAGTCCAATGTCCGACCAGCTATCCCTCCGGACTGATCGAGTCCCTTTTGTCAAATACCCCTGTGAGTGCGCGGCGGACCAACTGCGTGACGCGCGGGCGCTCTGCGACGCGGAACGGCAACGGGCGACAGACATCAATGGCAGCAACACCTACGCGTGCCGTCAATGCCCCGTTTACCAAACCTTCTCCAAAACGGCGCGATATTTTCGCCAGCAAGTGGCCGCCGCCAACCGAACTGATCAGATCATCGCCGACAGCGACCGCGCCTGTGGCGACAAGGTGCGTCACCACTGTCCGCGTCAGGCGCCAGGCGCCCAGCGCGCCGGAACGCCCCCCGTAAATCTCAGCAATCCTGCGGATCATCCGGATGTTGGCCGTCAAGGCCACTAGAACGTCTGCAAAGGCCAGGGGCACAAGTGCCGTTACCGTCGCAACTTGGCGCGACGCGGTTTCGATTTCGCGACGGGCGAAATCGTCAAGCGGCCGCAGGAGGGTGTCCTCCGCCGCACCCAAAAGTGTGTCAGCATCAAGCGTATCGCTTTCTGCTTCTGACAACCGTTGTCGACCCCAGCGCATATCCTCGCGACCCGCATAGAACGCCGACAGACGCGATACGAGTTGCCTGGCGCCGGCCAAATCATTCTCCGCCGCAACCCGATCTGCCTCGGTATGAAGCGCATCAATTTTCTGAAGCCGCGCAAGCGCCGCCCATTCACGCAGTAGAATTGCTAGACAGACAATCAAAAACGCACCCAGCAGCGCGGTCGCAGCCCAACCCAGCGCTGGGTTTCTAGCCACGAGCCCAAATATCCAATCCCACAAGGTTACTGAGACAAAGAACAACACGACACCGGCCAGCAATCGCCAGAACCAGCGCATGAGAGCAGAGGGTTGCCGCCCAGCGAAGGCCGCCATCGTTTGCATCGCCTGACCAGTCGGGGCGCCTTGAAGTTCATCGATCGGCGGCGCTTCAGCGGGATTTGGCCCGGCGTCGTCGATTTCGATCAGGATCGGTCCATCGCGGTCTGACATTACAATCGATCTCCGATCAGAAATTCAGCCGCGCGGTCAAGGCGAATATGCGGCGGCCCATCACCAGGTCGCAGGTCTATCGGCCGCGGAGCGAAGGACATGAACTCATAATCGGCCTCCAGCCATCGATCCTCACCTTGCCGCGCAGGTGTCAACAACCGCGCGGGATCGTCCGGCAAACGGCCGGGATAGAATGCCGCGAGCTTACCATTCTCCTGCAAAACTCC
>CAJHYP010000137.1_pt1 | contig 19216 bp, 19 predicted proteins | sample 9198731 | NCBI WGS metagenome assembly CAJHYP01 (sample SAMEA7708363, study PRJEB35096) | sediment metagenome | biome: marine neritic benthic zone biome [ENVO:01000025]; feature: sediment [ENVO:00002007]; material: shallow marine sediment [ENVO:03000034] sea grass bed [ENVO_01000059] ...
GCCGGGCGTTGCGGCGTCACGAGCACCGAAGATGTCGTTGCAATTGCCAAAGCCGTGGACGCCAGCGAAGGTCTGAAATTCACCGGCATTCAGGCCTATCAGGGGGCGATGCAGCACATCGACAGTTTCGAAGAACGAAAGGCAAAACTGGATATCGCCATTGCGATGGTCAAGGACGCAGTCGAAGGCCTGAAGGCGTCCGGGCTTGAACCCGAACTGGTCTCAGGGGGCGGAACCGGGTCCTACTATTTCGAGAGCAACTCGGGCGTCTTTAACGAGCTTCAGTGCGGGTCGTACGCCTTTATGGACGCGGACTATGGCCGCATTCTCGACAAGGACGGCAACCGGATCGACCAGGGCGAATGGGAGAACGCGTTCTTCATTCTGACACAGGTCATGAGCCACGCGAAAGCCGACAAGGCGATCTGCGATGCCGGATTGAAAGCGCAATCGGTTGACAGCGGCTTGCCGGTGATTTTTGGCCGCGATGACGTTGAGTACATCAAATGCTCCGACGAACATGGCGTCATTGCCGATCCCAAAGGTGCGCTTTCGGTTGGCGATAAACTCCGCTTGATCCCCGGCCACTGCGACCCAACCGCAAATGTTCACGACTGGTATGTCGGTGTCCGGAATGGAAAAGTCGAAACGCTTTGGCCGGTGTCGGCGCGCGGCAAGGCGTACTAGTTGATCGCCAATTAACGGACGAAGGGATTCCGCCGATGTGGATTGTTCCAGAGCGTGAGATCGCGTCGCTTATGACACGTGAGGCGGCTTTTGGCGCCGTCGAAAAGGTCTTTGCCGCGATGGCGTCGGGCGACGCTTACAACTTTCCCGTCGTGCGCGAGGCCATCGGCCATGTTGACGCGCTTTACGGGTTCAAAGGTGGATTTGACCGCGCGGCTCTAACACTGGGTCTTAAAGCCGGTGGTTACTGGCCAAAGAACCTGGAAACGCAAGGGATCATCAATCACCAATCGACGGTCTTCCTGTTCGACCCGGACACCGGGCGCGCCAAGGCGATGGTCGGCGGCAATCTTTTGACGGCGCTCAGGACTGCAGCGGCGTCTTCCGTGTCGATTAAGCACCTGGCGCGCGAAGATTCGAGAACTATGGGCATGATCGGCGCCGGACATCAGGCAACTTTTCAGTTGCGGTCAGCGCTCGAACAGCGGGACTTCGAAAAAGTCATCGGTTGGAACCTGCACCCTGAGATGCTGAGCAATCTTAAGGCGGTCGCGGACGAATCTGGTTTGCCTTTTGAAGCCGTCGAATTGGACGACATGAGGAATGCCGATGTGATCATATCGATCACATCTTCTTTCGATGCCATATTGGGCGCCGATCAAATCGCGCCTGGCACCCACATCGCCTGCATGGGCACGGATACCAAGGGCAAGCAGGAAATGTCGCCCGAAGTTCTTGCGCGCGCGACGGTCTTCACCGACGAAGTGGCCCAGTCGATCAGCATCGGCGAGGCGCAGCATGCGGTGGGACAGGGGTTGCTGAGCGAAAACGACATTTATCAAATTGGCGCGGTCATTAACGGCGCCCATGCAGGGCGCGCTGGCGATGACGAAATCACCCTTTTTGACGGCACCGGTGTTGGGCTGCAGGACTTAGCGGTGGCCGCGGCGGTCGTGGACCTTGCGATTGCGAAGGGCGTTGCCATCGAGGTGGATTTTTGAGACGCCACAACACTTGAGCGACCACCGGAACCAGTTGGACCGATAGAAAGAGCGTGCTTTCGATGTTCAGATCGACAATTGCCCTTGTCGCTTGCGTCAGCGCGTCCGCGGCCCTGGCGCAAACTCCACCGTCAGATGCCCAGATCGCCGCATTTTCGGGATTACATAAGGCCGCCTATGATGGTGATGTCTCGGCCATAAGAGCAGAGGTTAACTCCGGCGCAGACGTCAACGCGCGGGACAGCGTCGAGCGAACACCAGCCCATGTCGCGGCCTTTGCCTCCCAGGATGCGGCGCTACGGGCGTTGGCGGAGGCCGGTGCCGATCTGAACGCCCTCGAGTATCAGCTTTATGACGTGGTCACCATTGCCGCCGTCGCCAACGATCCAGCATTGGTGGAGCTCGCCATCGATCTTGGGAACCGGCCCGACTTGATCACCAGCGTGTATGAGGGCACCGCATTGATCGCGGCGGCGCATCTCGGCCATCACGAAGTCGTTCGCATATTGATCGAGTCCGGGGCGCCGCTTGATCACGTTAATAACCTGGAATGGACCGCCCTGATCGAGGCGGTTGTCCTGGGCGATGGCGGCCCAGATCACGTCCAAACCGTCAGGCATTTGGTCAATGCGGGTGCAGATCAGACAATCGGGGACCGCGTCGGCATCACTCCGCTTCAGCATGCCCGGAGAATGGGGTTTGACGAGATCGTTGCAATTCTCGAGGCAGCAAACTGATCCTCTAAAGCAAAAACCCCCGCCAGTTACGGCGGGGGTTCGCGCTGTTATATACCTTCAGGCTGTTCGGCTGCCTCGTCCTCTTCCGGGATCACGAGGTTTAGCACGATCGCAAGGATCGCTGCCGGCAAAAGGCCCGACGTCATCAGGATGCGCATTGTGTCGCCGAGAAATGCCATCGCTTCGGGCTCCTGCTGCATGCCAAGCCCGACTGCAAGCGAGGTGGCGAAGATCACCATGTTGCGTCGGCTCCACTTGACGTCGCTGAGCAAGTTGATGCCCGCCGCTGCGACCATGCCGAACATGATGATAACGCCGCCGCCGAGGACCGGGAACGGGATGGTGCTGACCAGTGCGCCGACTTTAGGGATCAGGCCCGCAATGACGAGCAGCATCGCGCCGTAGGAGACAACATGGCGGCTCATCACTCCGGTCATGGCCACTAGCCCAACGTTCTGGCTGAACGAGGTATTCGGCAGTCCACCAAAGACACCAGCGACTGCCGTTCCAAGGCCGTCGGCGAAAGTTGCGCCCTGGATTTCGTCATCCGTGGCCTCGCGCCCCGCACCGCCCTTGGCGATGCCGCTGACGTCGCCGACGGTTTCAATCGCCGAGATGAAGGCCATCAGGCACATGCCGATAACAATCGCCCAGTTGATCTCGAAGCCGAATGCAAAGGGTCGGGGTACTGCGAACCAGCTCGCGTTGCCCACGTTACCGAAGCTGACATCGCCCATAACCAGCGCTACCAGATAGCCCGCGATCAGGCCGAGCAGCACCGCTGCGACTGATATGAAGCCCTTTGTGTAAAACTTGATGCCGAGCGTCACCACGATCACCACACCAGCCTGGAACCAGTTGCCGAACCCGCCCCATTCGGGCTTCGACCGGTTGAAGTCACCGGCACCGCCTGCGGCATATTCGATGCCGACATGTATCAGCAAAAGCCCGATCATCAGGACTATCAGTCCGGTTACCAAAGGTGGCAACGCGAACCGGATACCCTTGATGAAAAAGCCGATGCAGAAATGGAAAATACCGCCGATCATCACACCACCCATCAACCCCGGCAGTCCAGCGGCTCCCGCACCCAGCATCGCCGGGATCATCACCGGCAGGAAGGCAAAGGACGTGCCTTGAACAATGGGGAGTTTCGCGCCAACCGGGCCAAGTCCCATGGTCTGGATCAATGTCGCGATTCCGGCAAACAGCATCGACATCTGGATCATGTAGATCAGCGTGCCAACATCCTCTGATCCAAAACCAAACCCGGCGACACCTGCTATGATGATCGCGGGCGTCACGTTTGAGATAAACATTGCCAATACGTGCTGGATGCCCAGCGGCACAGCCTGCCCAATCGGCGGAGTGTAGTTTGGGTCGCGGAGCTGTTCCGGCGTCCCTATCGATACATCGGCCATAGTCTGTCCCTCCTAATGTCGATGCTTGCGCCAGTCCTAGACTGGCGCAATTGCGGTATCTTCGTTCTTGGGACCTGAACCAACCAGCATCACGCCGCGCCAAAATCGCTTCGAGCGGAAAGACGCAATGATCCGTCGTCGGTACAAGTCGATCTCGTTTTTTCCTGAGTTAATAGGGGCTTCGTCGGCGAACCTCGCGTTGCACTGCGGGGTCACCTCAAGCAACTCTGCACCGTCTCCAGTCATGTTGCGTGAGTAAAGAAACAAAGGCTGCCCCTCCTCATTGGGGCACTTGTAATCGCAAATTATCGAGAATTTTTTCAATTTATTTTTGAAAGAGACTTTCGGCTGCGGTGGTTTGTTCTTTGTGCAACACGCCGAAATGATAGGAATAAGCAAAGATTGGAGCCCGAAATGTCTGGATTTTTGACGACGCATGTATTGGATACAGCGCTCGGCGTGCCCGCACAGGGCATGAAAATTGACCTTTATAGAATGAACGGCGGCGAACGCACGCATCTACATTCACTTGTGACCAACGATGACGGCCGGACAGACGAGCAAATCTTGCCCGAGGCGGAATTTTCAATAGGTACGTATGAGTTGGTATTCCACGCGGGAGAATACCTGGATCGTGTTGGAGCCGCGCCGGAATCGCCGCGTTTTCTGGATTTGGTGCCAATTCGTTTCGGGATATCCGAAGCGTCGCACTATCATGTGCCGCTGTTGCTTTCGCCGTTCGGATATTCGACTTATCGCGGAAGCTGAGCGCTTGCCTCGGTGTTTTTGATCACGTCGCCGATCCGGGCGATCATGAACTCCATGAAAAGCCGAGTCTTCGGGTCTTGGCGGCGGCGATGCGTGAACAGGCACGCCATTTGAATCGGTTCCGGTGGCGAGTCTGCTGCCACCGGCACCAATCGCCCCGACAATAGATGATCGGCAACTTCAAAAATGGGTTTCAGCGCAATTCCGTGTCCTGCAAGGGCCCAATCAGTCAGCACATCGCCATCATCGGATTCATAGTGACCTGAGACCCGGAACCGCTTGGGTCCTTCGTCGGTGTGCAATTTCCATTGAAATTCGGTCGCACCGGGAAACCGCAGTATCAAACATTCGTGGCCGTCATTAATCAGATCGTCTCCAGTGGCCGGAAGCCCGCGCGCTTCCACATAGGACGGCGCCGCGCATAATACCCGTGCGACATCGGCGATTTTTCGGATTCGTAGATTGCTGTCCTCCGGCTGGCCCAAAAAGAATGCAAGGTCCAGGCCTTCGGTTGTCAGATCGACTTTGCGATCCGTCAGCCGAAGCCGAACACTGACTTCGGGGTATTCGGCAAGAAAAGCGGGCACTTGCGGGGCGATTAGGCGCCGACCGACGCCCAGAGGTGCTGCCACGAACAACGAACCTTTCGGATTGTCCGTAATATTGACCACTTGCGCTTCGGCGTTTTCTACTGCCTCAAGAACTTCGCAAGCACCGCCGTAAAAGGCCTTTCCCTGCTCGGTTGGCGTCAGATTGCGCGTGGTTCGCTGGAATAGGCGCACACTTAAGTGCTCCTCCAGTTGCGATATGCGCGATGACGTCACCGCAGGAGAAATCCGAAGGTCGCGCCCAGCGGCCGACATGCTTCCAAGTTCATAGACACGAACGAATGTGCGGATATTGTCGAGGTAGGACATTATTCTGATTTTTTTGATGCAGCTTGGTATTTGCAGGTAATAGCAGAATAATAAGACAGCGCATAGTCTGGCAGAAACATATTCCGGGAGACGCCTCATGTATGACTTCGCCGTGATGTGGGACTGGGTGGGTTTCGCCGTCCGATGGCTTCACGTGATCACTGGGATCGCCTGGATCGGCTCATCGTTTTATTTTGTCGCTTTGGATCTTGGCTTGCGCAAGGTTCCTCACCTGCCTGTCGGCGCGCACGGAGAAGAATGGCAGGTACACGGGGGCGGGTTTTACCACATCCAGAAGTACCTCGTCGCACCCGAGCAGATGCCAGACCATCTGACATGGTTCAAATGGGAAAGTTACGCGACTTGGCTTTCGGGCGCTGCTCTTCTGATGATCGTCTATTGGGTCGGCGGAGAACTTTATCTGCTGGATCCGACAAAAGCAGATTTGTCGCTGTGGCAGGGAGTCTTAATTTCAGCCCTTTCGCTGACAATCGGTTGGCTAGTCTATGATTGGCTTTGTAAATCAGGGCTGGGCGAACAACCGACGTTCCTGATGATCTTGTTGTTTGTTCTGTTGGTCGCGATGTCCTGGGGGTATGATCAGATTTTCACGGGCCGCGCGGCGCTGCTGCATCTTGGTGCATTTACCGCAACGATCATGACGGCGAATGTGTTTTTCATCATCATTCCGAACCAACACATCGTTGTGAAAGACCTACAAGAGGGCCGAACCCCGGATCCGAAATACGGCAAGATCGCCAAGCTCAGATCGACGCATAACAATTACCTCACATTGCCGGTCATCTTCCTGATGCTGAGCAATCACTACCCGCTGTCATTTGCCACGGAATACAGTTGGATCATTGCCAGTCTCGTGTTTCTGATGGGCGTGACAATCCGGCACTATTTCAACTCCCACCACGCACGTACCGGCAACCCGACATGGACGTGGGGCGTGACCGTTGTGTTATTCCTGATCATTGCCTGGCTTTCGACTGTACCCATGCTCGACACCTATGAGGAAAGCGAGGCTCGTCAGTTGAATTCCTACGAACAGCAATTCGCTTCTGCTCCGGGATTTGAGCTCGCGTTTGATGCGGTTTTGGGAAACTGCTCAATGTGTCACGCGCGCGAACCGGTTTGGGATGGCATTCGCTGGCCGCCGAAAGGCGTGGTGCTTGAAACGCAGGCAGATGTCGCCCGTCATGCCGAGGCGATCTTTTTGCACGCGGGCGTTAGCCATGCGATGCCGCCCCCAAACGCAGTGGAAATGGACGAGGAAAGCCGCAGCGCAATCGTTGCATGGTTTCGCGCCGCCAACTGACTCCGCTGCCGGTTCAGTACCTACCGGTACCGCATGCGCCGGGCTCGCAAATTCAAAATCTGCAGCCGCAGAAATGACCGCTCGGAATAAAGCGACGACCGCCGCGGGTCATCTGCCGGCAATTCGGCCAGCAAGTGGTTGATATGGCGAATGTCCCGCTCGGCGTCCGCGATATCCTGGCCAATGCGGTACCACATCAGCCCGCGATCATTCGCCGCTTCCAGTGATTCTAGCTGGTCGACCGGACAAACCGGCCTCAGTCGACGCCCCCTCGCGCCTTCGCGATACACGTTGGAACGCGTGCAATAATGTGGCAAACCCTGCTGGCGTCCGGCTTCCCATTTCGATTGATTCACGGTGACGCCGTAGCGGGAACAGGCCTTTGCGTGCTGGTCTATGAACTCCGGTCCACGACCGTATGAGCCGTCCCGGAACCCGATATTTGTCCATTCGCCTTCCCGGCATTCCTCTTCGTTTAGAGTCGCACAGCTTGCCAATCCCAGAAACGCGGTCACAGCTATCCATTTCAGTCGCACAACAAACATTAGCTCACCCGTTCATTCGCGTTGGCTTTCTCTGCTATCTCCCGCACGCGTTTTTCCCTAGTCTCCGGTCGTTTGGCGGTCAGAATCCATTCCAGATTATTCCGCCGGACCGATTCTGAGAACGCATTCCAATTCGCCTTCGATCCTGGGTGCGCGGCAAATGCCCTTGCCAGGTCCTTTGGCACTTCCAGCCGTTCAGCGGGCTCCAAACGCGACCAGCTTCCAGCAGCTTTCGCGGCTTCGATGGCAACGCGCCCGGTGTCGGTCATTAATCCCGCAGATTCCAATTCGTCGACAAGTCTTTTATTCGCTGACGACCAGTTTGAACCCTTCTGTCGCGGCGCGATCCAGTGCATCGATCGCAGATCATCTTTTCGGCGCGTAAGACTGTCGACCCACCCATGCGCAAGGCATTCGGCAACGATATCCGACATTGGCAGATAGTGCGGGGACGCTTTCTTGTAGTGCAAAATCCAGATGCCCGTTGTGTTCTTTTGGTTTTTTGCCAGCCAATCGCGTAGTTCGGCGCGCGACCGCACTTCGACGGTATTGGCGTCTGTCGGCGGCTTGGCCACACAAAGCTCCTGCGAATCTTTTCAATTCAACCGTAACAGCGCATCGCTTGATATGAACTATCAGTCGCTTGTGGGGTGTGCCCAGGCGCGATATCCGCATGAGGTAAGGAGTGAGCCTAATGGCGAAAAAAACCAGTGGTCGCGGCTCGCGCGACCTGCGCGTAAAGGTCAAATCGGCGCGCGGGCGCAAACTCAGCTCCACCCGCTGGTTGGAGCGCCAGTTGAATGATCCTTATGTTCGCCTTGCAAAGGCGGAGGGATATCGCGGTCGCGCAGCGTTTAAAATCCTCGAACTGGACGACAAATACCGATTTCTCGTTCCCGGAGCGCGAGTGGTTGATCTTGGCTGTGCGCCAGGCGGCTGGACCCAGGTCGCGGTGCGCCGGGTCAACGCATTGGGCGACAAACCAGGCAAAGCTGTCGGTCAGGTGCTGGGCATCGATTTGCAAGAGGTTGATCCGGTTCCCGGTGCCGAAATCCATCAATTGGATTTTCTCGCTGACAGCGCGGACGACAAGGTGAAAACCTGGCTTGGTGGCAATGCCGATGTTGTCATGTCCGATATGGCTGCGGCAAGTTCCGGTCACAAACAAACTGATCACCTGCGGATCATTACACTGTGTGAGGCGGCGGCGGAGTTCGCTTTCGACGTCCTCAATTCCGGCGGCACGTTTGTTGCGAAGGTTTTGGCAGGCGGCGCAGAAAGCGGGCTTCAAACGCTTCTCAAGAAAAAATTCGACAGTGTGGCCAACGTGAAGCCACCCGCGTCACGATCTGATAGTTCAGAAAAATATGTCGTCGCTTTAGGTTTTCGAGGTTGAATACCCGGTAGTCGTCAGGTGATTGCCGCCGAATAGGAGAACGCAGTCAATGCCAAGCTGGATACGTGCCTGTGCGGTTGATGATGTCGAGGCCGAGGACCTAATCCGCTTCGATGCGGGCGACCGGACATTCGCGATCTACCGAAGCCCAGATGACGAATTTTTCTGTACTGACGGTCTTTGTACGCACGAGCAAGTGCATCTGTCTGACGGATTGGTGATGGACTTTCTCATCGAGTGTCCAATGCACAATGGTCAGTTCGACTACCGCACAGGAGAGGCAAAACGTTCTCCGGCATGCGATCGACTTGGTACATATCCCGTCAAGGTCGAAGGGTCGGAGGTCTTTATCGACATCGGCTGAATGCCGCGCGAACTGGCATCGGGACGAGCGTGCGGTTCGCAAGTGCCCCGGCTGAAAGGGTTTGCGCGCGGGCGCACGAGCATGCAGTCTCCGCGAATTAACTGATTGAAAGCCTTGTCCCGATGCCCAGTGCCAACCGCGCGCTCTATGCCATCCGTCTCAACGCGTTAAAAAAAGCGGCTCCACGAGGCGCGGAGACACCCACGCTTTTGAGCATGGCGGCGCAAGTCGAAGGGATTAATGCCGCCGATCTGAATTATCCCGATCAGGTGTCGGAAACGAACGAAGCATCCGTTGCCGCGGCGCTTGAGTCGCACGGCCTGCATCTTAATGGGTTGGCGATGCGATACTACGGCGAGCCGGCGTTTGTGATCGGTGCCTTCACAAATCCCGATGCGGCAATTCGTCAAAAGGCGATCGATCAGACCCGGCGCGGCATCGACTGCGCGGCCCGACTCGGGGCTGACCAGATGACGCTTTGGATGGGGCAGGATGGGTTCGACTATTCTTTTCAGCTTGACTATGCGAAGGCGTGGGATGCCACAGTTGCAGCCATTGCGGATGTGGCGGACCACAATCCCGAAATTGACATCTCCATCGAGTACAAACCCAACGAACCACGCGCGTTTTCTCTAATGCCGGATGTCGGAACGACCTTGCTTGCAACCAAAGAGGTCAACAGACGCAATGTTGGGGTCACCCTGGATTTCGCCCACGTCCTTTATGCCGATGAAATGCCCGCGCATGCTGCACATCTGGTTGATCGGCACTCGCGGCTATTGGGTGTCCATCTCAATGACGGTTACGGCAAACGCGACGATGGCTTGATGGCCGGAACTGTGCATCCCGTTGCAACCGTTGAGCTTTTCGCCGAACTCCATCGGATTGGCTATGACGGGGTGATCTATTTCGACACCTTCCCGGACGATTCCGGGCTTGATCCGCTTGCAGAAGCCCGGTGCAACGTCGATTTGGTCGAACATTTGCGCCAAGTTGCGGACAAGCTGAAAGACAACACAGACCTCCAAAGCGCGATTGCGCGGCAGGATGCAACCAAAAGTCAATCAATCGTGTCCGCAGCGCTTTTTGGGACATGACCGGGGTGCTGGTTCTCGGGGCCTTGCACCACGACGTTGTGGTTGATGCACCGCGATTGCCGCGCGCCGATGAAACGCTGCGCGGCAGTGCAGTCGACTACCGGTTTGGCGGCAAGGGTGGGAATCAAGCGCTTGCTGCTGCGCGAATGGGCGCAAATGTGCGTATGGCCGGTCGCGTTGGCGCGGATGCCGCTGGCGATGCTCTGCTCACGACGCTGGATGGGGCCGGAATTGACCGGCGCGCAGTTGCCATCGGTACGATGCCAACTGGCATGAGCGTGGCGATAACATTACCGGACGGGAATTATGGCGCGGTCATCGTGTCCGGCGCAAATCTGGAAAATGATGGTCGGGTGGAACGATCCGACGGACCTGAAGTTGTCCTTATCCAGAATGAGATTCCAGCTGAAGCGAATAGAAAACTGGTCTCAAGTTTGAAAACCGGGGACGTCCTGATCTGGAACGCAGCACCCGCATGGCCGCTGGACGACGACCTCGCGGCGAGAACCGACATTCTGGTGATAAACAGAGTTGAGGCCAAAGATCTGACCGGTTTTGACGACCCAGAGCTTTGCGCCATAGATATTTTCGGGCGGCTACACGGCGATGTCGTCGTGACACTTGGCGCCCAAGGTCTCGCAATCGCCACTGACGACGGTGTTACCCGACGACCGGCGCGGGCCATAGAGCCCGTCTCAGCGCATGGCGCGGGTGACATGTTTGTCGGTGCCCTCGGCGCACGGCTCGCAAAAAGCCAAGCACTGAACGAAGCCGTCGAGTTCGCGCAGACAGCGGCGGCGCTTTATGTCGCCTCGAATATCAACGCGCGCCACGAAGTGACATGCGATCGCGTGGAAGCGGCAATGCTGAACTGAATCAGATGTCGTAGAACTCTGCCGCCGATCCGCCGAAGACGCGGTCGATGCCTGCAGAATCCAGATGTCCGGCCAGTTCGCGGGCGGTCGAATGCCAGACATCATACTCCGCCCGCAGGCGGCATACCGGCCAATCCGAGCCCCAAAGGACACGGTGCGGCCCGAAGGAGTCGAGCACGTGGTCGGCGTAGGGGCGCAGATCGTCAATGGTCCACTCGGTGCCGGCTTCGGTGACAAGTCCTGAGAACTTGCAATAGGCAGACGTCTCGTTGGCAATCAATGACATGCCATCGGCCCAGAACTGGAAATTCTCGGCGCTGTGGTCGCCTATTTGCGGTTTCATGCAATGGTCAACAACAACTCGCATGTCCGGGTTTTGCGTTAGAATCGTCAGGAAATTCGCAAGATGTCGCGGGAACCCCAGCGCGTCGAACGTCAGCCCGAGTTCGGTTACGGCTTGATAGCCCCACTGCACGTCATCGCGCAGCATCCAGTCGTCATCCGGAATGTCCTGGATCATCGGCCGGACACCTTTGAATTTCGGATGCAATGCCAGCCGCTCGAGCTGCGCGCGATCTTCCGGTTTTTCAAAATCGATCCACCCGACGACACCCGCCACAGTTACCGAGGCATCGGCGAGGCCAAGCATGTACTCGGTTTCATTGATTGTCGCAGCCGCTTGAACCAGAATGGTTTTTTCGATTCCGTGACGTTCCAGATGACCCCTCAGGTCGGCCGGAAAATAAGGCCGTGTCAGCACTGGATCGTCTTTCGGCATCCAGTCATAGTCACCCCGAAGCGGTTGCCAGAAATGCTGATGCGCGTCGATTGTCGTCATCGATTAATCTCCGGTCGGCGCGTCTGCACGCAATAAACCCTCATCCTTCAATCGCGACCAAAGCGCATCAGGTAGTTCGGCCTTCGCGGCCTTGAAATTGCTTGTCATCTCTTCCACACCCTGTCCGCCGGGGATGACGGACACAATTGAAGGATGCAAAAGCGGAAACTGGAAGGCCGCGTCGATCATCCGCAGGTTTTGCTCGGCGCAGATTTCCTCGATTCGCGACACGCGGTCCAGAATATCCGGCAGCGCAACCTCATAGTTATAAAATGCGCCCGCGCGGGCACCGGTGGCCAGTATGCCGGAATTATAGGGTCCGCCGATCACAATCCCAATGCCGCGCTCCTCGCAAAGCGGAAGGAAACTCTCCAACGCCTCTTGTTCCAAGAGCGTGTACCGGCCTGCCAGAAGGAAAATATCGAAGTCTCCCCGCTCGGTCAGCCACTGCGCGGGCTCCCATTCGTTTACCCCGGCGCCAAAAGCCTTGATCACACCCTGGTCGCGCAATTCCAGAAGCGCCTTGTAACCACTGTCCATCAGCTGATCGAGATAGCCCTGCAAAATATCCCACGATCCATGATTTACGACATCCAGATCATGGGCGAACAGCATGTCTACCCGGTGTGTTCCAAGGCGTTCTAGCGAAAACTCAATGGACCGCATGATGCCGTCGTAGGTGTAATTGTATTCCTCTTTTCGTGACGGAACCTCGAACCATTTCCCGAAACCGTCTCTGTCGGCGGGATCGCAGGCATGAAGGAGCCGCCCGACTTTTGTCGACAGCACGTATTCGTCACGTGGCTTGCCGCGAAGAAATCGGTTGAGCCGGGTTTCGCTTAACCCAAGTCCATAGAGTGGTGCGGTATCAAAATAGCGGATACCGCCGTCCCAGGCGGCGGTCAGAATCGCATGGGCATCGTCATCCGAAATGGCGCGATAAAGATTTCCGAGCGGCGCGGTGCCGAAGCCGATTTCAGTGAATGTCAGCCCGCCATTTGTCAGCCGATCCCAGTGTCGTGTCTTGAGCATCATTCGACCTCCTGTCGGCTCTATCCTAGTTGCCCCTGCTTCCCTCGCAATCCCGTTTTGGGCTAGGTTGGAAATGGGAGGCGCTATGGGTAATTTTCAGCGAGTGTTCAAAGGCGAAAAGCCTGTCATTGGCATGGTTCATTTGGGGGCGCTGCCGGGTGCGCCATTATTCGATCGGCACGGAGGGATCGAGGGTCTGGTTGCATCAGCCCGGGCCGATCTGGCGGCTTTGCAGGCGGCCGGGTTCGACGCGATCATGTTCGGCAATGAGAACGATCGCCCGTATGAATTTGATGTCGATCGGGCGTCAACGGCGACGATGGCGTATGTCATTGGGCGCCTCAAAGACGACATCGATGTTCCGTTTGGTGTCAACGTCCTTTGGGACCCGCAATCGACAATCGCGCTTGCCGCTGCAACCGGTGCTTCGTTTGTACGAGAGATTTTCACCGGGACTTATGCCTCGGATATGGGGCCGTGGACACCGGACGCGGGGAAGGCGATGCGGTATCGCGACCGGCTTGGTGCAAACGATGTTGCAATGCTTTTTAATGTATCGGCGGAATTCGCCGATAGCCTCGACAAACGGCCACTGCCCGACAGGGCTCGCAGCGCAGTCTTCTCGTCAATTCCGGACGCAATTCTGGTGTCCGGCGCCATCACCGGCGAGGCAGCCAAGATGGAGGATCTCGAGGCGGTGAAGGCCGTGTTGCCAGAAACACCTGTTTTGGCCAACACAGGCGTCAAACACGAAACGGTGGCCGATGTACTTGCCGCTGCGGACGGGTGCATTGTCGGATCGGCGCTGAAGATTGACGGCGACACTTGGAAAGCGGTCGATCCCGAACGAGCCGCAGATTTCATGGGCCGCGCGAGGGCCGCCAGATGATAGAAGACCTGCGCAAACTGATCCAAGATTTTTGTGGCACGCCCGGGCTTTCTGGACACGAGCGGCGCATTCGCGAGCGGATCGAGGCCCGCCTCGGCGATCTTCCCACCGATGTCGATGCGCTCGGCAATCTCTGGACGACGTTTCCAGGCGACAGTGACGCCCCATCCGTCATGGTCTTCACCCATATGGACCAGCTGGGGTTTGTTGTTCGGAAAATCGAGGACGACGGATTTCTTCGGCTCGAGCGCGTAGGCGGCGTGCCAGAACGCGCGCTTGCGAGTCAGGCTGTCACGATCTGCGGCAGCCATGGCGATATTGTTGGAGCAATTGCAAACAAGAGCCATCACGCGACGGCCGCGGACGAAAAGTATCACGTCGTCCGCTATCAGGACCTTTTTGTAGACGCAGGATTTAACTCGAAATCTGAAGTTGATGCTGCCGGTATTTCTATTGGCACGCCAGTCATTTATCGCCCAAACGTCATGCGGTTGCAGGGCACTCGGATCGCAGGCACGGCAATTGACGACCGCGCTGGTTGCGCGGTGCTTGTGCTTCTTGCGGGGTTGTTGGCAACCCGCTCCGGCGGCCCGACAGTGCACGTCGCCTTCACAACACAAGAGGAATTTAACCTTAGAGGTGCCGAGCCGCTCGCGCGACGGCTCGCACCCGAGATTGCAGTTCAGATTGACCTGATGCTGGCCAGTGACACACCGGATATGCGGGGCCGCGGCGATATGCACCTGGGAAAGGGGCCGGGCATCAGCCTCTATTCGTTCCACGGACGCGGCACGCTCAATGGTGTCATCCCACATCCTGCTCTGGTTAACCTGTTCGAAGATGCCGCGGAGGCGACCAATCTGCCGCTGCAGCGTAGCGCGCAAACCGGTGTTCTTACCGATCTATCTTACGTTCAACTTCAGGGGCATGGAGTTGCCGCCATCGATGTCGGCTTTCCGATGCGATATTCGCACTCGAGCCTCGAAGTTTGCGAACTTAACGACCTCGAAAATCTGGTCACGTTGCTCGACGCCGCGATTGGCAGGATTGGTCCCGAGTTCGACACAAGGGCCGGCCGGTGAGCTTCACACTCGGGATCGACATCGGCACGTTCGAATCCAAAGGCGTTCTGGTCGATGCGGCGGGCGATATCGTCGCGATGGCGACGCACCCCCACGAGATGATCGTCCCCCAGCGCGGCTGGGCCGAACATCGCGCAGAGGACGATTGGTGGGGTGATACGAAACGCATAATCAAAAAACTGATCGCCGACAGCGGCGTCGCGCCCGCCGACATCAAGGCAGTCGCCGTCTCTGCCATCGGTCCCTGCATGCTGCCAGTCGATGTCGACGGCAAACCGCTGATGAATGGCGTGCTTTACGGCGTCGATACGCGCGCGGAAGCCGAGATCAACGAGCTGACAGATCGCATTGGTGCGGACGTGATCCTTGATCGCTGTGGCAATGCATTGACCTCGCAGTCGGTTGGACCAAAGATACTCTGGCTGCAACGCCATCGACCCGAACTATTTGCAAAAACAGCGAAAATTCTGACATCAACCAGCTATATCGTTGAGCGGTTGACCGGTGAATATGTGATTGATCACTACACCGCCGCAAATTTCAGCCCGCTTTACGATGTGCAAACTCTGGCGTGGATCGACGATCTGGCGAGCGATATTATTGCGCTGAACAAGCTCCCTCGGCTGCTCTGGAGCACTGAGATTGCCGGCAGCGTCACGGCGAAGGCCGCGGAGGAGACCGGGCTCGCACCGGGGACGCCGGTCACTTGCGGCACCATTGACGCTGCTGCGGAAGCCATCAGCGTTGGTACGCAACGCTCTGGCGACATGATGATGATGTATGGCTCGACGATCTTCATCATCCAGATCACGGATGCTCCTGTTCGTGATCCCCGGCTCTGGTATGCGCCGTGGCTTTTCCCCGGCAGCCATGCCTCGATGGCGGGCCTTGCGACGTCGGGAACGCTGACCCACTGGTTCCGCGACCAGTTCGCCGGGGAGCTTGCAAGAGAAGACGCCTTTGCGGTGCTGGCCGCCGAGGCCGAGGCGTCGCCGCCCGGCGCCAAGGGGCTGATCATGTTGCCCTATTTTTCCGGCGAACGCACGCCGATCCATGACCCAAAAGCAAAGGGCGCGTTTTTTGGCCTGAACCTCACGCACACGCGCGGCGATATGTATCGCGCGCTGATTGAGGGCATAGCCATGGGCACGGCGCATGTGATCGAGACCTATCGCGATGTCGGCGCCGAGCCGTCGCGTATTCTTGCCGTTGGCGGCGGGACTAAGAACCGGCTTTGGTTGCAGGCCACGTCTGATTTCGGTGCTGTTCCTCAGATTGTTAGCGACAAGACCATCGGCGCCAGTTACGGCGATGCATTTCTTGCCGCGTGTGCCATCGGCTTGGCCAGCCCCGACGATATCCAAGTCTGGAACCCACCGGCGTCCACCGTGACTGCGCAACAGCACGAGGCGTATGCGCGACAATATCCTTTTTTTAGAAAGCTTTATGAGCAAACGCGGGATATTGCTGCGGGACTGAATTAACGGCTTTCGACCAACCGGCCTTCACCTGTGAATTGTCAGTTCTCTTTCAGTTCGTTCACCGACAGAGGGCAGGACAGATAGACGCCGAATTCTTGGCCGATATCGGCGCTGACGCGCGCGTGCACCGCGCCCTGTCGGTCCAGAAATCGCTGATTGTCTTCGACCGGAAACACGCCTTCGTGCCAAATACCCGGGTGGATGTACAAGCCCTCTGAGCCATCACACCAGAACGCGATGACATTGTCCGGGTTCAGGTCATCTCCCGGAAGTGCCACCGGCACGATGAATGGCGCGTTGTCGAGCGGGAAAAAGAGCTGCCCGCCGTCCGGGTGATAGTTCATGTGCCACAACAACACTTGATCGCGCGGGGCAGTCGGTTTCACGGTCTGCGCCTGCTGCGGATCGACCGACCAGCCGAGCACGTAGTGCCCGCTGACCGCGTCGTTTTCGCCGTAAAGCACGTCGCCTTGCCAATTGCATTTGAATGTTCCTTCGACCCAGCCGCCTTCGTCGCCGGTGCCTTCGTCAATTGGTCGCCAACCCTGTTGCGGCCAGCGCGTAATCTCAATCTCGAATTCCGCGGGGTCGTCGACCAGCTGCCCATACCCGTCCACCGATGCCTCAGTTGCCCGGATCAAAGGGACCTCGTGCCATGGCAACGACGGTTTTGAGCTTGCCTCGAATATGTACTGTGGTTTGTTCATTGCGCGCGATCAAGTCACATATCCGCTTCGGCCTCAAGTCGGCGCGGCTCCTACTTCACCGCACCGGCGGCCATGCCCTTGATGATATAGCGCTCCAGCACGATTCCGATCACGATCAAGGGCAGGATCGCCGCGGCCGACAAAGCCGCCATTGCCCACCAATTGATGCCCTGGCTTCCGGTCTGCGAGGCCACCATCACCGGCAGTGTCTTGGCATCGGTCGAGGTCAGAAGCGCAGCAAAGAAATACTCATTCCAAGTCAGCACAAGCGACAGAATGAACGCCGCGACCATGCCGGGTAGCGCAATTGGCATGACAATGGTCAAAAACGCCCCCCAGATCGACAGACCATCCACCAGCGCGGCTTCCTCCAACTCGACCGGGATGGAAGCGAACTGGTCCCGCATAATCCAGATTACAATCGGCAACACTGTAAGCGTATAGAGCAGGATCAGCCCGATCCGCGTGTCCAGAAGATCCAGCGACTTGTAGAGCACCAGAAACGGCAGCGCCAAAACCACTGGCGGCAGTATCAACTGACTAAGGAAGAAGAACGAAATGTCAGGGTTGCGCATGAACCCGAACCGATACCGGAACCGCGACAGACCGTAGGCGGCCAGAGACCCAAGCATCACGGCCAGCGCAGACGCCGACACCGAAGTGATCGCGGAGTTGGTGAAGCGCTTCAGAAACTCCTCGCGCACCGTGGATTCCTGCCCGATTAGCCGCGGCGACAGGCCAAGCGATTCCCACCCCTTCCATTTCGGCGTGTAATCGACAAACGGGATCAGATGGCCCTGCATGACGTTGGGCGCAAGTTTAAAGCTCGTGGTAATCGTCCAGTAGATGGGGAACAGGCAGACCAGCGTCCAAAATATCAGGATCGCATAAATTGTGACCCGCCCTGCATACCACTTCGCACGATGGTTCAGGTCGGCGGTGTGATCATGGAAGATTTGCTGTTCGGCCATCGCCTCAGTACCTCGGGTTCATCCAGCGATCGGCCAGCTTCATGAAAATGGTGATCGCGATGACGATCAGCAGCAGATAGACAATTGCCAATAGCGTGCCATAGCCGACATTCGACCGGTCGCGGTATTCGCGGAAAATGAAGCTGGTCACGCTGTCGGTGGCGCCGCCGGGTCCGCCCGAGGTCACGTTGATAATAATATCGGCGAGCTTCAGCTTGAAGATGATGCGGATCAGTATGGCCGTCAGCGACACTGGCAGCATCAGCGGAAAGGTAACTTCCCAAAACCCGCGCCATCCGCTGGCGCCATCGACTTTCGCGGCCTCTTGGACCTCGCGCGGGATCGCCTGCAGGCCGGCCAGCAGCATAATCATCATGAAGGGAATAAACGTCCATGCGTCCATGATCATGATCATCGTGCGCGCTATCTCGGGGTCGCCGAAAAACGAAGGCCGGTCCCATCCAAGCCAACGCGCCAGGCGCGCGAGTGGGCCAAAGCGCACCTCCAGCATCGACTTGCCGACCATCCACGAAACCGCCACCGGTGACAGCATCAGCGGCATCAAAAAGGCAACGCGGAAGAACTTCCGCGCGCGTATCTGGCTCGACAGGATTACCGCCAGACCAAAGGCAATCGCATACTCAACCAGGATCGCGGCTGAGTAATACACCATATTTTTCAACGAGTTCCAGTAAAACGGGTCGGCCCACATCTGGCGCACATTGTTCAGCCCGTTGAATCTTGGCCCGTCAAATGCCGAAAGGTTCCAGTTCGAAAACGCCAGCGTCAGCGCGAAAATCAACGGGAAAATTACCATCGCCACAACGAATAGTGTTGCCGGCAGGACAAACAGCGTGCGCTTCCCTTGTTCCCCGTGCAACACGACCTGGGCCGCGCAAAGGCTGGTAGCCCAAAGCACATAGGCAAATAGTGCCGGTCGCCAGTTTTCCAGATCGGTCGCCAGATACCCAGTTTCCGCCAACGCGCAGTAGGCGAATGTCAGCACCAAGATCGCGAACGATCCCCAAATCAGTGCCTTGCCATATGCTCGGCTGCGTTCACCGATATCGTCAGCGGTCACGAC
>CAJHYP010000087.1_pt1 | contig 18973 bp, 17 predicted proteins | sample 9198731 | NCBI WGS metagenome assembly CAJHYP01 (sample SAMEA7708363, study PRJEB35096) | sediment metagenome | biome: marine neritic benthic zone biome [ENVO:01000025]; feature: sediment [ENVO:00002007]; material: shallow marine sediment [ENVO:03000034] sea grass bed [ENVO_01000059] ...
ACGACAACCACAACCACAATCCGTCCAAGATAATGTCGACGAGGCCAAAGTTATCGCAGAAGATTCCTCCTCCTCCTCGGGCGCTCCTATTGAACTATTTGTTCTTCCTCCTCAGGAAATGGGGAATCAATGGCGGCGGTACGTAATCCGGCTTCAACATGGGCGACGGGAATGCATCGTTGCCACGCCGCGAAGGCGGCCCCAAATGCCGTTGATGTGTCTCCCTGGACGATGACAATGTCTGGTTCCACTTCTGCCAACACAGTGTCCATTCTTTCAATCACACGAGCGGAAAGTTCATTGAGCGATTGTCGGTTCCGCATGACGTCAAGATTGAAATCAACGGGGACTCGCCAAAGCTCCACGAGATCTTGCACAAGATCGGTGTGCTGTGCTGTCATGACCGTTTTCAGCTCGATCGAGGATCGACGACCGATCTCCTGGATCAGTGGCATGAGTTTGATGAGCTCGGGTCGAGTGCCAAACACGAGAAGCGCCCGGCACTTCGGTCGGGTCAAATACCGCCTTGCGCCGGCTCGCCAATCGGCTCCCACACTGCCAGTCCGAACCGGTGGCAGTAGTGTCGTAGCGCCGGTCATTTGCACGACATGATGCTGGCCGCCCTCAAACGACGCAGCCCAATCACCTCGAAAGGTTTACACATTACCCCTCGCGCCCCCCAAACGCGTACTCTCAACAATCTTCCAAGCGCCGAAATTTCGGGCTTGGTCTTTGAACTATGGAGAGAGACACCCAGAATTCCTGCGCTCCAGACAGGATTCTCCAGATGCATCTTGCCCCACTTTGTCAGGCTATTCCGATTCGCACTCACAAGTCCCCCTGATTAATTCAAAATTAGCGTTGTAACTGGTAAGCGAACTAGTTCTCGTGGACAATCGTCAGTTTGTGCCTCGATTGAACATGAATTAGAAACTAATCAAAGCACATCTTTTGTGCGCGTTAGCCACTTCCTCGACAAGGTGCGCTGTCTGGCCGATCAGATTGCAGCTACCCAACACTGTGTGACATCCAGCGAAGTCAATCGTGTGGAAATAACCTCTGACCGATCGGTCAAGGTGATTACTCTCCGTGAATTTGGGAGACGGTCATGGCAGGCATCACCGCATTCCGCCCGTAGCCGACAGCTCAGACGATCAAATCAGGTTGATGCTGAACGAATACGGCAGTTCCACATTTGCAGGCCAGTACAAGAAGGTTAGCCACAGAAAGTTTGGGTTGAGCAGCGTCAGGTTACCGTGACTCTCATGCTGCCCAGGCCATCCGCCGCAATTTCTATTACATCGCCTTTCACGATCGGTCCGACGCCTGCCGGTGTGCCCGACAAAATAACGTCACCCCCGGCAATTTCAAAATACTCCGAGAGGTAAGAAATCATCTCGGGTACTTTCCAGATCATTTGGCTCAAATCGCCCTCTTGCCTCAGCTCACCATTCACTCCCAGAGTTAAACTCCCTGCATCAAGATAGCCGGTGTCAGAAATGGTGTGTACCGGACCAACCGGCGCGGACTTTTCGAAGGCTTTGCCAATCTCCCAGGGCCGGCCCATCTTCTTTTGCGCACCCTGCAAATCGCGACGCGTCATATCGAGCGACAGCGCATAGCCGAATATATGATCGAGTGCGTCATCTACTTGTATGTTGGTCCCGCCGGACTTCAACATGACGGCCACTTCGACTTCGTGATGCACATCTGAGCTATGCGGCGGGTAAGGAAACTCGCCGGACGGGTCCAGGTTGTTGGGGTTTTTCTGGAAGAAAAACGGTGGTTCACGGTCAGGATCGTGGCCCATTTCAACTGCATGTGCGGCATAGTTTCTACCAATGCAATACACACGGCGAACGGGGAACAAGGCATCAGAGCCTACGATTGGTAGCCCAACAATTGGCGGCGTCTCGATTGCGTAGCTTGGCATTGTCGCTCCGATTCCGATTGGGCGTTGGCTATCTTTGAGCAGTTGGTGCGCTTCGGCGCAATCGCTTGGTCAATCGCAACCAATTTTTGGCAAAAGTCCCGAAATGAATTCCGCAATTTCTCGAAGCCTTGGAAACGTGCCAGATGTCGCTGTTCAGTCTGCGGGTTACGACGACGATATTTTTCCAATTCAAAGACCCGAAAGGCAGCGGGGCCCGTGTGTACATTAAGTACGTATATACATCGCCTTTGCCAGGACCTCCGCCAGCACTGACACAGATAGGGTGCCGGCATCGCGCGCCGACGGTATTAGCCCAACTGGACCATAGAGGCGCGCCAGATCGCCACGTGACACGCCCATTGTCGCAAGCTCGAGAAAGCGCTCGTCGCGCGCGCGCTGACTTCCTTGGGCGCCGATATAAAAGGCGGGCGTGCCAAGCGCACCTTGAAGGATCGGTGGTTCCCAATCGTGGTCGTGAAAAAAAAGGACGACTGCCGTCCATGGATCGACCGCCAGATCGTCCGGAAACAACGGCCGCAGAAGATGTTGGGTTTCGCAGCCAGACGCGGCGCCGATTTCCAGGGTTTCTTCGTCGGGAGAGATCAATAGGTTTGAGTAACCGGCCGATTGGACAAGCGCGGCAAATGTGCAAGCTTCGGGTCCTTTTCCAAAGACGAGAAATCGCACGCCGGGATCAAATCGAACAACAAATGTTACCCCTCGCGGTCCCGTTTCCCCACTATCGACAACATTGATGCCTCCGGACGCCGTGTCGATCTCGATCGCGCAGGGCTGTCTCGCGGTGCGCCGTTTTGTCACTTCGCGCAGAATGTCGCGGTCCGGCCGCGGGATCAACAGGATTTCTAGCCCGCCGCCGCAAGGTAGTTGGATATCGATGAAGGGCGACCCACGTCCATACCGCACAGTTGTGGGGGCGCCGGAACTCAATGCTTGGAGCGCGTGCAACGAAATATCTGATTCAATGCAACCCGACGACAAAGTGCCTGCGCGATCGCCGTCGGCGAAAATGGCCATGGTGGCACCCACAGGTCTGTAGGACGGACCCTCCACCCCCGTGATAAGGGCGAGTACGGCCTCTTCCTCGCTCGAGGCTATCGCTTCGATGGGGTCAAGACCGGGGGCGGCCGATGGCGAAAGAAAACTCATAGCTGCCGTTCCTAACCCGGTAATTGTCGCGCGAAGATCCGGAATGGGCAAGCGCGTTGCAAAAGCTGCGACCATAGACAGCCATCGACCGGCGGGATAGGTCTTTCGCAAGCGATTTCGACCACGAAAGAACGTCACCGTGACGCAGATCCCTGAATCGATAGACGCCACAATCGATCTTCTGTCTGAGGAAAACTATATTTGCGGCCGGGCGCTGGGGACTGTCACTTTTCTCGCGCTCAAGCTGGGCAAGCCGCTTTTCCTGGAAGGCGAAGCCGGAACGGGAAAAACCGAGATTGCAAAAGCGCTTGCCGCGGCACTCGGGCGTCGACTTATCCGGCTGCAGTGCTATGAGGGATTGGACGCTGCGTCGGCAATTTACGAATGGAACTTTGCCGCGCAGATGATCGCGATCCGAACGGCGGAAGCAACCGGCGAGACCGATCGAGAGGCGCTGCAAAGCGAGCTTTTCACCGACGAATTCCTTGTCCGCCGTCCGCTGCTTGAAGCGATGGAACCGCATATCGAAGGGCCTCCGGTCTTGCTGATCGACGAGGTTGATCGCACCGACGAGCCATTCGAAGCGTTCCTTCTTGAAGCGTTGTCAGACAATCAGGTGACGGTCCCGGAAATCGGAACAATACATGCTGAAGAGCCGCCGATCGTGGTGCTCACTTCGAACCGGACACGCGAGGTCCACGATGCCTTGAAACGTCGATGCCTCTATCATTGGGTCGACTTCCCATCCTTTGAGCGCGAAATGGAAATCCTACAAGCCCGCGCTCCCGAGACCACCGATAAACTCTCCGCCGAAATTGTGGCCTTCGTGCAAGCCCTTCGAACCGAAGACCTTTTCAAAAATCCGGGGGTCGCCGAAACGATCGACTGGGCCCGCTGCCTGATAGCGCTCGACACCGTTTCGCTTTCTCCGGAGGTGATTTCAGACACGTTGGGCGCAGTTTTGAAATATCAGGACGACATCGCCAGGATCGCGGGGTCCGAGGCCGCGCGCATATTGAACGACGCGCAGGCCAGCCTTGCGAAATCAAATTGAAGGCGCCGTCAGCACAGCTATTGGAGCCCAAGGGCCGGCTTGTCGATAATATCGTCCACTTCGCCCGGGCGCTGAGAAAGGCCGGAATTCGCGTCGGTACAGCGCAGGTCGAAGAAGCGCTGCGCGCAGTCGAAGTGGCAGGGTTCACCAGCAAATCCGATTTCTACAACATCCTCTCGGCGACACTGACGAACCGGGTCGAGCATCGCGAGGTGTTTCATCAGGTCTTTTCGATGTTTTGGCGCGACCCGGAATTCCTCGAGAAAATAATTCAACTTATGTCTGCCGCAGTGACCCGGACGGCGGAGACCGACAAAAAAAAAGCCGGGGAACGGCGTGCGGCAGAGGCCCTGACCGAGCAGCCCGAAGCACAGCGCCCGGCACAGGAACGCGAAGAGTTGCAGATCGATGCCAAGTTGAGTTGGTCTGCCAGCGAAACACTTCGGTCGATGGATTTCGAACAGATGAGCGCCGAAGAAGCTGAGGACGCGGCAGCGGCACTTCGCAACCTGCGCTTTCCTGTAGCGCCGCTCCAAACGCGCCGCTCAACGCTGTCGCAGACTGGGCGAACGCCAGACGTTAGAGCGACGCTGCGTAATGCACTGCGTAGCGCTGGCGAGGTCGAACGGCTTGCCCTCAAAGCGCCGCGCACCCGGCCGCCCGACCTCGTCGTCCTTTGCGACATATCCGGCTCGATGTCGGCGTATTCACGGATGATGATGCATTTTCTCTACGGGCTGGTCTGGGCGCCTAAGCGCAACTGGGGCCACATTTCGGCATTTGCCTTCGGGACCCGACTGACCAACATCACCCACGCACTTCACCGAAAGGACCCCGATCTGGCGTTGCAGATGGTTGGCCGCGAGGTGCAGGATTGGCAGGGTGGCACCCGCATTGGCGAGGCGATTGGGCGGTTCAACAAAGACTGGTCACGGCGCTTGCTTGGACAAGGTGCAATCGTTCTTCTGATTACCGATGGGCTCGAGCGCGGCGACACCAAATTGCTTGCGGCCGAGATCGAAAGGCTGAAGCTGTCATGCCGCCGCCTCATCTGGCTCAATCCGCTCCTCAGGTGGGAGGCTTTTGCACCCAAAGCCGCCGGCATCCGAGTGATACTGCGACACGTCGACAGTTTTCATTCGTGCCACAACTTGGACAGCCTTGCCGATCTGGCCAACGCGCTGAGTAGTCCCGGTGAACTGTCCCGGTTTGCCGATACTGGCTGACACGATCCCTGTCCAAAAGCCGGGACGTCAAAACGGTTGATTTGAAATTTCAACTCGTTACGCTTGATTTGGGGGAAAAAGCCAGACCGCATAGCCGCTTTTGGACATGGTCGGCAAATGCGACATCGCAGATCCCCGCGAAACAAAGAAGGCGCTGAGCCAGGCGCCAGTAACAAGCACAATCCGCTGTGGGCGAATTCGGCTCAATGCGAGTTATGCAAATCGGGCAACCAGTGTTCAGCTGGCGGACGATTGATTGGATTGGACGCCTGCCGACAAAGTTAACGATCGCGCTGGTCAGCAATGTGAGAATTTTAGCGACCAATTGAAGGAACGGGATCGCAGCACAAAGATCAAGAATTGCGGTTCCGAAGCGCTCTGCGGGCGAAAGACCCGCGGCCCAGGGAGGACCAAATGACAAATGTAACGATGACGGTGAACGGAAAATCCGTCACCAGCGACGTGCCGGACACAATGCTGCTCGTCGATTTCCTACGCGAGGAATTGCGCCTGACCGGCACGCATGTGGGCTGCGACACAAGCCAATGCGGCACTTGCGTCGTCCATGTTAGTGGTCGCGCAATAAAATCTTGCACGACACTCGCTGTTGCCAATGACGGCGCCGTAGTTACTACGGTCGAAGGGCTTGCCAATGGCGAACTGCACCCCATGCAGGTCGCGTTCAACGACAATCACGGTCTCCAATGCGGGTTTTGCACGCCGGGCATGATCATGACGGGAATTGATATGGTAAACCGCTACAAGGCTGACGGGCGCGAGCTGACCGAGGCGGCGATCCGGTCCGAACTTGAGGGCAATATCTGCCGCTGCACCGGCTACCACAACATTGTGAAATCAATACAGGATGCCGCCGCAAAAATGTGAGCCGGCCAGGGAGGATTTGAGATGAGCGAGACGGGAATTGGCAAGCGCGTCAAACGCAAGGAAGACAAGCGCTTTATCACCGGCAAAGGCAAATACACTGATGATCATCGCATGGAAAACCAGGCCTACGCTGCTTTTGTCCGAAGTCCCCATGCCCACGCCGACGTGAAATCGATTAATTTGAGTGCTGCCAAGGCCATGGACGGCGTCGTTGCAGTGCTGACGGGCCCCGAATTGACCGCCGATGGGATCGGCAACCTGATCTGCGGTTGGGCCATATCATCGAAGGACGGAAGCCCGATGAACATGGGTGCCTGGTCGGCCCTCGCAACCGACAAGGTACGCTATGTGGGCGATGCGGTCGCGGTCGTTATTGCCGATAGCGCAGCCCAGGCGCGGGTGGCGGCCGAGGCCGTCGAAATTGACTATGTCGTATTGCCCTCTGTGGCGTTTGCCGACAAGGCACTCGCCTCCAACGCGCCGCAGGTTCACGACAACGCGCCCGGCAACTTGGTTTTTGACTGGGAGATCGGCGACGCAGCGGCGACAGACGCCGCGATCGCAGGTGCGTCGCATGTCACGGAATTCGACGTGACCAATAACCGTCTGGCGCCAAACGCGATGGAACCACGTTCGGCCGTGGCGATATTTGACGAGGCCGAGGATCATTACACGCTTTACACAACGAGCCAGAATCCACACGTTGCGCGTTTGGTTCTTTCGGCCTTCTATCAGGTTGCGCCAGAGCACAAGCTCCGGGTCATCGCGCCCGATGTCGGTGGCGGCTTCGGCTCGAAAATCTACATCTACCCCGAGGAGATAACTTGCCTTTGGGCGTCGATGAAAACCAATCGATCCGTCAAATGGACGGCGGAGCGGTCGGAATCTTTCATGACCGACGCGCATGGTCGCGATCACCATTCGACCGCAAAAATGGGATTTGATGCCGATGGCAAGATCGTCGGTTTCAAGATCGACACAATCGCGAATTTCGGCGCTTATATGTCGCTATTCTCTAGTTGCGTGCCGACGTACCTCTACGCAACGCTGCTTTCGGGCCAATACGATATCGCGAACATCCACTGCAATGTGCGCGCGGTCTATACCAACACCGTACCGGTTGATGCCTATCGCGGGGCTGGTCGGCCCGAGGCGTGTTTCCTGATCGAACGGGTATTGGAGACCGCGGCGCGTGAGATGGGCGTCGAACCAAGCGAGCTTCGGCGGAAGAATTTCATCACCGAGTTTCCACACCAGACGCCGGTCATCATGGCCTATGACGCTGGCGATTACGCTGGCAACATGGACAAAGCCGAAAAGGCGGCAGACGTGGCGGGATTTGCTTCCCGCAAGGCCGAAGCGGCGACGCGTGGAAAACTCCGGGGGCTAGGATATTCATCATATATCGAGGCTTGCGGGATCGCCCCGTCCGCCGCCGTCGGTTCATTGGGCGCGGGCGTGGGTCTTTGGGAAAGCGCCGAAGTCCGCGTCAATCCTGTGGGCACAATCGAAGTGCTGACCGGCAGCCACAGCCACGGGCAAGGCCACGAAACGACATTTGCCCAGATTGTCGCCGAGCGCTTCGATATCCCAATTGAAAACGTTCAGATCGTTCATGGCGATACCGACAAGGTGCAGTTTGGTATGGGCACCTACGGCTCTCGTTCCGGCGCCGTCGGCATGTCGGCCGTCGTGAAGGCGATGGACAAGGTCGAAGCGAAGGTGCGGAAAATCGCGGCCCACGCCCTCGAAGCCAGCGAAGACGACATTGTGATCGAGGGCGGCGAAGTTAAGGTCGCCGGCACCGACAAGGCGATGGGCTGGCACGAAGTCGGCCTCGCCGCCTATACCGCGCATAATCTGCCACCAGACATGGAGCCGGGGCTGAAAGAGGGCGCCTTTTACGATCCGGTGAACTTCACCTTTCCTGCCGGCACTTACATCTGCGAGGTCGAGATCGACCCCGAAACCGGCGTCACCGAAATCGTTCAGTTTACTGCTGCGGATGACTTCGGCACGATTATCAATCCAATGATCGTTGAAGGCCAGGTGCATGGGGGTGTCGCCCAGGGAATTGGCCAGGCCATGCTTGAAAACGTTGTTTATGACGACGACGGCCAGCTTCTGACCGGATCCTACATGGATTACGCAATGCCCCGCGCCGACGATGTGCCGTTTATTACGATCGAGCACAACACGACGGTTTGTCCGAACAATCCACTTGGCATCAAGGGCTGTGGCGAGGCCGGCGCAATCGGCGCGCCTCCGGCAGTGATTAACGCGATTACCGACGCCATTGGGACCAACGATCTGTCGATGCCAGCGACGCCTCAGAAAGTCTGGACCGCGTTGCAGGCTAGTTCGACAACGATGGCGGCCGAATAGGGAAGGAAGAAAAATGTACAGCACAAAGTATCAAAGGCCTTCTTCCGTCGAGGCCGCGGTGTCGGCACTATCAGGCGCCGATGAAGGCAAGATCCTTGCCGGTGGGCAGACACTTCTGCCGACAATGAAGCAGCATCTGGCCGCGCCATCTGACCTTGTCGATATTCGAGACGCTGGATTGTCGGGGATCAGTGTTGAAGGTGACACGATCACTATCGGCGCAACGACAACCCACGCCGAGGTCGCCGCAAGTAAGGACCTGGCAAAAGCTTGTCCGGCGCTTTGCTCGCTTGCTGCTGGAGTTGGCGACCCAGCGGTGCGCCACATGGGGACGATCGGCGGGTCCGTCGCGAATAACGATCCTGCGGCGGATTATCCTGCGGCAATTTTGGGGTTAAATGCGACAGTCGTGACGAATTCGCGAGAAATAGCGGCAGACGACTTCTTTACCGGATTGTTCTCCACCGCGCTCGACGACAACGAAATCATCACCGCTATTCGCATAGATCGGCCGTCAAAATCCGCCTACGCAAAGTTTCCCAACCCGGCGTCGCGCTATGCGCTGGTTGGCGTCTTCGTCGCGGAAGCTGGCGCAGGAGCTCGCGTCGCGGTGACCGGGGCCGGGGAGGATGGTGTATTCCGACACGAAGGCCTTGAAGGGGCTCTTGCAAACGATTGGTCCGAAACCTCGGTCGACACCGTGACCGTCTCACCGAAGGGCCTGCTAAGCGATATTCATGCGAGCTCGGACTATCGTGCAAATTTGGTTGGCGTCATGACCAAACGCGCGGTAACTGCGGCATAGTTCGTGTCAAAATTTCGCAAGGGCCGTTAACATCACGGGGCATCTTGCTGGATTGGGAGTTGCCGCCGCGTGCGGGTTTGCATCGCGCGCTCTGCAGGGTAAACGGAGACGGACGTTTTACCGGGGCCAGAGCCGCATGAACGACACAGAGTGGGACACGATTTATGCTCGTGGCGAGCAGTTGAATCGTTTCCCGTTTGCAGAAGTCGTGTCGTTCTACTTTCGCAATCGACAAGACAACCGTGCGACGCGGCCCAGCGCGCTGGATGTCGGCTGCGGATCTGGTGTTCATTCAGCCTTTCTGGCCGATCAGGGATACAAAGTTCTGGGCATAGATTTAAGCGAAGCCGCTATTGTCGCGGCTCGGGCGACCCACAAACACGCCGATATTCAGTTTGCTCAAGCTGGATTTGAAGACTTCGACGCTGGTGACTTGAAGTTCGATATTGTTGTGGATCGCTGCGCTACAACGCATTCCTCCATTCCGATAACCGAGCAATTCTACCGGCGCCTTGCGTCATGGCTGAACCCCGGGGCCCGGGTTTTTTGGCAAGGCTTTGCCTGGGACAATTCGGGCCGGGTCCTTGGGCGCGATCTGGATGACGGAAGCTGGTCGGATTTTTCTGGGGGTGTTTTTGCGTCTTTGGGGCGAACAGCGTTCTTTAAGGAATTGGATGTCAGGCGCGTTTTTGAATCATACCACCTCTTGTCGCTTCGACATCTTTCAGATTGCGACGTAGACACTGGATACGATCATAGCAGCTGGATCGTGGAGGCGAGTTTCGATGAATAAGTTCGATGTCCTGGTTGTGGGCGGCGGCTTCCGATCAATTGCTGCCGCCTGGGGCTTGGCGCGCCAAGGCCAGAAAGTTGCTCTGGTCGAGATTGGTGCCAAGATCGGTGGTTTTATGTCTCCAATTAACTGGGATGGTTATTGGATCGATAAGGGCCCGCAGTTTTTTGACAATTTCGAGCCCCAGGACGTCGAACTGATGCACCAGATCGTCGGTTCGGACATCATGGAAGAGGTCGGATTTGAATATGGGTCGTTCATAGGCGGGTCATTGAATTGCGATTTTGCGATCCCCGATTGGCAGGCTCTCGGTAGGGACACGGCGCTCGAGGCGTTTCAGGGCTTGTTCAAGGATCGCGTTTGCCAGACCGGGAACGTGCCGACATTCAATACCCTTGATGATCTTTTGAAGTATGATGGCGGCCCGACGCTTTATCCCCACCTGGCGCGGCTCACCCAGAAATTTGTGCGCCGCGATGCGGCCGATGTGAGCCCCCGCGCTGCATCTATGGTGTCCTATCTCGGGCGCAAAAAATTCTTTGATCAGGACACCTCCGTAAATCTGAAAAAATCACCGTTTCTCGATGGAATTCTTGCCGCGAAAAAGGTGTCGGTTGGCGAAGAACGCGCCAACCTTTACCCTCGCGGCAGCTCGCTCGAAACCGTGCGGCGAGCGCTCGAAGATGCTCTCGAAATTGTAGGTGTTACGGTCTTCACGGAAACTACATTGTCCGAATTCGACGGTGCGGCCGGTATCGCGCTTGGCGAGGGAATCGAAATTGGATTTGGCCGAGTATTCTTCGGAACCGACATACGGGACAGCGAAAAAATTCTGACGGGTGGCCGAACGATTGCGGACAACACTCACGCACTGCCCGAAATATTTCACTGCTTTGTGGTTCCAGCGGACAGCGTCGCCAATCCTTATTATGTGGTGGACTATGATCCCGATCACCTCACCAGCCGGATTACGAGTTTCTGCAACTACATGGGCTGCGTGGACGACCAAGGAAATGGCGTCATTTGTGCCGAGGAACCAGTCGACATAAACGATGCTCGCTGGAATGATCCGGAAGCCGAACTTGGCCGGATATTCGGCGAAGTCCGAGCGACCGGAACGGTGCGTGCCGAATGCTATCTCAAGGCGAAATCTTTCCGGATACCAGTGACATACAAGTTTCCGCTGGTTGGCATCGACGCGTCGATCGACAGATTCTTTGACTCCATGAACGACCGCTTTGGGGACAGGATCATTCTGCCCGATCCCTATGGGCTGACACGCAAGGAAGCGATCAACGACCTGAGAAAGCTGGGGCTGCTCGCGTGAGCCACGGACGTGTCGAACAAGTCTCAACAGAGGCATGGGCCGGTCTGCTGTCAAAATCTCCTCACCGCACGCGGTTCTTAGAACCAGAATTCATTGCGCTTTTCGGCGCACCGGTCACTTATTGGGGCCTTGACCGAAAAGGTGTTCTCGTCGCCGGAATGCCAGTGATCGATGCAGCAGTGTTCGACGCAAGGGCACTCCCCTGGTGCTATTATCAGGGCATCGCGTATCACCAAGAGATTTGGCGAGCGTCGCCTGCCAAGCGAACTCAATACGAAATTGAACTCGCCGAGGAACTGGTGACCGCAATTGCCAAATCCCAGGACCGGTTTTCGTTTTCGCTCCATCCTTCGCTTCAGGATGTTCGTGGCCTGGATTGGGTGCACTATCACGATCCAGATCGGCCGCGGCTGCAGATATTGCCGCGATATACCGCTATTGTCGATCTGGACGGCGCGGATAGCGACAGTCTGCGAACTGCCTGCCGAAGTGCGCGCCGGCAGGAGGAAGGATATGCTCTTGACCGCGAGGAGTTGATGTCAAGTAGCGATGGATCGATTGAAGAGTTGACGGCGCTTTATCTTGAGACATTCGCGCGCCAAGACCTCACACCACCTCAGGCAGAGCGCGACACGCTGCCAAAATACACCGAATATTTCCTGAATGCAGGCGTCGGAAAGTTGCTGGCGGTGCGCAACCGCGGCGGTCAGCCGCTCGCTATCGCGTTGATTTTCAAAGATTATGATGGAACTGTTCACGTGCCCATCGTCGGTACCGGCGACACCAGATTCGGCGGAACGTTGCTTTACTTCGCTATCCTCGACGACGCATTGGCGAACGGTGCCAAAGCGGTCGATTTCAATGGTGCCAATTCTCCGAAACGGGCCTATTTCAAACACTCGATCGGCGCCAAGCCAGTTCTTTACTTCGATGTATTTTACGACACCGGCGGGTCAAATTGAGTCTTGATGCGAATGACGTGGCGCTGGGCAAATGGGCGCACGGACTGGCGACGGAGCTATGGCCGTTTCCGCGTTCGTTGACGGGCAGGGGCGTCCGCCAGACACTGGATGTCCTTGCACGCGAACTTCCGAACCTCGAAAGGCATCAAGTTCCGACCGGTTATCGCGCCTTTGATTGGGAAGTGCCGCGCGAATGGAATTTGAAACGTGCCTGGATCAAGACACCGACCGGCGATGTGATATGCGACACCAATCAGAACAATCTACACGTCGTCGGATACTCGGTTCCGACCGACCAGATATTGCCTTTTGAAGCCCTGAGGAACCATCTTCACACCGAGCCGGCGCAGCCGAACGCCATTCCCTACGTCACCAGCTATTACGCCGAAACCTGGGGTTTTTGCCTTTCGCAGAACCAGTTGGCGAGTTTGCCGGATGGTAAATATCGCGCTGTTATCGACGCATCGCTCGAGCCCGGGCATCTTGAATATGCCGATTTGGTAATTCCGGGCGAGACCGAGCAAGAGATCGTGTTTTCAACCTACCTCTGCCATCCGTCGATGGCGAATAATGAACTATCGGGAGTTGTCGTTGCCGCCACGCTGGCGCGGGTCGTCGCGGAGTTGCCAAATCGCAAGTACACCTATCGCTTTGTTTTCGTTCCAGAAACCATTGGAACGCTCGTTTACCTGTCAACGCGGCTCGACCATTTAAGGCATCATGTCGTGGCTGGGTTTGTTCTAACATGCGTAGGCGACGAAAAAGGACGATCCTATCTGGCGTCGCGTTGGGAAAACACCCTCGCAGACCGCGTCGCATTGGCCGCCGTGAACGAATCAGGTGTCCGCTATGATCGGTATTCATATTTGGATCGGGGCAGTGACGAACGACAGTATTGCGCGCCTGGCATCGACCTACCGTTCTGTTCAGTCATGAAATCCAAGTATGGTACGTTTCCCGAGTATCATACCTCGATGGATAACCTGGAGTTTGTCACAGCGAAGGGGCTGGCAGAAAGTATCGCGGTCCATCGGCGCATCATCGAAATCCTCGAAACCAACCGACGGCCAAAGGCCAAAGTGCTCGGCGAGCCCCAGCTTGGTCGCCGCGGTCTTTACAACACATTATCACGGAAGGGCTCCGCGTCCGGTGCCCGGCACCTGCTGAATGTCTTGGCCTATGCCGACGGAAAAACGGATTTGCTGGAATTGAGCCACAAGTTCGATGTGACTCTGGAAGAAGTTGAATCGGCTGTTGAGCTGTTGGACAGCCACAACCTACTGGAATGATCTGGCCTGATTAGGGCGCATCGTAACGCTGGCGCTCAAATTCAACGAGGTCGCCAGACCTCACAGAGTCGAATCCAAGGCTACGAAACAGCGCAAGACTTGCCGCGTTGTCGGCCTTAACAGTTGCGCGCACCCGACTGGAAGAATTTGACATTTTTGCAATCGATTTAGCGAGCACCTGCTTAGCAAATCCACGACTTCGATCCTTTGGATCAAGAAGTATATTGATAGTCGCGATGTCGTCATCGACATCAAAGCGCACCATTCCAATAGGCCGACGATTTTGCACTGCGATCAGAATTTCGCGCGACGGGTCGTCCAATGCAGCCTCGAACCACTTGAGGTGACTGTCAAATCCGATTGGCCCGCTATCAAGCGATGCGGCACGTACATCGGGTTCGTTTCGCCACTTCCAAAGCATTCGCGCGTCGGCGACGACCGCGTGGCGAATATTGAAGGTGGTTTCAGTCATGCCGCCGCGCCAGTCTCGCATCCTGCGCGCCGTTGTAATATGGGTGTTCCGATTTCATGCGTCGGTAAATCGCGTCCAGATCGCCCGCGTTGACACCAGTGAATGTATCCTCAAATGCGGCCAGCGAACTTGCCTCGGCACGCTCGACGCCTGGCACAATCCTCTCTCCCGTTCCCAGAACACTCAGTCGAGCATTCTCGCCCAGGACAAAGCGGAATATTTGCTCTGCCCGTGCCTTATGGTGTTCACTGGTGACGACACGAGTAGAGCCCGATTCAACGCTACGCGCGAAGAAAACCGCATCACCAACTGTATCCCTGGCATCGTGTAGCCTGACGATTTCCTCATCCGCGATCCCGTAACGCTGGATCGCGGCGTTGGCCATCGCGTCTGCCAGCGACAAGTCGGTGTCGTCTCGATACGCCCAGCCCGAGGTCACAAGAATTGCCGCAGGGTATTCGCGCAATTCGGTTGCGGCGGTTGCAAGCCGTGCCAAGCCAATGTCATCGGGGATGCCGTCACTGTTCATTTGATGACCAAGTACGACGACAGCCGTCTCACAATGAATTCTATGTTCTGTCACAACCGTCATCCTCAACGTTCTGTGTCGTTGCGATTAACGGCGAGAAATTGCTCGATAATGTTCACCGTTCTTGACGTGGCACCGACATGGCGGTCTGCAAAGCTGCTGGCCTTTTTTGCGAACTTTTCCAACATATCAGCATTGCCCAGAAGTTCTGCGAATTCGTCAGATAACTCTTCGGCCGACGCGGCTATGCGAACCGCTCCTTCCCTTGAGGCGGCCAGCGCGGGAAATGTAATGCCATAGATTGACGGTCCGATCACAACGGGGCGTGCAAGCGCCAGTGGCTCCGAAATGTTGTGACCGCCCTTGTCGGCAAGCGTTGCGCCGACAAATATGAGGTCCGCCATTTGATACCAGATGTTCATCTCGCCAATCGAATCCGCCACAAGAACGTCCGCACTTTCGGCCAATTCCCCGTTGCATGAATAGTCCAGGGCAACCGACCGCTTTAGAATTCGAATCCCCTCCGCTTCGAGCGCGTCAGCGACAGCGCAGAACCTTTGCTGGCTTCTTGGCGCCCATACTATTCTTGGTGGGTGTTTGAGCGCTAGCAATCGCTTGACCAGGGCAACCAGGGCGTCCTCTTCCGCAAGAACCGAGCTGGCAATCAAGAATATTTTTCGGCCGCCTGCCCACTGGTTGCGCAGTCGCGTTCCCGCGGCCAATTGATCCGGCGCAACCCATTGATCGAACTTTATTTCGCCAACCACCAATATACGATCGGGCTCAACGCCGGCTGTCAGATATCGGTCTCGATGGCCCTCGCTTTTGGTTAGGATCGCGTTGAATCGCTTCAAAATCTCAAGCCGCAAGCCCCAGAACCGTTTCGCGCGTTTCAACGAGTTTTCGTGGAGATTTCCGTTGATGTGCAGGATCGGGAGTCCAAACCAGTTCGCAAGCTGAAGATGCCCGGGCCAGAACTCGCCTTCGACCACTAGCCCGATTGAGGGCCGTTGACGAAAAAAGAACAGCCAGGTCGACCAAAAAAGATCGAATGGCACGTAGCGATGCGTAATACGCGGGTCGTCAAACAGGCGTTTGCCTTCGGCCAAACCGGCGGGTGAAGAATGACTCAGGCAGACGTCATGTCCCTTTCCCAACAAATCTCGGATCAATGGACTCACAGCGCGCGTTTCGCCAAGCGATGTTGCAAAGATCCAAACAGAGCCTTTCTTGCCCACTGGCCCAAAACCAAACCGATGCGAAAAGTGCGCACGATAAAGCGGCTCGCGTCGCGACCTTACAAGAAAGAACACCAACGCAAACGGCAGTGCCAAATGTACAAACACCTGCCAAACCGGAAACATCAGGCGGAAACGCCAGTTGGGCGGCGGCAGCGGCTTTAGGGCTCCGGCAATGTCCGTCACGTGTCCAAGTCGTCGTAGGTGATTGGTGTGCCGGCCGGAACAGCGCGGCGGAGCCGCGAGCCAACCAGCGCGGCCTTGTCGGTTGGCGGGATGCCGGCGCTGGGCCGGATGAACCGAAAGTCGGCTTCGCTGATCACGTGATCGGCGGGCAAATCGCGAACCGAAAAAGACGATCGCCGGCCGATTGTTTTTTGCGGGGCTTCCGCGGCCGCCAGTTCTTTAGTGCGCTGCCCTTTCAAAGTATGGATATCTTTCACACCGGCCGCAATCTCGACCATGATTTCTGGCGTGGCCGAAAATCTGTGATCAGGGCCGCTTCTGGTAGGATCGTTAGTGAAGTGTTTCTCGACGGCGACCGCGCCCATGGCGACCGCGGTCAGCGGACCGATCGACCCGATTGTGTGGTCCGAGAATCCAACCAGACGCCCGAATTCGTCGCGCATCGACGCCATGGCATTCAAATTTATCTGGTCAAGCGGGGCGGGATAGCTGGAACAGCAGTGCAGCAGGATGACCTCTCCCGAGTTCGCGCGGTCAAGCACATCGAGGGCATGATAAATTTCGTCAAGTGTCGCCATGCCTGTGGAAAGGATGATTGGCTTTTTCGTCCCCGCGACAGCGACAAGCAAATCGTCGAACGTCATCTCGAAAGAGGCGATCTTATAGACTGGGCAATCCAGAGCCTCGACAAATTCAAGGTCCATCGGGTCGTAAACCGATGTAAAGGGCAGCAATCCCCTGTCGCGCGCCTTCGCAAAAAGTGGCTCGTGAAACTCCATCGGCATTGCCGCGCCTTCATAGAGATCCCAAAGGTTTGTCGTGCCCCACACCTTGTCGATGGTCATCGATGGATGATTGGAACGGATGGTTAGCGATTCTGCCGAGTAGGTTTGGAGTTTTAGACAATCCCAACCCGCGTCCGCCGCGATATCAACCAAGGCTAAGGCCTGGTCCAGATCCTGGTCATGGTTCGCACTCAGTTCGGCGATCAGCAAAGCCCGGTAGTTTTCGCCAATATTTTTGCCGTCTATGGTGATCGCCATGCAATGGTCTCCGCCCGCTCGCTGCCTCGCGTTTGCTGCGGGCAAATTCTCATAGTTCCCATCTACTGTCCATCTTGCGGCTGCTAGCGAGTTTTGGGTTAGGAGTATAAACGCCTGGAATTACGCGTTATTCCCGTCGCTTCTCAGTAAGAATCCGGAAGGTAAGCTCTGCGCGTGCCCAATCCTCTTCGGTATCGATATCTTGCACGCGCCAGCGCGGGATCTTGATCGCTGCCGCCGCCGGTCCAAGCAATCGGTCTTCCTGTCTCCAGGCGTTCGTCCGGCCGCAATAGAACTGGCCTGCGTCGTGCCACGCCTCGGGAAGATCTTGCGATCTGACATCGTAGTTTTCTGGCTCAAGCATGTTCAGCCGCGAGGCGTCTGATAAGCGCAGCGCCCGCTGAATTGGATAGGGGAAGGTCGTGACCGGAACCGCAAATTCGGCCTCCGCGAGAAGGTCCATTCCAGCTTGGATGTCTTCCGGTCGCGCGAACGGCGCCGTGGCGTATAGGCAGCAAAGCGCGGCGGGCAGCGCGCCTTCGCCATCGAGCCAATCCAAAGCATGCCGAACAACCGCGATCGTGGCTGTATGGTCGTCCGACAACTCGGCTGGGCGTTCAAATGGAACTTCCGCCCCGAATTTTTGCGCGACTTCGGCAATTTCGTCGTCGTCAGTTGACACGATAACGCGCGCGAACACTCCGGTGCTGAGCGCGGTTTCGATCGACCACGCAATCAGCGGTTTGCCATTGAAATCACGGATGTTTTTTCGTGGTATTCGCTTCGAGCCGCCACGTGCCGGGATCAGGCAAATGCTCACGCTAATGCCTCGCCCAAACGATCCACGACTTCCTCCTGCGTGTCCTTGGTCATGGTCGGGAAAAGCGGGATGCTGATGGCCCGCGAATAATAGGTTTCGGCATTCGGAAACTGCCCGAATCTGAATCCATGATCCAGCCAATAAGGCTGTATGGGGACTGGGATATAGTGCACGTTCACGCCTATTCCGTTCGCCCGCAAACTGTCGAATATTTCTCGACGCCTGTCCGCGTCGACCCGAACCACATAGAGGTGAAACGCCGACGTCGCTGCCGCGATCCGACCGGGAGGATCAAGTGGCAAGTCCGCAAGCAACCGATCATAACGCGCGGCCAAAGCGTTGCGTCGTGTGACATATTCCTCCAGTCGCGTCATCTGACTGACGCCAAGGGCTGCTTGAATGTCAGTCATCCGATAGTTCAGCCCAAGATCGACCTGCTGATAATACCAATCGCCGTCGCTTTCGCCATGCATCAACTTGGGATCCCGGGTCACCCCATGGGTCCGAAGAAGCCGCATACGCTCGGCCAAAGCCGCACCCTGCGTCGTTGCCAGTCCGCCTTCAGCAGTGGTGACGATTTTCACCGGATGAAAGCTGAAAACCGCAATGTCCGAATGCGCGCATGAACCGATCGGACGGTTGCCGTAGCGTCCCCCGATCGCATGGCTTGCATCTTCGACAACCGAAATTCCGTGCTCGCGGGCCAGCGCGCCGATTGCCTCCATGTCGCATGACTGCCCGCACATGTGCACAGGCATGATGATTTTTGGGAGCCGCCCTACTTTCTTCGCCTGCTCGAGCTTCTCGGCTAGGGCGACGGCGGACATGTTGAATGTCTCAGGGTCGATATCGACAAAAT
>CAJHYP010000053.1_pt1 | contig 18889 bp, 24 predicted proteins | sample 9198731 | NCBI WGS metagenome assembly CAJHYP01 (sample SAMEA7708363, study PRJEB35096) | sediment metagenome | biome: marine neritic benthic zone biome [ENVO:01000025]; feature: sediment [ENVO:00002007]; material: shallow marine sediment [ENVO:03000034] sea grass bed [ENVO_01000059] ...
ATTCGCAAAGAAATTCCTGGTCTTCATCATCCAGGAAGTCATCCAACATCACTATCAGCAACAACTGAAATAAACCTAGAAGGATCAACGACATGGCTATGAAAATACGTCTTGCCCGGGGCGGCTCGAAAAAGCGGCCGTTCTACCGGATCGTCGCGGCCGACAGCCGAATGCCGCGCGACGGCCGTTTTATCGAAAAGCTAGGCACCTACAGCCCGCTTTTGGCGAAGGACAGCGAAGATCGCATAAGAATGAATGTTGACCGCATTAAGCATTGGTTGAGCGAGGGCGCGCAGCCAACTGACCGTGTGTCACGGTTTCTGGAAGCGGCCGGTGTGCTAGAAGCGAAAACCCGGCTGAACCCACAAAAAGCTGAACCCGGCAAGAAAGCGCAGGAGCGCGCCGAAGAAAAAGCCGAGAAAGCGGCCGCGCCGAAGGAAGAAGAAGTGGTCGAGGAGGCCGCAGTCGAAGAAGCGGTTGCTGAAGAGGCTTCTGCACCAGACGCACCAGCGGAGGACGCGCCCGCCGACGAGGCAGCACCTGAAGAGGCCCCGGCAGAAGAAGCAACTGCGGAGGACGCGAAGGCGGAGGAATCACCTGCAGATGAGTCGCCCTCTGAGGAGGCAACTGCCGAGGAAGCGCCTGCCGAAGACGCACCTGCTGAAGACGCGGCTGAGGAGGAAAAGGCGGAGTAGTCCGCCTTTCTCAGCGCCATGTCGGATCGGGTATGCGTGGGCGCCGTCGCAGGTGCCTTCGGGGTTAAGGGCGAGGTGCGGCTGAAAAGTTTCTGCGCCGAGCCCGAAGCGATCGCCACTTACGGGCCGCTCACGTCGGAAGACGGCAGCGCCAATTGGGACGTGCGACTAACACGGCCGGTCAAAGGTGGGTTCGCCGCGCGGCTTACTGGTGTTGCTACAAAAGAAGCGGCTGACGCCCTGCGCGGAACACGGCTTTATGCGCCCCGCGAGCGGCTGCCGGCGTTGCCCGACGACGAGTATTATCACGCCGACCTGATTGGCTTGACGGTGCTCGACACCGGGGGTGCGGAATTGGGTCGAGTGAAGTCGGTACTGAACCACGGAGCCGGTGATTTGCTGGAAATTGTCGGAGAGGCGTTTTCACAGCCGGTTTTGATGCCATTTACCAAGGTCGTTGTCCCGACCGTCAACCTAAATTCCGGTCGGATCATTGTCGATCCACCGGATGGGTTGTTGTCCGAAGGTGCGGGCGATGACTAAGGGCGGAAAATCCCACGGCCGACTTGCAATTGGCGCCACCGACCGCCCGCGCGAGCTGATGACCGACCGCCCCGATCTCGCCGGTGCCTGGGCAGCGCGGATTATCACGCTTTTTCCCGAGACATTTCCAGGCGTGCTTCAATCGTCACTGACCGGCAAGGCCTTGCAGGAAGGGCTTTGGCGGCTGGAGACGATTGACCTGCGCACCTTCGGCCACGGCAAACATCGAAATGTGGACGACACCCCGGCAGGGGGCGGCGCCGGAATGGTGTTGCGCGCTGATGTCATGGCGCGCGCTATCCGGCAGGCCATGACCGGCGCACCTGACGATCGCGCACGCTGGCCGCTGGTGTACTTGTCGCCGCGCGGGCGACCGTTTGACCAAGCGATGGCTGAGCGCTTTGCCGGCACAGAGGGAATGACGCTAATCTGCGGCCGGTTCGAAGGCTTGGACGAGCGCGTTATCGAGCATTTCGACGTCGAAGAAGTGTCGATCGGCGACTTCGTTTTGACCGGCGGCGAGATCGCCGCTCAGGCGGTGCTGGACGCCACAGTTCGGCTGATCCCGGGTGTTCTAGGCAATGCTGCCTCGGTCGAACAGGAAAGCTTCTCCGAAGGATTATTGGAGCATCCCCAATATACGCGCCCAGCGGATTGGGAAGGGCGAACGATCCCCGACGTTCTTACGTCTGGCGATCACGCGGCCGTTAAAAGGTGGCGACGCGAGCAATCCGAGCAACTGACGCGCGAGCGCCGCCCCGATCTATGGAAGGCAAAAGGAAACAAGCCCGACGCCTAGCATCTGTTCCGGCATCACTCCCATAAACGGCGACGTTTTGGTGAAATTTACGCCAAAAAACTGCCGTGTTTTTCTGAAACTATGAACTCAATTCCGGCTGATTGAGCTTGTTTTTATGCACAAACACGTCGAGAAAATCGGGCTACTTGTCTTAATCGCGTTCTGCGTTCTTTTGGTATGGGCAATTCCCAGCGGCGACGGGTTTATGGGTATGCTGCGGCTTGTGCTGCTGACCAGTGCGGCCATGGCAACCCTGGTGCTTTTGTTTCACCGAAAACGCAAAGAACCGACGCCGCGAATAGGCCTTTTGACTGACGAACCGCGTCCACCTTTGTCAGAAGGCGAGCGTGATCGGTTGTCCCGTCTCACGGTCGAGCGCAGCCTCGACACGGAAGGACGCGACCCGAACGAGCCTGAAATCTACGTAGCGGCCGAGATTAGCAAGATTGCAGATGAATGGCGGGAAGCCCACGGCGAGCCGTTTTCCGACGACGAAATCCGTTCGCTGTATCAGCTGCTGATGTATGCCGACCCCGGCGACCGGCCAAAATCTCGTCACCCGCAGCAGTATCTTCGCGATGTCCGCATTGCCGAACCATTTCATCGTCTGCGCAATTATGTCGAGGAGTGGCGCAGGTCCCCACCGCCGCCCGAAGACGCGTTTCAGGACTGGCTGGCCCATGTCGGCAATCCGTCCGCGAACCACTTGCTGCTGAATGGCTGGGTGCGGTTCCTGCAAAGCTTGCCTGGTAATGACATTGTTCTATGGCACAGCATTGCAACGACCTTTGACGGGATTGATGATCGCGATCGGCTGGACGCGGCGTTTTGGATTCTGGAGCAACCGGACTGCGACCAGGCGACCGCTTCGGACTTTATCCGCGGGTTCGCAGCGTTGAACCTTTTAGGTGAACTGGCAAAGCCCGGTGACCCGATGGGAAACCGGCGCTACATCGATTCTTACTGTGCCCTGATCGAACGCTACAACAGTGGCTTCTATTTCCGGCATTCGATCGTATCGAGCAGAATTGAAGGAATTGACGCGGGTTTCAATCTGAGCGCCTTGGAAGATCGATTGGAAAAGGTTGCAAAATCCGTCGGCCAGCCGCCGTTTCCTATCCCGGATGGGCTCCTGCCCGTCGGCGCACCTCCATCTGATCCGATGCCCGACGGATACTCCTCACCATACGAATTTGACGCGGACGCCGGGCTTATCCTGAAATACCCAGGCCCAGGATGGCGAACCGCCTCCTGAAACGGGCTTTCCTCTTGATCGAACCAGCCGAACCCCCTATACGGCCCGGGTTCGCGGCTGAATCGGTCTGCGGACCGTTTAGGTTTGGCAACGCTGCATCCATGTGCAATTGGTCTGTCCTTCCGAAACGCCATAAGGAATGACGACCTGAACCTCCCGCGGGCGCGGTATGCGGACCCGGCAAAAAACGCGGAGCTCTGAGGCGCAAGACACCTCTCGGGAGAAAACCCGAGGCGACATAGGAGTGGGTCAGATGGATCTGATCGCTGAACTGGAAGCCGAGCAGGTCGCCGCGCTTGGCAAGGATATTCCGGACTTCAAGGCCGGCGACACCGTTCGCGTCGGTTATAAGGTGACCGAAGGCACGCGCACCCGTGTGCAGAACTACGAAGGCGTGTGTATCGCCCGCAAAAATGGCGACGGCGTCGCCGGCAGTTTCACTGTCCGCAAGATTTCTTTTGGGGAAGGTGTGGAACGGGTTTTCCCGCTGCATTCAACGAATATCGATAGCATTACCGTTGTGCGCCGCGGCCGCGTGCGCCGGGCAAAGCTTTACTACCTCCGTTCGCGTCGGGGAAAATCCGCACGGATTGCAGAAGACGCGCACTATAAGCCCAAGGCCAAGACTTGAGGAGCGGACAGATGAAAAAAGACACTCATCCCGATTATCACGTTATCGACGTCAAAATGACCAACGGCGACATCGTGCAGATGCGTTCGACGTGGGGCGCCGAAGGCGACACGCTTTCACTTGACGTGGATCCGACCGTTCACCCGGCCTGGACCGGCGGCGGCACCCGCCTGATGGACACCGGCGGCCGCGTGTCGAAGTTCAAGAAGAAATACGAGGGCCTCGGGTTTTGAGTACCGACAGCCGTTGGTAGAACAAGCGCCGCCCCCTTGGGCGGCGTTTTGATTTGGAAATCAGAATATTTGCTTTACAGACGAAGCCGCCATTCGCTGCGAATTCACCATCGGCAACAAATTGGCGGCTACACCGCGGTGTAGGAACCTACGCTATCGGCTAATAGCCGCCATCTGACTGAAACGGTCGGTTATTCGCGCGTCTAGAACGTGCACTTCGAAGCCGAATGGTGAGACCAGAGAAGCATTTGCTTCCTTGTACACATGTATTGGGAGTCCCGACCGTTTGCTGTAAGCACCGATGAAACTGTGAAGATGGGAGGGGAGCGTGCAATCAGGCCGCGAACGGAATTGGCTCTGCGCGATCATCCGTCGAGAATGTGAATGAGCGGGAAAGACGTTCCGCGGCCGAGTGCGCTCATTTCGCGTCCATCGTTGAGCAAAGAGGGACGGTCATCGCATGCACAACCAGCCCTGAGTGCTTCGCACGGCCGGATTGACCGAGTCAGGTGGTCGGGTATCTTTCTCACGCTTTTGGGGAAATGGGTGAGCCGCCGGTCGGTTGGGACACCGGAGTTGCTGGGAGAAGTGTGTCGAAAGGCGCTCGGCGCGCGGTACGGAGACCCTGATGGCTGGGCCTTCGAGCTGGTTTCGCGCGGTGGCGGCCGTTCGGTATTGAGTGCCAGTCAAAAGTCCTCTGGTCGTCGCGTCGCCGTCAAGTTCAACGGGTCCAACCAAAAGAACCGGGAGCAGTTCCGAGCGCTCGACGGGATGCACCGCGCCGGTGTGGACTGCGTGCGACCGCTGTTCTTCGACGACGAAGGCCGGTTCTTGGTGCTAGAGTGGGTCGACGCTCCGCTCCTGATCCAAGAACTCGCAAGTCCACAGCGCAACGCTCTTATACTCAAATCGGGTCAATGGCTTGCGAGATTACAACAGTCCACGGTCGGTTCCGCAAAGCTCCTTTCCAAGGTTCGCAGTATGCGGATTCCAAAAAGCGATGGTGACGAAACGATCGCCGAAGCTTCCGCGAGACTCAAAAAAAGGATGAAGCGGGCTAACTTACCCAAGAGAGAACTCGTAAAGCTACACGGCGATTTTCATGTGGAGAACGTATTCTGCGCTCCGGATCGTTTGCCGGTTTTCGATCCACATTTCGACGGGTACGGTAACCCGTTCGAAGATGCTGCGCGTTTTCTGCTGAGCCTCGCCCTCAGTCGTCAGGTCGCTGCAGAAGCTGGGAGGCCGTGGCCCGGGGATGCCGAGATGGACCGCTGGAGCTTTTTTGGTGGATACGGCGCTCTGCGTAACGAACACATCGGGCTCTATGATCTAATCGAGGACTATATCTACTTTACAACGTGGCTCCGACACCGACGGCGGCGGCCGGACTGCGCAAGGTGTCGCTTCCTCGAGCGCGAGCTGAAAGTGCGGGGCGTTTTGGATAGCGCCAATACGGGACCGCGACCTGGGCGGTTGGCGGTCGGACCGGGCGGAACGCCGATATGGACGCGCGAGAGCGCGGCGGCGATTCAACGCGGTTGGATATCTAGTACGGCAAGCAGAGCCTCGTCGGTCCAAGCTGATCTGCCTGGAGCGAATGCATCACCAAATGCCCCAATCGAGGAGCCGTCAACGCTGAACGAGGACGGTCGACTGTCGGGATGAAATTCAGTCAGGCCAAAATTCGCGCTATCGTTCCGTCTCTTGTCCCGCGCAGACGCGCAATGGCGAACCGCCGCTTGTCCCCCAATTATTCCGGCATTTCATTCGTTTGAATGGCCGCTCTGGGCACAAAGCCGCCGTTCGTCGCGCTTTGGACCAATTGCCGCTACGGCCTCGAAGCGGTCGACACCGTTCCCGCACTAGCGAACCCGCAAGGGCAACAACCCTTCGGCGGGCTCGATCTTTTGATACGTCGCATTCGATCGTGTAAAAGTACGCTCCAGATGTATTTGGCTGGTAGGGTATGCGGAGACCTATGATGACAAAGAAAATTGGGCGACTAATTTGTTTCTAACGGGGCGCGCTTGACTGAATTGCTTCGACGAGAGGAGCGTTGGCAGACCCGCCCGTTTCTAACCGCGCTGATACTAGCATTCGGGGCGTTGTTTTTGATCGGGTGCTCGGCTGGCACGCTCGCCCCTCAGGTCCCGCCCGAGCGGAGCGAGCTGCGGCTTGCGACTTATAACATCCATTTCCTCGACGTTAGCCTCGGTGGTCGCCTCGATTGGGGACCGTTGAACTGGGAAAACCGCCGCAATGCAGTTGATCATGTTGTGAAATCGCTCGATGCGGATTTGATCGCGTTTCAAGAGGTCGAATCCTATCAAGGCGACGATCCGACGGAACGAAACGATCAGAAAGATTGGCTATCGGAAAGAGGCCAGGAATACGCCGTCGCGGCCTGCGGTGACCCGCCTGTATTCCCGAATTCGCAACCAATTTTCTATCGCAGCGAGAAGTTTCGATTGCTGGACGAGGGCTTTGAATATTTCTCGCCGGGTAATGGGCGCCTCAGTTCGATTAGCCGATTTGCCGGTTATCCAGATGTGGTGACCTGGGCGCGCTTTGCTGATCGGTCGTCGGGCAAGAAATTTCGGGTGTTCAACCTTCACCTGCATTTCCTAAACGCACGTCAAAGACAAAAGTCGGCGTTGCAAGTCACCAAATTGGTGCGCGCGGCCCAGCAATCCGGCGACACGGTTTTTGTCCTTGGCGATCTCAACGCGAAGACAAATTCGCCAACTGGGCAAATTCTCCGATCCGGGGGGATCGAATTCGTTGAATCAAGCGGATCAACTTTCCACTTCAATGTTGGGTTGAATATCTCCAGCCCAATCGACCACGTTCTTCACTCGGCCGATGCCATCGCGGTTGGCGAGGCCAGGGTTATCCGTGATCGGCCTGGTCGGATTTGGCCATCGGACCATTACCCGGTTGTGGCGGATTTCATCTTGAACTGAACCCTTTGGATTCTCTACGCCGCCTCAATTTGCCTTAAGATATGCCACCAGCATTTTGCGCGCTGCTTCCAGGTCGGATTTGTGGATCATCTCGGTCACAGTGTGGATATAGCGCGTGCCAACCGTGACCCCTATCGCGCGCGCACCGGCGGCCGCTTGCTGTGCAGCCGCGCCGTCCTGTCCGCCCGAGCGCAGCATTGTGCGCTGGTAGGGGATCTTCTTTCTGTTGGCGAGTGCGGCAAATTCTTCGACCAATTTCTTATCCGCAATGAAAGAGCCGTCTCGGATGTGCAGGCCAAAACCCTTGCCGTGAACTGTAGTCCGATCCTGCTCGGGCACACCGGGCGTGTCAGCTGAGGGTCACATCGATACCGATGCCAATGTCGGGTTGCACCGAATACGAAGCAGTGCGAGCACCTCTCAGCCCAACCTCTTCCTGCGTTGTAAAAACGACATGCACCTCGGATTTGGGGTTGGTCTTTCCAAGCCCGCGCACGGCCTCGATGCCGAGCCAACAAGCGACGCGGTTATCAAGCGCTTTCGACACAACCTTGTCGCCCATTTCAAGGAATGGTTCGTCCATCACGACGTAATCGCCGACCCTCACCGCGTCCTTGGCCGCGTCGCCCAGCCCGGTGTCGACAAAGAATTCATGCGGCTGCGGGATTTTCTTGCGGTCTTCGGCGCTGGCAATGTGAACCGGTCTGCCAGCGGGGTTCATGACCGCATTCAAGTCGCCGTCCGCGGTGCAGACCATTACGCGTCGGGAAAAAAGGTTCCTAGGATCAAATCCGCCGACAGGTTGCAGATAAAGAAATCCCTTGTCGCTGATGTGGCTGACAAGAAAACCGATCTCATCCATGTGGCAAAGCAACATGATCTTTTGCGGCGACTTGCCCTTGCCCCGCCGAATGCAATGAAGTGAACCCATGGGGTCCTCGCGCACCTCATCGAATAGCATTTCGACTTCGCCGCGGATCAAATCGCGCACGCGTTCTTCGTGGCCCGGAACACCGGGCGTTTCGCAAAGGCGTTTCAGCAAATCAATGTTCATGGTGGAAATCTTTCAGTTGCTATCTTCGCCAGCATAATGCCGCCGTCGGTCCGTCGTGCAAGCGCACATTCCAGCAAACCGTCGACAAATTCGTAGCGTCACGCTTGGCCGTGCCTCGCTAAAAAGGGTAAGCTTGCAGCATCTTGGGGAGTTATGACGTTATGAAATATTTTACGCTGGCCGTGGCCCTGGTTGCAGGACTTGCAGCACCTGTAGACGCCGCCGACGTCGCACTAGTCATTGGCAACGAGGACTATCGCGGCGTGCCGGGAGTTCGCCGCGGCGATGATGTTGGGGCTGCACGTCGCGATTTGGGTCGCCAGAATGTCAACAGTGTGATCGGGCGCGATTTCAATACCGCCGAGCTTCGTGAGGCGATCAACGCGTTCGACCAAATCGCAAACGATGCAGACCGTATGCTGATCGTTCTGTCTGGTCGGTTTGTTCATTCGCCCTCAGAAACCTATTTCCTTCCTACAAATATTGGGCCGCCAACGCTCCAGTCGGTTTCACGCAAGGGATTGCCGATGTCGGTCGTCTTGGCATATCTCAGCGCAACACCCGGGCAGTCCGTTCTTGGTCTGGCAACCGATGGATCCAAGGGCAATTACGGTCCCTTCCTGAAACTTGGCGTTGGTGAACTGAACTTGCCGCAGGGGGTGACGCTGATTCGCTCTGATTCACAGCGCATGGGTCGGTTCCTCACATCCACATTGGCCCGACCGGGCGCAGTTATCGGCGACGCTGCCGCCGATGCAGGTGTAACGGTCTCGGGGTTCTTGTCGAAAGGCCAAACATTTCTTCCCGCACCCGTGGCACAGGTTGCGGCACCTGCGCCCAGCGCGACGTCAGAGCCAGATAATCGTCTACGTGATCTCCTTGCTTGGCGCGAAGCCAGCCGGGTGGATACGGCCGACGCTTATGAGGCCTACATAGACGAGTTCCCAGGCGGTCAGTTCGTGCGGATGGCCGAGAATCGGATCAAAGCGGCGACCGACACTCCCGAAGCACGAGCCGAGAGGGCTGAGCAGGCGCTTGATTTGAATCGGAACCAACGTCGCGAAATCCAACGAGCGTTGTCATTGCTTGAATATAATACACGCGGCATCGATGGCATATTCGGCCGCGGAACGCGTGCCGCGATCGGTGCCTGGCAAGCCGCGAACGGCTTTGAACAAACCGGGTATCTAAACCGCCCACAAGTTGGACGGCTTGCCGAGCAGGCCGAACGCCGTGCGGCGGTTCTTGAGGCAGAAGCGGAAAGTCGTCGGCAAGAACAGCTTGCACGCGACCGTTCATTTTGGGCCGAAACCGGCGCAATTGGGGATGAAGCCGGATACCGGGTGTATCTTGATCGCTTCCCGGACGGCGAGTTTTCGGATCTGGCACGCGTGAGGCTGGATGATATTGAGCGGGCCAAACGCGCCGAAACCAACGCCCGCGACCGCCAGCTTTGGGATGAAGCGCTTACCGAAAATACGATCCGCGCCTATCAGGATTACCTCGCAATATCTCGAAACGGAGCATTTCGCGACGAGGCAAACCAGCGGATCGCGGCGCTGAAACGCGCGGAATCTGAAGCGAGCCAGAACAGCCAAGCGGCGCGTCAAGAGCAAGCGCTTAACCTAAATCCCGCGACCCGGCGGGTGGTCGAAAACCGGCTCAATAAACTTGGTTTGAAGCCAGGTCGCGTTGACGGCAAATTCGACGAAAAGACCCGTCGTGCGATCCGCCGGTATCAAAAGGCGCGCAATATGCCTCAGACCGGGTTTCTGAACGAAAACGTTATTGTGCGGCTGCTGGCAGACTCGATTTTCCGCTGAAGGTGCGGCGGGCAGTCTAGCTACTTTTTGCCCATCTTCGCCAACTGTGCCTGCATCGCTGCCAACTGAGCGCGTATTTCGTCCAGTTCGGCAGGAGCGGCATCATTATCTGACGCCGGCTCGTCCGCGCCGCCGCTCTCTTGGTCGGTTTCAGTCCAAGAAGACCCAAGTCCGCTGGTCATCGCTTTCATGAACGCCTCTTGCTGGGCTTTCATCGCATCGAAACCGGGCATACCCGACATCGGACCTGACATGCTCTCCATCATCTTGGATTGGCCATCCCGCAGCATGTCAAAGCTCATCGCCAGAAATTGTGGAACAACCGATTGCGCCTGGGAAGTATAAGATCGAACGAGATCAGTCAGCACATCAAGCGGCAGCACATTTTCGCCACGGCTTTCGTGCTCGGCGATTATCTGCAGCAAGTATTGGCGGGTTAAGTCATCGCCGGATTTCAAATCGACGATCTGAACTTCGCGACCCTCGCGGATAAACCCGGCGATATCGTCAAGCGTCACATAGTCTGATGTTTCGGTATTATAGAGCCGCCGGCTCGCGTATCGCTTGATCAAGAGCGGTGATCCCGCCATGTCTCCCTCCCCGACTGGCTTTCGCTGCAGCGCAGCTTACGCTGAAGGCGCGAAAAAGAAAGGAAAATCTGCCTTGCTATGTGAGGTGCAGCAATTTGACAAGTATATTGTCAACATATCAGGCGTGAATTGAATTGGAGAACTCGGCCAATCGGCCGGGTTTCAAACATTCGAATTCGGCGGCGAATTCAGTGCAATTTCAATTTCACCGTGTCGATCGCCTCGTCGATAAGGCTTGCCGCACGGGCATCCTTCATGTCCTTCGCTACAACTTCTCCGGCGACGCCGACAGCAATGCGGATCGCCTCGTCCCGAACTTGACGGACGGCGCCGGCTTCGGCCGAGGCAATTTGATCCTCGGCTGCCTGTACACGGCGCTCGATCGAGATGGCCAGATCAGCCTTCGCCTGTTCGGCAGCTTCCGCAGCGCTTTCCTTTGCCGCGGCGACGATCCGGTCGGCCTGCTCCTGAACCTCAAGCTGCTTGCGTTCGAAACTGGCGAGAAGTGTTTGCGCCTCTTCGCGAAGCGCACGTGCTTCGTCGAGTTCAGCTTGAATACTCGCGGCGCGTTTGTCGAGAAGACCGCCAAGAAGCGACGGCACCTTATAGTAGAAGAGCACGCCAACGAACAGCAGGAACGCGATAAGCACAACGAAGTCGGTGTTGGCCAGAGAAAAGAAACTGTCGCCAGCTGCAAAGGCTGGGGATGCTGCAACAAGGATGAAGATAGTGGCCGACTGTTTCATATACTTCACCTCTTTGTCCGCGCGTCGACCGAAGCGCCAATCGCGCTGCTATCAACCTCGACACCAAGCGCCGACACCAACGCCTCGGCGGTGTCCCTTGCAACGTCGCGGACAGCACCTGCGGCACTATCGCGAATCTCCTCGATCCTGGCTTCGCTTTCGGCGGTCCGGGCCGTAATCTCGGCATCGGCTTTCTGCATCGCGACATCGACCTCGGCCTTAACTTCGGCCTTGGCTTCGGCCGCAATGCGACCGGCTTCGGCACGGGCATCTGCCAGCGCTTTTTCATAAGCCGCTTCCGCATCTGCCGCTTTTTGCTTCAGCTCCTCGGCCGCCGCGATATCATTGGTGATCGTGCCCTGGCGTTCAGCAAGAACGCTAGCGATGCGCGGAAGTGCAATGCGCGACAGCACAAGGTAGATGACCACAAGCGTCACAACGAGCCAAAAGATCTGGTTCGGGAACCATTCCAGGCACAGCTGGGGCATGCCCAACGCGCTGCCGCCGGCGTCGACGCATGCGCCCGTATGTTGTTCTGTTTCTGTCGCCATGGCGACCTCCTCAGACCTTTGTCGGATTACAGGGCGGGTCAAAAGCCTCGCCCGGCACTAAAGGATCGCGGCGGATCTCAGACAGCGAACATCAGCAGAAGGGCAACGAGGAACGAGAAAATCCCCAGCGCTTCCGAGAACGCGATGCCGATAAACATGGTCGCGACCTGGCCGCCGGCGGCAGACGGGTTGCGAAGCGCGCCCGAAAGGTAGTTGCCAACAACGTGGCCCACACCTACCGCGGCGCCGCCCATGCCTGTACAGGCAAGTCCTGCACCGATAAAGGCACCCATTTGTACTACGTCACCTTCCATGAATATTCTCCTTGCGTTGGAATTGGTGTGATATGTTGATCGTCAATGGTGCGGATGCAGCGCATCCTTCAGATACACACACGTCAGAATTGCGAAGACATAGGCCTGGATAAAGGACACCAGAACTTCGAGCGCATAGATTGCCGTGATCGCCAAAATGCCCAGCGGTGCAATGGCGACCAGCGCGGCAAACGCTGCAAAAACTTTGATCACTGCGTGACCGGCCATCATGTTGCCGGCAAGACGGATCGAGTGGCTGACCGGGCGCACGAAGTAGGAAATGACCTCGATCACCGCTAAAACCGGGCGCAACACCAACGGCGCTGAGCCGATCCAGAAGACGTTAAGAAAGCCGACCCCGTGTTTCCAGAATCCAAGGATGGTCACGCTGAGAAACACGGCCAACGCCATCACCACAGTGACGGCCATGTGGCTGGTGGTGGTAAAGCTCATCGGCAAGAGGCCAAGGAAGTTGGCAAAGACGATGAACAAGAAAAGCGTCATAATATAAGGGAAGTATTTGACGCCGTCTTTGCCGGCGACGTCTTCCACCATTTTATAGATAAAGCCATAGGCAAGCTCGGCAATCGACTGGACCCTGTTCGGTACAATTGCGCGACCGCGGGTGCCGAGCACCATCAGCGCGACGATCGCCAATACAGCCAACCCCATCCAAAGCGTCACATTTGTGGGCGTATACCAGGCGACCGGATCGCCCACTTCGCCAAAGAGCGGCTTGACGATAAACTGATCCATCGGGTGAAAAACAAGACCGCTTTCCTCGCCGTGCGTTTCCTCAGCCACCTTCGTTCCCTTTCGTCTCGGCCTCGGCTTGCGCCGCTGCCTCTTTCTCGATCTCGCGTGCCGACCGCATCATCGTGCGGATACCCGCCGCGAACCCCAAAAGCGTGAACACGATCATCAGGACGGGTGCCGTCCCGAAAAGCGCGTCCAGCCCGTATCCCATGGCAAAGCCGATCCCCAGCCCCGCAACAAGTTCGATCACCATCCGCCAGGCATGATGCGCCAGGCTGTAGTGTTCGTCCATGTGGGGCGTCGTTTCCGCGTTTGGCCGCTTTTCCGCCAGCTTGGCTTCCAGCGCGTCGAGCCGGGCCTTTGGATCGTTGTGATCGGTTTCGGCCATGGGCCACGCCCCCATGAGAATTCAAGAATGCACTAGTGCTCCGGTGTCTCGGAGTCAATCCGTGCCAATTTGCAGGTAAGTATCTGAAATATATTGGATATCTGACCTGATATCAATTGCCGCGATTCATCTGATATTCAACCATATGGTTGAGCTTAGCGAACCACGAATACCGAAACTTCTGCATGTTCAGCCAGATAGCCACCGCGCGACGTGAAGAAGTAATCACCCAGCACAGGCACATGCGACCCGACAACAACCAAGTCCGCTTTGGTGGATTTGACCGCCGACATGAGCCGCGATTTCAACTCGGCGTCCGGGTCGTAGGCGGCTATCGTTTTGGCCTGAACAGGGACCTTGTGCGAAACGGAAACCTCGCGGGCAAAATTTTCGAGTTTGAGCCTCTGATCATCTAACGATTTTCCCTCATCACCCGAAGGAATAGCGCCAACATGTACAAGATGCAGCGTGCCGCCGCCGACCTTTGCGAACATGCCTGCGATGTCCAAAACACGCGATAGCCGGTCTTTATGCTGAAATTCGACTGGAATCATGATGTTTTTGAACATGTTAGCCTCCTAGTCCTGCGGACAGTCTTACGGAGGACGTGGAATGCGGCTTTAACCCAGATCAAATGCGCGGTTTTTCTTGACTGATGGTCGCGCTTACCGGTTAACAGCCGGAATGGCGAACCCGCTCGACATCGTTTTCTCGGCGCTATCCGATCCGACCCGACGGCAAATCCTTGTGTTGCTATTGGAGGACGACATGGCGGTTACGGACGTCGCCGCGCCATTTGAAATGTCGCTGGCAGCGATCTCAAAGCATCTGACGATCCTGACCCGTGCCGGTCTGATCGCCCAGGAAAAGCGCGGCCGCGTGAAATGGTGTAAATTGGAACCAGATGCGCTGCGCGAAGCAAGCGTCTGGATGCAGGGATTCGGCCAGTTCGAGGCGCTGGATCTGGACGCCTTCGAAGATTTCCTGAAGCGTGAATTGGACGATACCGATTAAGCCGCGCGATCTTCGCGCAGCAGGATCATAAGGGCGACGATCGTCAGGCCGACACCCGGCAGCAAAATGACCGGCGGTACGGCACCGGCAAGCGCGAGTTCCCAAAGGATCACCCAACTGGGAATCAGATAAGTGTACGCCATCACCTTGGCCGCTTTCAGCCTGAACGAGGCATATTGGACCAAGGCAATCGACGTACCGCTCGCGAAGATCACCAGATAGCCGAGCACGATCCAGACAAGTATCGGCAAGTTGCCCCAGTCGGTCGCAGCGATCCGGGTCAACCCGGCTGCGCCGACAATGACGGTGCCGCCAAGCATCGTTCCAAATGTGAACGCCAGCACGTGCTCGCCACGGTTGAGATAGGGCACCAGCGGAATGTAAAGGGCATGCAATGCGCAGCCGAAAAAGAAAATTGCTTCGCCCTGCCCGACGCGAAACGAAAGAAATGCCGCAAGATCGGCGCGGAAGATCACCCAAATCGCACCAATGGCCCCGATGACCAGGGCAAGTCCCATGCGCTGAGTCGTGAACTGGCGCAAAATCCAGAAAGCGAAAATTGCCGCCATTAGCGGCGTCAATGTAAATACCGCCGCGGTAGAGACCGGTGTCGCCGTCCTGAGACCGGTGAACATCAAGACGAAATAGCCGCCCATCAGTCCACCCAGGACTGCGTATCGCCACGCGGTGCGAAATACGTTTCGGTTGAATGCACCCCAAAGGACGCCAACCACTCCAATCAGTGCCGAGGCAAGAAGAAACCGAAGCGCAGTCAACGCCATGGGATCGATGTCATTTGCGACCCGCCCACCAAGCGAGAACGAGCCAGCGACCAGCGCCGAGAACGCCAACATCGCGGCGTGACCGTGCAGTTCGTCCCGACGGCGGAGCGAAGCCGCATCTACCACGATTTTGCGTCTTCTTTCAAATATTTAAGGAACGTCTGAACTTTGGTGGTTCGATGCAGGTCGACATGGGTCACCAGCCAAAGCGGCGCGGTCCAGGCATCCTGCGGGTCGAACAGTCGCACTAAGGATGAATGACACTCAGCCTCCCAGCAACCAACAAATCCGATGCCGGCGCCGGCAAGGATAGCGTCTCGCATCACGCGGTTATCAGTGGTGCGAAATACGATGCTGCTGGCAGGCACACGCTCGCGCAGCCAGCGTGCAAAGGGCGCCCGGCTTTCGAAATTGTCATGACTGACAAAGTAATGATCTGAAAGATCGTCTATCGTTGCGGGCCGGCCGTGTTTATCGATGTAATCGTCGGACGCAAAAAGCGATACCTGCTGATTCACAAATGGCTGCACCACGTTGTCGGGGTTGTTCGGTGCGCGCCCCGCCCGCAACGCGACGTGTGCCTCGCCATATTCAAGTCGCAATACTTCGTCGCCGGCCAAGAACCGAACAATCAATTCCGGATACTGCGCTTGGAAACGTGCAAGAGTTGGTGTCAGCCGTGGCGAAAGGCTCGACAATGACGTCACGACCAATTCGCCTGACACTTCGTCGCCGCGCCCTTTGATCCGCCCAACAAGCTGCGCAAATTGGTCGTCCGTTGCCTGCGCGACCTGAAGCAGATCCATGCCCGCTTCCGTTGAGGTATAACCGCGTGCGTGGCGCTGAAACAGCTTCACCCCGATCTGTGCTTCCAACGCGTCGATATGACGGATTACGGTCGCATGATGAACACCCAGCGCATCGGCAGCGCCACTGACGGTGCCAAATCGCGCGACGTGATAGGCAGTGCGAATTTCATCCCAATTGCTGATTGCCATGCTGCCCCTTCCAAATTTCTCAACGCATAATCTTACAATGCATACCGTGCAATATTTTGGGAGTGAAGCCAGTAGGGGAAAAATATTTGCAAATTTGCACAGCTCTCGTTCAATTAATTGCGTTTTTGCGCGGGCTTCCGACCTTAACTTTCAAGCCGATGCCAATTCTTGGCGGCCGGCGGATCGGACGCCGAAAAGAGAAGCAAAATGAACTTCGCGTCATTAGCAGTGAAGGTGCTCTTGACTGTGGCTTTCGTCGCGGCAGGTCTGGCCAAGTTGGCGGGTGTCTACATGATGGTGGCCACTTTCGAGGAAATCGGCGTTGGACAATGGTTCCGTTACGTGACCGGAATTATCGAAATTGCAGGCGCTGCGCTGCTTTGGGTGCGCGGACGCGAGATCTTCGGCGCTGGACTTCTGGCGGTTACGATGGTCGGCGCAGTTCTCGCCCTTCTGATCATTCTCGGACCGTCGCTCGTTCCGGCTTTGGTCCTTGGTCTTCTGGCAACGTTCATCGCCTGGGTTCACCGCGACCAGCTCGCCTGAGCGATTTCGTCAAATTCTATGTTCCCGGCGGCGCGTTTTGCGTGCTGCCGGGAATCATTATTTTAAATCAAAGGTTTGACCAGTCAAAAAAGGGCCGGGCACAAGGCCCGGCCAGTCCAACAGGGAGGTACCATGCCATTGCCCGGACATGGAAACGGGATCTTTCCGTCAGGCGACCAAACGATATCCGCCCGACTCAGTTACTAATAACCGCGCGTTCGACGGATCTGGTTCGATTTTTTGCCTTAGCCGATAAATATGTGTCTCGAGTGTGTGCGTGGTCACACCGGCGTTGTAGCCCCAAACCTCGTGCAAAAGCACATCGCGGGCGACGACGCCCTCTGAGGCGCGATAAAGGAATTTCAAAATGTTCGTTTCTTTTTCAGTCAGGCGGATTTTCTTTTCTTCCTCGGTCAACAACATCTTTTGTGCCGGCTGGAAGGTATACGGCCCAAGCTGGAAAACGGCGTCTTCAGATTGTTCGTGCTGGCGCAGTTGCGCACGAATGCGGGCCAGAAGCACCGGAAATTTGAACGGCTTGGAGACATAATCGTTGGCGCCGGCATCGAGGCCAAGGATGGTATCGGCGTCGCTATCGTGGCCGGTCAGCATGACAACGGGGCATTTGACGCCATTTTTTCGCAGCACGCGGCACAATTCACGCCCATCGGTGTCAGGCAGACCAACGTCCAGGATGACAAGGTCATATATGGCCTGCTTAGCCTTCTCCATCGCTTCCGAGCCATTGCCAGCTTCGAAAACGTCGAAATCCTCGGTCATCACCAATTGTTCGCCGAGCGCTTCGCGAAGATCGTCGTCATCGTCGACCAAAAGGATCTTTTTCAAATTTTGCGCCATAATGTCCTCCATGCGCCGATGGTGCAGAGATGCGCAACCTGAGGTCCAACGGCAAGAATTGCTGCATTTTTTCACGGCCATGTGTCGTGAGACGCCGAAATGTTTCAAATTCTGTCAAAGCTGGCTACACGGGCAGATAACTTGTGAGGCCCGATGGCAATATTGCCGACACTCAACGATCAGATTGCCCGCGCCCGAACCGATCTTCGGCTTGGGCTGCCTGTCGTTTTGCGCGACGGCGGTCGGCTGGCGTTGGTTTTTGCCGTCGAGGGACTGACGGACGCGCGGCTGGATGCGGCGCGGCAATTGGGTACGCCGGAATTGGCGATCACTGCCTGGCGCGCCGAGACACTTCGCGTGCAAGTATACGATGACGATTTGGCCCGGATGGCATTGCCAGCGGACGCAAACGCCAATTGGGTTGCGTCCGTTGCCGACCCAAAAGACGATCTGTCGACGCCAATGAAGGGCCCTTTCAACGCGCTACGCGCCGGATCGGCCAGCATGCACCGGTTGGCAATCCGGCTGGTGAAATCAGCCTGGCTATTGCCTGCCGCGCTTGTGGTTGAAGTGTCAGAAACGCCGCCTCAATTGACAGAGCTGGACGCGAACAGCACTTCTCAGTCGCTCGAGGGACCTGTCGCACACCGCAATATCGTATCCGGTCGTGTTCCGATTTCAGTTTCAGAAGCCGGGCGCGTGCATGTATTTCGTGCTTTAGGTGGCGGCGAAGAGCACGTTGTTTGCGAGATCGGTCGGCCGCCGCGCGACAAACCGGTTCTCGTGCGGTTGCATTCAGCGTGTTTCACAGGTGATGTTCTGGGCTCGCTCAAATGCGATTGCGGCCCTCAGCTTCAGGCGGCACTTCGCCAGATGGGTGAAACTGGCGAGGGTGTACTCCTGTATCTGAACCAGGAAGGTCGCGGGATCGGCCTGGCAAACAAGATGCGGGCCTACGCGCTCCAGGACCAGGGGTTTGACACCGTCGAGGCTAACCATCGACTTGGTTTCGAAGACGACGAACGCGACTTTCGCACCGGCGCTGATTTGCTAAAACGACTCGGGTTCGAGGCGGTTCGACTTCTGACCAATAATCCTGCCAAAGTGGCGATGATGGAGGCTCAGGGGATAGATGTGACCGAGCGGGTGCCGTTGAAGGTTGGTCTGAACCCATTGAATGCGCGGTATCTCGATGTGAAGGCGAAAAAATCGGGACACATTCTGTGAACGGCTTCATGATGATTTGCGCGGTGGCCAAACGGTGGCATCGTTATTGGAACCTTGGGAATTTCCCGAGCCAGTAATGACGGCGATCAGCGCTTTGGATTTGGTCGTAACACCAACTGG
>CAJHYP010000251.1_pt1 | contig 18751 bp, 17 predicted proteins | sample 9198731 | NCBI WGS metagenome assembly CAJHYP01 (sample SAMEA7708363, study PRJEB35096) | sediment metagenome | biome: marine neritic benthic zone biome [ENVO:01000025]; feature: sediment [ENVO:00002007]; material: shallow marine sediment [ENVO:03000034] sea grass bed [ENVO_01000059] ...
CCGGTCGGGACGCCAGCAGGCGTGCCGATACCCTTGACCTGACCATTCTGAAGTGCTTCCGCTGATGGGCCGTAACCGGCGTGGACCAATTCGTAGTCGCTTTCCAGGTCGATGCCGAGGCCACTTAACAGCGCCCGGTTCGACCCGATCGTGCCCGAGTTCTGGCGTCCCATCGCCATCGCTTCACCTTTGAGCGCCACAAGATCTGACACAGTGCGTTCGGACGCATGGTCCCTGGAGACGATGAACTGTTCGACGTTCTGCCAGAGCATGGAAACTGAGCGCAGATTTTCTTGCGGGCCCGACTCGCTAATCGGACCGGTGCCGGTGGCTGCATAACTGCCAAACAGACCCTGTAAGATCGCGAACTGGGCTTCATTTTCGCGCAAGAGCCGGACGTTTTCACCTGAGCCCGCTGACGAGATCGCCGACATGCCGATCTTCTGCTTCGGCTCGAGCTTGACCTTAACAAGTGTCGAGAGCGCGACGCCGACAGGATAATACGTGCCACCTGTCGAGGCAGTGGCCAGCACATAACTGGCTTCCTCGGCGAAAGTTGGGGTGCCGCAGGCGAGCGAAATTGCTGCCGCCAGCGCGACAGGTTTGAAATGTTTCATGTTTTCCTCCCATTTCATTAGACCAAAAGAGTCGCTTGCCAGCATAGTAGCAAGTTGGGCGACAGACCATGAAGGTTCGGGTGAAAATTTTCACCCGACGCCTTGTTCAACGATTTGGCTTAAAGCACCGAGGGATCAAATTTTTTGAGAATGGCCGCAAGCTCGGGTTCCTTGACCAAATTCGCGGCTGTTTTCAACGAACACCATTTACGCCTGCGATGCTCTTTTTCGGGCCAGTCTTTCTCCAGTTCTTTGACCTTAACTGGAAAGACAGCCACCACGCACGGTAGATTAGAATCGTTCGGTAAATCTTTGCTATAACTAAATATTCCGAGACAGGCTGTCTTGACTTTGCCGACCACTCCCGCTTCTTCCCAGGCTTCGGTCAATGCCGCTTCGGCGGGCGTGGCATCGTGAACTGGCCAGCCTTTCGGAAGTATCCAGCGTTGTGATCGTTTGGTCGTCACGAGAAGAACTTGCACGTCTTCATTTTGCTGCCGCCAGCAAAGTGCGCCAAATTGGGTTCGGACGTCACGTTTGTCATGATCCGAAAGCTGTAACGCTTTTTGTTTGATCTTTGCTACAGTCATCGGCAACTACCGCTCAGTTTGCCTTTGAAAAGATTATAAATTTTCATTGCAGATATCATCGCACCGATAAAATTGGAAGCAAGCAATGCACAAGAATGTGTCATCAATTGGTTAACGAATGTTGCAATTCTCCCTTCGACGAGACTCCTGAGACCGAGAGTAGAGATCCGTTATGCGACTGTTTCTGGCGCTCCCAATTCCCAAAACCGAGCGAGACAAGCTCGCCCGGCTTCAAGGCGGACTGGGTCGAGGCCGAATGGTTCACGTAGACGACTTTCATATTACTCTGGCTTTTCTTGGCAATGGTACCTCGCCGCTGGTTGACGAGCTGGTCGTGGCACTGGAGGGCCTGCACCTGACACTGCCGCCGATCAAACTTTCTGGGCCTGGAGTGTTTGGCAGGGACCAACCCAGAGCCGTGTGGCTGGGAGTTTCGCCGGGCGGGCCCCTGGAAGCGCTCCACAAAAAACTGGTGCGCCACGCCGTGAGCGTCGGTTTCGATGTGCCAAAGCGAAAGTATATACCTCACCTCACGTTGGCGCGGTTTTCTCCGTCGAGCACCAGCGTAGCTCGATTGGATGGACTATTCGGAAACAGCGGCGCATCTGATTTTGAGCCATTCCAGCCGCACGCAATGATCCTCTATCAATCGATGCTTGGACGCGAAGCGCCTGTCTACGACGAACTGTATTCGGTTCCAGTTAAACCCCTTTAGGGTCAGTCGCGTCGACTGCGAGGGTCTGCCAGCATAGCGGCAATCCAACCGGCGACAAAACCACCTAAATGAGCTTCCCACGCCAAAAGCCGGTTCATTGCGTAATAAAGAACGACGTTCAGCGCGATGATCAGAACAATTGCGCGCGCAACTGGCCACAAACGCTCGCTCACTTCAAACCGATCGACATACTCCCACGCGAGAATTGCTCCCGCTAATCCAAAGAGCGCACCCGATGCACCGACCATCGGTCGAAACGTATCGCTGAGCAGTGCAAACCCAGCGGCCCCACCAAAGAGCGCCACGGCGTAGATCAACAGGTATTTCCAGACGCCGACCCGATGGATAACCGGAACGCTTAACGAGGCGAGTGTGACCATGTTTACGAGGAGGTGCAAAATCCCGCTGTGGAGGAACCCGTAGGTGACAAACATCGTCCAGGGCTGAAGCGGAAAGTTTGGAGCCCAGTCGCTCAATAACCCTGGCCAAAAGCCGCCGAACTCATATGCGAGCGATCGGAGCCTTGGAATGTTGAGCAGGCGAATATCCCCTAGGATCAGGGACAATTCTATCGTTCCGCAGAACGCGACAATTGTCAGGACCACAGGGTGCATACGCGGCACCCAACGCCGAATTTTTTGACGAGTTCCGGTCATATCCGACCTTTGGCGCGGCACCAGTGATAGGTGGCGTGCTTAGAAACCGAAGCTGAAGTCGCGCCCAACGCTCACGAACACAGTATTAGATGACCTGTCTGCGCCGGCGTCATCGTCAATTCGGATCACCTCGACCCCAGCGCGCAAATTCCAATATTTGTTCAGATCGCGGTTGTAGGCAACGGTTGCCGAGGTGCGGGTGTCGCCATCCGGCTCGCCAATCACATTAGCCGATCCATAGGAAAATCCGGCGTCCCACGACGAGTTCGCGTTGATCTCCTGCATGTAGTTTAGGCGGATGGACGTATTCAGAAAGGCTTCGCCGTCACTTGTTGATGGACGTTGAACGACTTCGGCCCGAAACGAGCTGTCAACGTTTTCACGTAAATATGAAACCCGAGTTGTGAGCTCGATATCTTCGTCTTCCTGATCGACGACACCCAGCGCCAACAAAAATTCACCATTCGGCAAGTCGAACGACCTGCTTACACTGGCAGAGGTGCGGCGCCCAGTTTCGTCAATACGGCTACTAAGATCGATGCCAAGGAACCCATTGGAGCGCTCCTGCGTTGCCCCGAAGGAAATCCCAACGCCGCTGTCGTCGCTTGCGAGTGCACCTAGCTCATAAGTTTCAGTCTTATCGAGAGTAATGTCGCCCGTGTATGAAAATCCACGGGCCGCTTCAACTTCAAGGCCGGCGCCAACGTAGGTGTTTCGATCCGATGTACTTAACACGTCTTCTGTATCTGTACGACGATAACCAGCTAATGCACGAACAGTCAGCGCTGGATTCAACCGAAACCGTGCTGTCGCGTCGACACTTGTTCTGTCGCTGTCTTCAAGCTCGGGGTCAGTGGTGTCAACATATTCTGTGACATTGTGTCGTGCGCGGAGATCGAGCCCAAACGGTCCTTCAACACCGGTCACTAAACGACCGGATATACCGTAGGTTTCGCGTGTTCCGCCATCAATGATCAGCGCATCGGGATCGAATTCGCCATCGACGAAAAAGCCAAAAATATCGTCTTCGATATTGAATTCGCGGTAGAAGGCGTTGAACGAAAGATTTGAATTAGCACCCTCTCGCCGGTAGGAAACCGCGGCATCTGTATCAGTGAATTCCAAATCGTCCGTCGCAGCCGATGACGAATCAAAATTACCTTCCAGAGATGTTCCAATGTTTAAAGAAAACGATTCTGCGCGTGTTTCGCTCGAAAGACCAAATCTAAGGCCAGTAACGCTTGTAAATTCGCTTCCTGGTGACGTTGCAGCAAGGGTGGGATTGTCGCTGTACTCGATGCCCTGCGAAAAGGAAAATACTCCTCGCAATCCGGACCCGTCCTGTGCAAGGGCGGGTGCCAGTGTCATCGTTGTGAGCGATAGGGTCGCAATTGTCAGACCCGGTCGCGATATGTTCATGCGTACTACTCGAAGAGACGGCGTTCAGGGACGATGATAACATCTCCGTCGGCAAGCACTACGTCTTGTCCGCCGGAAGCCCCGTTCGCGATTGCTTTATAGTTGATGCGGGATACGGTCTGTTCACCAGTCCGCGAGTTTGTGCGGCGCAGAAGGATACGCTTTGTTGCCGCAAATTTTGTAAATCCACCGGTTGACGCCAGTGCCTGAAGCACTGTCGTGCCGCGCCGGATTGTCTTTTCGCCCGGCGAGGTGATCTCACCCAACATGTAGACATCGATTGTGCCACGCGATCCGCCACTGCTGGAAGGCGCCCGCGCCCGAAGTGCCTGCACGGTGACAAAAACCGTCGGTGTGGTTGCGAAATTGGAAGCAATACCGGACGTTATTGCGCTTTGCACAGCGCCTGGTGTCAGTCCACCAGCTTGAACATTCCCAACGAATGGAAACGTAATCGAACCGTTTGGCAGTACAAGCACAGATCTGTTCAACGAAGGGTCTTCAAGAACCTCGATTTGAAGCGTGTCGCCCGACTGAATTTGATAGGCGCTTTGCGCAAATGCAACCGTTGCCGCCAAGAACGAGACGATCGCAAAAATCATCGTTTTCATTTCATCACCCCCACTATCACTGTTCGTTAACTATGGAACTCCGCCACCATCATTGGAAGTGGCAATTATGCACCGCTGCCTACCTGATAACACATTGTGATCAAAGGGCGACAACACTTTCATTACTCACCTTGGATTAAGGCAGTCAGCCGTTCAATTTCGGCCTTCGTTGTTTCGATCTGTGGCCTCGTATCTTCACTGCCGGCAAGTTCAAGTGCTTTCTTGAATTGCGACAGGGCATCTTCATTTTGACCCAATGCGGCATAAGCGGACGCAAGGTGGAACTGAACGATCGGATCTTTGCTTAGTGCGTCCGCGGCAGGCTCTAGGTAAGAAATTGCCTCTTCGTGCTCGCCGCGCCGGAACAGAATCCAGCCATATGTATCCTGAAACGGCGGCACGTTTGTTCCGCGCAGCCGTCGCCCGATGACAAATGCGCGCTCCAGGCTCGCCTCGTCATCGCGGTACGTGGCCAGAAGGCTTGCGAGGTTGTTGGCGACCACTGCGGCATTGGAATTCCGCTCGTAGAGCTCTTCGTAAATCTCAATTGCGCCGTCGATATCGTTCGCGCGTTCAAGGAAAGAAGCCTTAGCCCACAGTATGTTAGGAGCATCAGGATTTACCGAGAGCGCCTCATCCACTGTTTTTTGGGCGTCTTCCGTTCGACCCTGTGCGCTTTGCGATCGCAACAGATAAATCCACCCCTGTTCAAAGTCTGGGTAAGACTCAACAAGGCTTCGCAGCGTGTTTTCGGCACCAGAGTAATCGCGTAGCGCTAGTTTAGTGTTTCCAAGAATGATCTGGGCGCGGGGGTTGTCTGCATGTTTACTTGAAATTTCATTTGCAATTGCAAGCGCACCGTCCGCGTCGCCGTCTCGGATTTTGGCCTGTAGTAAGCTCAGCTGCGCACCGCTGCCGACGCCACCTTCGCCGGCCAGTTGCTCGAGCAGCGCTAGGGCCTGCTCACGCCCCTCGCGCCGCGACTTAATTTGCAGACTAAGATTATTGGCCATTTGCTTGGCTATATCCCCGTCTTGGCGTCGAAGTGTTCCTTCAACCTGGATCGCGCGCGGCCAATCTTCAGAGCGCAAATAGACGTCGCCCAGAGTTCTCAGCAAGTCCAGGTTGCCTGGAGATTCGCGCAGCGCGTTGATCAAAACATCTTCAGCAGGTCGTAACCGATCTTCTTCCAGAAGAACGCGGACAAAACGTAGGCTTTCCTCGGGGGCATAATTCGAGGCCTCGGCTGCGAGTGACAGCAGATCTTGTGCTAGCTCAAATTCTCCGGTTCGGCGATGCGCCCGCGCCATTAGAGTCATCGCTTCGGCGTCCTGCGGAGCCTGGTCCAAAGCAATTCGTAGCGCGTTGATCGCTTCGTCAATCTGATCATCGTCGATCTGCCACCGCGCCGAGATTTTCAATGCGTCGGTTTGGCTCGGATCATTCTCCAAGACCTCGCCAACAATTTGCCGTGCCCCGACTTGATTGCCGTTCGCTTCGAGCATCTTTGCTAGAGTGATTTTGTATTTGTTGGTCGTGTCAGAAGGTTCGGAATCGTCGATCACCGCCTGCATTTCCGCGATGGCGTCTTCACGCTGCCCGATGTCAAACGTGACTCCTGCGCGAAGCGCCCGAAGAATACGAGAGTCCTCATATTGCGGAATAGCTTCTTCAATTTCCGCAAGTGCTGCGTCTGTTCCCTCGGCCTGTCGAAGGAACGCTATAAGACTGACGTGGAGATCCAGTCTACCTTCGTTGGATGTTATTGCGATCTGTTCGCGAAGAAAATTTTCGGCCCGTTCAAGCTGACCGAGCGCCACCAAAAGTCGCACAAGCGATGATTTGAATGTGTCATCATCCGGAAAACGTTTTATCATGACACGAAGGTGATCCTCCAACGCGCCGAATTCTTCCTGATTGCCCAGAACCGAAGCTTTCATCGTATAGTGGCGGCTATTTTTCGGCTCGAGCTCGATCGCACGATCAATCATTGCCAGCGCCGCGCCGGTATCATTTTGGCGCAGGTGCCCCTCGATAAGCGCACGGACCAAGAGGATGTTGTCTGGGTAAGTTTTTAGCAACTCGGCGCCTTGCCGCGTCAGTTCGGATAGCCCGGCTTCATCTTCGTCCAGTACGGCCTGGCGAAACCGCGTGAGCAGGTCGACGACCTCTGTTCCGGGCAGACTTGAATTGGCCTGTTTCAGTGTGGCGGAATGACGCTCAACCTCTTTCCAATTTCGAGCGGCAATCGCCATTTCTGCGAGCGCGAGCCGAGACCTCAAATCATTGGGATCTTCTTCGGCCAGCCGAAGATAGTGGGCATAGGCTTCGGGAATGTTGCCGCGAGTTCGAGTAACTTTTGCGTAGGCCGATCTGGCCTCGCGGTGGAATTCGTCGAGTGCAAGAACGTTGCGGAATTCAACCAATGCCCGCTCTACATCACCGCCTTCAAGAAGCGAAAGCCCATTTTGATAGTGGTTTTCAGCGCGCTCCTCGGCGCTGTCGCACGCCGCAAGGACTCCGAACAATATTGCAAACAAAATCGATTTCGGGAATGACCCAACCATCATAACGACACTCCTTCGAACGGATGGCCGAACACTAGCAACTGGTGTTGATTTCAACCAGCCCGTTCGATTCACACATTTGCGATGGTCAATCAGTACCCGGTGCCATGCACAACCACAGCGACAGTCTTTAACAACAATCTTGCGTCGGTGACGAACGAAAGGCTTGCGTCATAGTAGTCATCATAACCCGCACGTTCCGCAAACTCGCCTTCATTGCGCTTAGAAACCTGCCAAGGGCCGGTCATTCCGGGACGAAGATTGTAATACGATCTGCCCGGGTAAAGTGACTGCTGCGACGGCATCATCGGCCGCGGACCGACAAGTGACATGTCGCCGACAAATACATTCAAAAGCTGAGGAAGCTCGTCCATCGAAGTCCGGCGCAGGGCACGACCTATACGCGTGCATCGCGGATCCGAGGACAATTTTTGCTTAATTTCCCACTCCATGCGGGCTTCGCTGTTTTCGGCCAAATGGCGCTCTAGCAGCTTTTCGGCGTTCGGCACCATTGTGCGAAATTTCCACATTGTGAACCGTCGGCCGTCCTTTCCGACGCGCTCCTGCCGGAAGAACGGAGAATAACCGTCTGCGGCGATGGCGACAGCAAGAATAAGGATGAACGGAAGTACGATCGGTGCCGCCAACAGCACCAGAGTTAGATCAAGGACACGCTTAAGACCAAATCTATAGATTCCATGGCGCGGCGCATATGAAGAAACTGGGATCGAATCTAGGTTTGCCGCGATCGGATCGGCAACATTCGTAACATGTACAGTCATACTTTTTACCGAAGCTACTTCGGCCCCCTAAAACTTACTGGACCCAAAATCCGACACATTTCAGCAGCAGAGACTGAAACCGCAGGCCCTTTGCGTTCATAGCATTCGGCGCAATTCAATGAAAGTTTTTCTAGCCTTTTCAGAGGTTTTTCACGCTGCGATGCTTTGTTCGTCTTGCGCAGAGCAACCGATCGTCTGAATTTGTGCAAGAATCTGCCATGATTTCGACCCAATTTGCGCATCCTGATGAACATCAGCTCAAGGCAGCTTGATCTCCAATTCGTGAACGATTGCTTAAAAAATGCACATACTGTCCACAAATCGTCGACGATTCGTTAACGCAGTTAGTGCGAAAACACGTTATGATTCGGTGGCGGCCTTGTCATTTGGGTCGTGATTGCAGAAAAGCCCCACTACCGACATGATATGGTCGTTAATAATGGCTTTACGATTTTGAAACGCCATAGGCAATTATCGGCAGGCAAAGCAGCGGGATATGACGAGTAACGATCTTTACGTTGAGTATTTCGGATTCACCGAGCGACCGTTCACGCTGTTGCCGGATCCGGACTTTATTTTTTGGTCGCGGTCGCATCGGCGCGCCTTCTCGGTGCTTGAGTTTGGTGTCATCACCCGGGCGCCGATCACCATTGTGACCGGTGAGGTTGGGGCGGGAAAAACCACGCTTATCCAAAAACTGCTTCAGGCGATGGACGATGACATCACGCTTGGCCTGATCTCGAATGCGCAGGGCGGGCGCGGTGAGTTGTTGCAGTGGGCTTTGAATGCGCTGTCGATTGATGCCGACCTTACCGGGACTTATGTCGCGATGTTCCAACAGTTGCAGGATTTCGTGATAGAAGAATACGCTTGCGGCAGACGTGTGATCCTGTTGATTGACGAAGCCCAGAACCTGAGCATCGAAGGCTTGGAAGAGCTTCGCATGCTGACAAATATCAACTCGAACAAGGACGAGCTGTTGCAGCTGATCCTTGTTGGGCAGCCAGAACTGCGACAGATGATCATGCGGCCCGAAATGCGCCAGTTTGCACAGCGGGTGACTGCAACATATCACATTAGTGCGCTCGATCGGGCCGCCATTGGCGGCTATATCCAACATCGTTTAAGCCACGTTGGCGGGACCGGATCCGAGTTCACCGCTGATGCGGTCGATCTTGTTCATGAACATTCCCGCGGTATTCCGCGGCTGGTAAACAAGCTTTGCGATTTTGCGATGGTCTATGCCGCCACCGAAGAGCGGCAAGTCGTCGACGCAGCCATCATTGAAGAGGTATTGGAAGACGGTATCTTTCTACCCGCCGTGCATTCCACCGGAGAAGCAGCTGAATGAACTCTGACATTCGATTTTATTGGGGGCTGTTCTTACGCCGACTGCCAGTAATGGCGTCGATATTCGTGCTTTGCTCGGCTATTGGCATCGGACTTGCTCTGACATTGCCGTCGCGGTTCGTCGCCTCGGCCCGACTGTTGGTCGAAAGCGCTCAAATTCCTGATGAACTTGCGGCGTCAACGGTGAGGACGGCGGCAACCGAGCAGCTCCAAATTATTGAACAGCGTTTGCTGACGCGCGCAAATCTGATCGACATCGCCAACGAGTTTTCGGTATTTGGTGGTGCCGCGCGGATGACACCTGACCAAGTTGTCACCACTATGCGGGATCTGACGTCGATTGACAGATCAAGTGGGCGCGACCGGGCCACGTTCATGACGATCTCGTTTCGTGCCACGGATCCAAATCTGGCGGCCAATGTAGTGAATGAATTTGTGACCCTTGTGCTTAACGAAGACTCAGTTCGGCGACAGGGATTGGCAGAGCAAACTCTTGATTTCTTTGAAAAAGAGGTAAATCGCCTGAACGAGGAATTGGCGAACGGAAGCGCTCAGATCGTTTCATTCAAAGAGCGGAATCAGGACGCATTGCCGGAAAATCTGGAATTCCGGGTCAATCGATTGAGTCGCCTTCAAGATCAAATCATAGCGGCAACACGCGATCGCGCTGCGCTGACCGAACAGCGGAACAGGTTGCAAGCGCTAGGTAGCGTTACACAAAACAACGTCACTCTTTCGCCCGCCCAACAAGCGCTTCGCAGTGCCCGCGCCGAACTTGGCCAGGCATTGACAATCTATTCTGAAAACAACCCACGCGTCAGAGTTTTGAAAGCGCGGATCGCCCAGCTGGAGTCTGCGGCGACTGCAGAAGGCGGCGGGGAAACGAACGCCGAAGACCCGGCCAAAATACTGTATGATCTCCAGCTTGCCGAACTTGATCAGCGTGCTGTTTATCTCGACTCGCAAATTGAACGGGCCCAGGTGGAAATCGAAGAGCTAAAGGTTGCAATCGAGAATACACCGGAAAATGCCATCAGACTGGAAGTGCTCGAGCGCGACTATGAGAATACGCTTGGTCAATACAACGCGGCGGTTGCGAATCTCGCCAAGGCGCAAACCGGCGAGCGCATCGAGGTGCTTTCGAAAGGCGAACGGATTTCCGTGATAGAACAGGCCGCGCCGCCGACGGAACCAAACAGTCCCAATCGCCAACTTATCGCTGGTGGTGGCGTGGCGCTTGGAACCGTGATGGCAATCGGGCTGTTTTTTGTTCTTGAGCTGATCAACAAGACGATTAGACGACCTGGCGACTTGAGCCGGGGTTTGTCAATTCAGCCGCTTGCCACGATTCCCTATCTGGAAACCGCAGGTGGAAAAGCCAGGCGTCGGGCGCTCCAAACGATCGTGATTGCGGGATTGGGGATCGGAATTCCGATTGTGCTGTGGGCGCTGCACACATTCTACATGCCACTGGATTTGCTGACTGACAAAGTCTTGGGTCGGTTGGGTTTTTGAGGCTTCGGGCACAGGTTAGATAATGGAAAAACTGCAAGCAGCACTAGCAAAAGCGAGGGCGCAAAGAGATGGCGATCCGCCAGGGCTCGCGGCTCGGCATTCGCCGGATTCGCGGACCAAATCGCGGCAATTAGCAGAAAACGAAGCGCTCACCGCGCTTTGGACCGAGGTGCCGCTGTTCGAACCATCGTCGCGCCGACTAAAGCAGGCGCGCATTTTTGCGAGCACGCCGACCACTGAGGCCACGCATTTTGACATATTGCGCACCAAGCTTCTCTTGGAGATGCGCCGCAATGATTGGACGCGCATCGCGATAACCTCTGCGACTTCGGGGTCGGGTAAAACTACGACCGCCTGCAATTTGATCGCGGGATTCGGGCGCCAACCAGAGGTGCGCGGTATGCTTTTTGACTTCGACCTGCGGCGACCGGCTGTGGCTCGGTTCTTTGGCGCCGAACCAACATCAGGCATCGTCGATGTTCTTGAAGAACGAGTGCCGTATGCCGAGCAGGCAATTCGATTGCACAACAATACACACGTATCCATGACGCAAAAGGCGCTGCGCGATCCTTCGAAGGTACTTCTGAAACAGCGTTCCTCCGAGATACTGGATGAAATTCAATCGACTTACCGGCCCAACATCATGCTGTTTGACCTGCCGCCGGTGCTGGCGAGTGACGAGACGCGGGCGTTTCTCAAGCTCGTGGACGCTGTTTTGATCGTGGCGGCGTCGGATGCCTCCACCGTTTCGCAGGTCGACGAATGCGAACGCGAGGTGTCGGAATACAGCAACGTCGCCGGAGTTGTCCTGAACAAATGCCAGTTCATGGACGACGGTTACGGGTATTCTTACTGAGCAAGGTTTGCCCGCCGGTTGCTAGTCACCAGTGGCGTTGTACGGCGCGCGCCCGATCGAAACATAGGCTTCAAAGCCGGCAAATTCTGCCTCGTGTGCCGAGTAAATGTTTCGGAGGTCTGCCATTCGAGGCTCGCGCATCGAATTGGCAATCCTTTCCAGATCAAGAGCGCGAAATTCATTCCATTCGGTCAGGATGACAACCAGATCGGCGTCGGTGACGGCGGCATAGACATCGGTTTCCCACACTACATGCGGAAGCAAGTCCTCTCCTTCGTGCCGTCCTTGCGGATCAACTGCGTGAACGACCGCCCCTCCACCTACAAGCGCAGGCACAATCGTCAACGACGGCGCATCGCGCATGTCGTCTGTGTTTGGTTTGAACGTAACGCCAAGAACGGCAATTTTTTTCCCATTGAATGAGCCGCCGCATTCATCGAGCAGTTTTTCGACCATTCGACGTTTGACGTCTTCATTCACAGAAATCACCGCCTCGGTGATTGTCATCGGGCTCGCAAATTCCTGGCCCATCCGCGCCAGCGCCCGGGTATCCTTTGGAAAACACGAGCCGCCATACCCAGGGCCGGCGTGCAAAAACTTGTTGCCAATGCGCCCGTCCAATCCAATTCCCTTGGCAACCTCGCGTACGTCAGCGCCTGTTTTTTCGCAGAGCGCGGCAATCTCGTTAATGAATGTGATCTTGGTAGCAAGAAACGCGTTCGCGGCGTATTTGATCATCTCCGCGCTTTCCAAATCGGTCGTAACGATGGGGAAATCACGCAAAAAAAGCGGTCGGTACACGTCGGCCATAACTTTTGCCGCCCGGTCGTTCTCTACGCCGACAATGACACGGTCGGGGTGCATGAAATCGTCGATCGCCGCACCCTCGCGCAGAAATTCAGGATTGGAGGCAACGTCGAATTCCAGCGAGGGATTGGCTTTCGCGACGATCCTGGCCACTTCTCTATTTGTCCCGACGGGAACCGTCGATTTGGTCACAATGACCATGTAGTTCGAGGCGTTCTTGGCAACTTCGTCGGCAGCGGCAAATACGTATGTCAGATCGGCATGACCGTCGCCGCGGCGCGCAGGAGTGCCGACAGCGATGAAAACGGCTTCGGCGCCGCGGAGAGCGGCGGTCAGATCCTGAGTAAAGCTCAGCCGTCCGGCGGCGACGTTCTTGGCAAGAAGCCTTTTTAGTCCAGGTTCAAAGATCGGCACTTCGCCGGCTTCAAGCATTTCGATCTTGCCGGCGTCCTTGTCGACGCACACGACATCGTGCCCGAAGTCCGAAAAGCAAACGCCGGACACCAGCCCAACGTATCCCGTCCCGATCATTGCAATTCGCATTAAAAGCCTTCCTTTTTCCGCGACTTAAACCGCGAAATATTGGCGATACCAAGACACAAACTGGGGAATCCCCTCTGAAATGGGAGTCGCAGGCACATAGCCTGTCAGCGCTTTCAGCAGCTCGGGATCGGACCATGTTACCGGCACGTCGCCGGCCTGCATTTCCATCAAATTGCGGGTGGCCGGTTTTCCCAAAGCGCATTCAATTTCGGTGATAAAACACATGAGCGGCTCCGGCGCTGATCCGCCGATATTCACGATGCGAAATGGCGCGACTGTGCTCAGGCTGTCAATTTCCCCGACGGGGGCTCCAACTTCGGGCAAGCAAGACGACAACCTCCAGACCGCCTCGACGAGATCGTCAACAAAGGTGAAATCCCGACGCATCTCACCGTGGTTATAAACATCAATCGGGCGATCCTCGAGGATGGCCTTGACGAACTTGAAGGCGGCCATATCCGGGCGACCCCATGGACCGTAAACTGTGAAAAAGCGAAACATCGTCGTCGGCAAACGAAATAGGTGCGCGTAGGAATGCGCCATTGCCTCGGTGGCCTTTTTTGTTGCGGCGTAAAACGACATTTGGCTGTCCGCTTTATGCCGTTCGACGTAAGGCATATCGGCGTTCGCGCCGTAGACTGACGACGTTGACGCCAGCAGCAAATGCGCACCTGGTTTCGCACGCGCCGCCTCCAGCAACTCGAACGTTCCTTGCAAATTTGCCTCGACGTAAGTGCGGGGTGAATCAATCGAATGACGAACACCAGCTTGCGCCGCGAGATGCAGCACCTGCGAGGGTTGATACTTGGCAAATAGATCCGCCAGGACGCCGGGGGATTCGATACGATCTTCGACACCAGTGAAGGTCTCGTAATCGGTCAGCATTTCGTTGCGTGCGCGTTTCAGCGCGGGATCGTAGTAGTCCGTGAAGGCATCAATTCCAATCACGCGCCAGCCTTCGTCCAGCCAGCGTTTGGCCAGGTGAAAGCCAATAAATCCGGCCGATCCGGTGACCAGCGCGGTCTTCATCGCCGGTCTCCGGCAATCCTTTTTAGGTATTGGCCATAGGCGTTCTTGCCCAGCGGCTCTGCTGCCTTTCGCAGGTCGTCCGCGCTGATCCAGCCCTGTTCGAATGCAATTTCTTCCGGCGATCCAGTTTGCAGGCCTTGGCGTTCCTCGAGCGTTCGAACGAAGTTTCCTGCGTCCAGAAGCGAGGCGTGGGTGCCTGTGTCGAGCCAAGCGAAACCGCGGCCCATACGTTCAACGGTCAATGTGCCATCTTCAAGATACATTTCGAGAAGTGAGGTAATCTCCAGTTCGCCTCGTTCGGACGGCATGACTTTGGCCGCGCGTCTGGGCGCTGTGCCATCGAGAAAATAGAGCCCGGTCACGGCATAGTCTGACGGCGGCTGGGTTGGCTTTTCAATAATCCCGCGGACTTGGTCGCCATCGTAATCAAGTACTCCATAGCGCTCGGGATCCGCGACGCGGTATCCAAAGACCGTGCCTCCGGCGTCGCGGTCGTCGGCGCGAGAGAGAATTCTTGGAAGGGCATGGCCAAAAAAAATGTTGTCGCCCAAAACCATCGCCGATGGCGCCCCCGCGAGGAAGTTCTCCGCCAGCAGATAAGCCTGCGCTAGCCCATCCGGGGATGGTTGCTCGATCCAGGTCAGGTTCAGGCCCCACCGGGAGCCGTCGCCCATAAGCCGTTGAAATTGCGTCTGATCCTCCGGAGTCGTAATCACCGCTATGTCGCGGATTCCTGCCAGCATCAAGACACTGAGCGGATAGTAGATCATTGGCTTGTCGTAGATTGGCAATAGCTGCTTGGAGACACCCATTGTGATCGGGAAAAGCCGTGTGCCGGATCCGCCTGCCAAAATGATGCCTTTTCGGTTGGTCATATAGTCTGAAGCTCCTTCAGAACATCGGAAAGGCCCTTGCGCCAATCGGGACGCGCGATGCCGAAGTCTCGCAAAAGGCTTTCGCAGTCGAGGCGTGAATTCAAGGGACGTTTGGCAGGCGTTGGATAGTCTGTTGTCGGAATGTCGACGACTTGAGTTGAGAGATCGGCTTGCCGGAAAATCTCGCGTGCGAAGTCCGCCCAGCTTGCGTCGGGCGCCCCGGTAAAATGGTACGTGCCGCCGGAGTGACCGCCAACCATAGAACGGGCAATAGGATAAAGCGCGTCAGCAATGGCCGCGGCTGGGGTGGGCCCGCCAATCTGGTCGCCGACGATCGTGAGCTGTTCGCGTTCCTCTCCGAGCCGCAGCATGGATTTTACAAAGTTCGATCTGTGAGCACTGAATACCCAGGACGTGCGCAGGATCACGTAGTGGCCGTTTTGCTGGCGAATAATGTCTTCGCCCATAAGTTTGCTGCGCCCGTAGACGTTTAAGGGTCCGGTTGGATCGTCGGGTGCGCGTGACGTGTTTCCACTGCCGTCAAAAACGTAGTCAGTCGAAAGGTGAACAAGCGGTATTTTCAGTGCAAGCGCCGCCTCGGCCAAAGCTTGAACAGATGCGCCATTGACCAGATTTGCCTGGCGCTCTTCTTCCTCGGCTTTATCGACCGCGGTATAAGCGACAGCATTCAAAATGGCGTCGACGCGTAATGTCATTGCGGCGTCGTGGACATAGTCCGGCTTTGTAAAATCAGCCGCGCTTTGATCCAGCAAACTCAGGTCAATGCCGTCTGGCTTCCGCCGTCGCAATTCAGTCGCGACTTGCCCAGTGCCTCCAAAAACCGCGACTCTCACGCCTTGGTTCCCAATCGCCGGCCAACGCCTTGGCGTTCCAAAAGTGGGCGCCACCAGTCCTCGTTCGCAAGATACCAGTCCACTGTGCGGCCAAGTCCTTCCTCAAGCGTTATCGACGGCGACCAACCCAGTTCGTCGCGTATTCGTGCGGGATCAATGGCGTAGCGTCGGTCATGGCCGGGGCGATCATCGACGAAGATTATCAGACGGTCGTGCGGCGCTTTTGTCGGTCTGCGGTCATCCAGAATGGCGCATATCATTCGCACAAGCTCAATGTTTCGCGCCTCGGCCTCGCCGCCGACATTGTAGCTGCGCCCCGCGGCGCCTTTCGTCAAAACGGTCAGCAAAGCGTCCGCGTGATCTTCGACATAAAGCCAGTCGCGCACATTCTCGCCGTCGCCGTAGACCGGGATATTGCGATCGTGGATGGCATTCAGGATCACCACCGGGATCAATTTTTCTGGAAAGTGGAAGGGCCCGTAATTATTGGAACAATTCGACAATACAATGGGAAGTCCATAGGTTTTGTGCCAGGCACGGACCAGATGGTCTGACGCCGCTTTGCTGGCCGAGTAGGGGCTGCGGGGATCATAGGGTGTCGCTTCGGTGAAGGCACCTGTGGCGCCTAGCGAGCCAAAGACTTCGTCGGTCGAGATGTGGTGAAATCTGAAGTCTTCGGGACGTCCCCGATCCGTCCAGTGGCTTCGGGCGGCCTCGAGAAGTGTGTAGGTGCCGGTGATATTTGTCTCGATAAACGCTGCTGGTCCATCGATCGAGCGGTCGACGTGGCTTTCGGCAGCAAGGTGCATGACGGCATCCGGCTGGTGACGCATAAACACCGACTCAATCGCAGGACGATCCGTAATGCTGACCTGTTCGAACACATATCCGGGCGCGTTGCTGACTGACGCGACATTGGCAAGGTTCGCCGCGTAGGTCAGGCAATCCACGTTGATAACCTCGTGTCCGTCGCGCACGGCCTGGCGCACAACGGCAGACCCTATGAACCCGCATCCGCCTGTCACCAGTATTTTCACGTTACCTCCCACACAAACGGGCTCAGAAACTCGTCAAACGCCTGTGCCTCGGCGTCCTTTTCAGACACCGTTGGCGGGGCATCCAAGCCCCAATCAACGCCGCAGCTGTCCCAATGAACTGCCCCTTCAGCATCGGGCGCATAAAAATCACTGCATTTGTATACGATCTCGGTCATTGGTTCGCGGGTAACAAAGCCGTGCAGAAAGCCTGGCGGGATCAGTATCTGACGGCCGTTGTCAAAACTCAGCTCTTCGCCGATCCAGCGCCCGAAAGTGGGTGAACCCTTACGAATGTCCACGGCCACATCGAAAAGCCGTCCTCTCCCGCACCGTACAAGCTTGGCCTGGTCGTGGGGCGGGGCCTGAAAATGCAGTCCACGCAGGGTACCGATATCGGCCGACATCGAATGGTTGTCTTGCACAAATTCAATATCAAACCCGGCATTTGCCATGCGATCGGCATTCCAAGTTTCACAAAAGAAACCACGATCGTCACCGAACCGCTTGGGCGCAATTACAACAACACCGGGAAGGGAGGTTTCACGAACTTGCATCAATTCACGTCTAATCATGGTTGATCAGCAGTTAACAGCATGCGCGTTAATCGTCACCTAACTGTGCAAGTGTTCTGCACGGAACATGCAGGTGCGTGCTCGCTAAGAAACAGTGCCAATCTGGATCTGATTTAATGTGCTTGCTCGCGGATTCGAGGGTATGGACACCAGTCTTGTCTTCTGTTGACGATTGGGCAAGGGAGCGCGCATGTGTCCATTCAGTCGCTTAAGACTTTGATTGCGATTTCAGACGAAGGCAGTTTTCGCGCCGCCTCCGAAAAAATTGGTATTTCCGCGGCCGCCGTCGGACAGCAGATGAAAGCACTTGAGGCCCAATTCGGGGTACCGCTATTTAACCGAGAGGGCCGTATTCCGCGCCTGAACACAAACGGCAACGCTTTGATCCCAAAGGCAAAAGCAGTTGTGACGGCGTATGACGCCTTGGTACCAGAGGTCATTGGAGCTGCTGGGTTTGCCGGCGAACTGACGCTGGGCGCGGTGCCGTCGGCGATCAGCGGACTGATCCCGCGTGCCACACGGCAATTGATCGAGGCGTATCCGGATTTACACGTGCGCGTTGTTCCGGGCCTGTCAGACGAGTTGCAGGTTCAATTGGAACGCGGCGCCATTGACGCGGCCGTATTGAGCCCGTTGGCCGGGATCGACGATGCCTTCAAGTGGTACCCATATGCCGAAGAGGAACTGGTGCTTTTGACCGCACCCGATGCGATTGGAGACGATGCCAAAGAGCTGATCCGCAAGGGTCCGTATATCAGACACACCCGTCGATCACCGGTTGGGATCCTGGCCGATGCCTGGCTGCGCGACAATGGGATTGTTGTACGATCGGCGATGGAGATGGAATCACTGGCGACATTGACTGCAATGGTCGCGCATGGATTTGGCGTTTCAATTGTGCCAAATATTTGCGTTCCCGATCCGGTATTCGCGTCGCTGCGGAAGGTTTCGCTCGGATCTGCCAAGCATGTGCGGGTTATGGGGGTTTTGACCCGGACCGATTGTAGCAAGATGCGTTTGGTCGAACTTTTGTTGACCGAGATCAAGGCCACGATCGAGGGCGCCCACTCGGACGGATCATCTAAAGAATGACTTTAGATTGGTAAACAAAACATTTTCTTGAATAAACCAAATCACAAGGTATTCGGGGGCGGGAAAAGAGGAGTATCGGCTTTGTCGATTAGTAACCAAATCGTTGACAGCCTGGTTCGGAACAAGATCGAATTCGTGACGACTGTTCCCTGCAAGCAGCTGGGCGGTGTCATCGATGGCGTCGAGAAACATTCCGACATCATGCATGTGCCGTCCAACAAGGAAGATGAGGGCATGGGGCTGTGCGCAGGCGCTTGGATGGGC
>CAJHYP010000263.1_pt1 | contig 18729 bp, 20 predicted proteins | sample 9198731 | NCBI WGS metagenome assembly CAJHYP01 (sample SAMEA7708363, study PRJEB35096) | sediment metagenome | biome: marine neritic benthic zone biome [ENVO:01000025]; feature: sediment [ENVO:00002007]; material: shallow marine sediment [ENVO:03000034] sea grass bed [ENVO_01000059] ...
AGACGCAAACCATCCATCCGGCTTGCTTCCATCCGCATCATCAGCTCAAGCCGATCAGCCGCAACGCGCTGAAAATAGGCGGTATAGTCATAAGCCGTGAACGCATTATCGCTGCCGCCATTGCGCGCAACGGTGTCGGACAACTCGCCCGATTCAAGCTCATCAGTCGCCTTGAACATCAAATGTTCAAGGAAATGCGCGATGCCGGATTTTCCTGGCGGTTCGTCCGCCGCGCCCACCCGATACCACACCATATGGACGACGGCGGGTGCGCGGTGGTCTTCCAGAACCACCACCTCCATGCCGTTTTCCAGCTTAAAGTCCGTCACTTCCGCAGCGCTCAGCGGCGCGGCAAATGCAAACATCAGGGGCAAAAGTGCCGCTTTGAACCGGCGCATGGCTTATCCTCAAAATTTCTCTGGCTCAGAGTTGAGCGCAAATTCCGTTCGCTTCAAGCGGACCTTACGCGGTTGTGAGCCAAATTCAGCTTTATTCGACTGGCGGTAAGGGTGGAACAGCCGAGGTTCGAATGCCAGCGCGGCGAAGTCTTTCGAGCTCGGCGTATTGATCCAGCGATTGTGGCTCATAGGCCTTGAAATAAACGTTGACGTTGAACAGCCGTTCCAGCAGCCGACCGTCGTTATCTCGTCTGTACTCTAAATCCTCCGCGGCCAGTGCAGACCGAATGCCGGGACTGACACCAAATCGCGTCGAATAGGCGATCAACGCACCGTCCGTGCTGCCGCGGGTCAATACCTCGGCATTGCCTCCAAGCGCCTGCGCGACATCGGCCTCGGGAGTGGGATCAGTGCGATTAGAGCCGCCGGGCGTGGGGTCGGGTAACTCCGCCAGATCCTCGGGTAATTCCAGCGGCTTAACCGGCAGCACCGCGAACTCATCCGGGCCTTCGTCGCGGGATTGGCGCAGATTCAATAACTCCGGGTCGCCGCGACCACAGGCGGTCACAACAATCAAGCCTGCCAGAGCAAGACCCAAACGCTGCATTTTCCCTCCATATGGTCCGTTCACAATCTCTTAGCCTGCTTTGCCATCGACGTCACGGCTCTTTGGGCCGTCGCTGACCAACAGGATCAAACCAACCGCGCCTACAAAAATCGCTATATCGGCCACATTGAACGACCAGGGGTTTTCAAACCCGCAACAGGACATGTTCAGAAAATCCGCGACCGCCCCATAGATCAGCCTGTCGATGACGTTTCCAATTGCCCCGCCGATCACTAATCCGGCCGATATTTGAACCCAGCGTCCAGGTTTGTCTCGCCACATCCAGTGCACTAGCCAAACAGATATCGCTAACGCAAGTGCAACCAGCACCCAGCGCATCACATCACCGAACCCCGCGAACAAGCCGAAGTTGATCCCTTCGTTCCAAGCCATGCGAAAGACCAGAAATGGATCTAGCACCGGAAGTACGCCGCGCGTTTTCAGGTCGAGAACCTGAACGACAATATACTTGGAAACCTGGTCAATCATGAAGATGACCGACGCCGTCCAGGTTACTGCCCGCAGCCCGCCCATCAGTGCCGGAAATGCCGCATGCCGGTGAACACCATTGCAAGACCCGCATCATCCGCGGCTGCGATGACGTCTGTGTCTCGTTTTGAGCCACCCGGTTGGATAACGGCGGTCACTCCGGCTTCGGCTGCTGCCAACAAACCATCGGGGAAAGGAAAGAACGCGTCGGATGCAACCACCGATCCGATCGCCGGGCTTTCCTCCAATTCAAGCTCTGCTCCCATGCGCCCCGCTTTTAATGCAGCAATGGTCGAACTGTCGATCCGGCTCATCTGACCCGCGCCGATCCCCACCGTCTGGCCCGCTTTTGCATATACGATGGCATTCGATTTCACATGTTTTGCGACAGTCCAGGCGAATAGAAGATCGGCCATCTGGGCATCCGACGGCGCAAGTTTCGTCACGACCGTCACGTCGTCCGTCGAGATTTGGCCATTGTCGTCATCCTGTACCAGCCAACCGCCTGCAACCTGCCGCACCGCATGTTGTGGCGCGTTCGGATCCGACAATCCACCCGTTGTCAAAAGCCGTAGATTCTTTTTCGCCGCAAACACGGCCTTCGCCCCATCGGTCGCGTCCGGCGCAATTGCAACCTCGGTAAAAATGCCTGTGATTGCCCGCGCCGTCGCCTCGTCCAGTGTTCCGTTCACGGCGACGATGCCGCCGAAGGCCGACGTGCGATCGCCGTCAAATGCGCGCGAAAACGCCTCTGCAAGACTAGCGCCGCGGGCAACACCGCAGGGATTTGCGTGTTTGATGATCGCGCACGCCGGGCCATCTTTGGGTTCGAACTCGGCGACGAGCCGAAAGGCCGCATCCGTGTCATTGATATTGTTGTACGACAGTTCCTTGCCCTGATGCTGAACGGCTGTCGAAACGCCGGGTTGGTCAGATCCATCGGTATAGAACGCCGCCGCCTGATGCGGGTTCTCACCGTATCTCAGCCCTTGCGCCAAATGCCCGGCAAAAACGCGTCTTCGCGGCTGCGGCTGATCGATTGCCTCGGCCATCCAGGTTGAAACGGCGGCGTCGTAAGCTCCGGTGCGCGCATAGGCGGTCTGCGCCAGTCGCTGGCGGAAGGCATATGTTGTGCCCCCGTTATTGGCGCGCAGTTCGTTCAGAACGTCCTCATAGTCTTCGACATCGACAACAACATTTACGTAACGGTGGTTCTTGGCAGCCGCACGGATCATCGCAGGACCGCCGATATCAATGTTTTCGATCGCCGTCGCATAGTCCGCTCCTGCCGCGACCGTTGCCTCGAAGGGATAGAGATTGACCGACAGAAGGTCGATCCCACCAATACCGTGCGTTTTCATCGCCGCAATATGCCCAGGGTCGTCGCGCAACGCCAAAAGCCCGCCATGGACTGAGGGATGCAGGGTTTTGACGCGTCCATCCATCATTTCAGGAAATCCGGTCAAATCTTCCACATCTCGAACGTCGAGCCCGGCTTCACGCAGGGTCTTGGCCGTGCCGCCCGTGGAAATCAGCTCAATCCCAAGTTCGGCCAATGCCTCGGCAAATCCGATTAACCCGGTCTTGTCAGACACCGAAAGTAGGGCGCGGCGTACCGGCTGTTTATTTGTCATCTGGATCGTTTTCTCTGTTCGCTCACTCAACCGCCATCACGTCGTCCATGGCGTAATCGCGCACAGCCGACGGGGTCTCTTGTGTTTTGGCCAGAGACCAGGCAACGCGCGTCGAATACTCGATTGCGTGGCCGGAGAGAATAATCTGTTTGGTCGCACGGGGGCTAAGCCGGGCTTTTTCCAGATAGACGCTAGATTCCAAAGTCATCTCGGTCCCGCTTTGATGCTGGAATACCCACATCTCGCCGCTTTTCAGCGCCATTGAGACCGCGGTGCCGTTCATATCAAGTGTGGCGTCGACATCGGGATGCAGATGAAACCGGATGGTATAGGCAATGCCCTGAAGTTTTGATTTGTCAAAAGCCAGATCAAACCGCTTCTTTGCGGCGTTATCGAGCGCCACCAGGACGTCCTCTCCTCGAAGCCCGCGCCCGTCGTATCCTAGATGGAGCGTCCGGATATGAGTTAGCCCGTGGCTGCTCGAATAACCATCGTGACCCACGACCAGCCGGGTGCCGCCGTCAACCTCGGCACGTTCGTGCCGCACGTCCCGCGGCGCGTCCACAAGTCGCTCGACAGCCTCTCCGACTAACCTGCCGGCGGCTCCAAGCCGCGACGAGGAATAACCTTCGATGCCAAGCGTGGAATGGCTTGGTGTCGCGCGGCCTGCGCGCCGCCAGCTTTTGCCAAAGGTCGCGCCGGACCCGCAGTTTACAACCAGCGGGCGCCGACCAGACGTCAATTCAAACGACAGGGTTGAGGCATGCGCGTTTGCCGACGCTGCTGCTCGTGGCGGGCTGGCGGCATCGACGATGATACTGGTGCGGCCGTGACTGATCCGGGCAAACCCCATCGCCAACCCGCTGAGCGGTGCAGTGCGCACGCCGGACGTTGCAAGCGATCGGTCAAGCCGCCCTTCAAGCCCGCGCCCACCGCCGTGGAATCGTGCCAATCCGCCATCGGAATGCCGCAGCGACCGCAAGACCGGGGCGATCGCCTGGATCGCTTTGATATGCGCCGCGCCGGGCATGCGCCCCGCATCCTGCAATGCTGCAGCGGCCCAATTTAGCAGTGTAAAGACTTCGAGAAGCTCCTCGGGATTGCGAGTTGAAAGGCCGCCGTTACTGTCAATCTCGCGCGTGCAATCATGGGCCAGCGCGCGCATCGCCGGACCGACATGGCGATCCATCCCGTCCAATGCCAGCCCGGCATAGATTAGCCCGGTTAATGCTTCGAACCGTGGCAGCCCGGGCGATGCCGCCTTCCAGCGCCGGCTTAAGAAAATTGTCTGGCTCGCCAACGAACGGAAATACGCCTCGCTCGCCTCGCGCGGTTGACCGTTCAGCAGCAGGATGGCGTGGTTGATCCAGCGGATCAGCCGGCGGCCCGTCAGATCCGGGGTCCATCCGGCACCGCGTCCGGTACCAAAATGTGCAATCCAATCATGTGTCCAAAGTTGCGCGCGCTGGATCGCGTGCACGTCGCTTACTGCGGCCAGATCATCCAGCCAGGTAAATCCATGAAGCTCCGCCTCGAAACTTTCGTCGGGCATCGGCAGATCCCAGATCAGCGTCTCTGGCGCTTCGACAAGGAACCCCGCGAAAAGGAAATTCCCGCCCGTAATCTGGCGCCCACGGGCAAAAGAGCCAATCGTGCGGGGTTCAGGCGTTGTGGAAAATGCAGTCGCCGGGCGTGACAATGACGCCGCTCGCGCATGCAGGCGGTTCATCCAGCGCGTCTTGCGCGCAGACCAGCTTTCGTCCCCGGACACGTGTCGGTCCTGCCTCTTTCCGCCCAATTGCCTCGGGCTGATTGGCCGGGATGATAGCCAAAGGCCGTTGACCTGTCATGAAGGAATTGTCGCCTAGGCCGGTTTTTGCAGGCGAACCATGAAAAAGCCGTCCATTCCGCCACGGTCGGCCCAATAATCGGGCCTCAGACGCAATCCTCCGCCGGCCGATCGCCAGTCCGGGTCAACGCCCGCGGGCATAATGTCGTCGACGCGCAATTCCGGGTGCCGCGAAAGCACCGCATCGCGTTGATCCTCGCCCTCCTGCGGCAAAAGCGAACATGTGCAGTACACCAAACGCCCACCGGGTTTCAGCCATTCCACTGCGCGATCCAGCAACGCCGATTGAAGCGCTGTCAACGCCTCAAGTTCATGCCCCGTCTTGGCAAACGCCAGATCGGGGTGGCGCCGCAACGTGCCGGTGGCAGAACAGGGCGCATCGACCAAGATCGTGTCAAACGCGTTTTTGGGCGACCACTCAAGCGCGTCTGCCACGACAACTTCGGCCGTCAGCTTGGTTCTCTTCAAATTTTCTCGCAGGAGCGTCAGTCGGACTTCCGAACTGTCGAGCGCAGTGACCGCAGCACCCGCAGCGGCAATCTGCATTGTCTTTCCACCTGGTGCGGCGCAGATATCAAGCACGACATCGCCGGTTTTCGGTGCCAACAATTGCACCGGCAAGGCCGCCGCCACGTCCTGGACCCACCAAGCGCCTTCGGAAAACCCGGGAAGTACCGAGAGCTGACCCGGATCGCGCAATCGCAGACTACCGGTCGGCAGAAGCTCAGCGGTCAAACGTTCAGCCCAATCGGCAGCGGCGTTTTTGACGGTTACATCCACAGGCGGCGCCATCGCCTGCACAGTCTCCATTGCCGCGACCGCCTCTTTGCCCCAAGCAGCAATCAATTGTTTTCTCAGCCATTTTGGCATCTTCGGCAGCGGCAGATCTGACCACGATTTCTCGCCCCGCTGCGTGTTGCGCAGGACCGCATTGACCAATCCCTTGGTGCGTTTCGGAACCAGTTCGACGGCGGCATTAACGGCGGCATGGGCAGGAACGCCAGCCTCGTGAATCTCATAGAGCGCCAACCGCAATGCGTTCAAAACCAGATCGTCCGGCTTCATTCGCAGATAAGGCCCCAACATCCGATCGGACCGCCCTGCCCAACGAAGTGCTCCGGTCGCAATCCGTTCCGCGCGCGCCTTTTCTCCGGGTTCTAACCCGGTCAGCTCTGTTCCAAGCAAATGCATCGGTCGCCGATCGGCGGTGACAGCCGTCATCATGTTCAGCGCGGCCCGTCGCGGTGCGACCCCGGTGTCAGACATGTCGTGATCCAACTTGTGCTGGCATCCGGCACGCGTATATCAAAGGCTGAAGCCAGACAAGAAACGCAATGACCCAGGAAAAAAAGCCCCTAACCCCCGAAGCGCGCCGCGCGCTCGCCGAAGCCGAGGAACGCAAAATGAACGCGAAGGCTGGCGAACGTCCCAAGGAATTGGGCGGTCGGGACGGACCCGAGCCAGTGCGCTACGGCGATTGGGAAAAGAAAGGCATTGCGGTCGATTTTTAGCGTTGTCGATTCCGCTCACTTCAAACCCAAGACATCCAGCATGTCGAAAGAGCCCGGCCCGCGTCCTTGCCCCCAAAGCGCGGCTTTTAGCGCACCGCGTGCAAATATCCGCCGGTCCGTGGCCAGATGGCGCAGGACAATCCGCTCGCCGGGGGCGGCAAAAACAACATCATGCTCGCCAACCACATCGCCGCCGCGAATGGCCGAGAACCCGATCGCTCCTTTGGCCCGCGCACCGGTAATACCATCCCGGCCACGTTCGGCGTTGGCCGCCAACTTGACGCCGCGTCCTTCGGCGGCGGCTTCTCCGAGCATCAATGCCGTGCCAGAGGGCGCATCCACTTTGTCGCGGTGATGAGCCTCGACAACTTCGATGTCAAAATCTGTATCCAGCGCAGCGGCAACGCGCTTCGTCAGCTGCACAAGCAGGTTAACTCCCAGGCTCATGTTGCCGGCGCGCACGATCGTTGCATGACGGGCGGCGGCATCGACCTTCGCAATGTCATCGTCCGTCAATCCAGTCGTGCCGATCACGTGCACAAGTCGCGCCTGTGCGGCAATCGCCGCATGGGAAACGGTGGCGGCGGGGGTTGTAAAATCAACAACGGCCTGCGCCTCGGCAAAGGCCTCCAACGGATCATCCGTAACCGTGACACCCAGTGGGCCGCGCCCCATCGCCTCGCCAAGATCGCGGCCGACCCAGTCGTGGCCGGTACGCTCGACAGCGCCATGGAGCCGCGCCACATCCGAGCTGAGCACTTCCTCGATCAGCATCCGACCCATGCGGCCAGACGCGCCGGTGACTACAATTCCTGGCAATTCATCCATCGCCTTCTCCCTTATGCCTTCCATACGCCGCAGCGTTTCGACATGCAAAGCGCAGCTTGCCGGGGCCGCTGCGAACCATTACATGCCCCGAAATGGCAAAGTCACGCTTCCACGACAACGCTGGCTCCTCCCAGCGCCAGCTTCGAGTCGCCGAGTTGATCCGGCGGCGGCTATCCGACGTTTTGAACCAGGGCGTCGTTCACGACCCGGATCTGAACCGAATGTCGATCACCGTCGGCGAGGTCCGTTGCTCGCCCGATCTAAAGGTTGCAACGGCCTATGTTCTTCCGCTCGGGGGCGACAATCGGGAAGCCGCGCTTGATGCGCTGCGCACGAACCGGGCCGAAATCAGGCGCGCAGTCAACCGCGGGCTGGCGCTGAAATTCTCACCGGAAATTCGATTTGCCATCGACGAGACATTTGACAGGCTCGACGATACCCGACGTTTATTTGCAGATGACAATGTTCGCCGCGATTTGGACGGCAATTAGCCTTAGCCTGCTGGCTGTGACGTCGGCCGCTGCCGCCGAGTGCCGCGCCGTTGTTTTCCAGGACATGCGATTTACGGTCTGTGAGGCCGACCCCGCCGAAGAGGACATTCGGCTTGTCCTTGACGACAGCGCTGGCGACAAGATCGCCACTTTTGATCGCATGAACGACCTACTGGCTGAGGAGGGCCGCGAAATTGCCTTTGCGATGAACGCTGGCATGTATCACCCCGATCGACGCCCGGTCGGGCTTTTTATCGAAGGCGGGCAACAACTTACGCCCCTCATCACCGGCGCCAGCCGAAGCAACTTTGGGCTTCTGCCAAACGGCGTTTTGTGTTTGAGCGATGTGTCCGCGCGCATCATTGAAAGCCGTGCCTTCGCGGTCAACCCACTAGATTGCCGCGACGCCACGCAATCGGGCCCAATGCTGGTCATCGACGGCGCGCTCCATCCACGCTTTCTGCCGAAATCGTCGTCGCGGTTTATCCGAAATGGCATCGGGGTCACTGAAGAGGGCCGTCTGATCGCGGCTATTTCGGACCAGCCGGTAAACTTTCACACTTTCGGCCAGCTTTTTCGAGACACCCTGGCGACACCGAATGCGCTCTTCTTTGACGGCAATATTTCGCGCCTTTTTGCAGCGGACCTCGATCGGCACGACGTTGGATTTCCGATGGGACCGATGCTTGTCGTCACCCGCCCCGTCAATTGACGGATCGCACGCGAGGGGTTAGCAGACCGCTTTCGAATGAAGAACTTTTGGGGATGCGGACAAGTGGCGAGGCGACGCAAAGGGCGGGACGTTTCCGGGTGGATCGTCATTGACAAACCCGCCGGCAAAACTTCGACCGCTGTCGTCAACAAGGTTCGGTGGGCGTTTCAGGCCAAGAAAGCCGGGCATGCCGGAACGCTCGACCCGGCCGCGACAGGCGTCCTGGCGATTGCGCTCGGCGAAGCGACAAAAACGGTCCCCTTCGTCACTGACGCCACCAAAGCCTATTCGTTCTCCATCCGCTTCGGGGTCGCAACAAACACTGATGACGCCGAAGGCGAAATCATCGCCTCGTCGGATCTGCGCCCGGACGATGATGACATCCGCCGTGCTCTCAGCGATTTCACTGGTGACATCCTGCAAGTGCCGCCAAAATTCTCCGCTGTCAAAATCGACGGACAGCGCGCCTATGCGATGGCACGGGCGGGCGAGGATGTCATTTTGGAGCCTCGACCACTCTTCGTCGAAAGCCTTGAGCTGACCTCGCGCGCCGACCCCGACCATGCAACATTGGAAATGGTTTGCGGAAAGGGCGGATACGTTCGTTCAATCGCGCGCGATCTTGGCAAAGCGCTGGGATGCTTTGCCCATGTTGAAACGCTTCGGCGTCTTTGGTCCGGACCGTTTGATTTGGACGACGCGGTCACGCTTGAACAGATCGAATCGCTGGCGCAATCGCCGGAGTTGGACGACATTCTGCTTCCGTTGGAAACTGGATTGTCCGACCTGCCCGAGCTTTCCGCCACCGCTGAAGGCGCGCAGCGTATGGCAAACGGCAATCCTGGAATGGTCATTGCTGCAAACGCGGAGTATGGCGATCTCTCCTGGGCCTCATATGGGGGTCGACCGGTGGCAATCGGCATTTACAAAGCTGGCGAGTTGCATCCGACGCGGGTTTTTCGGCATTGAAAACCATTACTAGACCGCATTCTGATAATGGCGTCGCGAGCGAAGCGGTCTACTCACCCTGCGAGCGCTATCGATACAGCCTGACAAGGGTTTGGGACCCAGCGGAAAAGCGGCTGCTGTTTGTGATGCTCAACCCGTCGAAAGCGACCGAATTTGCCAACGATCCAACGGTCGAGCGATGCGAGCGCCGCGCCCATCGCCTGGGGTATGGAGCGATGCGCGTCTGCAATATATTCGCCTGGCGCGAAACCCATCCCGACCGCTTGAAGAAAGCACGACACCCCATTGGCCCATTGAACGATGCCGCATTAACCGAGGCCGCGGAATGGGCCGATCACGTCCTTTGCGCTTGGGGTGTTCACGGCAATCATCGCGGCCAGGGGCAACGCGTCGCGGCTTTGCTGGCGGGCAGTAGTACACCGCTTTTTGCGCTGGGTCAGACAAGTGCCGGCCACCCGCGGCACCCGCTTTATGTCGCTTATGATATCCCGCTGCAGTCGTGGAAGACAGACCGCTACTTGGTCACGCCGCCTTTGACGTCATAGGCACAAGTTTAATATTGCGAGCGCTTGCGGACGGCGCCCCTTGCAATATCGCGGTCGGCCGGCCGGCGACCAAAACAAGCCCGTCACATCCATCGTGCGTTGGCAGGATTTCGACCTGAACTTTGGCCTCCAAATCGCTTGGCACCCAGATCTCGATACACTCGGCATTTGCATCAAACCCGGCAAATCTCGGCAGTTTGAGACCATAGTCTTTGCACGCGGCGTTCGGGACAGGATCATTGTACGCCTCAACCGCGCGCTCGGTTTCGGCCCATGCGGCGATGCGCCACTCCGCATCATTGATTTCTTCTGCCAGCCCATTGGCGTGAGCCTCGCCACTGAGGGCAGCCAGCGGCCGCACTTGCGGCCCGGCATCCGGACAATCAAATACAGTTTCGATATCTTCAAATGGCGGAAGGCCCAGACCTTGAAATGTAATCGTTAGCCGCTGGGACCCATCTTGAAACGCCAGCACCGCGCCAGCCGTACTGGCCCAGTGATCGAAGTCGATGCCTGGATTCCGTAGCCAAACTCGGCAGTTGTCGGTTTTGGGGCGGAAATCGGAAATGACCACTTCTGACACGTCGACAGGAATTTCGAGCGAAATGCTGTTTTCCAAAGCCGAGCTGCTCGGATCGGATTTGTCACCGGAAACTGTCCCGGCTTGGTCTGGCGCCGCGACCATTTGCAAACTTTCTTGGATCGGCGCCACAGGAAAAGGCGGGCTTGCCACCGGCTGCAGCGATATGGCGTCGTTAGCACCAAGCCATTTCCAATAGTCAATGAACAAAACAAGCACCGGCGTTGAAATTGTCAACGTCAATGCCGACATCAGTAGTGCGTCCCACATATCGAATCTCGCTGAAGCCTGACGTAAGCTTCGTCGTCAGGCATTTATGCAAGGTTTCCGCGCATTGGCTAAAAGCTTAGGATTTTAGAGGCTCCGGTCGGCGGTCCGAACGTCAGCCGCGCCCAAACGGCAATGGGTCTTGGCGGGCAACACTTCCAGACCAACAAAAGCCTTTCCAATGCAATCATAATCCCCTATACGCCCGCATCCGCGCCGCTCGACGAGCGGAGTGTACCTCCACGGGCCTTGCTGGACGACATCCCGGCTCGCGCCATCACCGAGATCTGAAAGGAGACCCCGATGTCGATAACGGTTGAAGAAAAGGCGAAAGTCATCAAGGACTTCGCGACGAAAGACGGCGACACCGGGTCGCCAGAAGTGCAAGTTGCGATCCTGTCGAGCCGCATTGCCACACTCACCGAGCACTTTAAGACGCACACCAAAGACAACCACTCGCGCCGCGGCCTGCTCAAGCTCGTCGCCCTGCGTCGGAAGCTGCTGGATTATGTCAAAGCCAAAGACGAAGCGCGTTATCAGGACCTGATCAAGCGTCTTGGACTGCGCCGCTAAGCGCACAAATATGGACAATTCTGAAAGGTGCGGGCAGACCCCGCGCCTTTGCGCGCTTTTCCATTTCCTTCGTGTTCAAAACCATATATGCGGCGCGCATCTGTTCGGGCGGCGGCCAGACCCCATCGTCGCCATAGGGAATAGAAAATCAATTGAAATCGGGGGCGCGGGCAATGGGGCCCGCACGTTGACGGCCAACAGGATCGCCTGTTCGCCGAGATAGGAAATCAGATGTTCAACGAAGTAAAAAAATCCATCCAGTGGGGCGAAGAAAAGCTGACACTGGAAACAGGCAAAGTTGCCCGCCAGGCCGATGGATCGGTCATCGCCACCTACGGCGAAACGTCGGTCATGGCCAACGTCACATTTGCAAGGGAGCAAAGAGAGGGGCAGGACTTCTTCCCCCTGACCGTTCACTACAACGAGAAATACTATGCCGCTGGTAAGATACCAGGCGGCTTTTTCAAGCGCGAAGCGCGTCCCACTGAGAAAGAGACGCTCACGTCTCGCCTCATCGACCGGCCGATCCGGCCGCTCTTTGTCGACGGCTTCAAAAATGAAGTTCTGGTGATCTGCACCGTTCTGTCGCACGACCTTGTCAACGACCCCGACATCATCGCGATGATCGCCGCTTCGGCTGCGCTAACGCTTTCGGGCGCCCCTTTCATGGGCCCGATTGCCTGCGCCCGCGTCGGGTTTGAAGGCGGCAGTTATGTCCTGAACCCCACGGTCGACGATATGCAGGATCTCAGGAACAACCCGGATCAGCGGCTTGATCTCGTTGTTGCAGGCACCAAAGACGCCGTGATGATGGTGGAATCCGAGGCGTACGAGCTAAGCGAAGACGAAATGCTGGGCGCGGTCACTTTCGCGCACGACCAAATGCAGCCAGTCATCGATATGATCATCGACCTGGCTGAGGACGCCGCAAACGAGCCCTTCGATTATCAGCCGCCGGACTACAGCGATTTGGTCGCTGCGGTGAAGGCTGCTGGCGAAGAGCAAATGCGCGCGGCGTATGCAATCACCGACAAGCAAGAGCGCGTTGCGGCCGTTGGCGCTGCAAAAGAGGCCATCAAGGCCGCCCTCACCGAAGAGCAGCTTGAGGACAGCAACCTTGAAACCGCGCTGAAGAAGCTGGAAAGCTCTATTCTCCGCGGCGATGTGGTGAAAAACGGCCGACGCATCGATGGCCGCGCAACCGACCAAATCCGACCGATCGTTGCGGAAACCGGTCTGTTGCCGCGGACCCATGGATCAGCGCTGTTCACCCGCGGTGAGACTCAAGGTCTGGTTGTGACCACTTTGGGCACCGGCGAAGATGAGCAAATCATCGACGCGCTGCACGGGAACTTCCGCTCGAACTTCCTGCTGCATTATAACTTCCCGCCCTATTCGGTTGGCGAAGTTGGCCGCTTTGGCTTTACCGGACGCCGCGAAATCGGCCACGGCAAACTGGCCTGGCGCGCGCTTCAGGCGGTTCTGCCGGCGGCAACGGATTTCCCGTATACCGTGCGCCTGGTATCCGAGATCACTGAATCGAATGGCTCGTCCTCGATGGCGTCGGTTTGCGGCGGCTCGCTGTCCATGATGGATGCGGGTGTGCCGCTGAAATCCGCGGTGGCCGGCGTTGCCATGGGCCTGGTGCTGGAAGACGACGGCAGCTACGCGATCCTCAGCGATATCCTTGGCGACGAGGACCACCTCGGCGACATGGATTTCAAAGTTGCCGGCACGGAAAACGGCATTACGTCCCTGCAGATGGACATCAAGGTTGCGGGCATCACGCCCGAGATCATGAAGACCGCGCTTGCGCAGGCCAAAGAGGGCCGGATGCACATTCTGGGCGAGATGAACAAAGCGCTTTCGGAGACGTCGGAATTCTCGATCCACGCACCGCGCATCGAGACGATGCAAATCGCCACCGACAAGATCCGCGAAGTGATCGGATCGGGCGGCAAGGTGATCCGCGAGATCGTCGAGACTTCCGGTGCCAAGGTCGACATCAATGACGACGGCATCATCAAAATCGCGTCGCCCAACGGTGAGGCGATCCAGAAGGCCTATGACATGATCCACGCGATCGTGGCCGAGCCAGAAGAGGGCAAGATCTACAAAGGCAAAGTCGTGAAGATCGTCGATTTTGGTGCCTTCGTGAACTTCTTTGGCAAGCGCGATGGTCTGGTGCACGTCAGCCAGATCGAGAACCGCCGATTGAACCATCCTTCGGACGTTCTGAAGGAAGGCCAAGAAGTTTGGGTCAAACTGCTGGGCTTTGATGATCGCGGCAAGGTTCGCCTATCGATGAAGATCGTCGATCAGGCAACGGGCGAAGAAGCCAAGAAAGAAGAAACGGCAGAGTAGGCTGACTTCAATCAGTAAAATTCGACGCCGTCCCTGATGGGGCGGCGTTCTTCGTTTCGTTGTCTGTGGAGGAATTTCGGCTTTGAGCCCATATAGTCGAAGTTTGACATCGCGACACCGTCCACTGTTACTTGATGCCAGGTAGGCCTGCTCTGCGTTAACTACGCAAAAGGGAGATTCCGATGCACAAACCTAGTCAACGTGACGAAATCTTGAAGCATTTCTTTAGCTCATATTTTTATCAGCAATCTGAATTGGACCAGGAACATGATTTGAGCCCAATAGTCGAAGTCGGGCAGCATGGAGACGCTAGATACGAGCAAGATTTGAAGAACTGCCTCAAAAGTCTTGCTGCGGAGCTACAAACTGACGACGAACTCCATACCGCATTTTCGCACTATGGCGCTGAGAATACTCCGGCGCTGAATGGCAGTGCCAGAGCTTGGTTGCTCCGCGCAATCCAAGAGCTAGGCTAGCCAAATCTAGTGTCCGCAATGTCCCGCATTCCAGACATTCGTAATTCTTAAAACGCCTTCACAGCATAACCCGCCCGCTCCAGCGCGCGCAGCACCCCGCTTTCCCCCGATAGATGCGCCGCACCGACGGCCAGAACCGCGTTCTTGCCCTCAATCAGCTCAACGATTTTGGGCTCCCAGGTCTGATTTCGGCCTACCAGCAACGTCTGGTTAATCTCTTCGAACAATTCCGCCCCGTTTTCGATCCCGGCGTTTTCGATCTGGATGCGCGCAAACTCCCAGCCTTCGCGAGTTCGGCCATCAAAATAGGCCTCGACAAGCGTCGACGTGTTCGCGTCGCCGTCTTCTTGCGTATTCAGCGTGATCCTAAGCCCGTCGAGCTGATCCTCAATCGGTTCATCGGCAAATAGCGAAAGGACTGTCTCCGCGTCATCGAGCGACGCAAGCGGCACGCCGCTTGCCAGTGCAATCTCTTCCAACTGGCGGTCAAATCCTTTTTCGCCCGACTGAATGAGCTCCAGCGCACACGGCGGAATTGCCAGGGTCAAATTCATATACCAGGGCTGAAATTTCGCACCGAGGAACCCGGGAACACCGAGGGCCGCCAGCCGCTCCTCGACCCGGCCCCAGTCATCCGGACCCAAAAGATCGATCAACGTTGGTCCTTCGGTGATGAAAAAGAAGTCGGGCTTTGACGCCGCAAGACCCGCAAGGGCAGCTTCGTCCTCGCTTGTGGCTTCAAGGATAAGAACGTCGGCGCCTTCCAAATGCGGGCGGACGGCCGCGACCATCTCGGCCAGACGCGGATCGGGAATGTGCAGCGTGCCAGCGACAACCACCGTATTGTCGCCCTTCTCTGCACGCCAGAGATTGCCCGTCGGGAAGACATGCGGCGCAACCAAAGCGTCAAGGCGTGCGCGGTCGTCGGCATCAAGTTCGGCGATCAGATCCGTTGTGCCGCAGGATTGAGCAAATGCCGCCAGCGGTGTCATCGCCGCAACCGCCAAGTATTTCAGAAAACGCAACATGACTGCCTCAGTACTTTATGCGACGGCCATCATGTCAGCCAAGCGTGACAGAAAAAAGGCCGCATTCGTGTGCACCTGATCTTAAAGTCGGGGCAGACGAAAAAACTCGGCGCGTCCACCGGCGCCAAGCAAATGTGCGGGCGTCGCCGAGCTCAGATGCGTGGTCTCGGCTTTCTTCGGGTCGTGCTCGCGCCATGCCGGAGGGCGGGGGTGACCTTTGATACCGCGCAAGACGCGGCCCACGACACGAACCAATCGGTCTGGGATGGCGAACACACGCGGATCGCGTGCGGCGCCGAATGCTATCGGTTTCATTTGAAGTCTCGCAAATTGAAGAGGATTGCGCCCCGGTTTAGGGACGTGAAGCGGGCCCGTTCAGCCCATCAAGCACCAGGTTCCAGTCATAGGTGATCCTCCTCGCACGGTTGCGATTGCGCGGCTTATAGCTTGCGAATTGGCCGCCTTCCACAAATTTCGGCCAGCGGCACAGATTCTATGTCATTTTTGCCAGTCCCACCTGTTGACAGACCTGTGACGCTTGCTTATTTGCGGCTCGTTAGCACTCAACAGACATGAGTGCTAATAGGGAAGCAACTGAACTATGGAGCGTTCAACATGGCATTCACCCCGCTACATGACCGCGTTCTGGTCCGTCGCGTCGAAAGCGACGAAAAGACCTCAGGTGGTCTGATCATCCCCGATAACGCGAAAGAAAAGCCTGCAGAGGGCGAAGTCGTTTCGGTCGGCTCTGGCGCCAGAGATGATGATGGCGATCGGATCGCAATGGACGTCAAGTCCGGCGACAAAATTCTGTTTGGCAAATGGTCCGGAACCGAGATCACGCTGGACGGCGAAGAACTTCTGATCATGAAAGAAAGCGACATATTGGGCCTGATCGCCTGATCGTTGTCGACTGATCACACAATTAAATCCAAGATAACCAGGAGCAATCAACATGGCTGCTAAGGACGTCAAGTTCGAAACCGACGCCCGTAACCGCATGCTGAAGGGTGTGAACATCCTTGCGGACGCGGTGAAAATTACTCTCGGCCCAAAGGGCCGAAATGTCGTACTCGATAAATCCTTTGGCGCACCGCGCATCACCAAAGACGGTGTAACGGTCGCCAAGGAAATCGAACTTGAGGACAAGTTCGAAAACATGGGCGCGCAGATGGTGAAAGAAGTCGCCAGCCGCACCAACGACGAGGCCGGCGACGGCACAACCACCGCCACGCTTCTGGCGCAGGCCATTGTCCGCGAAGGCCTTAAATCGGTTGCCGCTGGCATGAACCCAATGGACCTCAAGCGCGGTATCGACGTCGCCACGGCCAATGTCGTTGATCAAATCAAAGCCGCCTCTCGCGAAGTCAAAGACAGCGACGAAGTTGCTCAGATCGGCACGATCTCGGCCAATGGCGAAGCTGAAATTGGCAACCAGATCGCAGACGCGATGCAGAAGGTTGGCAACGACGGCGTGATCACCGTGGAAGAGAACAAAGGTCTCGACACCGAAACCGAAGTTGTCGAGGGCATGCAGTTCGACCGCGGCTATCTCTCGCCCTACTTCGTCACCAACCCAGACAAAATGACGACCGAACTTGAAGACGCGGTAATACTGCTGCACGAAAAGAAGCTTTCATCGCTGCAGCCGATGGTTCCGCTTCTCGAATCGGTCATCCAAAGCCAGAAACCGCTTCTGATCATCGCCGAGGACGTCGAAGGCGAAGCTTTGGCCACGCTCGTCGTCAACAAGCTTCGTGGTGGTCTGAAAATTGCCGCCGTCAAGGCACCGGGCTTTGGCGATCGCCGCAAGGCCATGCTGCAGGACATTGCGATCCTGACTGGTGGCCAGGTGATCTCGGAAGACCTGGGCATGAAACTCGAAAGCGTGACCATGGACATGCTGGGCTCGTCCAAGCGCGTCTCAATCACCAAAGACGAAACTACCATCATCGACGGCAATGGCGAAAAGTCTGAGATCGAAGCGCGGGTTGCGCAAATCCGTCAGCAGATCGAAGAAACCACTTCTGATTACGATCGTGAGAAGCTTCAAGAACGTGTGGCCAAGCTGGCAGGCGGCGTTGCCGTTATCCGCGTCGGTGGCATGACCGAGATCGAAGTGAAAGAGCGTAAGGACCGCGTCGATGACGCACTGAACGCGACCCGCGCGGCGGTTCAAGAAGGCATTGTCATCGGTGGCGGCGTGTCCTTGATTCAGGCGGCCAAGGGCCTCAAAGGCCTTGCCGGCGACAACAGCGACCAGGAAGCAGGCATTGCCATCGTCCGCCGTGCGCTCGAGGCCCCGCTGCGCCAGATCGCCGAAAACGCCGGCGTTGATGGCTCGGTCGTGGCTGGCAAGGTTCGCGAAAGCGACGACAACACCTTCGGCTTCAACGCTCAGACCGAAGAATACGGTGATCTTTTCAAGTTTGGTGTGATCGACCCTGCGAAGGTTGTCCGCACGGCTTTGGAAGATGCCTCTTCGATCGCGGGACTGCTAATCACGACAGAAGCCATGGTCGCCGACAAGCCCGCCAAAGAAGGCGCGGCACCGGCTGGCGGCATGCCCGACATGGGCGGCATGGGCGGCATGATGTAAAAAAGTCGGTTCCGCGATTGCGGATGCGACACCGTCAAGCGAGAGGGCGCCTTCGGGCGCCCTTTTTCGTGCGTTGCTACCCGAGATTTTCGCGCGCAAAACATTCTTTCGACAGGGCATTTAGAACTCAACAATGATCGGCACGTGATCGCTCAGGCCGTTGCCAATCCAGTCATCATAGGACCCGATTTGAAACTTCGATTTTGACGCAATCCAGTCGGCGGGCGCGAAGACATAATCAATGTGATAGGTTGGCCCATCGCGCTTTCGGTCGCGCCAATAAATGGTCGGCGTGGATTCCTGACCATGCGCCTCGCCGCAAAGCGCATGGTAAACACTGTGCAGGTTCATGCCTTCGAGCCGCCGAACTGCTGGCATATGATTAACACGCCATCCCGGTCGGTCCCAAATCGCATTGTTATTGCAATCCCCGCCAAGTACTGCCGGTTCCGCTAACAAGAATTCCTGATACTTCGAAAGCGCACGCCGCAAGGGACCAAGCTGGTGCTTTCGCGTGATTCCTCCGCTGGCGTTTTGCGCCCAGACGGCCAGGAGTCGGAACCGCCGTGGGCCGCTCACATGCACCGGCAGGATAAATCTAAGCGTTGGAAAGAATGGCTCGTGGCGACACAGTTCGAAATCGCCAAAAGCGAAAACCCCGAGGCCCTTGTTGGGGTTCGTCCCGACCCAGAGCGCCGAAGTCTCAGCCAATCCATCGGCTCCCCGCTGTGCCAGCACCTCGGGGCTGGCACATTCTGAAATAACCGCAACATCGGGTCGGAGCTCGAAAAGTGCGTCCAATTTTCGAT
>CAJHYP010000150.1_pt1 | contig 18576 bp, 18 predicted proteins | sample 9198731 | NCBI WGS metagenome assembly CAJHYP01 (sample SAMEA7708363, study PRJEB35096) | sediment metagenome | biome: marine neritic benthic zone biome [ENVO:01000025]; feature: sediment [ENVO:00002007]; material: shallow marine sediment [ENVO:03000034] sea grass bed [ENVO_01000059] ...
CGCGACGACAGCACCAACCGAGCGCTGGCGTTACTCAGCTCTCGCGCAAGTGCACGTCCCAAGCCTTCGCTTGCGCCAATCAGCCAAAACGTTTGCCCCGAAATCGTCGTCACGATTGTTTTGCCTGGAATCCGGTGCTTTCTGATACCAGCGGTCTTGGTGGGACGGGTTTGGGCATGAATGGTGCGTGTTTGAAATACAGGATCAACGCCTGCAAGTGGATCAAGGCCAGCACACGAGCGGCCCCAAACGGACGGCGCAGCGCAGCGATCAAAAGGGATCTATCTGTCGCCTTGCGTCGTGCACCGATCAGCGTGGCCACCACGCCTTCATCCCCGTTTTCATGGGAAATCCGGATGTTTATCGCGCTGTCGTTTAAATCGAAGTTGAACCGATACAACCCCGCAACCTTCTGAAAAGGAGAAACATGCATCAGTTTTTCGGCGACCAACGTTTCGTGTTTCCCGATCGGCCGAAAATCTTCATGTGCGCAGAAATAGCAGTGCCGGTCACCGAAAGTGTTACTTACCTCGGCGACAAATGCGCAAAGCTGGCCATCGCGCAGTGCGATCCAGAAACACACGGGATTGAAGTGGAACCACAGAAAACTCGGCTGAGCCAATAGCAAGAGTTGGGCCTGGTCATCGCAAAAGCCACGTGCGGCAAGCTCTTTTCTGAACCATTCCACCCCGCTCCCTTTGCCACGCGCGCCGCCATGTTCGCGGTCCCAGACCGACCAAAGATTGAAGCGGTTTCGAGACAGAAGTCGCGTTCCTACCGGCGCGTCCAGATCACACAGCACATAGTCCACGCCAAAGCGAAAGGCATTCTTGATCGCGCCACGCCGCACGTGGCAAGTCTGGCCGGGAATATGTTCCATCATTGTGTGTTTACGCTCAATATCCTCATTTGGATCAATGGTACTAGGGATCCTTTTCTCAAAAAATGCGTCGACGCGTACATGAAGCGTTGAGCGCGGGCCTGATTAAACGAGAATTCTTACGGCTTTTTTGGTCCGAAGTGCTTTGTCCGACGTAACCTCAGAACCGAGAACTTGCTACGAGGGATACATGTTTGACCAAGCGCCAGGCGTCCGTAAGAAGATTGCCATTGTTGGAGGCGGAATATCAGGGCTTTCCGCCGCTTACTACCTTTCCCGAGATCATGACGTAACCCTCTACGAAGCAGCGCCGCGGCTTGGTGGTCACGCCCGAACTGTGATGGCGGGCAAGAATGGAGACCAACCGGTTGATACCGGCTTTATTGTGTTCAACTACGTCACGTATCCGTACCTGACGCGACTGTTTGACGAACTCGATGTACCGGTCATCAAAAGCGTAATGAGCTTTGGCGCAAGCATTGATAACGGCCGGATTGAATATGGATTAAATAACTTCCGCACGATAACTGCACAAAAGCGGAACCTCATACGACCGCAGTTTTACAAAATGATCGCGGACATTCTGCGCTTCGGAAAAAGAGCAGAAGCCGCGGCGAGCAATGACGACAAAACAATTGGCGAGTTGATAGACGAGCTGGGATTGGGCGATTGGTTTCGCAACAATTATTTGATGCCAATGTGCGGCGCGATCTGGTCAACGCCTGTTCATAACGTCGACGGCTTTCCCGCCAAGTCTCTTGTACAGTTTTTCCGAAACCACGCTTTGCTCGCGGGCATCGCCGAGCATCAGTGGTGGACCATAAAAGGCGGCAGCATCGAATACGTTCGGCGCCTGGAAAATGCGCTTTTGGCCCGCGGCGTCGATATCCGCACTAGCGCGCCGGTTTCACAAGTGTTGCGTCGACCATTCGGTGTGACCGTGCAAACTCAAGCTACGCAGGACAGGGGGTTCGACGACGTAATCTTCGCCTGTCATTCGGATCAGGCAATCGCCATTTTGGGTGACGAGGCGACGGCAGAAGAAACTGCTGCACTTGGCAGCATTCGCTATCAGCCGAACAAAGCCGTGCTCCACTGCGATCCGAACCAGATGCCGAAGCGACGCGCTTGCTGGTCCAGCTGGGCGTATCGTTCACAAAATGGGTCGATTGGCGTCACCTACTGGATGAACAAACTGCAGGACATTCCAGAAGACGATCCACTGTTTGTCACACTCAATCCACCGACAGATATCCCCGCGGACAAAGTCTATGACGAAGTTGAATTCGCGCATCCCGTTTTCGACAAAGGTGCGATTGAGGCCCAGCAGAGAATTCGCGACTTGCAGGGCAATAATCACACCTGGTTCGCGGGCGCTTACAATCGGCATGGATTCCATGAAGACGGAATTGCGAGCGCCATGCATGTCGTCGATTTGATCAATGCGCCGGAATGTCTGAAAGAACCTGAATTAGCATGCGACGAGCTCGAGGACGAGTTGGGATTACCGCTTGATCTCGGAAACTTGGCCCCGCGCACAGCCGATATTGCGCATTCGTGACATCAGAACAAATGCGGAAACCTAAGAACATCGCTTTGAACTCTCAGAGATTGGAACCAGCCAATGTTTAAGTTTTCTTTCCTGATTGCGCTCTTCTTGTATCCGGCGTCCGCAATAGGTTCAGCAGCGAATTCTTCGGAGCCTGGTGCGGACCTGCGCGGTCAAGCAACTCTGCGGTTTCTTGGTGTCCCCATTTACGAAGCCAGGCTTTACACCGATGGCGGAGCGCCACTCGACTGGCAAAACGATTTCGGTCTCGAGATCAATTATATGCGCGAATTCTCTGGCCAGTCGCTGGTTACCGCCACGTTACGCGAAATGAAGCGCATGGGCGCTTCTTTGCCCGCCAGATCCGAATTTGATCGTTGTTTTTTTGATGTCGGCAAGGGTGACCGATATCTTGCAGTTTCAAGTGGCCCAGACAGCATCAGTTTCTGGCGAAACGACACGCACGTCTGCAACCTGTCGCACCCAGAGATCAAGCGTGGATTCATGTCGATCTTTCTGGGCGAGAACACACGATCAAAAGCTTTTACCCGCAAGTTGCGCGGAAAATGATGGTCTACCCTCGCGTAAGTCTCTACGCTCTGATGCTGGCCGCGGCCGGCATTCCGCTCTACATCCACTTGCCGCGGTTCGCCTCGGTGAACCTTGGAATTGGGTTGGGCTTGATCGGCACGATTCTATTGGCCATTCGTTTGGTTGACCTTTTGCAGGATCCATTGATCGGATGGGCGATTGACCGGTGGCCAACTGCTCAATGGCTCTTTGGCGCGACAGCTGCCCTGGGCCTGGCCTTCGGCTTTCCCTTATTGTTCACGTTGCCCGAAGGTGTTGGTGTGGCGCGGCTGTCTGCGGTCCTTGTTTTACTTTTCTCGGCCTATAGCCTCGGGATGATCTTGCTCTATGGCCGAAGCGCGACGCTCGCGGTACGGCCCGAACCGCGCGAATTGATGACACTTGCCGCATTCCGTGAAGGCGGAATGCTGGTTGGCGTTATCCTTGCGGCGATGGCGCCGGCGCTCCTTGTCGGCATCGGCGCGGGGCGACAAGGCTACCCGGTCTTTGGGCTTGTTCTTGGTGTCTTGGCGGTTGTTACCGCGATCGTGACTCTGCCGATGTGGCGCCGCCCCGCGATTACCGGCGATCGGTTGTCCTTTTCAGGATTGGGTGACGCCGGTGCGTTGCGACTACTGGCGTTGGCGCTGGTCAACAGCTTGCCAGTGGCCATTACATCCACCCTGTTCCTTTTCTTCGTCGAAGATCGGCTGTTGCTGACCGGCAGAGCCGGCCCGCTCTTGATTTTGTTTTTTGCCAGTGCCGGGCTCAGTGTACCGCTTTGGACCAGATTGGCACTAAGGATTGGGAACAAACCGACCCTGTTGATCGCCATGCCACTTTCCATCGTAGGTTTCATTGGCGCCGCCTTTCTGGCCGCTGGAAACCTTGGCGGATTTGCCGCGATTTGTATCGCATCCGGAGCGGCGCTGGGCGCCGATATGGTGATTTTGCCCGCCATGTTCTCGGTCAGCCTGACCGTCGCCGGGCTAAATGCATCGACGGCGTTTGGAATTTGGTCGTTTGCCGGGAAATTGGGGCTCGCGCTGGCGGCTTTCGCTACCTTGCCTCTCTTGGAACACAGCGGGTTCACGCCTGGCCAGCCCAACAGCGCTGACGCGCTGACGACCCTAAATATCGCATACGCAGTTATCCCCTGCATCCTGAAACTCGGCGCGCTTTCGCTCGTATTGACGCTTCCCACAGAGGGTCGAACCACATGAATATTCTCGCTGCGCTCCTAGCGCTCCTGGTTGTGGCCATAATGGCCAGAAACTTCCTTTTGAGTTTCCGCGCCCAGTCTCCAGAAGACTATGCCGGCACCGGACCTGCGTTTTCGCTCAAGGAGCATTTATCCGGCCCCATTCTTTCGGAAGGGCTTGTCTATGGACCCAACGGCAAGATGACGACAAGTTTCGTTGCCCGAATGTATGGCGAATGGGATGGAGACACTGGCACGCTGACCGAGGATTTTTCCTTCGCAAGTGGCCGTGTGCAACAGCGGGAATGGCGCCTGAAACTCGGTCCAAATAACACGTTCACGGCGACTGCAAATGACATCGTCGGCGTGGCGCAAGGCGTCGTGTCAGGTTCGACTGCTATGCTGAGATACACGATCGTATTGCCCAGAGAGTCGGGTGGGCACACGCTTAATGCCACGGACTGGATGTATTTGACCGACAACGGCAATATCATGAATAGGTCCGAACTACGCAAATTTGGCTTCAAAGTAGCAGAGCTGATCGCCAGCATGCGCCCGGATCATTCCGGGAAGAGCGAAGGTACCGTCCGGCCTCATAGTGTTGATAAAAAATCAGATTATCGGGTTCTGCACTGATTGGTCGATTTCGGCTTATGTCGCTTGATTCCCATCTTTGATCCTCCGTTTCCTAACCATAGGGGCAGACCACTTCAAAGGGGGAGGATCAGCCGCGACCATTATTCTTAGAATTCGTGGCGCACTCTTGGGATTGCACATTGTCTTGGGAATGGCCGCGACCCGCTCATTCGTGGTTTTCGTCGTGAAAAATTCCAACCAGTAGTGCGCAATTGCCGCCTCTTGCGGTTCTCTTGCTCATTCAATCCCGCTTCGGTCTGGCGAAGAAACGCGAGCCTTGCCCATTGATGAGGGGGTCTTGTAACTCCTTACTCCTGGCCTGAAGTGGGAAATACTGTGGGAAGAAACCTAATCTGATTTTCTAAATATTATAAAATCAACAGGTTGATTTGAGTAGCTGGCTGTGCAGGCAGTCTCGAGCTAGCCAGTCTGCGGTGAACTTCCCTGTTAACAGGGAAATTTACAGGGAAAATGCACGAATTTGACGGATTGCCTAGCGTCTTGGGTTTATTTAGGGAGCGAAAACAGTGAGTTGTGGAGAATTTCCCTAAACTTGGCAGCAGGGAAATTCCATGCCGATATCAGTGAATTGGCAGAAAAAAGCAGGGAAGATAAAATTTGTTCGCAAACAGCCATACAATCGTCATCAAAATCGTCACTCGTTCTCGATTTCCGCGTGCTCGCATCGTTCATGCGTGCTCTCCTCGTGCGATTCTTGCGTCGAAAGACAAGACGCTGAAGAAAGTTACCTCAATGTGGTATTCAAAAAATGCAGGTTATTACCGAGCGTTTTGACCAACCCAATGATCGTTTTAGGAGAATTCGATGAAGATCATGAATTGGAATATCGAATGGATGAACAAATGGTTCTCTGGAAATGACAATCCATCCTGGGGCTCAAACAGCCTATCTGCCAACGATGCGCGGGCATGCGCCGGCAAAGTCGCCGCGGTGATCAACGATGTCACGCCTGATCTGTTGTGCATTCAGGAGGGCCCCAGCGCGACGGCCGAGATGGATCTGTTTCTCGCTGATTTCCTCAGCGACGCAAACGGCCCATTTTTTGAAGCCATCATTGGCAGCGATGGCGGCGCGCAGAAACTGTATGTTCTGCGTCACCGCGATGGCGCATTCAGTGCAATGGATCGCGCTACGGATCCGGTTACGCAAGATCTGGCTGAACTCTGGGATGCCGATGTGAACGGTGATATGCTGTTGGAGGGGTATGATTTTACCCGACTGCCGCTTGTCGTCGACGTCGATCCAATCGGCAGTGCTCCCATTCGCGTGGTCGTTCTGCACACCAAATCTAAGTTCGTGCAGTTTGGCGAAAGCAAATGGAATGATCCCAACCGCCGACAAGAATTTGTCGTCCAGGCACTCGAGGCTCGTCGGCGCATCTCTGCAGAAGGTTTCCGCTTACGCGCCTATCTTGATGATTTGGTCGAAGCCGATCCACAGGCGCGCATTGTCGTTACAGGTGACTGGAACGATGGACCTGGTCGCGATCTGTTTGAGCGCAACTATCTGACCCACAATGTGGCCGATATCGTGCTTGGGTCGACATTTACCCCTGATTTAATTTTTCACCATCCACTTTTGGCCCATGTCCCGGCGACCGCCTTGTTTACAGCACGCTTTGACGACTTTGTAGATGACATTGATGATCGCCCGCTACTGCTTGATCACTTTGGCATTTCTCCTGCTTTGACATCCTGGGTGGAAAATGCCGAGATCGGCCATCAGGCGTACGAAGCTCAATTGACAGGCACCGGCAGCGCCCGCGAAGACCGGCCCAGCGACCACAGGCCAATCATCGTTGAGCTTGGCGCGCCGCTGACTGTCTGACCGTCTCCACAGCATCGGTAGAAAAAAACACACAAAACGGCGTTTTCCGAGGAAAGGAGACTGTCCCGGCCCGGAGACCGAATCGGCGGGCGTGAAGAACGTCGTGCTCGGCAGATGGCCGAACTGGCCTTCATGGGCCTTATGTCATCCGCGATGTGACGGAAGGCCGGCAGCTTCGCTCCTGGTATTGGAAATCGTCGTGGAAAACTGATCGGAGATCAGATTCGTTGAGCTGCCAATTCCCTCTCTCTTATCGAGACGGACAAAACCGCGCCGTGGAATTTTGTTCCGACTAAACACTGTGATATCCTTTGGATTAAAAGGGAGACGGAGATGCCTGAACCATTTTCGTTTGGAGCTTTAGCGGCTACTACGCTTTCTGCCGCTGCGGGTGCTCTTGGGAAGGAAGTCGCGACACAAGCCGTAAAGAGCGCTTACGCTTCTCTCAAAGGATTTGTGTCTTCGTGGGTGCGTGCGGACGTCGAGCAACTCGAACGCGATGAAGAGTCCGGGGATACCGAGGATAGTGAGGAGCGAAGGACCCTCATCGCCAGCAAGCTTGACAGAAAGGTCCCTCCCGAAAGCCAGTCCGAATTGATACGGCTTTCCCGGGACCTAGAGGACGCTCTCAGCGCGGCCGGTATCACCACCCGAACTGCCGAGGTTAAGACCGCAACGGCAGGAGATGGCGGAATAGCCAACGCCGGGACGTTCATCGCAGACAAAGTGACAATCGGCGCGCCTTCGAAATCCGATAAAGGAACATCGTGACAGATCGCCAATTTGCCAGGGCCGGGGATGGCGGCATCGCTAACGCCGGTGTGATGCATGTCAGAGGCGACGTTAACGTCGGGGTGCGCGACGAAGAGTTGCACCGCAAATTCGACGGCCTGAGCCATATTCTTCGCCAGAATTATAATACCAAAGATGTGCCGGATGAGATGCTCGAAAGTCTCACCCGAAGTGTCGGAAGCACCGCGGTGAGCGCCGATGAGGCCCTTCGGGAAATCGATCGGGCGATCGGGATTGCAAAAACAAACAGATCGCGCCGTATCCGAAAACTGGGTCGCCTTCTAGACGATCTTGCTTCGTTGAACAGCACGGGCCGTTTCAACGAAGCAGCTGACCTTGTCGAAGATGCTGTTTCTTCAGCCGAAGCAGGCGAGCCCGATCTGGCCGACGAAGAGTATTCACGGCTCATAGATATCGCAATGGACCAGCTGTGTCTCGCCCGCGATGCAGCTGGTGTAGCAGAGTATTTCTTTCGGAGGGCTGTGCGAGACCAGTCCAACGAGGCCAGTCCAGAAATGATTGCTTTGGAGAAAGTTGGACAGCTCCTCGAAGAAACCCAACGGCACGGATTGCCATTCGACTCTGAAATCGCACTACAATTGGCCCAGATCGCGGAGGATGAAGCCGAATCGAACGAGGAAGTCGCTCTTGCGCGGCTCGGTCAGGCAAAGGCGAAACTGAGTCTCGGGTTTTCGGCTGAGGACCCGGCCCAGGTGGACGCGGCTGTCGCCGACCTGATGGGTGCCGCCGAGTCCTGTCGCCAGACCGGGCTCGACGATGAGTTTGTCAAGGCAAATGCCGTAATCGCAGCTGCCAGGGTCCGCATTGCTGAGATGCGGCCGAATTCATCAGACATCCGGGGGGCAATCGAGCTGTTTGAGTTCGTTCTGGCTGACGGTCGCCTCCGGAGTGACAAGCGTGCCTGGGGCCGGGCGCAAGTTTCTTACGGCACAGCTATTCGGATTTTAATCCGGGGGACGCCTCAGCTCGGTCCCGCAATGCTGCCAAAGGCGTTGAACGCCTCCGAGGCAGCAATCAGAGTTCTTTCCCCTGACGATGGGATCGAATGGTTGCAGGCTCAGCTCCTCAAGGCGAATATCCTCTCCGACGCCGCGATATTGTCCCCTTCGCCAAGGGCATTCACAGATGCCGAAGGTGCATATCGTACCGCGCTGGAATACCTTACACCCGGAAATGCTCCTTTTGGCTGGGCGATCGCCAATTGTGCTCTTGCCAATCTTTGCTTTAATGCGGCCCGATACAGTCGGGATCCCAGGCAGCTCGCGGCGGCGGCGGAGCATTGTGCGGAGGGCCGAAGAGTGTTGTCGCGGATCGGATCAAGTGTCCAGCTGCGCCAGGCTGAACAGCTGGAGGCTGAAATCAGTAAGGTTTATCGACAATTATGAACTGCCGACACGCTCCAGAATATTGGGTCATCGATTTACTGTTGTAAGTTGGTGTTTTCCGTAGACTTACGCGAAAACTCGGAAATCCAGCTTCCGAAGAAATCAGCTGCGACTACAAGCGGCTGCGATAACTGGAAAATATCGTGACCGCCCCATCCACATCCAAATGCGGAATTTGCCGGAATCAACTGCTTCAGGTAAGCTTTCATCATTTAAATATGGGATTTTGATATGGCTGGAATACGGACGGATATTGCAAAACTTGGCGGACCCTGGTCCGATACTATGATCTGGTATGCACGCGCTGTCGGTGAGTTGAGATCGCGTGATTTCGATCGGCGGACGAGCTGGACTTACCTGGCCGCCATTCACGGGATCGAACCGCAGGGATGGCTGAATCAGGGGATACTCCCTCCGGGTACACCTGCCCCTTCGCAAAACGAATTTCGAATGATGTTTAACCAATGTCAGCATGCCGGCTGGTTTTTTCTGCCGTGGCACCGCGGCTATCTGCATGCCTTCGAAGGCATATTAGCCGATTGGATCGGAAGTCAGGGCGGGCCAGCCGATTGGGCCCTGCCTTATTGGAATTATCTCAATGCCAACGATCCCGATGCCCGGAAGATTCCGCCTGAGTTTCTTGACCCGACAATCAACGGTGGCGATCCGAACCCGTTGTCTCAGGCCACGCGTGGGCCGGCCACCGAACTGGGGCCGCAGGCGTGGATCCCCGTCGACATTTCGCTAACCGGACAGAGCGAGACCGTTTATACGTCGGAACCAGGCACGCTGGGCTACGGCGGACCGATCAGTGGCTTTGCTCAGCAGGGTAATGCATTTGGCGCAAACGAATCTGACCCGCACAATCTGGTTCATGTTATGGTCGGCGGTGACACCTCTGGCGCACCGCAGGGTTGGATGTTTGACCCGAACTTTGCAGCACTGGACCCGATCTTCTGGGTGCATCACTGTAATGTTGACCGGTTGTGGGCGGCATGGATGACTGACTCGTCCCACAGCCAGGAGGACAGCCGCCCCTGGCGGAACGGTCCTTTCCCACGCCAGTTCACTATGCCGGACGCCAGTGATAATCTTGCGGTGTTCCTGCCGGCGGAAACCCTGCCCGGAGAAGCCCTTGAGCCGGCTTACGATGATCTTGTCGAAGGGACCGGTATACCCCCAGCTGTTCCGGGAGGACCTGCGATGGTTGCTGCAACATCTTCTTCTGCTGGCCCGTCAACTCTGATCGGCGCGAACGACGAAAGCCTCGTCGTTGCAGATGCTCCGGTCCGGTCACGGCTGGCGATGAGTGGGTCGACACCTGCGGTTGGTGCAGTGGGTGGAAGGCGGGTGTTTCTGAACGTCGAGGGCGTGAAGGGAAAGGCAGCCAGTGGCGTCCTGAACGTTATTCTGACCGCACCCGACGGCAATCCGGACGATGCCGGTCCCGACGCTACAAAGACTCTGGTGTTCTTCGGGCTGGCCAATGCCACCAGTGTCGAAGGCCCCCACGGTGGAAGTGGGCTGTCCCAGACCGTGGACATCACCGATATCGCTACAAGGCTGATGTCGGACGGGCCGCTGGGGGAACTGGACGCGCATCTGGCTCAGCCCGCGGGTGGCGGCGAGGAGCTGACGGTGGATCGCATCAGCATCTTCGTTCAGGGCCCGTAAAGTGATCCGATTTGCGGCCTTCAGCGCGCAGTTTCGAGCAAGCGCCCTGCCGGCGCTGTTTGTGACGAGTGGCGCCGCCTATCTGGTTTTGGCTATACGGCCGCATAACGGAACGGTCGCCGAATTATGCGGCAGCCTGAGCGCATCGGAGTTTGGGCGGCTGGTCCTTACGGCGCCGTGGATGTTGTCACCGGGCCAGTTGGCGCTTGATTGGGGGCTGATGGTGATTGCGATGATGACACCCCTGATCGCGCCGGTTGTTTCATACGTCCGGCGATCCGTATCGGCGGATCGCCGGCAAGGGGCGATGGTGACATTTTTTGTTGCATACTGGGCTGTCTGGTGCGCGGCCTTCCTCGTTCTGTTCCCCCTGGCAGTGGTGCTGACCACATTAGTTGGGGACCAGGCGGGCCTGCCTGTCGCGCTTCTGATCGCTATGATTTACAGCGCTTCGCCTCTCGGACAAAAGGCGCGGAACGCCTGCCACCAAACCATCCGGATGGCGCCCTTTGGCATAAGGGCTTGGGTGGATGGCGCTCGTCAGGGGATCGCAACCGGACTTCCGTGCATCGCGGCCTGCTGGCCCTGGATGCTGGTTCCTCTGACCGCTGTGGCGGGGCACATGGCGCTGATGGTGATCGTTGGAATCTACCTCTTCGCCGAAAGGATTGCGCCGCACGCCCGGCCCGTATGGCAGATGCCTCGGGCCCTGGAGACGTTCTTCGGACCGCTGATACTGCGCTCCGCGGGTCGTCTCAGCGCATTTCAGCTAAGGAGGGCACAATGATCAAAGTCGTTATGTTCGATCTGGGCGGTACGCTGGAACGCAGCGGATCACTATTGCCGCATGCCGCGGATAGTGTTGCGGCTGTTTCTGGCTTCTTCGCACGGGACGGCGCTCCGCTGGAATACTGTCTCGTTTCCGACTTCACGCTGGCCGCGCCCTTTACCGATGATCGTGTCGCCGCAATTCTCGAGGAGTATCTGCAAATCCTCCAGACGTTAGGTCTGCGCGATCTTTTCGAACCGATCGAACGCCGGGTTACACTTTCCACCCATGCCAACGTGATGAAGCCAGACCAAAGGGTCTTTGACCTTGCGCTGGAACGGCTTGGAGGCACAGTTGCGCTTGAAGAAAGCCTGTTTATCACTGAAAACCCGGCGCATATTGCTGCCGCCCGCGCACTGGGCCTGGATTGCCTTCAGTTCGGGATTGACGGCCCTGACGGGTTTTCAGACTGGGCCAACGGCCTTTTGAAGATTGCGCTGAAAGTTGATCCTGCGGGCGTAGAAAACATCACCGCCGCTCTCGAAGTCTTTGGAGAGGACGAGGGATTGGCCCAGTTTCAGGGAGTTGCGGTGACAGGGGCCGTCGTCTCGGCCGCCGCGCAGGCATTGATCCCGCTCGACGATAATAATCTGGGTGAACTGGAGGGAGTCCATGTTCAGATGCCCGCAAAGGTCGAGTTGGATCTGACCAGCGCCAGGCCCAGGGTACAGGTTCAGATACCAGATGACGCCAGGGACGAGACTCTGGCCCATATCCGCAGTCTACAGGCACACGGCAAGGTCGGAGGTGAAGGACCATCGCTGTTGGGCCCGCCCACTCACGCAGTGGAAACCGACAAAGCCGGGCGGCGTGTCCTGAAGCGAAAAGGGTTCGACTAGGTCCCCGTTAAAGGCAACAACCGCAGGCGCACGAGAAGCGTGTCCGGACCAGGCGTCTTTCGTCCCCGATTTTGTGGACCGAATGCGTCGTGCCGGTGCCACCTTCTCCAAGGGCGTCGATCTGACCCGCCTTGTCCAGGCTGTAGACGAAATTCTGAACTTCTGCGACCGACGTGCCGACCGAAGGCATCATGCCGAGCGCCGCTGCCTGACCATCGTCTGCGCCGATGAGCACATCCTCCTGCACCAGACAGATCACACCTTCGAGTTTTTCGGAAACATCGCCAAGAGGCACCTTATGCTGGTGGCCGACCGCCGCCACCTCCTGAGGTCCAAAGGCGTACTGCTTTGCAATGAAACGCTGCTGTGTGGCCTCGCCGACCATGCTGACCAGATCGCGGCGGGACGCGCGCGTAATGATATCTCCGATGCGGCTGACTTCTGCTGCGGGTGCGCGGCCGGCCAGAACGCTTGTGGGCGCCAGCATCTGTGTCGCATTGAGTGTAATGTTATGCGCCGCAAAGGCATCGGTGATCGAACCCGCGTTTGTCCCGGCGTTCTGATCCTGATCGGCGAGAAGCATGGCGTTTCCGACCGATAGGAAGAACCGGGATTGCAGCGGAGCCGTTCTGGCTGCGGCTGCCAGGATGCGACCAGTTGTACGCGACGCAGCCAGGAGACCGGCTTCGGACTGGTCGGCTGCGGCGGCAAAGATGTTCGCCAGCGTGTCGTAGAAACAGCCGTTGAAGATCATGCCGAGCGAATGCACCTCATTGATCAGTTCGCCCGGGCCACCGTTGACGGGCAAAGACGACGGCAGGGCCCATTGATGGGTATTGAACGCCTTACGCGGCGCAGCGGCATTATGGTTCGGGCTGATCAGGGCTGCGATCCCATGCGAGAGATCTTCGGCCGTCGCCTCTACAAAATTGTCCTGCCGCAAGAGATTGCCTGAGACCAGCTCCTGCCGCGTCGATTGATCTTCAAGGGCGGTAAGAATAGCGATGCAATCGCCGAAGGATTCGTGGAATGCGCCCTGTTCACCGAACAGCGCGCTCCAGAGATCGGGGCGGATCATATCCAGAAACGCGTGCCCCGCTTCATGCGCGACCACGTCGGTGCTGGCACCTGATTGGTAAATCGCGCCCGCCCCGGAGACCTCGAAAAAGGACAGTGAGTTGCGATTGTAGAAAGCATTAAGCTGAGCCTGGCCCGGCGTCTTATGGATCAGTCGCAATGTCTGACCGGGCTGCCAGGTGGTTAACGGCTGGTCGATGGCTTCCCACAGATCGATCGCCCTCAACGCGGCCTCACGGCATTGCCAGTAGAGGAATTCGTCAGAGCCCACCGGGAATTCACTCTCAGTCACGACGCTTTGATAAAGGAAGTCAGCAAGTCCAGCCGGTCGGTCATCGTGAGGATCGATGGAAACATTCGGCGGCAGGCCCGCACGCGGATCATTCGGGATATATGTAATGGGCATTTTTTTCCTCCAATAAATTTGCTTGAGTTTGTGCAGTCTCCTCTGGGTTGGTCGATCACCGATGCCCGCCAAAAATACGACGGCTCGACGTCTCAAATATACCCGATTTCGGCAACGTGCCAAGAAAACCCGGCCGCCAGACACGCGCTTGTCGCTTTGATTTCTTCACGACTTCGGACTCTAGGCGGCCGGTATGCTAGTCTAGCCGGACAAGGATTGATAATCTAGGCGGTCTTGATCATCGAGCAGGGCCTTGCCAAGGAAACGGCCCTTGACCATCCAGGAGACCCCAAATGCCCAAAGGGCGAGAGCTTCAAACCAAAAGGTTAAATTGAGATCGTCCCAGCCGGAAAATTCAATCAAAGCGTTGAGCCCCATTGCCGCAATTGAGAAAACAATGAGTGCGCCTGAAGCAATGTAGATGCGATTGCGTGTCTGCTTAACAGGTTTTGGCTGCCCGTTTTGATCGCGCTGGCCGTCTTCGACTCGAGTGAAGACAAAAAAGGCATAATAGGCCAGAAACGCAAAGAGGATTGCTGCGGCTACGAAGTGCCAGGTTGCGGCATTGGAGAAGAGTTCAAAGAGAGAATTGGAATCCGATGCCGGTATAACCGAGACAAATGGCGCGTTATTAAATCGCTCGAAATCGGCAAGTGCCCGGCCAGAAAAGGTCTCAAGCGGGCAGCCACGACCGGAAGTTGGCAGCACCGCAACGCTATAGGCCGCAAAGCCCGCCAGCGTGGCAAGTTTACTCTCTGAAGAATTTGCTCCGCGATACACGATGAGAAATGTGCCAATAAAGAACAACGCGCCGACAACGAAATCGCCCCAAAACTGTGCGTAGTAATAGTGGCTAATGGAATCATAAAAACAGGCCCCGAGAGTCGATCCCAGGAGCATCGCGAAGGGCAACCCGAGGGCTGTCAGACCGACGAAAAAAGCGAGTTTGCGTTGGTCAACCCGTGTCTTGCTGTCGGCGGCATAAATGTATCCTGGATCGGGTTGGTATCGCTTCTGACTGATGTCAAAAAGAGCGTTCACAGGAACTCCGCAGAATCAAAAGAATATGGGTCTTTGAATACATTTAAAGTCTAGGACAGAACGTTCCAAAAAACACTCATATTCTGCGACACATGCAGCTATGCGAAAGATACCCAAGGCATGCAAAAATAGAGTATAAAGTTACTTCTCAACAAAATGAATAAATGCACGCCGGGTCCTCAAGTGGATGGCAGAACCGAAGCACGTCACCAAAATGATCAGGTTCAATTTGTGAACGTCACGCGATCTCCGTTCTGCGGAGCTGTTGGCTAAACGGCCAAGGAGAGTGACGACCGCTTCACGGGATAGCAGACATTGGCTGGATTGTGCCAAAGGTCCGCTTTGCGGGACGAAGCAGACGATTGAACTGGCGTACTGGATTCCTGCAAAAGCCGGGTATCTATCATCAAAGGCCTGCACGCGAACGTCAGCTTTGGGGCATGCTGGAACGCCTCTATGTGTATGGCTCAATCTTCTTAGCGGAAAGCGCGTATCCTACACTGGCCAATTCGGTGCTTATCGACGCGGAGTTAAGCCTACCGGTGACGTTCACCGGGTGATAAATGCTCGGGCTTTCGAATGGGTTGTCCGTCGTTACAAAAACCAGCTGATTGGCTGGTGGTGGTGGCACGTGGACGCAAGCTCCAACGAACGGCGCCAGAATAAATTCCGTCACGCCGGTGCCATCGAGCTTTAGGGGAACAATAAATCCAGGGAGTCGCACGGTTTTTCCGTTCCAATCCGTCCGTACACCCGTTGACGGAGGCTGTTGGCTCGACATGTTCGGTTCGTCGTGTTTGAAAATACCTTGCAGGACATTGGGTATCGATGATTGGCCTTCCGCGAGTAAGTCATCCCATTCCAGATCGATGTAGCCCTCCGCCCACGCAAGACCGGGCAGGACCGAAAGGGTAGCAAAACTAGCGAAAAATTCTCTGCGAGACAAAAGCGGCCTTACCAATTGTAGGCCTCCATCTTGTCCGCCGTAAGAGCGTATCCGGTCTCCGCAACTTCAGTAGATATCAATTGCGTAGTCATTTTCCCTTCTACCCATACGGGGTCCCACAGCTGGTCGCTTGGCCACGGATCAATCGTTCGTACCAGAACCAACTGATTAGGAGGAGGCGGCGGCGTGTGAATGCATGCCCCGACATAAGGCACCAGAACGAATTCCATCACGCCATCTGCTCCGAGTTCCAGCGGTATGATGAACCCCGGAATCCGAACGTAAGCCCCATGCAAGGATTCGTTCAGTTTGGTCGCGTTCGCATCGTAGATCGGACGCCAGGTATCGTTTGTCTCGTCGAGTTCTCCTTCGCCGATGATTTCGGCATATGGGATACCGGGCGGGATAAGGTCGTCCCAGGAGATTTCCCGGGGCGTGGCAGCAAACCCAATACGAGGGATCGCCACTCCCATCAGACCAAGTGAGACAAGATTTCTTCGGTTAATGCGTGTCATGTTCTGACCATCATACCATCGGCCAATGAGAGGCGGTAGGCCCGAAGCGCCGGGATTAGGCTCACAATTGCGCTAGCAGCAACTACCGCCAACAATACGAGGAATTCCCTGATCGCCGGTGGTTCAATCGGAAGGAAGAGACCGAATGCGTTGTCGATAATCGGTTGGGCCACGAATAGCCCGACATAGAGCAGACCAAGGCCCAAGACCGCGCCTGCTGCTGCCGTGAGTATGGCTTCCAACACAAGAAGACCCAGGATCGCCACCGGGCTGGCACCCATGGCCCTGAATATCGCCATCTCACGCCTCCGTTCGTTGAGACTGGAAAATATGGTGGCCATCATTCCGATAAGCGCCGTAACGACGACCATTACGGATACCGCCAACAAAGCCGTCTCCGCGATGCCGACGATCCCCCACAACTCCTGCAATGCGACACCGGGCAGGATCGCCAGCAGAGGTTCCTCCGGGTATTCGTTGATGGCCCGTTGAATGGCGAAGGTTTGTAGTGGGCTTTCCACACCGATGAGAGCGGCGGTCACGGCCTTGGGGGTCAGGTCCATCTGTCTGATCGCTTCGACAGGTGTGGTTTGCCCGGGCATTTTCGCACCGCTCTGCCAATCGACATGGATCGCCTCGATAGCTTCCATGGACACGATCACGGTTCTATCCACCGGGGTGCCGGTCTTTTCCAGAATGCCGGATACCCGAAACGGTTGATCCTTGTGTTCGGTGAACGAAGCCAGGCCGTGAGCGACAATGATCGGGTCGCCGATGGCATACCCCAGAGCTTGTGCTACGTCGTGGCCGATGACCGTATCGAAGAGATCATCCATGACGACGCCTTCGCCGAATTCGAGGTTTCGGCCCTGGCGGTATTTGTAGTGTTCGAAGAAGGCCGAACTCGTCCCCATGACCCGGAACTGCCGATGGCTGTCACCGAGTGATATGGGAACGATCCACTCCACCTCGGGTCGCCCAGCCAAATCCTGATAGCTCTCCCACGTGACGTTGTTGGTCGCGTTCCCGATGCGGAATACCGAGTAGAGCAATAGTTGCACCGATCCTGACCGGGCCCCGACGATCAGGTCAGTTTCCGAGATCGTGTCGGCGAAACTCGCCTTGGCGCCGGTCCGCACCTTTTCAACGCCGAGGAAGAGAGCAACCGATAGTCCAATGGCCAAAACAGTCATGCCGACCGTCAAAGCTCGTGCTATCAACGAGCCAGCAGCGAGACGGAAGATCATGCTGCCTGCCTCTCGACGGTCACGAACTCTGACATCCTGACGACGCGATCAAATCGTTCAGCGAGACGTGGATCATGGCTGACCATGAGGAGTGTCGAGCCTTGGGCTTCAACCTGATCGAACATGAGGTCCAGGAAACTCGCCTGGGCCGTCTCGTCCAACGACGACGTGGGTTCATCGGCAATCAGGATCGGTGGTTGGCCGATGAGAGCCCGAGCAACGGCGATACGCTGTTGTTGCCCGACGCTGAGAATTGCGGCCTTCGATGACGCGACACCTTCGGGCAATCCCAGCGAACGGCAGAGTTCAGCGGCCTGGTGTCTTGGGTCAGGGCACCTTTGCCTTCGGTCTGGGGCGAACCGCAGCGGCAGTAGGATGTTGTCCGTGACAGAGCCAAACGGCAACAAATTGAACTGCTGAAAGACGACACCGATCTGTTCTGCCCGGAATCGGTCACGAGACCATCCAGACAGCGTTTTCAGATCAGTTCCGCTAACACTGACTACCCCACTGTCAGCAAGAATGGTGCCGCAGATCAGCGAAAGGAGCGTCGATTTTCCAGAGCCGCTCTCGCCAAGAAGCAGAACGGTTTCTCCCTTCCCAACGAAAAATTCCGGGATCGAAATGGCGAAGGATGCCCACCCTGGCCATCGGAAATGGGCATCCTTCAGGTCTATGATGTTGCCGTCAGACACATTCAGAACATGTTGCGCAGATCGAGCGTTGGTTCGCCACGTTCAACCTCGAATGCTTGGGCTCCGGTTGCGGATACGATCTGCACTTCCAGTTCACGGGCATTCTCGAAGGCTTCAAAGTAAGCGAAGGTAATCTCGGCCAATGCGTCGGGATTGCCGCAGGTCAGAGTGTATTCCGCGTGAAATTCGGTGTGGCTCGCTTCGCCTGCATGGTCATCGTCATCGTGATGCTTTTCCGCGTGATCGTCGTCATGTTCATCTGCATGATCATCTTCGTGGCCTTCTTCGTGATCATGGTCGTCCTCATGTTCCTCGTGCTCTTCGTCGCTCTCAAGCTCCGCACTGGCCTGGACCACACTGCACTCGGCGGCCGCAGGCATGACAAACAATTCAAGGGGCCGGGCAAGTGTTGCGACAGCGGCGTC
>CAJHYP010000101.1_pt1 | contig 18434 bp, 15 predicted proteins | sample 9198731 | NCBI WGS metagenome assembly CAJHYP01 (sample SAMEA7708363, study PRJEB35096) | sediment metagenome | biome: marine neritic benthic zone biome [ENVO:01000025]; feature: sediment [ENVO:00002007]; material: shallow marine sediment [ENVO:03000034] sea grass bed [ENVO_01000059] ...
ATTCCCCGGTCCTTAAATCCCGCCTTGACCACGTCACCGCCGACTTCGTCGTGCGGCCACGAAACGAGGCGGAAGTCATCGAAATTTTGCAGACCTGTTACAAACACGATGTCCCGGTCACGACCCGCGGTGCGGGAACGGGAAACTACGGGCAAGCAATGCCGCTTGAAGGTGGCTGCGTGATGCACCTGCGGCACATGGACAAGATCATAGAAATTCATCCCGGCCGCGTGATCTCCGAACCGGGTGTTTTGCTGAGAGACTTGGACGCTGCATGCAAGGATCATTCGGGACAAGAAATCCGAATGTTCAGTTCGACCTGGGCCACCGCGACAATCGGGGGCTTCATTGCCGGCGGGTCTGGAGGTGTCGGCTCGTGCACATGGGGGGCACTGCGCGATCTGGGAAATATTATCCGGCTGCGCGTTGTCACCATGGAAGAAGAGCCGCAGATCCTCGAATTTCGAGGAGAAGAACTGGCGCGCGTGAGCCACGCCTATGGCACAAATGGCATCATCACCGAGACCGAGATGCCGCTGGCGCCAGCCTACGATTGGGTCGAGATGTTCGTGGCGACCGACGATTTTATGGATGCCGCGCGGTTTTCTGAAGAACTTGCGAACGAAGACGGAATCCTGATCAAGCTAGCAAGCGTATATGAGGCGCCGACGGCACACAGGTATTTTCAGCGCGTACAGCCTTATGTGGATGAAAACACAAACCTGATCGGACTAATGGTCGCCCCGCATTCTATGGACGGTTTTCATACCTTTTTGGAAAGACGGCCCTATGCAAAGTTGATTTACCGAAACGACGATCACGATTGGGCCCGGAACCCGGGACCGGTTTTCGAATACGGTTGGAACCACACAACGCTTCGGGCATTGAAAGTCGATCCGAAGATCACTTACCTGCAAATCCGCTATAGTTATCCGGATCATCTGGATCTGATTTCTCAACTGCGGGACGCACTATATCCCGAAGTTCTGCAACACCTTGAAGTCATGAGAGAAAATGGCAAAGTCATGTTCGCTGGCCTCAGCCTTGTAGATTTCACATCAGAGAAACGTTTGGGCGAAATAATCAGAATGCACGAAGACGCCGGTGCAATGATCTTCAATCCACATCGCTATACGCTCGAAGAAGGTGGTCGGCAGACGGTCGACGATCGCCAATTGCAATTCAAACGCGAGGCCGACCCCAAAGGGTTATTAAACCCCGGCAAGATGATCGCCTGGGATGATCCCAACTGGGCATATGATCGGATGTACGCATATCCGAAACTTCAGGCGGCCGAGTGAACCAGAAACCTGACACCTTCGAGCATATGCTCGTCAAGTATCTCTTTCGGATGTGGGTCCGCTATGGGTACCGTCTGCCAACTAGTAAGAGACGGTGGTTAGTTCGGGAGCTGCCATGGGTCGACGAAGACACATTTGTGGAAGCACTAATACGCGCCGAGGGTCTCGCTCCATCTGAGAAGCCTGAGAACTTCAAAGTTATGACCACTACGCTCAAGGAAATGGTTCGGTCGTTCGAGCCCAGAAGTGAAACACTATGATCATTTTCCTTGTAACAATTCCTTTAGGCGCGTGCTCAATTTTAGGAAATTGGCCGCGCTTTGGGCTTCGAATGTTGGCCACTTCAAAGTCACGGCGGCTCGGCGCGACATGACAACTGCACTGGTCCTTTACGCACACCCTTGCGAAGAAAGCTATTCATCCGCGCTGCATCGAACCGTCGTTGAAACACTGCAGGCCCGCGACTGGAGCGTTGATGATTGCGACCTCTACTCTGAGGGATTTTCGCCGGTGCTTACCGGCGACGAACGCCGTAACTACCACGACCTAGGCAAAAACGTCGCGCCGGTCTCGTCTTATGTCGAGCGACTGCGGGCGGCCGACGCGCTAATTTTTTGCTTTCCGGTTTGGAATTTTGGCTATCCGGCAATTCTGAAAGGCTTTCTTGACCGCGTCTTCCTGCCCGGCGTGTCATTTCGGCTTGAAGATGGAAAAGTCGCGCCCAATCTGACGAACATAAAAAAACTTGCCGCCGTCACGACTTATGGCGGGACGCGGTTTCGTGCCATGCTCGCTGGTGATCCGCCTCGTAAATGCATTCGTCGGGCGGTGCGGTATGTGACGCGGGCGGCCCGAGTGCAGTATCTGGCCCTATACGACTTGAACCGCGCGAGCGACAACACCAGGTCGGCCTTTCTTGAGAAAGTCCGCCGCGAGATGAGGGCGTTATGATGCGAGCGCTCGCCATTTACTGCCATCCGAATCCGGATAGTTTTACTGCCGCAGTGCGCGACGTTGTTATCGATCGGCTCAACGCCGTAGGCGCCGAAATTCGGGTGCGCGATTTGTATTTCGAGGAATTTGACCCGGCGCTTTCGGCCACAGAACATGAAATATACGAGACTTGCCCGGACAATTGCGCGCCTGTTCAATCGCATGTTGACGATCTTCGGTGGTGCGACACGCTGATATTCATATACCCCACTTGGTGGTATGGCCTTCCGGCCCTATTGAAAGGCTGGCTTGACCGCGTCCTCCTGCCTGATGTGGCATTTCTGATGCCCGACGACGACAACGCAACAATTCAGCCGGGGCTGGGTCATATCAAACGGCTCGGCGTGTTCACGACCTGTGGCGCCAGTTGGTGGTTAACCATGCTTGTGGGAGCGCCCGGGAAACGGACACTGATGCGCGGCGTCGGCATACTCTGCGCGAAACCATTGAAGAAGGTTTTTGCAGCGCACTACCTTATGGATAGTTCCACGGACACATCCCGGCAACGGCATTTAGACAAAGTTGCCAAGAAGATGGATCGGTTCATAGGTTCAGGGACCGTCGCAAACGAGACTCACGCAGCGAAGGAAGTATCATGACGCGCCGCTTCGACTGGGCCGATTATCGCACCACAGAATTCGATGACTTGGATCCCGAAGATGTGATTGCAGTCCTTCCAACTGCAGCCATCGAGCAACATGGGCCTCATCTTCCGACCGGGACCGACACAATGATTGCGGAGGGCATGCTGGGCGAGTTTCGCCGCCAGTGCCCCGACGATCTGGATATTCGTATCCTTCCTGTTCAAGCGGTCGGAAAGTCAAATGAGCACATACACGCGCGCGGAACGCTGACAATGACGGCAGAAACTGCATTGGCCGCGTGGCGGGAAATTGGGCTTTCGGTTGCACGCGCCGGTGTGCGAAAAATTGTCCTCGTGAACAGCCACGGCGGAAATCTCGATCTGGTGTCGGTCCTTTCGCGCGAGCTGCGCGTTCAGGCAGGGATGCTGGCGGTGAAATGCCAGTGGGGCAGCTTCGGTGCGCCCGCCGGACTTTATTCAGAACGGGAACTGGCCTTTGGAATTCACGGCGGGGATCGCGAAACGTCGCTGATGCTCTATTTTCGGCCCGATGCGGTGGATATGACCAAGGCAATCGACTTCCCGTCCACAGCAGAAAGCACCGCAATTCCACCGATCGGGCCCATTTCCTACGGCTGGGTGGCATCAGATCTAAATCCTGACGGCACAGTCGGCGAGGCCAACCTGGCAACGAGAGAAAAAGGAAAGATGACTTGCGAACACCAGGTCTCTGAGTTCATCGCGCTGCTTCATCAGGTTCGCGAGACGTCTCTCGGCGGGCTTTCGCCTACCAAGGATGGACCTCGTTAGGATGTTCGTAACGGGATGTTGACTTTGAATTCACTTCCGGATGCTATCGAGAAAGCGGGTCAACCGTAACTGACCGGATCGAACCGGGGAAAAATGGCAATCGGCGCAGTATTCTTCAGTCTACCTATCGCTATTCTCAGCACTTTTTGGGTATCGGTTTTTCATAGCTTTGGCGCAACTGAAGCTTTTGCCGTCTACGCGGTATTCGGATTCTTGACGCTTCTGACAGTCGTTTCCGCGATCACGTTTGCTGCCGGGCAAGACGACTAACGTTCCTCGCTGCTGCCGACGCTTTCGCTAAACCGCTGAAAGAACTGCGCCGCCAGTTTTTTTGACGTCGACTGAACTAACCTACTTCCAAGTTGGGCAATCTTGCCGCCGATATCCGCCTTGGCCGTATACTTCAAAAGAGTTTCGTCGCCACGGTCTTGAAGTTCGACCTCGGCACCGCCCTTCGCAAATCCCGCCGCACCGCCACTTCCTTGCCCGTTAAGTGTGAACCGTTCTGGTGCTCCAGTGGGATCAAGCGTAACGGTGCCTGAGAAGCGAGCTTTGACCGGGCCGACCTTCAGCATGATTCTTGCCTGAAGCTCGGTGTCGGAAGACTTGGTCAATTCTTCGCAACCCGGAATGCAATTCTTGAGAATCTCCGGGTCATTCAACGCGCGATACACACTTTCGCGCGATGCGGGTACGAGAATTTCATCGCTTAGATCCAAAACCGGCCCTCCTAGAATTATACACGATCGCTGGCGATCGGATACTGTGCTGCCGTCTTTGCACGTAATCTAATCAGGGCCAGAACCGCGTCAATTGTTGGTGTTGGCACATGAGTCAGCCTTCCCAATTCGGCGACAGAACCAACAAGCGCGTCGATCTCCATCGGGCGTCCGGCTTCCAGATCCTGAAGCATCGAGGTCCGATGTGCACCCACTGCCGCGCCACCTTCAATTCGCCGATCAACGTCGATTGGAAATTTCACACCAAGCCGTTCAGCAATCGACTGGGCTTCAACCATCATCGCCCGCGCAACATCACGCGTTCCTGGGTCGGTACAGACTTTGTCGAGTGTCGCGATTGTCAGCGCCGAGATCGGATTGAAACTCAGATTGCCCCACAACTTCACCCATAATTCGTCGCGCAATTTGGGACGGACCGGGGCTTTTAAACCGGCCTCGGTCAAAAGTTTTGACAATCGCACTGCTCTTTCAGATTTGCTACCGTCGGGTTCTCCTAAGGAAAAACGGTTGCCCGAGATGTGCTTTATGACCCCCGGGTCAACCACTTCCGCTGCCGGATAAACAACACAGCCAAGAACATGTTCCGGGCCAAAACCTTTCCATTGCACGCCGCCCGGGTCGACTGATTGCAGTTGTGTGCCCTCGAGTTTGCCGCCGTGTTTGTAGAAGTACCACCAGGGCACGCCGTTCGCGGCCGACACAATCACTGTCTCCGGGCCGATCAAGGGCTGGATTTTCGGCACCAGAGCGGGAACGGAATGGGCCTTCAAAGTTAGGATCACATAGTCCTGCGCGCCAAGTTCTGCCGCGCTGTCTGACGCCCGCACGTTCCGGCCGGACCGACGTTCGTCTTCGATCAGAACCAGGCCATTCTGCCTCATCGCATTCAGATGCGGTCCACGTGCGACCAAACTGATGTCAATGCCAATATCGGCAAGCTTGGCGCCTAGGTATCCGCCAATCGCACCCGCGCCGAAAATACAGACCTTCATTTAACAAGCCCTAGTTTTTCCGCCATTCCGATGCGTTGCATCTTTCCGGTGGCCCCCTTTGGGATCTCATCAAGAATAACGATTTTGCGCGGCACTTTGAAATCAGCGGCACGCTCGGCGGCAAACTCGCGAATTTCGGTCTCTGATGCAGATAGACCCTCGCGTAGTACGATCGCGGCAGCGACCTCCTCACCCAGTTTCGGGTGCGGGCAGGCGAAGGCCACGCATTGCTGAACTGCAGGATGATCCATCAGCAGTTCGTCCACTTCCAACGGGCTGATCTTTTCTCCGCCGCGATTGATAATTTCCTTCAATCGCCCCGTAAGCCTTAGGTAGCCATCATCGTCAAATGCGCCTTGATCTCCTGTTCGAAACCAGCGGAAGCCCTCAAATTCGAAGAAGCTACTGGCATTGGCTTCGGGATTGCTTTCGTAGCCCGGTGTGACATTCGGACCGGATATGACGACTTCGCCGGCCCCTTCGACTAAGCGATTTTCACTTTCATTTGCAATTCGGACCAGTGGTCCTGCCTCGACACCGACCGCGCCGGGCTTTTGCTCTCGCGGCGGCAACGGATTTGACGCCATCTGATGCGCCGCCTCGGTCATGCCGTAGCTTTCCAGGACAGGTGCGTTGAACGCCTTCGAAAGAGCAGAAAAAACTTGTGGCGGAAGCGACGCAGAGGACGACCTGATGAACCGCAGTGGATTGGCCTTCACCACGTCGGAATTCCGATCCGCGCGAGACAGTATAGCCTGATGCATTGTCGGAACCGCAGAATACCAGGTCGGGCGCGCCTCAGACATCCAGCCAAAGAACTTCAACGCATCAAATCCCGGTGCGCACCATACTGATGACCCTGCGGCGAGGCTTGCTGAAACTGCGGCAACCAGTCCATGAATGTGGAATAGTGGCATGACATTCAAGCATCTATCCGAACCTGACAAGGCAAGGCTATCGCCGATGTTCTGCGCCGAGGCAGCAATGTTCGACTGAAGCAGTGGAACAATTTTTGGCCGCGACGTTGTTCCCGAAGTATGCAGGATCAGAGCGACATCATCTGCTCCCGGATTGTCGTCCGCAGCGGCATCCGGCGACCCAGCCAGTGAAAATGTCCCCGCAGCCGAAGCGAAGTCTGGCTTCAGCCGAATGATATTCAAACCGAGCCGATGCGCCGCAGCCACTGCGGGCCCTTCGTAACCATCCAGAACGACAATTGCCTTAGTGCCAAGGTCCTCGAGGTAGAAAGCGAACTCGTCTTCGCGATACGCCGGATTGAGCGGTGCAGTCACCGCTGACTGCGCGATTGTGACAAAGGCAACCGCCATCTCCGGCCCGTTTGGCAATACGATTGCGACACGATCCTTCGCGCTGATCCCGCATTGCCTGAGTGAGCTCCGAACTGCCTGCGCCTGCGCACGCAGCGCGCCGTAAGTCATCCAGTCCCGTCCCGGCGCTCCGATCGCTAGCGCATCGGCATCGTGCGATGCTACCAAAGCCTCAAGTGTATTCGCCAACACGTCCTCCCTGGCCAACATCGACCTATCGCGCAGCACTGTCCGTGGCAATCGATAGGCGTGCCTCTGTACATTCCGTCTTAAATGTGCACTTGTGCGAGAATGGCGCATCAAATGAATTGTCTTCGGTCAATTAGCATCGATCAGGCAAACCAGTTTCTCGATGAAATCGCCGCGTTCGATCAATTCGACCAGGAAACGCGCAAAGAATCGCGCGACGGTATCCCCTACTTTCTCAACGAGTTTTGGACGTCCGCGCAACGTCAGTCGCATGCGCTCCATGAGATCTCATATCGCGCCTGTTTTAAAGCCGAACTCCCAGCGTTTTTTATCGACCGACTATCCAGACCAGGCGACGCCGTTTTGGATCCTTTCATGGGACGCGGCACGACGCTTTTGGAAGCGGCATTGCGTGGTCGTCACGTTTATGGAAATGATATCAACCCTTTATCCCCACTGCTGATCCGACCGCGAATACGGTCAGTTGATCTGCGGGACGTTGCCAAAGCCCTGAAATCTTTGGACTGGGGCGCGGGCGAAATAGACCGCAAGGATCTGCTGGCGTTTTACCACCCAGATACACTGCGACAAATAAATGCGCTGCGCTCTTGGCTGGCCGCGCGCGCGCCCTTGGAAAACCCCAACCCGGATCCGGTGGCCGATTGGATCCGGATGGTTGCACTGGGACGCCTTTCAGGTCACTCGCCGGGTTTTTTCTCAGGCAGGTCGATGCCGCCCAACCAGGCGGTCTCAATAAATGCCCAAAAGAAGATCAACGAAAGATTGGGACTAACTCCACCTGCTCGTGACGTCGCAAAGCTCATTCTCAAGAAGTCCAAATCGCTGCTGCGGCAAGGCTGCCTGGACAACCTCGTTGATCAGACACTTTGCACTGGCCCTGCTTGGGAGGTTGATCTGCCGGACGCGTCGATTGACTTGGTTGTCACTTCACCGCCCTTCTTGGACATTGTCGACTATGCGGCCGACAACTGGCTTCGCTGTTGGTTCGCCGGCATCGACCCATCCTCGGTGGCCATTGATCGGCACCGAACCGAAACCGCGTGGCAAACCATGGTTGCCCGCGTGCTGACTGAACTTGCGCGCCTCCTCAAGCCCGGTGGCATTGTTGCTTTCGAAGTGGGCGAGGTTCGAAATCAGACTGTTTTTCTTGAACGATTGGTCTGGGACGCCGCAGAACAGCTTCCCTATCGGCGGCACGGCGTGCTGGTGAACGCTCAAACCTTCACGAAAACCGCAAACTGCTGGGGTGTTGCCAACGGCCAAATGGGGACAAATACGAACAGGATTGTGCTCTTCGAACGCTTTTGACCGTTTTGAGGCAGATGGTGGAGCCGATCGGGATCGAACCGACGACCTCGTCATTGCGAACGACGCGCTCTCCCAACTGAGCTACGGCCCCAACGGCCCGCGATATGGAGCAAGGCCAGTAACGAGTCAAGATTGGCAGCCCTCTGTATGCGCTACTCCGCCGCCTCTTGGTACGCCTCCAGTGGCGGACAAGTACAGACGAGATGACGGTCGCCCCACGCGTTGTCGACGCGGTTGACGGGCGGCCAATATTTGTCGACGCGGAATGCCCCGGCGGGATAGCACCCCATCTCTCTGGTGTAGGGCCGCTCCCACGCTCCGACCAAATCCTCAACCGTGTGCGGCGCGTGTTTCAGGGGGTTATTCTCGGCGTCCGCTTCTCCCGTCTCGATGGCTCTAATTTCATCTCTAATCGCGAGCATTGCGTCGCAGAAGCGGTCCAGCTCGGCCTTATTTTCGCTCTCGGTCGGCTCCACCATGAGCGTTCCTGCGACCGGCCAGCTCATCGTTGGGGCATGAAATCCGTTATCTATCAGACGTTTAGCGATATCATCCACGGTGACGCCGGCGCTATCGGCGAATGGCCGAGTGTCAATAATGCATTCATGCGCGACGCGGCCCTTGGATCCCTTGAACAATACATCAAACGCCCCTTCGAGGCGCTTTGCGATATAATTGCCGTTCAGGATCGCTACTTTTGTGGCTTGGGTCAGCCCCGCGCCGCCCATCATCAGAATGTAAGCCCACGAGATGACAAGAATACCCGGGGATCCAAACGGCGCCGCACTGACCGGACCTTCGCGGCCAAGCGACGATTGATAGACCGATTGGCCGCCGGTCTCAGGGTGCCCGGGAAGGAATGGTGCCAGGTGAGTCCGCACCCCGATCGGTCCCATGCCCGGGCCGCCGCCGCCATGGGGGATGCAAAACGTTTTGTGCAGGTTTAAATGGCTGACGTCACCGCCAATTTCACCGGGCTTTGCCAGTCCCACCATCGCGTTCAGGTTGGCGCCGTCGATGTAGACCTGTCCGCCGTGATCGTGGGTGATCTTGCAGACTTCACTCACTGTCTCTTCAAAAACGCCGTGCGTCGATGGATAGGTGATCATGCAGGCGGCAAGATTATCGCCCGCAGCCTCGGCCTTCGCGCGGAAATCGTCCAAATCGATGTCGCCGTTTTTCGCCGAGGCCACAACGACAACCTCCATTCCGCACATCTGCGCACTGGCGGGATTTGTCCCGTGCGCAGAAACCGGTATCAGGCAGACATTTCGGTTTTCGTCGCCACGCGCTCGGTGGTAGGCCGCGATGGTCAAAAGTCCGGCATATTCGCCCTGAGCGCCGGAGTTCGGCTGCATCGACATCGCGTCGTATCCGGTCATCTGGCAGAGCTTGTCGGAAATATCGGCAATCAATTCGTGATACCCGGCGACCTGATCTGCGGGTGCAAATGGATGAATATTCGAAAAATCTGGCCATGTGACTGGCATCATCTCGGCCGCCGAGTTCAGTTTCATAGTGCAGGACCCCAGCGGGATCATCGCGCGATCCAATGCAAGATCCCGGTCTGCAAGGCGGCGCATATAGCGCATCATTTCGGTTTCTGCCCGGTTCATGTGAAATACCGGGTGGGTCATAAATTCGCTGGTGCGGTGATATTCCTGCGGCAAACGCGTGTAATCCGGCTCGAAATCGTCGCGGTTGAGGTCCAGTCCAAAGGCTCGCCAAACCGCCGCTAGCTTTGCCGATCGAACCGCTTCATCAACCGAGATACCGATTTTGGTCTCTCCGACCTTGCGAAAGTTGATCCGCTCGGCAACGCCGGCTCTCAGAATGACACCCTGAAGGGCACCAACTTCGACAGTGACAGTGTCAAAGAACAGCTTTGGTTCGACCTTGAATCCGCCTGTTTCCAGCCCCATCACAAGACGCTCGGTAATGCGATGCACACGCTGTGCAATGGATTTCAACCCTTCGGGCCCGTGGAAAACCGCATAAAAACTCGCCATCACCGCCAAAAGTGCCTGCGCGGTGCAAACGTTGGACGTCGCCTTCTCACGCCGAATGTGTTGCTCGCGTGTTTGAAGTGACAGGCGATAAGCCTTGTTGCCGCGCGCGTCGATTGACACTCCCACCAGTCGGCCGGGCATCGCGCGCTTGTAGGCGTCGCGACACGCCATATAGGCCGCGTGCGGACCGCCATATCCCATCGGCACTCCAAACCGCTGGGTCGAACCGACCGCGATATCGGCGCCCATCGCACCGGGTTCCTTCAACAGCGTCAGAGCGAGTGGGTCGGCGATGACAATTCCCAGCGCCTTCGCTTGGTGAAGTGACGCGATTTGCGTTGTGAAGTCGCGCACATGGCCATAGGTCCCCGGATACTGAAAAATTGCCCCAAAAACATCTTCCGCCACCAGATCATCGGGCGACCCGACAATAACTTCGATCCCCAGCGGAGCAGCCCGCGTTTGCATTACCGCTAAATTTTGCGGATGGCAGTTCTCATCCACAAAAAACGACTTGGCTTTCGACTTGGACAGCCGCTGTGCCATCGTCATCGCCTCTGCCGCCGCCGTGGCCTCGTCCAGAAGCGAGGCGTTGGCAATCTCCAACCCGGTGAGGTCGGAAATCATCGTCTGATAATTCAGCAGCGCCTCCAGCCGCCCCTGACTGATCTCGGGCTGATAAGGCGTATATGCCGTGTACCATGCCGGATTTTCCAGAATATTCCTCTGAATCGCGGGCGGTGTGACCGTGCCGTAATACCCCTGACCGATCATTGTTGTAAAAACCTTGTTTCGCTGTGCGACCCTTCGCATGTGAAACAGCAGCTCGCGCTCCGACTTTTGTTTTTCAAACTCCAGAGGTTCCGATTGCCTGATAGATTTGGGCACAGTCTGGTCAATCAACTCGTCCAGGTCCTTGACCCCAACAACTTTGAACATCTCCTCCATTTCTGAAGGAGAAGGGCCAATATGGCGGCGATTGGCAAAGTCATACGGCAGGTAATCGGTGGGCGTGAACGGCATCGGGGCCTCCGTTAGAAACGACAAATGAATTCAGGATCAGCCGATCATTTCGTTGTAGGCGTCTTCGTCCATCAGGTCGTCGAGCTGGCTCAGGTCCTCTACTTTCATCTTGAAGAACCAAGCGGCGCCGGTCGGGTCGTCGTTGACCATACCGGGGTTGTCGGCGAGAGCTTCGTTGACTTCGACGATTTCGCCATCAACTGGCGCTGTGATGTCGGAAGCAGCTTTTACGCTTTCAATTACGACGATGTCGTCGCCTTTTGTAACTTGTGTTTCGGCTTCGGGTAACTCGATAAACACGACGTCACCCAATTGCGTCGAAGCGTGTTCGGTGATCCCGACGACGACGACATCCCCGTCGACGCGGAGCCACTCGTGATCTTCAGTATATTTCATGATTACTCCCTCTCAGCGTTTATAGTTTGATGGGCGAAACGGCATGTCGGCGATTGTAACGGGCATGCGTTTACCGCGCACTTCGCCCTGCAATTTGGTCCCGGTTTTTGCGAATTCAGTCGCAACATATCCCATAGACATGGGTTGCTCGATGGACGGGCCGTAGGCACCGGACGTTATCGAGCCGACGTTGTTTTCACCTGCGAATAATTCTGTTCCCGCGCGCATCGGTGCACGTCCTTCGGGCAAAAGCCCAACGCGGCGTCGCGCCGCACCTTCTTCCAGCTCGCGCAAAATGCGACTGGCTCCAGGAAAGCCACCCTCTCGCTCGCCACCTATACGCCGGACTTTTTGAATAGCCCATTCCAACGCGGCTTCCACAGGTGTTGTCGTTGTATCGATGTCCGAGCCATAAAGGCAAAGGCCAGCTTCCAGCCTCAATGAATCGCGGGCGCCGAGGCCAATCGGCTCAACCTCATCTAAGGCGAGAAGCTCTTCAGAGAATTTGACCGCAAGCCCTTCGGGCACTGAAATCTCGTAGCCGTCTTCGCCCGTGTATCCCGAGCGTGACACCCATAACTCGACCCCCTCCCAATCAAACGAAGTGGCATCCATGAAACGCATACGCTCTGCGCCAGGCACCAGCGTTGAAAGAGCCACTTCTGCTTTGGGGCCTTGGATCGCCAGCAAAGCACGATCCGTTATCGGGTGAATTTCGCAGCTATCAGAAAGATGTGCTTGAAGATGCGCAATGTCGTCTGCCTTGCACGCGGCATTGACGACCAACAGCAGGTGATCACCGCGATTTGCCACCATCAAATCGTCCAATATGCCGCCGCCATCATTGGTGAACAACGCGTAACGCTGCCGACCTTCGCCCAATCCCAAGACGCTCACGGGAACAAGTGTTTCCAACGCAGACTGGGCGTCCTCAAGACGCCCGGATTTCGGGAGCAATAGTACTTGCCCCATATGGCTGACGTCGAAGAGACCTGCAGCGTTTCGTGTATGCAGATGTTCCTTCAGAACTCCTGCGGCAAACTGCACCGGCAATTCATAACCAGCGAATGGCACCATCTTGCCGCCAGACTCGACGTGGAGGTCGAAAAGCGATGTACGCTTCAGGTCCGACATTGGTCATTTCTCCAACAAAGCCGGCTGTCGCGCGCCGGGCACCCTTCGGGCAAACGACTTGCCCGTTGGCGCCCCCTCTGTCCTTTCGCCTGAGATCGTTATCCCTTCGGCGGGCCCATTCAGGGGCCTCTCTCCAGAGTTCCTTAGCCGCAACGGTCCTTGTTGCCTGAGAGTTTACCGGGGCGGTTGCTCCTTCGGCACCGGGCAGGCCCGGATTCTCCCGTCACGTCGAGATCAGCGATACGCCGGAAATTTCGCGCTGGCAAGCCCTTGTATGCGATGGTCCACCGAGGCAAAGTTCCTTTATGTCTACGCCCTATTTTTTCGGATATGGATCTCTGGTAAATCGTGCAACGCACGCTTTTCAGAACGCGCGTCGCGCTCGAATTGCGGGCTGGCGCCGGGCATGGCGCCACGTCGAAGGCCGCACGGTGGCGTTTCTAACAGCGGTTCCTGACACAGCATCCGAATTCGCTGGACTTGTCGCCGCCGTGCCCAGCGCCGATTGGACACATTTGGACCAACGCGAGCATTCCTATGATCGCGTGCGAGCGATCGGTGTTCAGCACGACTTAGACCCCATCCCCGAGATCCACATTTATCACGCGCCACCGGAACGTCATGTTGCGGCATCAACACTGCGGCCGGTCCTGCGGAGCTACATCGACGTTGTCGTGCAAGGCTACCTGAGAGAATTTGGCGAGGGCGGTGTGGCCGAATTTTTTGCCACGACGAGCGGATGGGACGCACCGATTCTGGACGATCGCTCGGCGCCAATTTACTCGCGGCATCAGAATCTTACGTCATTTGAGACGGACTTGGTGGAACACCACCTTGGTGCGTTGGGCGTGGATATTATTGCGCCGACATCTCAGATTGGCGCCGCCTTTCTACCTTAACGACGATGATGAAGTAACTGAAGAAGCCGAGCTTGCCGGGCGAATGGTTCCCTGGCGACCGCCGCGCTGGCCTCTTTGTCCATGACCCGCCGTGCAAAAAGCAATGCGACACCGGCAAAAATGGCGCCGCCGACAGCCTGGCCGATCAAAACCCCCGGAGCTCCCAGCGCCCAGGCGCCCAGCATCACGAGTGGTATCGTTCCAATCGTGTGGCGACCCCAATTGATCCAGGTTGAATAGAAGGGATGATTGAGGTTGTTGAACGCTGCATTTCCGACAAAAATCACGCCATTGAAAAAGAAGGCCAGCGCCAGCGGTCCGCAGAATAAGAAGACAAGTTCTTTCGTTACGCCCTCGGCGTCGAACAAGTTTATGATCGGTCCGCGCAGCAGAAATAGCGCCATTGAAATCAGCACAACAACAATACCGGTGAAGACCAACGCATCTCGAAAAGCTTGCCGCACTCGGTCATGCTGCGACGCTCCGAAATTCTGACCTATGATCGGCCCAACTGCGCCGGAAAGCGCAAAGATCACACCGAATGCAACAGGTGTCATCCGCGCGACAATGGCCATTCCTGCCACGGCCGCTTCACCAAACTCTGCCATTGAACGAGTGACGTATGCCTGGCCAATCGGCGTGGCAAGCTGGGTTAGTATCGCCGGAGCGGCAATAGTCGCTACGTGCGGAAGATCAGCTGCAAGACCAGAGGCACTTGGCCGCGAAAAGCCGCCATAGAATTTTATCAGCGGCAACAGCCCAAAGGTCGCGATCGCAACACGGGCGGCGACACTAGCCAGCGCGGCACCCGTCAGTTCAAGATCAAGCCCAAAGATCAGGATCGGATCAAGAACCGCATTGACCAGTCCACCCCAGACCGTCGCCATCATCGCGCGGCGCGCATCACCGTGGGCTCGCAATATCGCACCACCAACCATCCCCATCAGCAATAACGGCAGGGTCGGGATAATGATCGAAAGATATGACACTGCAAGTTCGAGCGTCTCGCCCGATGCGCCCATGAGTTTTGCCAGGGGTTCCAAATTCAGCCAAACAAATAAGGCAAAAACTCCGCCAAAAATGACGCCATATATTAACGTGTTGGTCGCGCGCTGGCGCGCAAGTACCTCGTCCCCGCGACCAAGCGCGCGCGCGACCAATGCACCCGCTGCTATCGCCATGCCGATGCCGAAGGATGAGGTGAAGAACAGAATGGCCCCCGCATAGCCAACAGCGGCGGCCAATTCGGCTTTTCCCAACATCGAGATGAAAATCATATCTACAAAATCAACGACGAATACGGCCATCAGACCCGCCGACGCCGTAAGCGACATCACAGTAATATGGCGAAATAAGCTGCCTTCCAGGAATTTTGCCTGCTCGCTCATGTGCCGCCTCTGGTCATTTGGGCAATTAGCCAGAGCGGAACGAGCGGCTGCAAGTCAATTCTCGTGCCACGAAACGCGAAATCGTCGATGAGGGGTAACGGCATTTGCGCGCGACAACCCTGTTCGCAGGTTTTAACGTCAGTCAATTCGTGGTTTTTGCTGAAGCAGCGGCATAATATCCGCCATCTCCGGACCGCGCGACTTTCCCGTCAGAGCATGACGAAGTGGCATAAACAGCGACTTTCCCTTGCGACCGGTCGCCTCTTTCACCGCAGCGGTCCAAACCGACCATGTATCCGAGGCATAAGGTGGGTCGCCAAGTAGGCCGAGCGCGGCCCGAAGAAAATCCCGATCCTCGTCCGCGACTACCGGTTCGACAGAACCGCTGAAAATCGGCCACCAGTCACCGGCTTCCGCGCGAGTATCGGTATTTCCCCGAACGGTGTCCCAATATGTCTCTTGCATTTCGTCAGGAACGTCGGCGCGTCGCAACACGTCTGCAACTGCGCTTGCCGGTAATGCTTGAACCGATCGCGCTGTCATCGGAACCAAATCTTCAATGTCCAATTTCGTCGGTGCAGAACCAAAGCGTGAGATGTCGAATCCATCAACGAGTTCGGCGTGGTTTGTTCGAAGCTCAACTGGGTCCGATGACCCGATCCGCGCCATCAGGCTCAATATTGCCATCGGCTCGATTCCTCGTTCCCGCATATCTCGCAGGGCAAGCGTCCCAAGCCGCTTTGACAAAGCCTCTCCGCCAGGCCCGGTCAAAAGCGAATGGTGCGCGAATTCTGGCACCTGACCGCCAATCGCCTCAATCATCTGAATTTGCGTTGCTGTATTTGTCACGTGATCGGAACCGCGCACGACGTGCGTTATCCCCATCTCGGTGTCATCGACAACGGACGCCAACGTATAAAGCACCTGACCGTCTTGTCGGATTAGGACTGGGTCAGAAACAGAGGCGGCATCAATCGAAACTGCACCTAGTATGCCGTCGGTCCACTCAATCCGCGACTGATCCAACTTGAAACGCCAAACGCCCTGCCCACGTTCGTCGCGAAGGGTCGTTTTCTCGGAGTCCGACAAGGCAAGTGCTGCGCGATCATAAATCGGCGGCCGCCCCATATTCAGAAGCTTCTTGCGCTTGAGATCCAACTCTGTCGGCGTTTCCCAAGCCTCGTATAGTCGCCCCAAGTCTCGCAACTTGTCGGCAGCCGCCGCATAGTGATCAAGCCGCGCTGACTGCTGTTCTTCGCGGTCCCACGTCAGGCCAAGCCACTCAAGATCTTCCTTGATCGCGTCGATGTACTCCTGCTTTGAACGCTCGGGATCAGTATCGTCCATGCGCAATATGAATGTGCCGCCTGACTTTCGCGCGATCAGCCAATTAAATAGCGCGGCACGAAGGTTGCCGATATGCAGATAGCCGGTCGGCGACGGGGCAAAACGGGTAACCGTCATAAGTGTCTCCTGATCCGGCGAGGCTGTTTCACACGCGGCCCGTTTTGTCCATATCCGCCGGATGTCAGCACATCTAAATGCTAAATTCCAAAGCGAATTTGCGAGCGAGGCCGGCAAAAAAATGTTGCCCCTCAATCTAGCGTTAACGACCGCCCGCTAGCTCTTCTGTAAGCAGAATGCCAAATCGCCCAGAATGGAGCTGTCAAATTGTTGACCACATCCACCCTTCGGGCGCCCGAGGACATCCTCGGTGCGCTCGAATTCGCCCCCAATCCAATGTACATTTTATCAGTCAGACATCCGCAGGACATTCGGTTTTTGGGTGCTAATCCAGCGTACGCTCACGCTACGGGCTTGATCAGTGGCGCGATTGCCAACAAGCGGCCAAACGAAATTCTACCCCCGCGCGTTGCTGACATGGCTCTTGAGAATATTCGCGCGTGCTGCACGCGCGGCTCAAACTACACGTTCGAGGAAATCCTGGATTTGCTTTCCCGGCGTTGTTGGTGGCTGACGTCGCTTGCTCCAATTTCGGATGCCAACGGGATACATACCATCGTCGGATCGTCCGTTGATATCAGCGCGTTGAAACACGCTGTCGCGAACAAGTCCCTGGAATATCAACGCCTTCAAAGGCGTGCCAATCATTGGCATGATTTCGTCGCGAACGCCGCCGAAGATGCGCGGGGTCCGCCCAGCAACATCCTAAGTCTCAGCCGAATGCTAAAATACCAACAAGATCCGACCGAGGAAACTGGATCGATTGCGACGCTGTTGGAAGACACAGCCGCCCGATCGCTTCAGCAACTCAATCACCAAACAAAGGGCGTTGCCGTGGAAACAACTGAGCGAGAGGATAGCGCTGACTTTGGTCAGCTGTGCCGTGAGTTTGCGGCGATAGCAGACCCGCAGGCGAAGCTGGAAATCGTTTATCCAGACTGCATGTACGAGGTTAATGAAGCAATCGTGCGGCTTCTTTTGAATTCACTAGCGGATCAAGCCGCAATGCACGCAGCAACGTTCATCAAAATCAATATTTTGCCGTCTCCGATCGAGGCAGACACGCTTCGGTTGATTCTTGATTTTGACACTCGGCCCGGGTCGCGAGTGCATTTGGTGCATCTTGGCACAATATGCCAGGCGCACGGAGTGAAAATCCGCCACGTTATTCACAACGAAGTTCACCGGGTGGAGTTCCTCTTGCCAATCGCGAGACCCAAGGCGAATACGATTGTCGCGCGCGGATCCGAGCGAAATTTGGCTAGCGCGTAATAATCGCGCAACTTGGCCAGCATTCCTTCCGACTTAAATGCGGTCTCGGCAAGGCCCACCTGGTCGTCGGGGCCTACTCGACTTATGTATTCGAATCGCGCCAGCGATTAACGATTGGATAGCGTCGGTCCAGCCAAAAAGAGCGCATGGTCAGGCGCGCGCCTGGTGCAGATTGAAATCGTTTGTATTCAGATAGATATATCAATTTTTCGACCTTCTGCACGGTCTCCTGCTCCAACCCCATCGCAACAACTTCTGCAACGGACTTTTCATCGTCGACCAGTGCTTCAAGGATAACATCCAAAACTTCGTACGGCGGCAGGCTATCGCTGTCCTTCTGATCCTCTCGAAGTTCAGCCGTCGGCGGTTTGTCGATCACACGGGTCGGGATGACTTCGCCCTCCGGTCCAAGCATCCAACCACGGTGGTTGGTGTTGCGCCAACGGCAGGCCTCAAAAACCCGCATTTTGTAAAGGTCCTTGATTGGATTATAGCCTCCGGCCATATCGCCATAAATCGTGGCGTATCCGACTGCAATTTCGGACTTATTGCCGGTCGTGAGCAGCATCTCTCCAAATTTGTTG
>CAJHYP010000008.1_pt1 | contig 18079 bp, 16 predicted proteins | sample 9198731 | NCBI WGS metagenome assembly CAJHYP01 (sample SAMEA7708363, study PRJEB35096) | sediment metagenome | biome: marine neritic benthic zone biome [ENVO:01000025]; feature: sediment [ENVO:00002007]; material: shallow marine sediment [ENVO:03000034] sea grass bed [ENVO_01000059] ...
CAGCAGGATACTCGTACACGGCCGATGCATAGATCGACTGCGCTTCGGAGGAGGCTAGATATTCCATAAATTTCAAGGCGTTTTCGCGGTTTGGGGCGCTGGCGGTCATCGACACCCCGGACACATTTACGTGTGTCTGGCCGTTGTCGGCAAACGTCGGAAATTCGATCCGCACAGAATTGGCCCAATCCTGTTGTTCCGGATCATCCAGCATCGCCCCCATGTAGTAAGTGTTTCCAAGAGAGATATCGCATTCACCTGCCCAGATCGACTTGACTTGTGCCCGGTCATTGCCTTCCGGCTCCTTTGCCAGGTTGGCCTTGACGCCCTTCAGCCACGCCTCCGCGGCTTCGGCCCCGATATGCTCAATGACCGCGCTCAGCAGCCCCAGCGTATAGACATGAGTGCCTGACCGTGTGCAGATGCGGCCCTTCCATATTGGATCGGCGAGGTCCTCGTATGTTGTCACCTCTCCCGGCGCGACCCGGTCCTTTGAGGCGTATACAATTCGGGCGCGGGTGGTGAGAGCGAACCAATGTCCTTCGGGGTCGCGCAGGCTTTCGGGGACCGATGCATCAAGGTTCGGGCTGGCGATGGATTGCGTGACACCGGCTGCCTTGGCGTCCGTCAACCGACTTATGTCGACTGTCAGAATAACGTCTGCTGGCGATCGTTTGCCCTCCGCCTTCAATCGTTCGATCAATCCCTTGTTCACGAAGGCAACGTTGGTCTCAATTCCCGTCGCTGCCGAAAACCCGTCCAGCAGCGGCTGGATCAGCTCGGGCTGGCGATAGGAGTAAATATTAACTTCTGAGGCTTCCGATGCCGTTGCGGCAAGAAGGGCGGCGATAATTCCGTATACGATGCGCATGCAAACTCCGAAGGTTTGAAATTCACCGGCGTATAAATCCGACAAAATTAGTCAGGTCAATACCCGACAGAAATAATCGGATTAATTACGCGGTGTCGCTCGCTACTCTTTTTCTCGTAACTTTGCGCGATCCCAAAGAGCATCCATTTCCTCAAGCGTGCTGTCTTCCGGGCGGCGACCGTCTTCGGAGAGTGCGGCCTCAATCGATCTGAAACGTCGCGTGAATTTTGCATTTGCGTCGCGCAATGCGGCCTCAGGATCGACATTCAGATGACGGGCGAGGTTGGCCATCACAAACAGCAGATCTCCAAACTCTTCCTGAAGATGGTCCTGTGTTCCGGCGTCGCGCGCATCAACAAGTTCCCGCGTTTCTTCGGAGATTTTTTCAAGCACTTCTTCGGCGCTGGGCCAGTCAAACCCGACGCGCGCCGCACGCTTCTGAAGCTTCACCGCGCGCAATAATGCGGGCAGCCCGAAAGCGACGTCATCCAAAACGCCTGCGGCTCCACCGGCGGCTCGTTCGCTCGCTTTCGCCGATTCCCAATCGCGTGTCTGTTGCGCCGCAGATTTGTTAACTTGTTCTTCGCCGAAGACATGCGGGTGCCGATCAATCATCTTGGCGGTTGTCCGTCGAGCGACACTGTCAAAATCGAAATGTCCGGCCTCGGCGCCCATTTGTCCGTGATAGACCACCTGCAAAAGCAGGTCGCCCAATTCCCCTTCAAGGTCGGTCCACGCCTCGCGCTCGATAGTATCAGCCACCTCGTAGGCTTCCTCGATAGTATAAGGCGCAATCGACGCAAAATTTTGTTCGATATCCCATGGACATCCGGTGTCAGGGTCGCGCAATCGCCGCATCACTTCCAAAAGCCGAGGCAGTCCGTCTGGTACGTCGTGAATTGCGTCGCGCGTCTTCGACATTGCGCTTTCTCTTTTGCTCTGAAAATTATGCGACTACCTCTCACAAGACCGAAGGATATGTCCACATGCCCGTTTTGAACCGCATCGCGGGCTTTGCCGGCGAATTGGCAGAGTGGCGGCAGTGGCTTCACCAAAATCCCGAGTTGTGTTTCGACTTGCCCGAAACCGCAGCCTTCGTGGCCGGCAAGCTTCGTGAATTTGGTGTGGACGAATTGCACGAAGGCATCGCGCAAACAGGAATGGTTGCGGTGATTTGCGGGCAAGGAGACGGTCCGACGATTGGCTTGCGGGCGGATATGGATGCACTGCCAATTTCCGAGGCATCCGAACTGCCGTATGCAAGCCAGAAATCTGGCCGGATGCATGCCTGCGGTCATGACGGGCATACCGCGATGCTGTTGGGTGCGGCTCGCTACCTGGCCGAGACGCGACGCTTCAAGGGACGAGTAGCATTGATCTTTCAGCCGGCCGAAGAATCGATCGGTGGCGCGCGCGTTATGGTCGAAGAGGGCATTATGGAACGGTTCGACATTGCCCAAGTGTATGCGATCCACACTACGCCAGAGCGCCCGCTTGGCCAATTTGCGACGGCGCCTGGTCCGGTCATGGCATCCGCCGACGATGTTAGGATCCGCATCATGGGCGTGGGTGGCCACGCGGCAATGCCCGAGCAAACCCGGGACCCGCTGATGGCGGCGGTCGCAATGGTACAAGCCCTTCAAACCATTGTGTCAAGAAATCGCGCCGCAAGCGAAGATATGGTTCTGTCAGTGACCCAATTGCAGGCATCTAGCCAGGCGTCGAATGTCATTGGTGATGGCGCTTTTATCGGATTAACGGTGCGGGCATTCAGCGAAGCTGCCCGTGATATGGCGGAATGCCGGATAAAGGCGATTGCGGACGGCCACGCCGCAGCATTCGATGTAGTCGTTGAGGTCGAATATGATCGCGCCTATCCGGCCACGGTCAATCACGCCGAGAACACAAGATTTGCGGCGGCCGTTGCGTCGGACGTCGTCGGCAAAGATCAGGTCGATGACACGGCGCCACCGGCGCCTTGGTCCGAGGATTTCTCATTCATGCTGCAGGTCAGACCCGGAGCCTATCTAGAGCTAGGGCAGGGGATTGGTCCGGGTCTTCACACGCCGACATTCGACTTCAACGACGAAGTTGCACCCATTGGGGCGTCGTTTTTTGCGCGTTTGGTGGAACGGGCACAGCCGTCTGACCCTTGACCGGCAATTCTTTTTTAGGCGTTAGATTAGGAACCCATGCGGAGGACAAAATGGCACTGGAAGACGCCGCAAACGAGATCGATGTTGCAATTACGCGTGCCGAAGCCAAGGGATTGGCCTATGAAAACGTCTTTTCTGGTGTGCCTTCTTTTCTGCGCCGAAAACTGACGAAGGATTTGAGTGGCATTGATCTGGCCATCACCGGTATTCCTTTCGATCAAGCGGTGACAAGCCGCCCTGGCGCGCGATTCGGACCTCGGTCTCTTCGTGAAGCATCGACGCTTCAAGCTGGTGATCCGCCCCATGGCTGGGGCTTTAATCCGTTGTCCGAGTTCAACATTGCAGACTTTGGTGACATGGCCTTTGATTATGCCCGGGTCGCCGAGGTGCCATCTCGGATCGAAGCGCACGTCGGGGGGATACTTGACGCTGGCGTCGCCTGTTTGACGCTGGGCGGCGATCACTCGATCACGCTGCCGCTTCTGCGTGCGCATGCGGCGCATCACGGTCCAGTTGCTCTTTTGCAGTTCGACGCCCATTCCGACACTTGGGTCGATGAGGAACCGGCGCGCATCGATCACGGCACAATTATCTATAAGGCAGTAAAGGAGGGCCTAATTGATACCGGCCGATCGGTTCAAGTTGGCATTCGCGTCGAGAACGACACGCCGATGGATATCACGCGGATTGACGCTCGTAGCGTGCACGAGGCAGGCGCGGCGGAGATCGCAAGTCGGATCAAAGATATTGTTGGTGGCGGAAAGGTTTATTTGAGTTTCGATATCGACGGGCTCGATCCGGCATATGCACCTGGAACGGGCACTCCGGTTTGGGGTGGTCTGACTTCAGCGCAGGCTGCGATCATATTGCGTGACATCGCGGGAATAAATTTGATCGGCGCAGATGTTGTCGAAGTGTCGCCGCCATTCGATCACGCCAATATTACCGCCATGGCCGGCGCGCATATTGGGTACGAGTTGATCTGTCTCTGGGCTTGGGCGCAACGAAAGTAAGGATATTGTAAAAAAATTGCCCTAATTATCCGTTAGAATTCGTTTGGGCAGAAAGAGATGCACATGAAAACATTTCTGTTAGCCATTGTTGTTGCTCTATTTTTTTGGATTATTTGGACTCGGATATCGGCAGATAATCCCGAATACTGGCATATTGACCCGGCCGACGCTGACGAACCTGGGCGCACAGGGTGGCGTATGATTGGTAGAGAAGCGCCGCGCTATCCGGGCGATCCAACCAGTATACTGACGGAATTCACTGAAATTGCCCTCGCAGAACCGCGTGTAAGGCTGCTTGATGGCGATAAGGACGAGGGAATGATAACATTCATTGCCAGGTCTAAGGGATTGGGATTTAGGGACTATATAACCGTCAAGGCGGTCGCAGAGGGGCCAAAGACCAAGCTGGGCGTCATTTCGCGTGCTGGCACCTCAACCGGAACTGACTTGGGACGAAACAGGGAAAGACTGGACCGCTGGCTTGCTGAACTTGAGCTTCGGCTCGTCAAGCGAAGATGACAGACAGCCCTCGCCGGTATCGCGCCAGATTGGCACATTCAACGACATGTCGCATTGTGCCATAAATGCGCGACCATCGACAAAGAGGCAGATTTTTTCACCCAGCTCAACGCGTGTACCTTGCGTATCTGTGCAAAAACACTCGACAATTCGCCCGCCCGTACCCTTAACATCAGCAAAGGCTGGGGTCGAAAGCGCCAGTACCACGATTGCAGTTCGTATCATGCGCGTGAGTCTAGCAGATATGCCCGCGAACGCCTAGTCACAGCCGCTTGACGAGCCCGCTGTGATACGAGACACGCAATTATGATCCCGAACGAGACGCTCGACCAGATTGTTCAACGATTCCAGTTTCTAGAGGCCAAGATGGCTGGCGGCGTGGATTCCGGCGAAATCTCGTCGCTCGCACGTGAGTATGCCGAGCTAAAGCCGGTGGTCGCGGAAATTGAGGAATACCAATTGCTTCTCTCGGCTGAATCCGATGCAGAGCAGATGCTCGAGGACTCTGAAATGAGGAGTTTGGCGCAGGAAGAACTGGCGTCAATTCAAGCGCGCCTACCGGAGGCGGAAAACGCTTTGCGGATTGCGCTTTTGCCCAAAGATGCCGCTGATTCACGGCCCGCCATCGTCGAAATTCGTCCTGGTACTGGTGGCGATGAAGCGGCGCTTTTTGCGGGTGACCTATTGCGGATGTATCAACGTTACGCCGAGACGAAAGGGTGGCGGGTATCAGTCATAGAGCTAGCTGAAACAGAACTGGGCGGCGTCAAGGAAGCCGTAATCAATATAGCAGGCGACGGCGTCTTCGCCCGGTTGAAATACGAATCCGGTGTCCATCGTGTTCAACGTGTGCCGGAGACGGAATCAGGTGGGCGCATCCATACATCGGCCGCAACCGTCGCTGTCCTGCCTGAAGCAGAAGAAGTTGATATCGATATCCCGGCCAGTGAACTGCGCATTGATACGATGCGCGCAAGTGGTGCTGGCGGCCAGCATGTGAACACCACGGATTCAGCGGTCCGCATTACCCACGTTCCCTCGGGAATTGTCGTCACATCCTCTGAAAAATCCCAACACCAGAACCGCGCTATTGCGATGCAAGTTCTGCGTGCAAAGCTTTACGATCTTGAGCGCCAGCGCGCCTTTGAAGAACGTGCGGCCGATCGCAAGGCGCAAATTGGCTCAGGCGACCGCTCAGAGCGTATTCGCACTTACAATTTTCCACAGGGCCGTATGACCGATCATCGCATCGGGCTTACTCTTTATCGCCTCGGAGAAATCGTCGCCGGTGACTTGGACGAGGTCATCGACGCGCTGATTGCAGAAGATCAGGCTGCGAAGCTGGCGGAGCAGGGCTTGTGACGCGCGAGGAGGCGATTCGTATCCTAAACGCCGCAGGCGTGCCTGACGCGGCAAATGACACACGCCGACTATATGAATTCGCTTTGTCGCATGGCGCAAAAAACGGATTTCAGGATCGTGAAAACCCGGACAGCTTCACGACGTCGGTATTCAAGTCCGCAGTTGATCGTCGCGCCAACCGCATTCCGGTCTCGCAGATCACTGGTATTCGGGCATTCTGGACGCACGATAATTTTCATGTGACTTCGGATGTTCTCGACCCGCGCCCAGAGACCGAACTGCTAGTCGAACTGGGGCTTAAGGAACCCTTCCGCAGAGTGCTTGATCTTGGCACCGGGTCAGGTTGCATTCTGATCTCTCTAATCCTGGGCCAGCCAGACGCCACAGGGGTCGGAACGGATATCTCTGAAAAAGCGCTCGAAGTTGCTGGCAAGAACGGCAAGCTGCATGGCGTCGCCGACAGGCTTTCCTGGCAAGTTTCCAATTGGTTTGATAATGTCGACGATCGGTTTGATCTTATCGTTTCGAATCCGCCTTATATTGCGCTGGAGGAGATGCAAGCTCTTCAACCGGAGGTTCGTGATCACGAGCCGCGGATAGCGCTGACGGACGGCGCTGATGGACTATCCGCATACAAGCGCATTGCCGCCTGCGTCGGTAACCATTTGACAAAACGTGGCCGCGTCTTGGTAGAGATTGGCCCAACGCAAGCTGAGTCGGTAACGGATCATTTCCGTGCTGCCGGTCTGTCCGATATCCGTATCCACCGCGACCTGGATGGCCGGGATCGCGCAATTGCGGCGCGCGTCTAACGATTCTTCACTGCACAAGACTCCCGCCACGAGCATCGGCCGACAAGTTGGCGAAGGCTTGCCGCAATTGAGCTCGTCAGCCGTAATTCAGGCGGATCCAGGCCAAAACGTCACAATTCACCGCAATTTGCCGCGCAGAAAGTCAAATTGTGCTTGCCCAATTGGCGACCACTGGCTAGACCATTGCCTGCGGGCGGCGGGAGCTACTTCTGGCTCCCCCTCGCTATCTGCCAATCGCTGCACGGACAAAAGACCCCGAATTAGGGCATTGCAGGACAAAGCCGAGCGAGACCAGACCAAAGGCTGGACTGAAACCACATGAGATCTTCGAAATCACGTTCGCGGGGAAAGTCGAACCGCAACCGCTCTGTCGGAAATATTGTGAACCGCGTGTTCGACAGTTCCGGACCCGAGGGGAAAGTTAGGGGTACGCCTCAGCAAATCATCGACAAATACAACCAGTTGGCGCGCGACGCTCAATTGTCGAATGACCGCGTTGCCACCGAAAACTTTCAGCAGCATGCGGAACACTATTTGCGGCTTTTGGCTGAGGCGCAACGCGAGCAACAGGAACGGCAACAGCAGCAGCAGCAAAGTCAGCAGCAGCAAAACCAGCAGCAGCAAAGCCAGCAACAGCGCCAAGACGATCAGAGCAATCGGGATGCCGGAAATAGCAAGGCAAGCGATCAGCCGTCCGAGACGGCCGAAAGAAAATCAAAGCCAAGCGAAACGATCGAGGTGCAAACCGCAGACGACCCATCAGGGTTGGTCGAAACGCCCGAGGAAAATGCTCAGCGCCAGCGCCGACCCAAGCGCAAGAACGTTGAAGAGGTGACGGAAAGCTCGGAAGCGTCGAGCGAAAGCGTGCCAGAGGACACTGCAACACCAGACGCAGCTGAATAAGCCACTGTAAAGCCTAAATTCTTCGCTGCACTAGAATTCGCGCAAGCGCACAGTACCGCTCAAGTTCGATGTTTTCGGCGCGGTCCGTGGGCTTGATTCCCGCTTCCACCAAAACGTCTTCAATATCCGGCAACACACCTTTTAGCGATGCCCTGAGCATTTTGCGTCGCTGGCCAAATGCTTGCGCCACAACAGAAGAAAGCGCTCTCACGTCCGCCGGAAAACGGGGTTCAGGCAGAGCCGTCAGATTAACCACGGATGAGCGCACTTTTGGCGGTGGCGTAAAGGCCTCGGGCGGCAGTTCCATGACTATATTCGCGTCACTGCGCCACGACACCAGAATGGAAAGACGCCCGTATTTTTTTCCTCCCGGCCGGGCGACGATTCTTTCCGCAACTTCTCGCTGAAACATCAGCGTCATTCGTGACCAAAAAGGCGGCCACTCCGCTGGATCAAGCCAACGTGTCAGAAGTTCAGTTCCGATATTGTAGGGAAGATTGGCGACGATTTTGACCGATGGAACGAGTTGCTCGGCGACATTCAACGTCAGCGCGTCACCGTGCAGAATATCCAAACGTCCGGGATAGGCTTTGGCGATTTCCTCCAGGGCCGGGATGCAGCGTTCGTCCTTCTCGACCACAACCACGCGGCGCGCACCCTCCGCCAGAAGACCCCGCGTCAGCCCGCCGGGGCCGGGGCCGATCTCAAGAACGTCTGCCGCCTTCAGATCGCCAGCCGAACGGGCGATTTTTGCCGTCAGATTGAGGTCGAGCAGGAAATTTTGACCCAGGTTTTTTCGCGCCACAAGCCCGTGCCGCGCTATGACCTCGCGAAGTGGCGGTAGATTGTCGATGGCGCTCACTTGGAGGGTCTCGCCCGGGCGCCCGCCATTTTTGCCGCCAATTTCAAGGCTTCGATCAGGGACGTTGGGTTGGCAATACCTTTACCGGCAATATCGAACGCCGTTCCGTGATCGGGAGAGGTGCGCACGAACGGCAGGCCAAGAGTGGCATTCACAGCGCGATCGAATGCAAGCGTTTTGATTGGAATGAGCGCCTGATCGTGAAACATCGCGACTGCCGCATCGTAAGTTTGCCGCGCTTCCGTATGAAACATCGTGTCGGCGGGCAGGGGTCCGCGCACGTCGAATCCTTCTTCCCGTAAACGCGCGCATGCTGGCGCAATTACATCCCGCTCTTCCATTCCAAGCATACCGTCCTCTCCGGCGTGCGGATTCAGTCCCGCAACGGCTATACGTGGCTCAGAAATTCCGAAATCATTCTGAAGCGATTGGTGAGTGATCCGAAGAGTATCATCCAAAAGAGATGCGGTTAACGCGGCCGGAACTTTCGAAACTGGGATGTGGATTGTTGCCGGGACCGCGCGAAATTCATCTGCAACCAGCATCATAACGCTTCTACTTACACCCGCCAGGTTGGCCAGATATTCGGTGTGACCCGGGAAGGCAAAGCCAGCATGGTCCTGCAAAACTTTCTTGGATATTGGAGCCGTGCAGAGCGCCGCCGCACAACTTTCGGTGACCAAATCAACGCCGCGCCGGATCACGTCAATGACATTCGCGGAATTGGCCGCACTCGGGATGCCTGCACGGGCAGGCTCGGAAAACTCGCACCGAAGGACTGGTAGACCATAGTCCGCAGCGGCAAGCGCTTCGTCAGGGTCGCCGATCTCGGAGATTTGAGAACCGTCCGGTAAATGACGCGGATCGCCGATCCAGAAAAACGGCAGTGCAGATCCTAAAGCCTGCCAGGCTTTCACAGCGATTTCCGGCCCAATGCCAGCCGGATCCCCACAGCTTAAGGCAATGGGCAATTGGTTTTGGGCGGTCATGCCTAATTGGTCAGGTCGGTGATCTTCGTATTGGCACGCAAATCCGCCAGGTAGTTTGCGGCGAGCGCCGTGAGCCTCGAATTCACCAATCTGTTTCCGACGATATCCAAATCAATCGAGCTCTCAAGCGAAGGTAAGCGGCTGCACAACATCAAGACTGTGCCGCGTCCGTTTCGCGTCAAAGTGGTCGTTGCTTCTCCAATATCGAGCGCACCAATCGCAGATCTGATATCGGCTGGCAGCGCGCCGATCGGTTGCAGCTCACGTATCAAACGTTCTTCTGGCAAGCCGCGCGCAACGCCGTAAAGGTCGTCGCACGTGTCAATTTCCTGGGCGACCCGATCGGCCACCGCCCGATCGCCATCAGCGATAAAAAGTGCGTAGTCGACGGAAAGATTCTCAGGCGTTCCGGCATCAACGCGTTCGACGCTTCGAAGCAAGAATAGGCCGACAGCATTTGGCAATTCTACCGGACGGCTGATCTGCCCCGGTGACAAGGCACCAATAATCCCTTGAATTTCCTCCGGCAGCGACTCAATCGGAACCCAGTTTTGTTCACCGCCGCGTGCCCGGGATGGCGCAACGCTATACTGCCGGGCCGCCGACGCAAAGGCGGCTTCACCGTCAAGAGCTGACAATTCTGCTGCGCGCTCTCGGGATGCCAGAGCAGTTTCCGGCGTCGATGCCGGCAAAAGAATCTCCGAGATCAAAACACGCAGTCCACCCTCCGTGCCGGTTTGTGCAAACGTCCGCTCAATCTGGTCGCGCGGCACGTCGCTGGCGATGCTCTGAAAACGACCTTGAACGATGGCCCGCCAAATAACGCCAGCGCGCACAAAATCGCGATAGGTCTCAGCCGCAATCCCATTTTGCTGAATAATAGTGATGAACTGTTCTAGCGTCAGGTTGGCACGGCTCGCGAATTCGGCTTGCGATTGAAGAAGCTCTTCCTGCGAAATTTCGATCCCGAAGAAAGATCCCGCCCGCAACTGGACCGCTTCATTGATCAATTGTTGGCGCGCAATATCGCGGGGATCGCCGGGCGCGCGAAGCAGTGCAAGAAATCGCGCACGCTGATCAAGCTCGTATTGGGTAATTATTCGATCTCCGACCTGGATTGCAGGCGAGAATCGGCTCTGAGCCGTCGACTGCGTCGCCAGCAAGGCAATCAGACAGCCAACAAATATCCCCAAAAAATTCAATCGCATCCGAACTCGCACGTTTCTATCCTCTGCACACTCGCCGCCGGTCTCGTGCGCTTCCTCCATTTCCGACTCCGACAAGTGAAACGCGGAATCCGAAGTCAGTCGTTGGCGTTACACTAGTCGACGTCGCGAAACGACGCGAGAGCGAAAGATCCAGGCGAATGCACTCGTTCTCATAATCCAGCCCAAGTCCGACCCTCGTCGCGCGACCGGCTGTGAAGTCATATCGCCAATCGGTGCTGGCCGTCCAATTGTCAGTGAGTTGAACCGCCCCGTCGAACGACAGTTCTGAAAGACGCGTGTCTCGGCCTTCTGCCGGCTCTGGTTTTGCGAAAATATAGCTCGACCCAACGCGCGCTCGATCATTCTGCCAATCGACGCGGGTCTCGCTCAGCGTAAAGTCAACGCTATCATCGAAAAGTGAACGCGAGGCGATCCATAGCCGGTCGTTGATCGCCAATCGGCCGGCCAACAACCACTCCGACTGGTCTCCTTCCAGTCCCGAGCCATCCGCGAAACCCAAGGAACCGTCGAGACTGGTAACCCGGCCAAATGCGAGATCAAGCGCCCATCCATCGGGGTCAACGCGCTGCCAGCTCAGACCGATTGCGGTTCTTGTGCCATCCTCAACACCGTCGACACCGGGGTATCTGGAAAACGAAAACAAGTTGGCTTCGTCAAATTCAACGACGCGGCTATCTTCCAGTGGGACCTCATCACCCCCGGCATCGGCAATATCAAAACGCAGTATTGGTTCCAAAACCTCGGATCCGCCGTCGCTGGTCGTGCGCGCCAAAGGCCAACGCAATTCGGCGGCCGCGCGTGGTACAAATCGCGTGAGGTTTGTCTCAAAAGTCGAATCCTGACCGACATTATACGCATCGAGGCGCGCACCGAGTTCTCCGGTCGCAACAAATCCCGGGCCGACCAAGATGCTCCGGCGCCAGTCCACGCCGACACCGATCCGCGAAACGTCACGCCCGTCGCCATCTACCGATGATGGCCGGTTCAACGCAGCTGTATCTACACGCGCCGTCGTCCGGCCACCAAAACTCAAAGACTGAATATCTCGAGAATAAGAGATCTCAACGAACCGATCGGGAAGCGTGTCACGAATTGGTATTTCGCTTTCGCGAAGGGTCTTGAACTCGGTAATACTTGCACGAAACAGATCCTTTTCGCGAACCCGGGTCACCGAGAATTCGTTCGTCAGGCGGTCCTTGTCGGAATAGTCGTATAAGAAAAGATACCCCGGGTCGGACACCAGCTCGATCTGTCCTTTCGCCACAAACCCGCGCGGCAGCCGATACTCCGCCTCAGCAAACAAGTAGCTCCGCCCGCTTGCAATATCATCGTTGGAAAACGCGCCGATAGCGTCGATCTCGCCGTTTTTGATTTCATGTCGGTAACGATATTCCAACGTCGAGGTTGATGTCGAAAAATACGGCGTCAGGGTGACATCAGCGTGGTCCCCGGCCGCTATAAAATAAGGGACCTTGATTCCAGTTCCCAAGTCGGAAGTGGTTTGAAAACGCGGAATGAGAAATCCGGTTGCGCGTTTCAGCGTCGGATCCGGCAGTCTAAGCTTGGGCAAATAAAAGATTGGGATGCCAACGACTCGAATGCGCGCGTTCTCGAAATACAGTTGACGTTCCAAGTTATCGTGGATCACACGATCGGCGCGAATGTCCCAAAGCGGTGTCGGATTTGACTCGCATACCTCGCAGGACGAGGCGACGGTTCGGCTAAGCGTTGTGTAACGATTGCCGACCCGTGCGACCTCAGCCGCTGCGAGCTGCAACTGCTGATCCAAAACAAGCCGCGCAGACATTAATACGCCGTCTTGAAGTTTCCGATCCAGCGTTGCCGCATCAGCATAAAGAACGCTGCCATCGGCTTCCGTCACCGTGATCGGACCAATTATGGTTAGCCGATCGCCGTCTTTCGAATAAGTCACTGATTGGGCAGTAACTATTGTGCCATTATGAAAAACTACAACGTTGCCTTCAGCAGTTATGACGCCGGAAGGGTCGACAAAAATGCCATCGGCAACAAGTGACGCAAGCTCTTGGCCAATGGCTTGGATCGGCTGAATGAGAAACCAATACACGGCAATAAAAGCTGCAAATCGCCGCACGATTCCTGTCACCCGTCTTCGAGATGCAAAAGCAAGCCAAGTGGCAAGAATACAGCCGCTATGGGGGGTCCCCAGGCGGCCAGAGCGACAGGTATCTGGCCATTTTCACCGAGGATCGCCGCAAAGTTGCGAATGAAGTACAAGGTAAAACCTAGTGCCAGCGCCATCATCACCATCAGTCCCGTTCGCCCGAAACGGGTGTGGCGCATCGTGAATCCGGCGCCCACTAGAACCATTGCCACCAGCAATACCGGCAGGGCCAGCTCCATATGCAGAAACGTGCGATGGATACGGGCGGAAAACCCGGCGCTTTCCAAATGTCTAATAAAGTTCGGTAGCTCCCAGATTGGAATGGATGAGGGGGTCCCAAAACTGTCTAGAATTTGATCGCGTGTCAGGTTTGACGCCAAGCTCATTTTAGCCGCTTCAAACGCGGCCTCCTCAGGTATCGCCGCGGAGTTTCCAAACCGCCATTCTTTGGCCCCTAGGATTTCCCAGGCGCCGATGACCAATCGCGCTTCCTCGGCTTCGATCCGGTAAGTTGGCCTCCCGTTCAACTCAAATCCAAGAAAAGTGGCATCGAATAATGTTGTTCCATCCAGATTCGAACGCGAAGCGTGGATGACCGTCTGACCATTTGTCCCTCCTTGACGCAACCAAAGACCTTCTTGCGTGACCGACACAGTTGATGCACCGGCGCCCGTCAGTCGTCCGGACATTATTTCGTGTTGCTTCATTGTCGCGGCGACGACCGGGTTCAGTGCGGCCACGGCGACGATCCCAATAAGAACGGCAATGATGACAGGTGCTGTCAGGCTTTTGAGCGCAGAACGACCGGAGGCACGCGTCACCACCAATTCTGATGACCGTGCAAGACTGAGAAACAACGCCAGGGTCGCCAAAATCATAATAAGCGGCAAAATTCGATAAAGGGTCTGCGGAACATTCAGAAGTGTCAGTGTCACTAATTCGCCAAAAGACGCATCGGTAGCGACAAAACGGCGAATTTGCTCAATCAGATCAAGCATGAAAACAATGCCAAAGAAGATAAGCAAAACGGAGATGAACGAGCGGAAAAAACGCCGCGCAAAATACAGATGAAGTGTCATGGCTGCGCCCCCGCAACCACTGAAGGTGGGCGTCGTTTCCGAAGTAGCGCCGGTCGGGCCGCAAGGTTCAGAAGTAAAAATACCAGCACGCCTCCAGCGGCGGGTCCCCCATAGGCGGCGATCCATAAGTCTGCGTCTGATCTTACCACGCCTTGTCCCACGCGCGTCAGCATCTGTATGACAATCAACGCCGAAATCGCACCGATGATCTGACGCCAAATTCCGAAACGAGAAAACCCACCCAACAACAGCGTCGAGAAACCGATCATTGGAGCGATCACGCTGTTCAATGCACTTGCAAAACGTTCGTGTGCTTCTGAGATGAGCGCCGATCGAGATGCTCCGGTCAGCGCTTGGACTTCGGGTGTTGCCCGCAAGAGCGCGTCCGTTCCCAATTCTTGTGGCCGCACGCCACCGGCAGCAGTTATGTCGACCAGCCCGGTTAGATCAAACGCGAAATCGTCGAACCGCGTCACCGAAAGCAATCTGGTTTCACGGTCCAGTACCTGCGCCATACCATCCAGCATAATCAGTGTCGGCGCTGTTTCACCGCGGACCAGCAGCGCTTCGCGCGCAGTGTAGGTAATATTACGTGCAGGATCACGCGCATCTGAGAGGAAAATGTTTTGAAGTTCGCCACGGGGTGAAATTTCACGGATGTAAAATGTCACGTTGTCCCCCGGATGAAGGAACTGTCCTTCGGTCAAAAGTCGCGCGGTCATATTCTGTGCAATTTGGTCAGATCGCAGCGCCAATTGACGCAGACTTGAAGGAACGAGGACGTGCGCGAGGATCGATGACAGGATCGCGACGATGATGCCGAATAGAAACACTGATCTGGAAAGGCGCCACGGCGAAAATCCAGTCGCCTGGACCACCACCAGCTCACTTTCCGACGTCAGCCGGTTGGTTACATAGACAGTTCCCGCGAAGGCTGCGATTGGCAACACGATACGTATGATGTTCGGCAGTGATAGAATTGTGAACTCAAGAAACACGGCCGCCGACTGGCCGTTGGCGATTAATTGGTCAAATAGAACCACTGCGCGGTTCACCCAATAGACCAACACCAGAACCAGCGCAAAAAAGCCGAAAAGCCAAAGAAGCTGCGCCAGAAGGTATCTGTCGAATTTGCCGATCATCCTCAACTGCCCAATTCGTTGTGGTCGACCCTAAACCATCGTGCAAATGGTTGGAACCGCTACAAGTTAACTCGGCAAGCGGATCGACGCTGGTCAGCCCTTGTAGTGCGGTCTAACAAGAGACCTATCAAAAGGATGTGCAAATGACAGATCTACCCCAGCTGACAGCAATTGAGGCCGATCTAGACCAGATAGCCGAACTTTCAGGCTATGTTGTCGTCTTCGTGCCGGAGACGGGCAAACTCGACAAGATGGCGCGTCGCTTGAACCGCTTGATGCGTGGGGCGCTTGGACGTTTTGTCGAAAGCTCCGAATTCGCTCGCCTCTCCGAAGGCGAAGTCCGAGCTTTGGCGTATCCATCAGGTGTCGAAGCCAAGGCCGTGATCGTCGCTCGTCTTGCCAAACGAACCAAGGCCGGTGCGGCGCGTACGGCCGGTGCTTCCGTCGCTGCGATCGCGTCGGCGGGGCCGGTCAATCTATTGACCGGATCCCGGCGAGATATTGGTCAAATAGCGCTCGGCTTTTGTCTTCGGTCCTACGGATTCAAAGCGCACCAATCTGAAAAGACCGAGGACGACAAAGGCGACGCGGCCTCTTTGGATTTAACGGTTGTGGCGCCAGAACCCGGAGAGGCCTCAGATCAATTGGCAGCCGTTACGCCGCTTGTCGAAGGGGTTTATTTTACGCGCGACCTCGTCAACGAGCCTGCCAACGTCCTAACGACCTCGGAATTTGCGGATCGACTGCAAAACCTGGCCGAGCTTGGTGTAAAGGTCGAGGTTCTGGACGAAAAGGCCTTGGCAAAACTTGGGATGCGTACGCTGCTGGCGGTCGGTGAAGGCAGTGAAAGCCCATCGAGTGTCGTCGTGATGCACTGGAACGGCGGCGGCAAAGAGCCGCCCGTTGCTCTTGTTGGCAAAGGCGTTGTTTTCGACACCGGCGGCATCTCACTCAAGCCGCCTGGCGGCATGGAAGACATGACCATGGACATGGGTGGCGCGGGCACCGTTGCAGGGGTGATGAAAACTCTCGCGCTTCGCAAAGCCAAGGCCAACGTCGTTGGTCTCGTCGGTTTGGTTGAGAATATGCCTGACGGGCGCGCCCAACGCCCGGGCGACGTCGTGCAGTCTATGAAAGGCGATACAGTCGAAGTCATCAACACCGATGCCGAAGGCCGTCTCGTACTGTGCGACGTCTTGTGGTATGCGCAAGAACGTTTCGAACCGTCGGTATTGATCGATCTAGCAACGCTAACGGGCGCCATCGTCATTGCATTGGGGCATGAAAACGCCGGTGTGTTTAGCAACAACGAAGGTATTGCAAAATGGCTGCTTGCCGCGGCGTCGGCCGAGGGCGAGGGAGCCTGGCGAATGCCTCTTGGCGAGGCGTACAACAAAAAACTGAAAAGCCGAATTGCCGACGTGAAAAACGTTGGCGGTCGTCCGGCAGGAGCCGTAACAGCGGCGCAATTCCTGCAGCGTTTTGTTAAGGATGAAACGCCCTGGGTCCATCTTGACATTGCGGGCGTCGCAAGCCGGTCGACAGACACCAAGATGGCGCCAAAAGGAGCAACCGGCTGGGGCGTTTTGACGTTGAACCGGCTGGTTGCAGATCGCTACGAAGCATAAATCAAATGGGTGCGGCGTACTTCTATCACCTGACCGGGCGACCGCTGGAAGCGGCGCTGCCGGTCCTTATCGGGAAGGCAATGCAGGCGGGATGGCGAGTCGCAATTGCCGGACCGGACACTGCGAGGCTCGAACGGCTGAATCTGACGCTTTGGAACGGAGACGGCTTTCTGCCGCACGGGCTTGCTGGAGGGCCGTATGATACAGAACAGCCCGTCCTATTAACCAGCGGTGATCTCGAAAACGATCCGCATTGCGTTATGGCCATCGATGGCGTTGAAATCGCGCCAAGCGATGTCGAGGCGCGGGAACGCTATTGTATTCTTTTCCATGGTGGGGATGAGATTGCGGTCGAACGCGCGCGTGCGCAGTGGCAAACGCTGACCTCCGCAGGTGTTGCCGCACAGTATTGGGCGGAGGAAGATGGCCGTTGGGTCAAGAAATCGGAGTCGAGCCCGCCCGACTAGTCTTAGGGCGTCAGCCGGATCCGGTCGCCGACAATTTCAATTCGTGAGAATCTTTCAAGATAGCTCATCCCCAAAAGCGAGCTGCTCATCTCGCCTGAATTGACCGCAACACTGACATTCCGAAATAATATCGGTCCAAGTGCGACATCGTCGATCGTGGTGTAAGCCGTGCTCACCTCGCCGTTTGCGGTCTGCGCCGTGCCGAGAAACGCCAGGTTATTCAGATCAAGCCCAATTCGTTCGGCGTCGCGCTTCGTCAATACAATGTCGCTGGCACCGGTATCGACCAGAAAGTCCACGTCGGTTCCGTCTAGCTCAATCGTCACATGAAAATGCCCATCACGGCTGCGGGGTATCTCGATCAGGCGGCCATCTTCCAGAACCGCCTGCTGAGGCCGAATGTCGCCTTGGATGTCCTCCCAAAGTCCATAGACCGCTATAAACCCCAGGAAGATCAGTGCCCAAGCCAGGGCCATACGTGCAGTTTTGCCCAGCGAATGGCGGTTTTCAGCGATGAACCAGCCACCGATGGCGGCACCGAGAATGACCAGATATATTAGTCGATCGAAGGGGACGTTTTCCATAGTGGCTTAGATAGGGGTACGGAACTGACAACGAAAGAGCAGGGCGCCGGAATGTTCCTTGAGGCGCAATTTTGAACTTATCATTTTGTTCCGGAACGCCGCGTCGATTTCACCAACTCCACCAACTGCTCAAGGATTGGCAAAAGATCGCGTTCGTTGCCTCGGGCAATCATGAGCGGCAGCTGCCGTCCCTTCAGACGCAAAAGCATTTTCGTCGTTGAACTTGACGCCTTGGATCGCTTTAAGAAGCAGCTTTCGACGGCGGCCATTGGGATTCGGTGTCGAACCGTCGATTGGTTGCGCGAGTTTCGCGTCGCCAA
>CAJHYP010000382.1_pt1 | contig 17856 bp, 18 predicted proteins | sample 9198731 | NCBI WGS metagenome assembly CAJHYP01 (sample SAMEA7708363, study PRJEB35096) | sediment metagenome | biome: marine neritic benthic zone biome [ENVO:01000025]; feature: sediment [ENVO:00002007]; material: shallow marine sediment [ENVO:03000034] sea grass bed [ENVO_01000059] ...
CGCAGGACCGTGTCCAAAAGCGGTTCCGTCCGAGCGTTTGGATTGCCATCGATTGCCGCCTGGACTTCCACGTAATTCAATGAAGCAACGGATCGCATCAACCCGCGATGGAATGCATGGTCGATCTTTTCGCCTTTGGAATTGATCCGAATGCGCGCTGCCACGCAGGCGCGTGGCACGCCCTGGTGAAGCGAGCAGAGATCACCGGACAATCGGTCAGGCAGCATCGGCACCACGCGATCCGGAAAATAGGTCGAGTTGCCGCGCTTACGCGCCTCGCGATCCAATTGGGTTCCGGGCCGAACGTGGTGCGCGACATCAGCGATCGCGACCCAAAGCACAAAGCCGCCCTGGTTTTTCGAATCTTCGTCGGCATACGCCAAAACCGCATCGTCACGGTCGCGCGCGTCGATCGGATCGATGGTCACTAATTGCAGGTCGCGCAAATCCTCGCGGTTGGACAAGTCAGCGGGCGTAATCGCCTCCGCCTCGGCGATCACCTCATCTGGGAATTCATCCGGTATGCCATGTTGGTGGATCGCGATTAGAGAAACGGACTTCGGAGCGGTCGGATCACCCAGACGCGTCACGATTCGCGCTTTGGGCAAACCAATTCGGCCTTTGGGTCCAATTTGTTCGGCCTCGACAAGCTCGCCGTCCTTCGCACCGTTGCTGGCGTCCTGTGGCACCTGCCATTCTCGATCAATGCCCTTATCGACAGGCAAAATGCGACCGCCCTCGGCGGATTTTCGAAATATCCCCAACAACTTTTGAGGGCTGGTACCGATCCTGCGGATCAGCCGTGCCTCGTAAGAGTGATCTTCGCCCTTTACGGCAGTCAGACGCGCCAGAATGCGGTCGCCCATGCCAAGGGCCGGATCTTTGGTACGCGAAACTAGGAGTATCCGCGGCTCGGCTCCGTTGCCCAGCCATTCAAGCGGTCGCGCGAAGAGGTCGCCATCGGCGTCTGGCTCCTGGACCTGCAGCACCGATACCGGCGGCAGCCGGTCGGGGTCGCGGTATGTCTTGCGGCGCTTTTTGAGATGGCCGTCCGCTTCGAGATCTTTCAGGAGCCGCTTCAGGTCGATCCGGTCGGCGCCTTTGATGCCAAAGGCCCTCGCGATGTCGCGTTTCGAAGTTTTCGTCGGATTGTCAGAAATCCAGGCAAGGATTTCGTCCTTGGTAGGAAGGCGCTTCATAGGGTTCGGCTAGCATGGGGTCTGGCGAAGGTCACGCGGGTTCTTGAAGGTCTAGTGGTCATGGCCCGAGATCGCTTGCGGTGTCGACATCGGCAAGCTGCGCGAGACGCGCGACCGGCTGGGGCAATGTCGGCAACGTGTCGTCCAGTGCAAACTCGGTGGACCAGCGAACGCCGCGGAACAGGTGAGCCGGCGCATGTGCAGGATGACGAAGCGCCACACACCAATAGCCACCATCGAAGGCCGGGCCGATCGCCGACTGCGACGGTCCGAGCGCCTGAAACGCCTGCGTGATATGGGCGCGATTGACACTGGGGATGTCGGCGCCAATCAGAACCGTCGGACCAGAGGTGGCGCGCAACACGCGCGCCATGCGGTCACCAAGATCGCCCGAGCCCTGGGGAATGCGTGCCAATTCTCGCGGCCAGGCACGAAATTGCAGGCCCTCTATGTCCGGCGTCACCGCAAGCACGATGTGCCATCGCGGATCGCGAAGGCGGCGGATCAACCCGGCCGTCTGATGCCGGAACCACCATGCGGCCGGGATCATGCCGATGCTGCGGCCAAGCCGCGTTTTGACCTGCCCTGGCCTAGGAACTTTCAGCATGATGACCAGAGTGCTTCGTCTCAAAGCGGGCGCACCATGTCGCGATGAGGAACGCCTGCATCCATATACACATCCCCCGTCGCCACGAAGCCGAAAGGTTCATAAAAGGAGATCGCGGTGTCCTGAGCGCTAAGATAGGCAGATGAGATGTCTGGTAGCCCAGCGAAAACGTCCAATGACTTTAGGATCAGGGCCTTGCCGATGCCTTTGCCGCGGAATTCAGGCAGCACCGAAACCCGCCCGATTTTGCCCACATCTTCCTTCAGCAAAAGGCGCGCAGTCCCCACAGGTTCGGAACCCGCCGCCGCCAGGAGGTGGATTGCAGTCGCATCAAGCCCGTCCAGATCGTCCGCCTCGGAGATCCCCTGCTCGACGATGAAAACGGCACGTCGGATCGCCTGACACGCCGCGATATCGAGGGTTTCGGTGATCGTGACGGTCATGGCGTCGCAAAGTAACTCTCAAGGATGCGGCGATAGATCGCCTTGAGAGCATGAATCTGGTCGATTTCCACGCGTTCGTCGACCTGGTGCATGGTCTGCCCGACCAGTCCAAACTCGACAACCGGGCAATGCGATTTGACAAATCGCGCGTCCGAGGTGCCACCCGAGGTCGAAAGGCCGGGCGTCAGCCCGGTTTCGGCCTTAACCGCGCTTGCGACCAGCGCCGAGAGGTCGCCAGGCGGCGTCAGAAAGCTCTCGCCGGATACCTGGGTGGTCATGTCTATCTCGACGCCTGTTTCGTCGGCAATTTTGGCTGCTTCGGCACCAAGCCATTCAATCAGCGACGTCGAGCTGTGGGTGTCATTGAACCGAATATTCACCGTAGCGCGACAGGCGGCGGGGATGACGTTGGTGGCCGGATTTCCGGCGTCGAATGTCGTCGCGGCCAGCGTCGATGGATCGAAATGCTCGTTTCCCTTGTCGAGCGTATGCGTTGCTAGGCGGTCAACCAGACGCGCCAACGCAGGCACGGGATTTCGGGCGCGATGCGGATAGGCGGAGTGGCCTTGAATGCCCGTTGCGGTGAAAAACGCGGTCATCGACCCCCGGCGACCGATTTTGATCGTATCGCCAAGTTTATCGGGACAGGTCGGCTCGCCGACAAGGCAGGCGGACATCGCTTCGTCATTGGCCGCCATCCAGTCAAGAATTGCCGTGGTGCCGTCGGTCGCATCGGCTTCTTCATCGCCGGTGATCGTAATCAATATTGCGCCGTCCGGCGGTGCCTCGCGAACCAGGTCAGCTGCAGCCGCGACAAACGCGGCAACGCCGGATTTCATATCAGCCGCCCCCCGGCCAAAGAGCCAGCCATCACGGATCTCGGCCCCAAAGGGATCAGCGCTCCAATCCGCCGGGTCGCCCGGAGGCACGACGTCCGTGTGGCCATTGAATCCGAATGTTCTGGGATGTCCCTTTGCGCCCCAGCGCGCAACCAGATTGACGGTCTCGCGGCGATCAGCGCGGAAGATTTCGAAACCAGACACTTTGAGAAGGTCCGCAAGCAGCGGAATGGCGCCCGCATCCTCGGGTGCCACCGAGGGGCAGCGGATCAGTTGGGCGGTAAGCTCTGCGGCGTCGATGCTCATGCCGCCTGTGCTAACGCGGTCGGCTCAGGGCTTCAACGGCCGAACTGTGGCTTTCGAATCACCAATCTCTGCAATGCAGTGCGGCACACTGTTCGCCACCTGAGCTTTCGGCCATGATTCCCGGAAATAACCCGAGGCAGGGCAGCGGCCGCTACGAAGAAAACTTCGGGCGACCGGAATTGGACTTAGGCAATCGACATTCGCGAATGCGGGTGGCGCGTCCTGCTTCATGAGGCATGCGAGGCAGGGTGTCGGATGGTTGCCGGCGTTGAACTAACCTATGACACCAGCGCATCCGCGCTGCAAATGGCCACGACCATCCTTGGCGATGGCGTTACGGTCGTCGGCGCCAGCTATACCGGCGACTCGAGCTCTTCTGCAATTTATGAAGACGGGGACTCGATCTCACCGGGCGTAACACCCGGCGACACAGGCGTTATTTTGTCGACCGGCCGCGCCACCGCGTTCACCTCGACCGGGTCTGAATCCAATGTTCGATCCAACACTACGACGGGCAGCAGTGGTCCGAACAACGAAGCCGGTTTCAATGCGCTGGCGGGTGGGTCTACGTATGACGCGTCGTTTATCGACGTTGACTTCATTCCAGACCCCGGCGTCGAATTTTTGACGCTGAAGTTTGTGTTTTCTTCCGAGGAATATCCCGAATACGCCGGGTCGATTTACAACGACATGGTTGGCGTCTGGTCCAATGGTCAGGTGGTGCCGCTTGCAGCCGGCAATGGACTTGCCAGCGTCGGCAATATCAACCAATCCGGCGGCATCAACCTCTTCAACAGCAACACTGCCGACCAGTTCAACACCGAGATGGACGGGTTCACAGTGACGATGTCGGTGACAATCCCGGTGATTCCAGGCCAGGTGAATACGCTTAGGATCGGCGTCGCCGATGTCGCCGATAATCTCTACGACTCCAATTTGCTGATTGCCGCTGATAGCGTTCAGGGAATGCTTGTTGCAGTTGAAGACGATGTCTTGCTGCGGCCGGGCGATACCAAGATCGTCGACGTGACCTCCAACGACATCAACCTTACCGGCAGCAGCGTGGTCATCACGCATATCAACGATCAACCCGTCGTGCCCGGCGACACCGTTGTTCTGACAACGGGTCAATCGGTGACGCTCAATCCAGACGGCACGCTGACGATGATCGGCAACACGGTCTCGGAAGACGTCGCATTCACTTACGAGATCGAGTCGACAACCGACGAAAGCGCAGTTGGGTTCATATTGATCGACACGGTTCCGTGTTTTGTAGCCGGAACCATGATCCGCGCCGAACGCGGCGAAGTTCCGGTCGATCGATTGCGAATAGGCGACCTTGTTTTAACCCGCGATGATGGCTTGCAGCCAATCCGCTGGATCGGTCGTCGGACATTGCCGGCCGAAGGGCCGATGGCACCCGTCTGCCTCCGACGCGGTACATTTGGTGATCATGGGACACTCCTGGTCTCGCCGCTGCATCGAATTCTCGTGCGCAACATCCATGCGGAGCTTCTTTTTGGGTCCAACGAACTTCTGATTGCGGCGCGCGATCTGATCGATGGCTGGAATGTCAGCCGTGTTGAGGGCGGGTTTGTGCAGTATGTCCACCTGTTGTTCGACCGCCACCAAGTTGTGTGGTCCGAGGGACTTGAGACCGAAAGCTTCCTGCCGGGTCCGCAGACAACGCATTGCTTCGAGCAGGCGACGGTCGCGGAGATTTGTGAGATCTTCCCCGAACTCGACCCCAACACGGGCGCCGGTTACGGACCTACTGCGCGGCCGGCGCTAAAGCATTTCGAAGCGAAACTACTTGCAAGCTAGTTGATTAACGCCGCAATCGCTGACGGCAACTCGCTGGCGTCGTCGATCTGGGTCGCAGCACCTACCCAATCGTCTGCGCTGCCATACCCCCAACGCACCGCAATTGACAGCATCCCCACTTCCTTCGCCGCGCCCATGTCATGATGACGATCGCCGACCATCACCGATGTTGACGCCGTCTCGCCAGTTTTCTCGAGTGCATAGGCTAAGAGATCGCCTTTCCAGTTCCGGGTGCCGTCAAGCTCGGGTCCGAATTCGGCAGTCATGAATGGCGCCAGACCGAAATGTGCGGTAATCTTGGTGGCATAAGAATGCGGTTTTGCCGTCGCCAGATAGAGCCGATGTCCGCGTGACCGCAGGTTTTCCAGGGCCTCGGGCACGCCTGGATAAATCTCGGCATCGTACATGCCGTCGGCCTGATAGTGCATGCGATAGGCATCCAGAAAAGGCTGCGGTTCGGCAATTTGAAGTTTGGCCAAGCTGTCGACAAAGGGCGGGCCGATCATCCACGTCAGATCATCACGGGCGTGGTGTGAGTGACCGGTCAAATGAAACGCGTGTGAAAGCGATGCGACGATGCCCGGACGCGAATCCATGAGCGTTCCGTCAAGGTCCAGAAATACTGCGGTCATTTATCATCGCCAAAAAATGGGGTCACCTGCGCCACGATCACCGAGTTTTCGTCAAGCGCGCGCTGCATCAGCGCAATTTCGTCCGCATCGACTTCATGGCCCTCGGCCTCTCGATCTTCGACAGTCCCGTATCCAGTCACATCTAGTGGTGCGAGGTCGGCCTTTTTCAGGACCGCGACCGCTTCGCGCACCGCCTCAGCTTCGTCCACACCGCTGGTATAGCACAAGAGCGCGCCACCTGTTGCGCCTTCCGGCAGCCCATCACCCTCTTTCCGGCCGACCTGGACCACAAGCGTGAAGGATTTTTGTTTTTTTGGACCATCGTTTGCCATCCGTCGCACGTGCCTGCGACGATACACGCTGTCAAGCTCAGGATGTTAAATTGCAAGGGGAACTCCGATTGCCGCGAATTGCCCATCTGCAACGGACCTGATTACCGAGGTATCGAATACTGGCGAAGCCGCTTTTGAATTTTCTCACGGTAAGTAAGCAATCTGTCTTTCAGTGGACCGTCCGGCAAATGCCAAACCAATTCTTCTACACGAACATTGGTTCCGCGCAGCGCAGTTGGCCGAGCGGCTATCGGCCAGCGAGCGATGCAGTCCTCCAATTGATGATCTGTGGGAAAGGCTACTTCTTCCGGTACATCTGCACAAATGAAGGCCAAGCGAGTCTGCGTGCATTTGATGCAATGGCCACAATTGCCGCCCTGGGTCCTATCCTCCCAACACACCGAAACTTGCCGCAAAAGCGCGGGGTCTCTCTTGGCGATGGCCGCAATTTTTTCGACGCGGTCCATGTCATCAGCAAGCGGCGAAACTGGAAAATACCCAAGAGACATTGCGTCACAGAGCGCCGATGAATTCCCCCATGGATGCCTCGCGAGGTCCTGTTGCGGAGTATTGTCCATCGCAATTCCACCACTAATGAAATTAGGCGATAAGTAGTTAAGGCACATCGCCAAATTCAGACTATGGAGCATCTCCCAATTGAAAGGCAGCCTTTTTATGTCAGTTTCGACAACAACAAGCTGCAAACCAAGGGTCTGCATGATGTTTTCCACGCGATCTCGCAGTTCAACAAATCCCGGATTCTCCGCCGATGGGTAATCGGCACCCGCAATCAACAGCCCGTGTGTCATCGATCCGGCCTCTGCTGCAGCGACAGCCGCGCTGGTGCTATCGATACCGCCGCTAACGCAAAGAATTCGGTCTGTTGCGTTTGATGGCCTCGGATCGTCAACGACCGTCTCGAACTCCATCCGCAGTTCATAGGTCTTTGGCATCGCCCAAAGCGATATTGCGCGCTTGAGTCTGCTCATAGCTTCTGCGCCAGAGCGCGATACGGGGTCCTTGACACGGACTTCCACGTTTGCCGACATTGAGATTATTGCAAGTCCAAAGAGCGCAAAATCAGCAACAGTGTGGCGGGGCGCTTCAATGCCGTGCGCACGGATAAAGAAGTTTTGCGCGCCGATGTGAACCCGAGCACCATCGGGTTCGAAGTCTACTCTGGCGGGCATGCCATCATCGGCGAAGTCCCGACGATGCCTTATTCGACGGCGCACCGCGTTCCGGATGCGTCGAATTTTGGCTTGCATTTGGTTAGTCCCTGAGCAGTTCGTTAATGCCAGTCTTCGATCGGGTTCGCTCATCGACGTGTTTCACGATCACCGCGCAATAGAGGTTGATGCCGTTCTTTGACGGCATTGAGCCCGCGACGACGACGGAATAGGGCGGCACTTCGCCGTACGTGACCTCCCCGGTGTCGCGATCAACGATCTTGGTCGATTGGCCGATGAAGACACCCATGCCAAGGACCGAGCCTTCGCGGACGATGCAGCCTTCGACGACCTCGGAGCGTGCACCAATGAAGCAATTGTCTTCGATGATTGTTGGCCCGGCCTGCATCGGCTCAAGCACACCACCGATGCCGACGCCGCCCGACAGATGGACGTTCTTGCCGATCTGTGCGCAGGACCCAACGGTCGCCCAAGTGTCGACCATTGTCCCGCTGTCAACGTAAGCGCCCAGGTTCACAAAGCACGGCATCAAAACGACGCCTGGCGCGACAAACGCTGACTTGCGAACAACGCAATTCGGCACGGCGCGGAAACCTGCGGCTTTCCACTGATTGTCGCCCCAGTCCTTCCACTTGCTGTCGACCTTGTCCCACCACGCGCCACCTTGGGCGCTGCCGGTCTGCTGCTCCATGTCTTTAAGTCGAAAGCCCAGCAGAACCGCTTTCTTGGCCCACTGATTTACGTGCCAATTGCCGTCATCCTGACGCTCGGCCACGCGCAGTTTGCCTCCGTCGAGCGCATTCAGCGTGTCCTCGATCGCCTCGCGGGTTTCACCGGTCGTGGCAGGCGTGATTTGATCGCGCTCCTCCCATGCGGCCTCGATCGCGGCTTCTAGCTGTGCATTGGACATAGAACGCCCCTTTCGTCATGCGGTCGGCGCGCGACATAACGTGGCGCGGGTGAAAGGGCAATCAATCGAACGGACCGGGTGCCGGATTTGCGCCGCACACAAGGACGGCGACCAGTTCGCCGGGCGCGGGCGTGTAGGCCCCGGCGGTCAGCGCCGCGAGCGCGGTCGCACCGGCCGGTTCGACCCACTGCCGACACGTTCGCCAAAGGAGCGATTGCGCTTCGGCAATCGCCTCATCTGTGACCAGAACGCTTTGGATATGATGCTCAGTGGCCAGGTCAAAGCACATCTGGCCGATCCTCCTGGCACCAAGCGCGTTCGCGGAAATCCCACCGACCTCAACTTCGACAGGTCTTTCGGCCTCGAGCGCGGCGTGAAGTGTTGGTGCACGCTCCGGTTCGACCGCCACGATATTGCGACGACCTTCCAACCAGGCAAGCGCACCGCCAATCAATCCACCCCCGCCCACCGCAATGAGGACGGTCTCGGACGCAAGAAATTGCGATTCCCATTCCCGCATGAGCGTACCCTGCCCGGCCAGCGTCATGGCGGCATCGTAGGCGTGGATCTGCATCGCGCCGGTCTTGGCCTCGAAGGCTTCCGCCTCTGCCAAAGCGTTCGAATAGATGCCCGGCACAATGTGCAGATCGGCGCCGTTTTCACGGATCAACGCAATCTTGGACGGTCCTGCCATTTCGGGGACGAATATCGTGGCCCTATGGCCGAGTGCCCGCGCCGCATATGCAACCGCCGCACCGTGATTGCCGCCGGACGCAGCGACGACACCCACATCGGGCACATCGGACGACAAGAGTGTATTGAACGCCCCCCGAACCTTGAAGCTTCCGGTGAGTTGCGTGTTTTCAAGCTTGAGCTCGATTTTACGACCTTCGATAAGAGCGGTTGTTTCAAGAATTGGGGTGCGGTGCACATGCGCCTCGATCCGCCTCCCGGCGGCTGCGATTTCGTCGCTGGTTGGAATGGTCATGGATGACGCCAGTGCTATTGGACAAGTTTCGCCCTACCTGCCATGCAGACGCCCGACGTGACAAGGAGCCGCCGATGAAGGACGACCGCAAACACCCGTTTCGCCACGCGCAGCAGGATATGGAAACCGCGCGTACCATTCCTGACACGCCACAAACGCGGTCGCCGGCATATCGGTTGGCCTTTGCAGATCCGGATTTTCTGTGCCGCGAGGAACTCAGGCCGGTGCGATTGCAATTGGAGCTTTTGAAGACCGAAATGCTGATGACCGAATACGGCATCACCTCGACAGTGGTTCTGTTCGGCGGCGCGCGTATACCTGAACCGGTGAAGAAGGACTTTGCGCGCACCGAAACGCTGGCAAATCTCAGCTCTTTCTACGACGAGGCTCGGACGTTTGCGCGCATGGTCACTGAAAGGTCGGTTGCCGACGGTAGGGGCGAAAACATTATCGTCACAGGCGGCGGCCCCGGCGTTATGGAGGCCGGAAACCGTGGGGCCGAAGATGCCGGCGGCGTGTCGATCGGGCTCAACATCGTATTGCCTCACGAGCAAGCGCCGAATGAGTATGTGACCCCTGATCTGGCGTTCAATTTCCACTATTTTGGGATCCGGAAAATGCATTTCCTGATGCGGGCGGCAGCGATTGCCGTGTTTCCGGGCGGTTTCGGCACAATGGACGAGTTGTTCGAGTCACTGACGCTGATCCAGACTGGGCGGATGCAGAGGGTGCCGTTTTTGATGTTTGGCCGCGAATTCTGGGAGAAGATCATCAACTGGAGCGCGCTGGCGGACGCCGGCACGATATCCGACGACGACTTGGATCTGTTCCGTTTTGTTGAAACGGCCGAAGAAGCGATCGACGTGATCGACAACTGGCACTTGCCTGCCACAAAACGCGACGGGATTCCCGGACGCTAGGGTGTGGCCCTTGCCGCAGGCATTAGGACTGCGTGATTGTGGACACGACTATGGCACGGAGAGCGAAATGGATTTCATTGCCTTTTTGATCGTCGGCGCGCTGGCCGGGTGGCTTGCGTCGAAATTCATGAACAAAAGCCAAGGGCTATTGATGAATTTCGCGGTTGGTATCGCCGGTGCCTTTATTGGTGGATTTCTGGGCAACATGATCGGGCTGACGGCCACTGGGTTCATTGGCGCGCTCATCATCGCCACCGCCGGTGCCGTGATCCTGCTTTGGGTGCTGGGTCGGTTGAAAGCCTGAAGCGGCGCTAGTGGCCGCCTTCTTCACCGTTCCCTTCCTCCTCACCCTCGTCGTCCTCGTCTTCTTCCTCGGGCTCAAGATCCTCGTCAAAGCCCCATCCGTGGAAGTTGTCCCAGCCCCATTCCTGCATCATTTCCTGCATTAGCCGCCGACGACGCTCTTCGGCCTCGCGCTCTTCATTCAGAATCTGTCGCTCCAACTCGCCGAGCACTGTGCCCGGTGTCACGTGCGGCGACCAACCGGTCAGTGCGGTGCCGTTGGCCGCGGTGCCGCCTGCACAGCGCCCAGTGACAACCGTCGTGAATGTCACAAGATGCGGAACAAGAATGAAAAAGTAATCGGACGCACCTAAGCCATATGGTCGGGCCAAACACTGCAAATATATGACTCGCGCGTTGATCTCCAGTGAATACAGAGCCTTGAAGGGCGCCCAGAGCGTATCCCAGTCGATCGGTACCGTCAGCGGCGGTATCGCGACAGCCAACTGCCGCGCAAATGCGCGCAACGTTGGTAGGTCAGCTGCCTTACGTGCATCTTCGGCGAGCGCCATGCTGGCGAGTCGGTCTTCCTGTCCTCTGTTCGTCGTGACAAGAAACGTCAATTCAGTCGGGAACCTCACATTTGGATTTCTGGCCGCAGGCTGGCCGGTCTGCGTCGCGCAGTCCCAGGTATAAATTCGCTTGGGTGCAATCTTTTTGCCGATCCACGTCGACAGAGCCGGGTTGTCGCCGTGTTCGTATAGTGCCAACGCGCTTAGATTGATGCGAAGCTTGCCGATACGAATGTCCATGAGAACCCTCCTTGAGTTAACGGAAGACCAGCATGATCGGCTGCAGTTATCTGGTCAGAAAAAGACTGGCCGGGCGGCGACCTAAGCCTCGCGTCGGGTGAGCCATTTCAGGAAGCCAAAGAGCTGTGGCTGCCGCGCCGGCTCCTCCCCGTGCCGCCCGGCCAAACGATTAAATTCGTGCACATCAATGATCTTTTCCGCACAACCGCACGCTTCGCCCTTGCCGACGTAGCGATAATAGAACTTTTCAAAATCTTCCGGTTTCTTAATTTGTCTCATGCACCGATCCTAGCAGAACTACCGCAATAATCCATCCCGTTGAAATTTATTGATATTAATTCGATATCCCTGTTTCGGCTGCAATCTGTGCCCGCGATTTTCGCGCCCGTTCGGTTGCGGATTTCAGCTGACCGCACGCAGCCATGATATCCTCTCCGCGGGGTCGCCGAACCGGCGACGCATAACCCGCGTTGTGAACGATATCGGCAAATGCCTTGATACGCGCCGGATCTGAGCGTTCGTAAGGCGCACCTGGCCATTCATTGAAAGGGATGAGGTTGATCTTTGCGGGGATGCCTTGGATCAGCTTCACCAGCCTTCGCGCATCGTCGTCGCTGTCGTTCACACCCTTCAGCATCACGTATTCAAAGGTGATCCGCTCAGAATTCGACAACTTTGGATAGGTGCGTAGTGCGTCCAGCAGTTCGGCGATGGGCCACCGCTTGTTGATCGGCACAAGACCGTTTCGCACCTCGTCTGTTGTTGCGTGAAAGCTGACCGCCAACATGCAGCCAATCTCTTCGGCAGTGCGGGCAATTTCCGGCACCACCCCGCTGGTCGAGAGCGTAATCCGCCGACGGCTGAGGCTGATCCCTTCACCATCCATCGCGATCAACATCGCGTCGCGAACCGCTTCGAAATTATAAAGCGGCTCGCCCATGCCCATCAGCACGACGTTCGATAACAGACGCGGACCGGACACGCCGGAACCTTCGCCCGGTTCCGGCCACTCGCCCAGATCATCGCGGGCAATCATGATCTGACCAACGATTTCTCCCGCGGTCAGGTTTCGCACCAGTTTCTGCGTGCCGGTGTGGCAAAACGAACAGGTCAGCGTGCAGCCGACCTGGCTGGAAATACACAGCGTGCCGCGATCGGGTTCCGGGATATACACCGTCTCGACCTCGTGCCCGCCCGCAATCCTGACAAGATACTTGCGGGTGCCATCAGCGCTGACCTGGCGCGACACCACTTCGGGCAAAGCGACGACGAAATTCTCGGCCAGCATCGCGCGATAATCTTTCGCCAGATTGGTCATCTCGGCGAAATCGCGTACGCCCCAATGGTATATCCATTGCCAAATTTGCCCGGTCCGCATACGCGCCTGCTTCTCCGGCGTGCCGACTTCGATCAGCGCCGCCTTCAACTGCGCGCGGGTCAACCCGACAAGGTTGACCGGCCCCTCGGGCAATTGCCGGGGGATCGTCACAACATCCTGAGTGATCGGTGCGCTGGCGCTCATGGGTCCGAATTCCTGATCAGACCGCGCATATAGGCGATTGAGCCGTTTTTGCCAAAGAAAATCGGCAATAGCACGAGTGCTAGGCTCAGTGCTTGTCTAAAGCAGCTACCGGATAACTTGAACCCGGCTGTCGCGACCAGCGACGGGCCGGAATGGCCGCTTCGAGCAAGGAGCGGAAACTCAAACTAGAACGCGATATGGCTGCCAATAGCGAGGCGGTGACACATCCGGGATCGGTAGGGACAATATGCACACACAAGGGAACCTTCTGGCGTTCGTTTCAGGACTTCGCACATGCGGCCTTTCCCCTGACACGAAGTCGCGGGAAAGATGCCCGTAATGAAACAATCAGAACAGAGGAACAGCGAAGCGGCGCGATCGAGCGTTTCGGCACTTTCTGCCGTTGTCACCCTTGGCGTCCTCGCCGTGACGGCGGCGTCGGTCGCCTTGTTTTCCAACGGACTGGCACCGTCCCACTACAAGACCCTGCACTTCGCCTTGAGTTACGAAACGGAATTCTTGAGGCGGGGCTTGGTGGGAGAGGCATTCCGGCTTTTGGAAATCAGCCCTTGGGGCGCGGCGCCCGGTGTCTTCACCTTGGCAGTGCTCCTGCTTTTGAACGGGGTCTATGCGCTCGGCGCCAACGCACTCCTTCGCCAGAGAGCGGACCCGGTTCTGGCGTTGATCTTGGTAGCCCTTTGGGCGTCGCCCGCCGCGCTACCCCACTTAGCTGCTGATTTCGGCCGGTTCGACGCACTTTTGATCCTGCTGCTGGGGGTCTGGGCGGTCTGTTCCTTCGCGTTGAGCGCGATCCTGTCTCTGGCGCTTCTGACGCTAGTTGCGTGTGTGGCCGTTTTGTCCCACGAGCTTGCGGTGTTCGCCACGGTTCCGATCGGCCTGGCGCTTTGGTTGATTCGGTATGACGAACCGGCGATCTCGGTCCGCACCGTGACATTTGGCTTGGTGATCTCGGTCGCATTCGCACCGATCTGGACCTTCGGTAATGCCGATATACTGACGCCGGAGGGGGTCACGGCGATGATAACAGAGCGCTATGGCGCCGGTGACTATTCGATCGAGCTAATGCTGCTGGTTCTCTTTGGCGACATTGCGGAGTACGCCAAATATGCCGCCCGGCAGGCCGCCCTCTTCGCCCCGCTGCGGGAGCATCTGACGTTCTTTGGGATCATGTCCGGATTCCTTCTGCTGCTGGGGGTGATGGCCGCCGTCGCGGTCCGACGGCTGCCGAGGCTCGGTTGGGTCGCGGGTTTGGCCTGCCTCACGCCACTGGCACTTTATCCCCTAGGCTACGACTATTTCCGGTGGCTGAGCTTCGTCCTCATCAACATGACAGTTCTGTCGGTCTGGGGCATGCTGCACGATCCGGGGACCACCGATGCCATCATCGCGCGCTGCAGAAGCTGGCGCATGGCCATCCTGAGTCTGTCGTTTCTGTTCCTGGTGGTCGGTCCGATGGGCATCTTCACCGGATTCGCGTTGATGAAAGCCCCTTTGACCGCTCTCTTCCTGCCCTGAGCGGGACAAGGAGTAGTTGCGCTGATACGCACACTTTGAATATTCCTGCACATCGCGTCGCGCACGCCTTCCGTTTTCCGAAGCAGTAATCGCGTGCCCTCCAAATACGTCGCGACGCATTCAATCGATGGCTTTCTTGATTTAACTCACCCAAATGCCGAGAACGTCGGATTTGTCCCGCAATGCGGATCTTGATCATCTTCGAGGATTTGCGGTCCCGATTTAGCCGGCGCAGCGCTTTTCAGCGTCTTCGATCATCGCCGTCGCGCCCAGAAGCGAGAACGTATCTTTGGTCTGTGTGCCGCGAGAAGACCGCGCCGTCACAACAGCGTTCGCGCCGCGTTTGATCGCCGTCACAATCTTCAGATCTTCGGCCGGTGTCGCGGGCCAGGCGTATTCGCCCTCGGTGAAGAGCTCAAATGTCGACCCGCTTACATCCAGCGTCGCGGTCGAGCCTTCGGCAAAGGGATAGCCACCGGTGAAACTGATCTCTCCGACAACATTCTGCTCGGGGCGGTAGGTCACAAACAAAAGAATATCGCCGCGCCGGACCGAAACCGAACGGCCATCACGCGTGTTCGCGCTTTCCTTCGGCGCAGTAACCGCCCAGCATTCCTTGGGATCGCTGCCCTCGAAGACCGCCCAATCAGTATCTGCCGCCACGCGGTTGGTGACCTCTTGCGCTGTCGCCATTCCGGCGACGCCTGCCGCCATCAAAAAAACAATTGTCGCCCGTGCCGTCATCGTACTGCCTTTTCCTCTTGGCCCGTATCCCTGTCTTTGCAGGAGCTCAGGACCGGAAACGCCCCTTACCAATGCGCCCTGAATAGCGTATCTGCGCGACTGGATGGAACCCCCCGCGGCGAAAAATTGCCGTGACATTTTTGCGAGGTCGCGCATGCCGATTGCTGTGCCAATGGTGGAAGTCATACGCGGTGGTTTCGTCGAATCTACTCATCTTGGCCACGCCGTTGTCGCCCGCGCTGACGGAAGGATCGTCGAGTCCTGGGGCGACCCCGAACTTGTCATCCTGCCACGATCCTCGGCCAAGATGATCCAGGCCTTACCGCTTCTGGAAAGTGGTGCGGGCGCCGATCTTGGCGCCGAGCAACTTGCGCTGGCGTGTGCGTCGCACAGCGGCGAGCGGCGGCATGTTGAGCGGGTGGCGCGCTGGTTATCTGAACTGGATTTGCCAGAAGATGCCCTCAAATGCGGGCCGCAGGCTTCGCGTGACTCGGCACTGGCCGAGGAAATGATCCGAACCGGCGAGCCAATTACCCGGCTCTTCAATAATTGCTCCGGCAAACACACCGGATTCCTGATGCTGGCTAAGTTTCTTGGGGCGGACCTGAACTACGTTGATCCCAATAACCCTGTGCAACGTTTGGTGCGCGAGGCATTCGAAGCGGTAACAAATGCACCTAGCCCCGGATTTGGAATTGACGGCTGCTCGGCACCCAACTTTGCAACAACAATTTCGGGGCTGGCCCGGGCCATGGCGGTATTCGCCGACGCCCGCGAAGGTGGCACAGAGCGAGACCGCGCTGCGGTACGTCTGCGCGATGCCATGATCGCGCATCCGGAACTGGTGGCGGGCAAGAACCGCGCCTGCAGCAATCTGATGTCGGCAGCGAACCGACCCGTAGCCCTCAAAACCGGCGCCGAAGGAGTGTTTGTCGCGATACTTCCAGACCAGGGCCTGGGTATGGCATTGAAGATTGCCGACGGCGCAACACGCGCGTCCGAGGCGGCGATCGCAGCGCTTCTGGTTCGCCTTGGAGCCTTGGACAGGAAACATCCCGCGGTGTCGCACTATCTGGATTGTCCAGTTCTGAATTGGGACGGATTGGTGACGGGGGCCGTCAGACCTGCCAGCGAGCTAATCGGGTGACGACGAACAACCGAAATCAATTCGCGAATTCTGTCCGGGCGTAACCTTGCAAATAAAGAAGCGACGTCAAATCGCCGTGGTCGATATGGACTTGCGCCGCAGCGGCAACGCTGGGCTTGGCATGAAGCGCCACGCCTATCCCCGCGCGATCGAGCATGTCGAGATCATTCGCCCCATCTCCGACGGCGATGGCGGCCGACGGCGAGAGGCCACGACTCGCCGCGACCTCGTCAAGCGCCCGGACCTTCGCCGCGCGCCCAAGGATCGGCCGCGCCACTTTTCCGGTCAGCAGACCGTCGACTTCAAGCAATGAATTGGCCCGCGTTTCGTCAAATCCGAAGTGCTCGGCAATCCGATCGGTGAATTGGGTGAACCCACCGGACACCAGTACAGCATGTGCGCCCTGCGCTTTCATCGTCGACACCAATGTTTTGCCGCCGGACGCGAGGGTAATCCGCTCGTCCAGGACTTTGTCGATGACATCGACAGGCAAGCCCTTCAGCAGCTCCACGCGTTCGTTGATCGCTTCTTCGAACTCAATTTCGCCGTTCATAGCGCGTGCGGTAATATCGGACACGCGGTCGCCGACACCCGCTTCGGCCGCCAGTTCGTCGATGCATTCCTGTTCGACCATGGTCGAGTCCATGTCAGCGATTAAAATTTGTTTCCGGCGCCCCGCCGTCGAAAGGCCGTTCAGATCGACACCCATAGGGGCGATATCCGCACGAACCTGATTCAAATTTGCGGGCAGCGCATCGACCGGAAACTCAGCGGCTTCATCGGGCGACAGCCAGTTCGCATCGCCGCCGCCCCAAGCCGATAGGAGGGAGGAAACTAGCGCCGGGTCAAGCTGACCGGGCCGCGCGATCAGCGAAATGACGTGCATAGGCGGACCTCCGTGCGAGGTCCGCCTAGCTCAATCATACCCGTTTCACCAGTAACTTTTCGGCACCGTATCGCGGATGCGTTTTTCGATTCTGCGCGGGCTCCAGCCTGTGATTTCCGCCAGCGTCAGAGCCTCCCGGCGCAAGCGCAACCGCGTGTCTTTCACATATTCCCGGCCATACTCGCAGGTGATCCTGCCGGTGAACGGGCGGTTCATGACATACCGGCCCTGAAAATTGGCGCGATTGTTGGTCTTGCGGAATATCAGGTCTTCGGGCATTTGGTCCTTGGTATATTGAGCGTGAAACCGCGTCACATAGACATTTTGACCAGCATTACCGCCACCATCCAGCCAACCGACGCCCAGTTCCTCAAGCTCCTTGCGTGATAGCGGGTCCGCAGCACATGGATCGCACCACCCCATGTCCCAGCCGTATTCCAGCGCGATACCGCCACCGTTACCTACGGCTTTGTTGAAGACCGAACGGTAGAAACTTGGGAACATGTCTTCGACAAATGTGGGAATATTCGTGTCCGTCGGCAGCACGGTTTCGTTGTAATTTGCCACCTCGACCCGACCGTTCCGGGTGAGCATCATGATCAACGCGTCTTGCGGGCCGTCCGCGTTCAGTTTTCCAAGCTGGATCGGCAGCATGAAGTCGCGCGAGGTGAACGAAATCTGCAACGGAGGCAAATCGCGGGTGGCGGCGGCCTCGTGACGATCGAGGTTCACGCGCG
>CAJHYP010000118.1_pt1 | contig 17728 bp, 14 predicted proteins | sample 9198731 | NCBI WGS metagenome assembly CAJHYP01 (sample SAMEA7708363, study PRJEB35096) | sediment metagenome | biome: marine neritic benthic zone biome [ENVO:01000025]; feature: sediment [ENVO:00002007]; material: shallow marine sediment [ENVO:03000034] sea grass bed [ENVO_01000059] ...
CGAGAATGTCAGTCGCAGCGCATGATGGGATGGCGCGTGCGATCGTTCCCTCGCACACACCCATGGACGGCGATCTGGTCTTTGGCTGCTCGACCGGGCAGCGGCAACCCGATGCGAATGACCTTGGCATTTTGGGACATGCTGCGGCGACCTGTCTGGCGCGCGCCATCGCGCGCGGCGTCTATCACGCCACCCCTGCGGAGGCGGATCCATCCCCGACATGGCGGCAGAAGTTCGGTTAATCGGCTTTAAGGAGCGTGTTCACCAGCGGGCTATCCGGATCACACAGGTCGTCGATGACGTCGAAGTGGTGTCGCCCGGGCGCGATGCGATGCTCGGCGCCCCAGGCCTCGGCCAGCCAGCGCGCCTGATCCAGAAACACCGGTCGTTCCTCTGCTCCGACCCAGACTGTGACCGGCGCCTTGGGTGGCGAATGAAGTACGGGACTTTCTGCAGCCGCCTCGGCATCGTCCAGGCCCAGTTCCGCATTCAACGTAGTCTCCAGGAGCGGACGAAGGTCGGCCATCGGCGATATTGGAAGAATGTGCTGAATTCGGCCACGTATCTCCGGGTCCAGAACGACGTCCCGGCACCCCACGCGCGACGACAGGTGACCACCTGCCGAGTGCCCGGTCAGAACAATTGGTCCCGAAACCAGATTTGCCGCTGTTTCCATCGCGCGAGCGACGGCGCGTGTAATCTCGAACACCCGCGCCGCCGGGGCCAGAGGATAAGACGGGATGGCCACGGCCCAGCCTCGGGCCGTCATTCCTGCAGCGAAATGCGACCAGTAAGACCGATCGAATAGATGCCAATAGCCCCCGTGTATGAAGACGACGAGGCCTTCCGCCCGACCCGCGGGATAAAATATATCAAGCTTTTCGCGCTCTGAACTGCCGTAGGCCTCGTTCAAACGCGCGCGGCCGATCGTGGCTTCGTTGTGCCGGAATGCCCGCGCCAGTTCGGACCATCGATCGGGGAATTCCTCGGCACCCGGGATGAACTCAGCGTTTGCATAATCCCTGTCGTTTTTCATCGCCTACTCGGGGCCATGCCTGAAAAAGTTGGCTTTGAAAAAACACGGAATGCCGCGAAATGCCAGACGGGCAAAGCTCCGCCAGGGGCAAATTTGCCGGAAAGAAACGCAAAATATTTTGCGCGATTGCCAAGGATTGACCTTTGGCGCGCGTCATACCCATCGTGATGCGTATGAAAGTGTCGGACGAAGCCCTGGCCCGGGCGGCAGCTGGCGGGGATGCAGAAGCGTTCTCGTCTTTGATAACACGGCACTATGACCGTGTTTTCGGGCTGGCATTTCGGCTGACGGGTCGTCGGGAAGAAGCCGAGGATTTGACGCAAGATATTTGCGCCGCTCTGCCGGCCAAAATCGCGGCTTTTCGTGGGGATGCGCGGTTTTCGACATGGCTTTACCGCGTCGTTGTCAACGCAGCTCACGATCGTCGACGTCGTGCAGCCGCGCATGCAAAAGCAGCTGATGGCTGGGGCGAAGTGGAACTGGCGCGGCGGGCAGAGGCGGACGAAAAGCGCGCTGGTTTAGATTGGTTGCAACGGGCGATGACGGCTCTGCCGGAAGAATTAAGGATAACGCTGGCGCTGACGCTTGAAGATGATGTCACGCACAAGGCGGCCGCCAACGTATTGGATGTCAGCGAAGGCACAGTAAGTTGGCGGATTTCAGAGATCAAAAAGCGTCTGAGAGCGCTGAAGGATGACGAGCAATGAGCGACGAGTTTGACGATCTGAAACGCGCGATGGACGCAGCGACACCGGACGCGGATGCGGCGCGGAAGGCAGAAAATTTACGTTTGGCCGAAGAAAATTTTGCTCGTCTCCAAGGATCGATGGATGCGGCGCGTCACAGTTCCGAGCGTGGGATTTGGACCCGCGCAAAGGACGGAGTGACAATGATGCTGAATGCAATGACAACGAAAGGCGGCTTGACCGCGACGACGGCACTAGTGGCTGTAGGCCTGGTGCTAGTGACGCCACAAGGGCGCGAATTGCTGGCGCCGCAAGATCCGAGCTTGGTCGACCTAGTGCCGTCCCAAAATGAGCCCATTGGCGAATTTGACGACAAGGGCGCGCTGCTAAAAGAGGACGGCAATCGCACCGTGGACACGTTGCGTGGCGGCGGCGAGCTGGCCCGACAGGCCGAGACCCAGCGATTGAACGGTGGGGACGTGGCAACGCTGGATGCACCGGGTGAAACGTCGACGAGCAGTCTGGAAAACCTGCTGGTGGATGACGTCACCGGTCCAGCGGTTGGCAGCACAGATGCACGGCGGCAAGCCCAAGATGAATACAGAGAAGACGGGGACGGTGACGCCTTGCACGGCCTGGCGCAGCGGGATCGGTCAGAGTTTGGCGCGCTGAAATCCGAGCCGGTGATCGTTGGTGAAGAACCAATGATGGAAGCTGAGATTGCCACCGAGGAGTTTGCGGCGAACGTTCCACAAGGGCAGTCCCGAGGCGAAGTCGCAGCGAAACGTCAGGCTGCGCCGAGCACTGTGGCCGAGGGAATGATCATCGTCCCGGATGAGCAAATCATCGTGCCGGAATCCGACACCGAAGAATTTTCCAACGCCGAAACCTCGTCGCTAAAGGTGACGACAGACGAGCCGGTGTCGACCTTTTCTATCGACGTGGACACGGCGTCTTACGCGGTTGTTCGCTCGTCATTAACCACGGGCGTACTGCCGCCGAGAGCCGCGGTGCGGGTCGAGGAGATGGTGAATTACTTCCCCTATGCGTATCCAACACCAGAAGGCCCGCATCCTTTCGAGCCAACAGTCACGGTGATGCCAAGTCCGTGGAACGCGGGCACCAATCTCGTGCATATCGGCATCCAGGGCACGTCGCCCGCTATCGAGGACCGTCCGCCGCTTAACCTGGTGTTTCTGATCGACACGTCAGGGTCGATGCAGGATACGAACAAGCTGCCGCTCTTGAAGCAGTCCTTCCGGCTGATGCTGGCGGAATTGCGCCCCGAAGACGAAGTATCGATGGTGACTTATGCTGGTTCGGCCGGGCAGGTGCTGGAGCCGACGAAGGCTGCGGAACGCTCAAAGATTCTGCGTGCGCTTGACATGCTCCAAGCTGGCGGTTCGACCGCAGGTGCGGCCGGGATTGAGCAGGCCTATCAAGTGGCCGAGGGCATGGCCGCCGACGGAGCCGACGGCGAGGTCACACGGGTCATTCTGGCCACGGACGGTGACTTCAACGTTGGCATTCATGATCCTGAAGAGCTGAAAGAAGTGATCGCGGAGAAACGGGAAAGCGGCACCTATCTGAGTGTTTTGGGGTTTGGGCGCGGTAATCTTGACGATGCGACGATGCAGGCGCTGGCGCAGAACGGAAATGGCACGGCGTCCTATATCGACACACTGTCCGAGGCGCGGAAAGTTCTGGTCGATCAATTGACCGGCGCACTGTTTCCGATTGCCAACGACGTCAAGATCCAGGTCGAGTTCAACCCCGCGCAGATCGCGGAATACCGACTGATTGGGTATGAAACGCGGGCCCTCAACCGCGAAGATTTCGCCAATGACCGCGTCGATGCCGGCGATATCGGTGCCGGTCACACCGTGACCGCGCTTTATGAAGTGACGCCGGTGGGTTCCGAGGCCGTCCGCAACGGACCGTTGCGGTATCAGGTCAGCGAAGAAACCGTCGATGCGTCAGGTGAGCTTGGATTTTTCAAGCTGCGCTACAAGAAGCCTGGTGAGGCCACCAGTATCCTGATCGAAGAGCCGATATTCGCAGGTCAGGGCGAGGCCGGGAACGACATGCGGTTCTCAGTTGCGATGGCCGGTTTCGGTGAATTGCTCAGGGGTGGAGACTTCCTAGGTGGTTGGAGCTGGGGCGACGCGATCGCGCTGGCGAACGGCGCGCGCGGCGAGGATGCCTTTGGGTACCGGGCGGAGGCCGTCACGCTGATGCGGTTGGCCGAGACGCTCTCGAAGTGAGCAGTGTCGGCCCCACCCAACGATTGCGAGCAATCGAATGCCGCCAGTATACGCCTGAGCGGCAGGGCCGATACGGGGGGCGCCGGTTTAGACCGGCGTCCCTTTGTTTGATCAAGGTGTACGCGCGCGATCGCGGTCATCGATCATTGCAGTGAATTTTTTAATACTCAGCCCGGCATCAAGCGCGTCTTCCATCCGTTCCGCCTGGCTTTTGGGAATCAGCCCGCCCACTGGCGGATCAAGATCGAGATTAGTTGGAAACGCATAACCTTCGGCGCAAGCAGCGATGGCATTCAACTTGGCACGGCGATCAAGGTCGGCGGTGAGAAGCACCGGATATAGCGCCTTGGCCATTGCCGAGCGATCGACGCTTTCGATCGAACGTCCGAACGCCGAACCGACCTGCAACAAGTTGGCCATCCGATAGATGTCCTCCGACCGGTTCGTTCCTGCGCCGTGCATGAGCGCTGGGTTGAAAAAGACGGCGTCGCCCTTTTCCAGCGGCAGCTGTGCGTGATGCTCGGCGAAATAATCCTGATACTCGGCCCGTCCAAAGGCAACGTATCCCTCGCGGAACGTCTGGCTGAACGGCAACAGCATCGTTGGGCCGCTTTCGATCGGCATATCGCAGTGGGCGACTGCACCTTGAAGCGTCAGCGCGGGCGACAGGAGATGCGCCTGTATCGGATAGGTCGAAAGTTGGTCGGGGGTCATGAACCCCAGATGATAGTCGCGGTGCGGCGTCTGCGCTGCGCCGCCCGGATTGACCCGGTTCACCTGGGCCGTCACCTGATAGCCGCGCCCCAGCCAAGCGCGCGAGGCCATCGCAATTGAATCGCAAGCAAAGTAAGCGGCAAAGTTTTCCGGATCCGCAAGACAGTGTTTTTGTGCGGCGTTCCAAACCCGGTCATTCGCGCCCGGCTTGGCAAAGTGATCGCCGCCACCTCCGCCGCCGGCCTTCTCGCTCTCAATCAGCGCCTCAAAGACCTGGGTGGCCCGATCGACAACCGACAGGTCATCCAGCGCGCCCCGAATGGCAATAACGCCGGGACCAGTGTCGAAAATCTGGTTCCACTCGGCCATCAGCGCGAGGCGGGTGTCATCGCGGGTCGCGGCGCTTCGTACAAGACTACCGTCGTAGATCGGAATATTCGATGCAATTTCAGAGGCTTGTGGCACATCTTCTTGCGTCGTTGTGCGCCTGACTTGGTCGAGAAAACCTGCGAAATCGCCTGCGGATTCGTTCAACCAAACGTCGGGGCGGGGTCCGGAATTCGACTTAGCGTCCATCGTATTCTCCTTGATCCGGTGCGTCATTAGCACCGCTTGGGCAGGTCGTCGTCAATGTAGGTTTGAATTATTTCGTGGAAATCGCTTTCTGCGCGAAAGCCAAGGTCGACGGCCCGCTTGGGTGAAAAGTTGCGCGGCCAGCCCTGGACAATCCGCATAATGGTCTCATCCGGTTCCGGCTTGATCAGCGCGACCACATCGTTGCCCGCGATGTCACGGAGCGCCTCGATCTGTTCCTCGACGGTGCAAGAGACACCAGGCAGGTTCAAAGCACGACGGTGGCCCACCGTTTCGAGATCGAGCGTTCCGGCATGGCGCAAAAACCCCGCCGCCGCGCGGGGCGAGGCATGCCAGTGTCGGACGTCGTTTGGAACCGGCAGCACCGCCTCGACGCCGTTCAACGGTTCGCGGATAATGCCTGAAAAGAACGATGACGCCGCTAAATTGGCCTTGCCGGGACGAACGCAAATGGTTGGCAATCGGATCGACAGGCCGTCTATGAACCTCTTGCGGCTGTAGTCGCTGATTAGGAGTTCAGAAATCGCCTTCTGCGCGCCATATGAGGTTTGCGGCGCAGACAGAAACTCGTCGTCGATCTTTTCTGGATACGGCGCGCCGAAGACCGCGATGGATGAAGTGAATATTATCCTTGGCCGCCAAGTTGCGTCCGACGCGCTGTGTTCGGCTCGCACGGCCTCAAGGAATGCCCAGAATGCGTGTCCGTTTACATCCCAGCCAAGGTTGAAATTGGACTCCGCCTCGCCCGAGACAATCGAGGCGAGGTGAAAGATAACATCCGGTCGGGCTTCGACCAGAGGCTTAATGGCAAACGGATCGGAAACATTGCCGGTTATGCATGCGTCGGCCGCCGCACCGAGTGAGGAAAACCCCAGATCGAACAGCGAAACATGATCTTCGGGACCAAATAGAGGGTCAGCCGCGATGCTTGCCGCGAATTTCTGGCCGACCATCCCACTGCCGCCAATGATTAGGATCTTTGCCATATCGCTCTCACTGTCATCTTCGCCGGACAGTAGATCGCGGATCCCAGGTGGTGCAATCGCCGATTGCGCTTATAGTCGTGTAATGGGCGAGCAACGGCTTGAAGAAACGCCGCAGTTTGGCACAAGCGGATTGCGCGGTCTTAGCGAGGCGCTCACGGATCAGCTTATTGCGCAATATGTATCTGTTTTCACATCACTTTTCTCGCACAAAGGCACTATGTTGATTGGAAGTGATTTGCGCGCTTCGTCGCCGAGAATTTCCCGCGCAGTGGCGTCCGGAGCGGCCGCAAAGGGTGTGGGCGTAATTGATTGCGGCGTGCTACCTACTCCGGCGCTGGCGCTGGCGGCAATGGACCGCAGCACATTGGCAATCATGGTCACCGGCAGCCACATCCCGGCAGACCGGAACGGGCTGAAATTCTTTACTGCGGACGGAGAAATTACCAAAACGGATGAGGCTCGGCTGGCCGCCGCCGTTGCCGAGGCAGCGTCGACGAGTGCGGTCGATCCGATGATTGATCCCGGCGATGCACTGGCGGCGTATGCGTCGCGATACACCGATTTTTGGGACGCGAATGCGCTGAGGGGTTTGCGCATCGGCGTCTGGGAGCACAGCTCGGCTGCGCGTGAGGTCCTTCCAGAAATCCTTGAGGCGCTAGGCGCTGAAAATGTGGCGCTGGGTCGAACGGAAAAATTCGTTCCCATAGATACCGAGGCCATTGATCCCGAAATGCGAAAACGGTTTGCGGGATGGGTGACCGAGCATGGATTGGATGCGCTGGTGTCGACCGATGGCGACGCGGACCGCCCACTCATCGTTGACGGTGACGGCCGGGTGGTGCCGGGTGACATCAGCGGGCCGATCGCGGCGCGGGAGCTGGGCGCAAACAGGATCGTCACGACAGTAACGGCCAATACGCTGGTCGAACGAATGGGATCGTTTGATGCAGTGGAGCGATGCAGGATCGGATCGCCATTTGTTATTGAGGCGATGGGGCCGCCGGGGCTTGAAAGCGGTGCAAAGACAATAGGTTACGAACCAAACGGCGGACTGATTCTGGGATTTGAAGTGAGGCGTGATTTCCGACGGTTAGTTCCGTTGATGACGCGTGACGCCGTGCTGCCCATCGTTGCTGTTTTGGCGGCCGCACAGGAAGGCTCTCTGCGGGCGTTGGTCGACGATCTGCCAAACCGACGTACGGCAACCGGTCGCCTGACTGACGTGCCGCGCGAAGACACGCTGCAACTCATCGAAAACGTAATCGCCGGTGACTTGGGAGTGCTTCCCGACAGGCTGGGTAGATTGGAAAAAACCGATACCACTGACGGCACCCGAATGACGTTTTCGACGGGCGTGATTGTGACACTGCGCCCCTCCGGCAATGCCCCCGAATTGCGCTGCTATGTCGAGGCCGACGACGATTTTGTCGCCGAGACAACACTTGAAAATTTGATCGCGAAAATAAACCGGGCGCTGAAAAGATAGGCCGTGCCGCGGTTCCTTGACTCGTTTCTAACGCCAGCGTAGAGCAAACAGACTTTGGTTCCGGCGGTGCATTTGAACAGTCGGTGAAAAGGGAACGCGGTTCGGGACCTGTCCCAAATCCGCGGCTGCCCCCGCAACTGTAAGCGGCGAGCAAGGGCTAAAAGCGCCACTGGGACAAGACCCGGGAAGGCAGGCCCAAGCGACGACCCGCAAGCCAGGAGACCTGCCAAAGTTGTCACCCGGTTCTTCCTCGGGGTGAGGGGCGAACGGCGGTAAACCGCAGAGGTGATGCTAGGCACGTCTGCGGGAAGTTTCATCTTTCCAATGGCTTAATGGATTCCAGGTGGCTTTGGCCAACCTGAATACGGAGTGGGGAAGATGAGATTGAGAACAGGTCTTTGGGCGGCGATGACCGCTTTGCCGACCACCGGGATGGCGCAAGGGGCGTTTGAGCTTGATGAGGCGTTTGTCTTTTCAAGCTTTCTGCCGGTTGAAGTCAATCGTACCGGCGCGAGCGTCGAGGTTATCACCCAAGACGACCTGACCCGCGCGGACCAACGCGTACAAGAAACAATCACGCGCCTGCCGGGCATCAGTGTCGTTGCCAACGGGGGTCTGGGTCAGGAGAGCACTCTGGCAATTCGCGGTCTCGGCGAAACCTATATCGGAGTCACTTTCGACGGCATCGAGGTTACCGATCCGGCGGCGCCGACAAACGCCTTCGCCTTTGGTCAACTGACGCGCGCGGCGGTCGGACGGCTTGAAGTAGCGAAAGGTACGCAAACCGCGGTCTATGGGTCGGACGCTATCGCAGGCGCTGTGAATATCACCAGCTGGCGCCCGGACGAAGATGGGTTTTCCGGGCAGGCGACTGTCGAGGCGGGCAGCCACGAAACCTTTGCAGCGACACTCAACATGGGCAATCGATTTGAAAACGGCGAGGTTGCCTTAACCGCATCGCGGATTGTCTCGGACGGATACGCCGCCGACGTCACGAACACCGAAGTGGACGGTTTTCAGCAAACCCTGCTGACCTTTTCGGTCGAGGGATCGCTGTCCGAGGCAGTGGGCGCCGGGGTGACAATTTTCCACTCTGATGACGAAACTGAATACGATGCATTTGGCAGTCCCGTCGGCCTTTCCGACGGCACCCGTAACGGTGCACGGGTCTTCGGAACATACGAGGGTGACATGATCGCGCACGAGTTGGCGTTTTCATATTTCGACACTAATCGCGATGAGATTAGCGCCTTCGGGCCGTTTCCATTCGAGGGCAGGCGGCGGAAAGTCGAGTACATTGGTCGCGCGGATATCTCAGAAAACATTGCGCTGGCCTTTGGTGCCGATTGGACTCAAGAGGTATCGTCTGCGGGCGGTATGCCGTTCGAAGACGAAAATGGTGGCGTCTTCGGCGAGCTCAATTACGCCGTATCTGACTATACTGATATCGCGTTTTCGCTTCGACACGATGTCTATTCTGACTTCTCCGATCAGACGACCGGCCGATTGGCGGTCGTTCATCGGATGCCGGGAGATGTGACCGTAAAGGGAACGCTGGGCACTGGGTATCGGGCGCCTTCACTGCAGGAACGGTTCGGCTTCGGCGGCGATCCGACTTTCGTTCCTGAAGAAAGTCTTGGCGGCGATCTGGGTGTGACCAAGGATTTCGCAAATGGCACTGTCAGCGCGACGGCTTTCTATACTGAAATTGACAACCTGATCCGCTATGACCGCGCAACATTCTCGCTGTTTCAATTGCCGGGAACGACCATCTCGCAGGGTGTGGAGCTGGCCGCCACGCGGCAAATCGGTTCGGCAACGCTTTTCGGAAATTACACCTATGCCGACGCCGCGACGCAAGGTGCGCTCTTGGTTCGCGTGCCGCGGCACGATCTAGTCGTCGGGCTCGAAATGCCCGTGACCGACAAGTTGAACGGCAGCTTTGATATCCGGCATGTGCGTGGGCTTTTGGACGTTGATGCTGTCGGGACGTCGGTGCCATTGGACGACTACACCGTTGCCAGCCTGAGCCTGACCTATCGACTTGGCGAGATGGCCGAGGCCTATGTCCGCGTCGAAAATATCTTTGACGAGGACTATCAAACCACGCTTGGGTATGATGCCCCGGGCAGAGGCGTCTTCGTGGGGCTGCGTGCGGAGTTTTAATCGGATCCTGAATGTTCTGGCCTTGGCGGGTTGTCTCGCTGGGGCCGCCGCCGCCGACGTGCCCAAGCGCGTGGTGTCGATGAACCTTTGCACCGACCAGCTGGCGATGATTCTGGCGGCACCCGGGCAGCTGATATCAGTGACAAACGTGTCGATCGATCCCCTATCATCGACGCAGGTTGAGAAGGCGCGGGGGTATCCACTGAATTCCGGCCGGGCCGAAGAGATTTACGCGATGGCGCCCGATCTGGTGTTGGCCAACGAATATTCTGACCCGACGGCGCTTCAGCTATTGCACGGGCTCGGTGTCGAGATACGGCAATACCCTGTCATTACGCGCCTTGACCAGATCCCGGGTGTTTTGCGTGCCGTAGGGGCCGGGCTGAGTCGCGAATCGGCCGCCGAAGTGCTTGCAACGGAGGTTGAAATACGGCTCGCCAATCTGCCCGTGCGAGAAGGTCCGCGCCCGACCGCGGCGTTCTTTTTCGCCAATGGCTATTCGCTAGGTACCGGCACGCTCAGCCACGACATCATCACCCGAGCCGGGTTTGACAACCTCTCCGAAGTTCTTGGCCACAGCGGCGGTGGCCGGATTTCGCTTGAGGAATTGCTGATGCACCGGCCCGATGTCATCGTGACCAGTGCAGGGTATCCCGGCGCATCGCGGTCCGAAGAAATCGTCGATCACCCGGCCCTTGCGAATATCCCCCGTGTTCTAAGCGGGCCGGAGTGGGTGTGCGGGACGCCTGCGGCGCTTGAGGCACTTGACGACATGGTGGCGGCACGCGAGGCGCTGGCGCTCAATTAGGTTCCGGACCACAATCTGGTTGTGACGTTTTGATTTGTGAACAACTATTGATTGGGAACGAAATAACGGAAACTGGGGTGCCGGCACATGCAGGCGAACGAGACCGAAAAGAAAAAATCTTCGGCCAGGTTGCGTGCCGATAAGATCAAAAACTACCGGTGCAAGAATCTTATTGCGGTGATCGAGGATCCGAAGGACATCAGGAACATCGGAACCGTTATTCGGAACGTCAACGCCTTGGGAGTTGAAAAAGCCTACGTTATCGATCCTGGAAAGAAACTTCCCGATGACTGGCAGGATATGCGGGAGGGGGGAGCTGTTTCCAAGACATCCGTTTCAGCGGTGAAATGGAGTTTTGTGAGGCGCTTCGACAGCACAGAGGACTGCATCGACTACCTGCGCGCGAACCGATATACATCGATTGTCACATCTCCGCACATCAAGGGTAAAAGAAACGCCACCCTCGAAGAGACTGATTTTACAGTCTGCACCAAACTGGCCGTATGGTTCGGAAGCGAAAGCCTCGGCATTTCTGACGAAGCGGTAGAGGCCGCGGAGTTGTGCGTGAGTATCCCAATGTTCGGAATGATCGAAAGCCTCAATCTGGGGACAACCTCGGGCATTGTGCTTTATGAAGTCACGAAGCAGCGCCGGGCCTATCAAAAAAAGTATCGAAAGCGGAACAAACGCGTTCCAGTGGCAAAGTCGACCGATACCGATCAATAGAGTTTGCGCGTTTTGAACTGCGCGATTGAATTGGGACTGTCCACATCATAGGACCGGACCCCGGTGGCCGGTCCGGGACGGTTCAGGCTGCCGCCTTCATCAGCCCTTCGTCCTTCAATCGCACATGCGCTTCGTCCAGCGCCTTCCAGGCCCTTTCGATTAGGATATCGATCTCGTCCGTAGACAGGATCAATGGCGGCGAAACGATCATTCGGTCGCCGACATGGCGCATGATCAGATTGTTGGAAAAGCTGCGTTCGCGGCAGATGAAGCCCACTGTTCCGGGGTCCGAGGCAAAGGCCGCGCGGCTGTCTTTGTGTGGCGTCAGCGCCAGGGATCCCATCAAGCCGACGATCTTGGCCTCGCCCACCAACGGGTGGTCTGTCATCGCCTCCCATTTTTCTTTGAGGTAGGGCGCCGCGACGTCGCGAACGTGATCGACGATCTTCTCCTCTTCGATGATCCGCAAGTTCTCCAACGCTACCGCTGCCGCGACCGGATGCCCGGAATAGGTGTAGCCGTGATTGAACTCGTCGCCGCCAATGACCTCGGCAACCTCATCCGAAAGGACCGAACCGCCAATTGGCTGGTATCCGGAACTCAGGCCCTTGGCGATTGTCATGATGTCAGGAGAGATATCGACGGTTTCGGAGCCGAACCATTTACCTGTTCGACCAAAACCGCAAATCACCTCGTCCGCGATCAGCAGGATTTCACGTTCCTTGCAGATGCGTTTGATCTCGGGCCAATAAGAAGCAGGAGGCACGATGACGCCGCCAGCCCCCTGGATCGGTTCGGCGATGAACGCGGCGACATTGCCTTCGCCAAGCTCGTCGATTGCTTTTTCCAACTCGCGGGCACGGGCAAAACCAAACTCTTCGGGCGTGGCGTCACCGCCTTCGGCCCACCAGTTCGGTTGTGGAATATGATGAATGCCCGGGATCGGCATGTCGCCTTGCCCGTGCATCGCAGCCATTCCGCCAAGCGAGGCGCTGCCGATAGAGGACCCGTGGTAGGAATTCTCCCGGCTGATGATAATGGATTTCTCTGGCTGGCCCTTCAGTGCCCAATAATGCCGCACAATCCGGATATTTGTGTCATTCGCCTCGGACCCGCCGCTGGAAAAGAACACATGGTTCAGATCGCCCGGGGCAAGTTCAGCAATCTTGGACGCGAGCGCAATTGCAGGCACATGGGTGGTGTGAAAAAAGGTGTTGTAATAGGGCAATTCCCGCATCTGGCGCGCGGCGACGTCGGCCAGTTCGTTTCGGCCATAGCCGATATTGACGCACCAAAGCCCTGCCATTGCGTCGAGAATGCGCTCGCCCTCGGAATCAGTTAGCCACGCGCCTTCGCCCCGCGTAATGACGCGTGCGCCCTTGGTGCGTAATCCATTTTGCATCGTGAACGGGTGCATATGGTGCGCGACATCGAGCGCCTGCAATTCGGCAGTCGGCATGTGGTTCGTAATCGCGGGCATCGACGGGCTCCTGAAGCAATAATATTAGGCTGCTGCAAAATATGATCAAATTTTGAGTAAGGTCAATCGGGCCGATCAGACCTCATCGCTGAGGGTAAGTCGGACTTGCCCGAGGCCTTGACGAATGTCGTCAGCTATTGCCTGCGCTGCATGTTCCGCATCGCCTTCGCGAAGTGCGGTCAACGCTTCATCGTGTTTGTCAGGCAAATTCACTGTTCCAAAACGGCCGCAAACGATTCGAAGACTGGGGCCAACTTGAAGCCACAACGACTCGGCAATTTTTCTCAGAACCGGAGATTTGGCCTGATCGTAAAGCCGGAAATGAAAGCGGTAGTTGTATTCGAGATACCGCTCAATACTACCGCTTTCGATTGCCGCATCTACGCTCGCGTCTATTTCAACAAGATCAGCGATGCACTCGTCCGTCATGCGCTGGGCGGCGAGTTCGGCCAGATGCGGTTCGATCGAAAGGCGCGCAAATCCAATCTCTTCCAGTCGATCGCGCGTCATCGTGGGGACCTTTATTCGGCGATTGCCGCCCGATTCAAGCGCGCCCTCGGCTGTTAGTCTTCGAATGGCCTCGCGAACCGGCGTCATGCCTGCGCCGATCAATTCTGTAAGGCCTTGGATCGTGACGGCTTGCCCCGGAACCAAAACTCCGAAAAGAATCATTGAGCGGATCTCGCGGTATATGGATTGATGCTCGGGGAGTTTTACGACAGTTTTGTTCATGCGCGCCTCAATATTCCGGGTAGTATTGACGGTGATCTGCCGCGGAAGAGATGATTCCACTTGTTTCGTAAGCGGCATTTGATCAAATATGCGCGGGAAAACCAATGGGGAGATAAGAATGACAACGAAGATTGTTACGTTGACGGCTGTGACGACGCTTTTGGCGTCGATGGCTGTCGCCGAAGAAGTCCGAGTATACAACTGGTCGGACTATATCGATGAAGAACTTCTGACCAAATTCGAAGCCGAAACCGGGATCGATCTGATCTACGACGTCTTCGATTCAAACGAAGTTCTGGAAACGAAAATGCTGGCCGGTGGGTCGGGATACGATGTGGTTGTCCCGTCGGGGACGTTCCTTCAGCGCCAGATTACGGCTGGCGCATTTCAGGCGCTGGATTTTTCCAAATTGCCAAATGCGGGCAACCTGTGGGACGTCATCAAGGACCGCACCGAACAGTATGACCCCGACAATGCTTATTCGATAAACTACATGTGGGGATCGACCGGCATCGCGGTGAATACCGGCAAAGTGGCAGAAGTATTGGGCGATGACGCGCCGATAGGATCGCTCGCGCTGTTGTTCGAGCCAGCGAATATGGAAAAGCTTGCCTCTTGTGGCGTACATTTCCTCGATGCACCGACCGAGATGATCCCAGCGGCGCTGGCATACATTGGCGAAGATCCGGACACACAGGATCCGGACGTCATTGCTTTGGCAGAGCCGGTGCTGGCGGCCGTTCGTCCCTACGTTCTGAAATTCCACAGCTCGGAATATATTAACGCGCTTGCCAATGGCGACATCTGCGCCGCCTTTGGTTGGTCGGGCGACGTACTTCAGGCCCGCGACCGGGCTTGGGAAGCCGACAATGGCGTTGAGATTGCCTACAATGCCCCCAGCGAAGGCGCGCTGATGTGGTTTGACCAGATGGCGATACCAACCGACGCACCGAACCCGCAAGCCGCGCATGTATTCCTGAACTTCATCCTTGATGCGCAGAACATGGCGGATGCGTCGAACTATGTGTATTTCGCCAATGGCAATCTGGCCTCGCAGCCGCTTTTGGAAGAAGATGTGATCGGCGATCCGGCGATCTATCCGGATGAAGCGACGCTGCAGAATCTTTACACAACGAGGCCTTATGACGCGAAAGTTCAGCGCGTCGTGACCCGGATGTGGACAAAGATCAAGTCGGGCACCTAAAGTCTGACAGTGAACGCCCGGACATGTTCTGGGCGTTCGCATGTCGAGGGGGACAAACATGGCGGCATCCGGCAGCGCGGAAGTTGTTGCACCCTGGGAGGATGCGGCAGAAGTTCCGCTGATTTGCATTGAAAATGTAACCAAGCGATTTGGCGATTTCACCGCCATCGACAATGTCTCGCTGGATATCTATCGGCAAGAATTTTTCGCGCTGCTCGGCCCATCGGGTTGCGGAAAAACAACGCTGATGCGGATGCTGGCGGGTTTCGAGACTCCCACCGAAGGGGCCATAACGATTGATGGCCAAGATATGTCCAGCATTGCGCCGAACAAGCGCGCTGTGAACATGATGTTCCAGTCCTATGCGCTTTTCCCGCATCTGAATGTTTGGGACAATATTGCGTTCGGCTTGCGGCGCGACAAACTGCCAGCAGATCAGGTATCGGCCCGCGTCGAGGAGATGCTGAAACTCGTCCAGCTCGAGCAATTCGCACGCCGCAAGCCACACCAGATTTCGGGCGGTCAGCGGCAGCGGGTCGCGCTCGCGCGATCGCTTGCAAAGGCGCCCAAGTTGTTGCTGTTGGACGAGCCGCTGGGCGCACTCGACAAGAAGCTCAGGCAAGAGACTCAGTTCGAGTTGATGGACATCCAGGAGACGACCGGCACGACATTCGTCATCGTGACCCACGACCAGGAAGAGGCAATGACGGTGGCCAGCCGGGTTGCCGTGATGGATCACGGACAGCTTATTCAGGTCGCCACACCGGAGGTGATTTATGAGCAACCCCAGTCGGTCTACGTCGCTGACTTTATTGGCGATGTGAACCTGATCAAAGGGTCGGTCGGACGCATAGACGACGGTGCCGAACTGGCGTGGGCCGAAGGGCGCGCGCCGTTGGTGGGCCAGTCGGGTCGGGGACTTTCAGCTGGCTCCAGCGCAACTTTCGCCATCCGGCCGGAAAAAATTGCCATATCGGATACTGAACCCCAGAACTCGCGCAACAAGGTCCAAGGGAAAATTCACGATATCGGCTATCTGGGCAATTTATCAACCTATCATGTTGAGTTGCCAGAGGGCCCGATCATCAAGTGCGAGGTCGGCAACCGCAACCGGCTGGAGCGGCGGGATTTCACCTGGGAGGACGAAGTGTGGCTGTCGTGGTCGGATACCGCCGGCCTGGTCCTGTCGGATTGAGGGGCGCGAAATGAACTTGGCGCGCCGTGTTCTAGTTGGGGTTCCCTACTTCTGGCTGCTTATTCTATTTCTGGTGCCGTTCGGCATCGTTCTGAAGATATCTCTCTCTGACAGTGCGATCTCGATTCCGCCTTACACGCCACAGCTGGATATCAACGAAGGATTTGCCGCGGTTCGCGAGTATTTTTCCGCTCTGGATTTTGAAAACTACGTTTTTCTGACGACGGATGACTTGTATTGGAAGGCGTATCTGTCGTCCTTGCAGATCGCTGTTTTCTCCACGCTCTTGACGCTATTGGTCGGTTTCCCAATCGCTTATGGAATGGCGCGCGCGCCGAGCGAATGGCGCCCGGCGTTGCTGATGATGGTTATTCTGCCGTTTTGGACGAGTTTTCTGATCCGCGTCTATGCCTGGATGGGAATCTTGTCGACGGAAGGCATACTGAACCAGTTTCTATTGTGGATCGGGATCATCGATGAACCGCTGATCCTCCTGAATACGAACATCGCGGTCTATATCGGTATCGTTTACACCTATGTGCCATTCATGATCCTGCCGATCTACGCGACGCTGGAGAAGATGGACGACTCCCTGCTGGAAGCCGCCGAGGATCTTGGCTGTTCACGAATGCAAGCCTTCTGGTTTGTGACCGCGCCCCTGTCGCGTCCAGGCGTTATTGCCGGGTGCTTTCTTGTCTTTATTCCGGCGCTGGGTGAGTTCGTCATACCATCGCTATTGGGCGGTTCCAGAACCCTGATGATCGGCAAAGTTCTATGGGAGGAATTCTTCAATAATCGGGATTGGCCGGTGGCCTCGGCCGTTGCAATCATCCTGCTGTTGATCCTGGTGATCCCGATTATCCTGTTTCAAAGGAACCAGCAGATTCAGCGCGAGGCCGAAGGATGAGACGGCTTTCGCCATTCAATCTGGTGTCACTGACGCTTGGATTCGCGTTTTTGTATATTCCGATGGTCATCCTCGTGATCTACAGCTTCAACGAGTCGAAACTGGTAACTGTTTGGGCCGGATTTTCGACCAAGTGGTACGGCGAACTGCTCCGCAACGAGGCGATGATCGATGCCGCCTGGGTGACTATTCGCGTGGCGTTCTTTTCATCCACTATCGCCACGGTTTTGGGCACAATGGCGGCATATGTCCTTGTGCGCCGCGGGCGTTTCTTCGGGCGCACGCTGTTTTCGGGCATGATCTACGCGCCACTGGTGATGCCCGAAGTGATTACCGGATTGTCGCTGTTGCTTTTGTTCATTGCGATCGGGCTGGACCGGGGCATACTGACGATCGTGCTCGCGCATACAACGTTTTCAATGTGTTATGTCTCAGTTGTGGTGTCGTCGCGGTTGATTACGTTCGATGAGTCACTGGAAGAGGCCGCGCTCGATCTAGGCGCGTCGCCATTCGAGGCGTTCCGATTGGTCACGCTGCCGATCATTGCGCCAGCTGTGATCTCGGGCTGGCTTTTGGCGTTCACGCTGTCGCTCGATGATCTGGTCATTGCATCTTTCACGTCCGGGCCGTCGGCGACGACGCTGCCGATCAAGATTTTCTCGTCGGTTAGGCTGGGCGTCAGCCCTGAGATCAATGCGCTTTCGACGATCATTATTGCGATCGTAACAGTGGGTGTGCTGACCG
>CAJHYP010000331.1_pt1 | contig 17576 bp, 15 predicted proteins | sample 9198731 | NCBI WGS metagenome assembly CAJHYP01 (sample SAMEA7708363, study PRJEB35096) | sediment metagenome | biome: marine neritic benthic zone biome [ENVO:01000025]; feature: sediment [ENVO:00002007]; material: shallow marine sediment [ENVO:03000034] sea grass bed [ENVO_01000059] ...
ATCGCCCGTTTTCATCCGGGCCGGTCATAAACGAATTGATCAGATCTTCGGGCATGAAACTGGCTCCGCTGTTGACCGGCCAGTTCTAGCGGCCTCAACCCGCAGGGTAAAGGCTGCCTCTTCTTCCTGATGGGAGTATCTTGGCGGTGCGGGGAGCGAGCCCCCGCGTATTTAGGTGGCAAATTCCGTCAGGCCGCCAGTTCGAATTTTGGCGGCAGGTCGCCCATATTCCGGGCTTGGACAATCAACCCGGCGATGTCCTCGTCCAGCGACGCGGCAAGCGTTTCAAAACTGTCGATGACGAAATAGACCGGCTGCAGAATATCGATCCGATACGGTGTTCTGAAAATCGTCAGCAAATCGAACGGCAGGAATTCCGCCTGATCGGATGCAGCATGCGACGCCTCGGAAGGCGATGACATGATGCCGGCGCCGAACGCCTTAAGCTGACCATCCTCCTGAATCATTCCAAACTCCACCGTAAACCACCAAAGGCGATACAATCGCTTGATGTCCGACTTCGGAAGGCTAAGTGCAAGGTCTCCAAACCGTTCCATGAAATTGCAGAAATTCTCGTCCGTCAGCATCGGACAATGCCCGAAAACCTCGTGAAAGATGTCGGGCTCTTCGATGTAGTTGATGTGCTCGCGGCGACGGATAAACGTGGCGACCGGGAAGCGACGGTTCTTCAAAAGCGTCGAAAATTCCTTTTGCGGTATCAGCGCCGCGACCGGCTGAACACCGGCACCGGTCAGGGCGGCAAGCTTGCGATCAACCTCCTGAACTTGCGGAATGGCCTCGGCCGTGAATCCAAGTTGCTTTTGGCCATTGAGATACGCGTTGCACGCAAAGTCACTCAACCCTTCCATCTGGCGGCCGTAAAGCTCTCGCCACACACCGGTTTCTTCAGCGTCGTAGTTGTAAATTCCGTTCTGGTCGGGGTTTTTTGACTCATAAGTCGTCGATTTGGGCATCGCGGTCTCCTGCTCAGGTGGGAATTTACTCGGGAAACTGCGGATTTTCTTGCCAAACATGCGCTATGAAGCCATTATTATTAGAAAATATTCCAAATAATGGATGATTATGAGTTTATCTGACCATGATCGACGCCTTTTGGGGGAGATTCAATCCGATGCGACGTTGTCGTTGGCCGCACTGAGCGAGCGATTGTCGATGGCGCAGTCCACGCTGTGGCGAAAGCTAAACGATCTGGATGCCTCCGGGGTGATCCAACGCCGCGTTGCCATTCTCGACCCGGCAAAACTCGATCTGAAGCTCTGTGTGTTGGCGATGGTGACGCTCGAAGACCATTCCGAGGAAGCAGTTGCCGGATTTACTGCGCTGGTGTCCAATCATCCCGAGATACTGGAATGCCATAAGGTGTCCGGTGCCTCCGACTATTTCTTGAAGATTCGCGCCGCGGACGTCGAAGCCTACGAGACATTTCAGACCCGGTATCTGCTTCGCAGCGCCTGGGTGCAGTCCGTGCAATCAAGTTTTGTCCTGAAGGAAGTCAAGGCAACGACCGAGCTGCCGCTCTAGTCTCATTCTGCTCCGACCTGGGAGAGGGTCGGCGACGCGCGGCGAAACCGCTAACGCGACGCAATCAACCCCGCAATCTCAAAGGTTTTGGCCAGGATCGGCGCGGCAATTGTCTCGGCCTTTTCGGCACCTTGGCCCAGGGTCCGGTCGATTTCGGCCGGATCCGACAAAAGCCGGGTCATCTCCGCCGAGATCGGCGATATCTTCGCAACCGCCAGATCGGCAATCATCGGCTTGAACTGGCCCCAACCCATTCCGGCGACCTCGGCCATGACAGCGTCGGTCGTGCGCCCGGAAAGCGCGGTGTAAATGTCGATCAAGTTTCGCGCCTCCGGTCGGTCCTTCAGCCCATCGTAGGTCTCGGGCAGCGGTTCGGGATCGGTTCGCGCCTTGCGGAATTTCTGCGCAATCGTGTCGGCATCGTCGCTCATATTGATCCGGCTCATATCGGAAGGATCGGATTTCGACATTTTCTTGGTACCGTCGCGCAGTGACATGACCCGTGTTGCGGGGCCCTCGATCACCGGTTCGGTGATCGGGAAAAAATCTATGCCGAAGTCATGATTGAACTTTGCCGCGATATCCCGCGTCAGTTCCAGATGCTGTTTCTGGTCCTCGCCAACGGGGACATGTGTGGCATGATAAAGTAGAATGTCCGCCGCCATCAGCGCGGGATAGGCGAACAGCCCGAGCGACGCGTTTTCGGTGTTTTTCCCCGCCTTGTCTTTCCATTGTGTCATCCGGCTCATCCATCCCATGCGGGCGACGCAGCTGAACACCCAGCCAAGCTGCGCGTGGCCGGGAACCTGACTTTGGTTGAATAAAATCGACCGTTCCGGATCAATTCCGCAGGCCATGAAAACGGCCGCCGCCTCGCGGGTGCTGTCGCGCAGTCCGTCGGGGTCCTGCCAGACGGTGATCGCGTGCAAATCGACGAGGCAGTAGATGCATTCGAACTCGCCTGCATTTTGCGTATCCACAAAACGCTCCAGCGCGCCAAGATAATTGCCCAGCGTCAGGCCGCCCGACGGCTGGATGCCGGAGAAGACACGCGGAGTGAAGGCCGCATCCGCCATTGCATTTCCCTTTCAAAGGTGGATTTACGCGTTTCAGCGCCTTACCGAGAGGGACAAGGCCCGTCAAGAAAGGCAAGAAAATGAGCAGCGACGATCGCATGCAACCGCTTTTCAATGCGCTGCCGCCCGCAGTTGCGGCGCTGGCACTGGCGCTGTTTTCCGTCGAGGTCGTTTTGTGGCTGGCAGGCGATGGGATTATCGGTGGACCTTCCGGCGTTGCGTGGCGCCGGGACGCAGCACTTCAATTCGGGTTTCCCGGAACAATGCTTGCGTATTTCGACCAAACGGGCACTTGGCTGACGACGGAAACGCGTCGCTTTGTGACGTACCCGTTTGTCCACTTCGGGTTCGTACACGCGATGTTTGTCATCGTCTTTCTCTTGGCGCTGGGCAAACTGGTGGGCGAGGTCTTTGGCAATCTGTCGGTCGTTATCATCTTTTTCGGCTGCGCGATCGTCGGCGCATTGGTGTACGCGTTGATCACCGGCGATCCCCGCCCATTGGTTGGAGGATACCCCTCGGTTTACGGTCTGATCGGCGCCTACACGTTCATACTATGGACACACTATGGCGCGGCCGGCGAAAACCAGTATCGCGCCTTCACGTTGATTGGGTTCCTGCTTGGCATTCAGTTGGTATTTGGATTGCTGTTTGGATCCGGCAATGACTGGATTGCCGAGATCGCGGGCTTTATCTTCGGATTTTTGCTCTCACCCGCCCTGGCGCGTGGCGGATTTCGCCGATTGTTGGCAAGATTGCGTCAACGCTGACGACGCAGGGCTGACGAAATCTCCGCCCGTTGAAACGCGCCCAACGCGATGCCGGCAAACCCGTAGACGGCGATGCCGACGGCGACCAGAAAGGCCACGCCAACAAGTTTGAGCGTGTTGCCGGTCATCAAAGGTTGGATCAGAAGCTGAACAACCCAAATTGCAATGCCCATTATGCCCGAGGCTGCAACCATACGCGGCAGCCGCTTTATGAAACGCTTATCCAGGTGCGCCGTGGCGCCCATGTCTCGGCGGCCGATCCAAAGGAGCGCCAGCATCGCCCAACCCGCCAGCGTCGTGCCGATGGCCGCAGCGATATACCCGATGATCGGGGCAAGGCCGATGGCGAGGGCGGCGTTCACAAAAAGCGCAACCACGGCAAAGTAAAACGGCCGCTTGGTGTCCTCGCGCGCAAAATAAAGCGGCTGCACGACTTTCTGCATCACAAAGGCCGGAAGGCCCAAACCGTAGACTGCCACGGCGACCGCGGTTGCCGCGGTATCCTCGGGCCCAAATGCGCCCCGCTCGAACAACGCCGATATCAGCGTAAATGGAATAACCACCAGAGCAACTGACGCCGGCAGTGACAGGGCGAGCGATATTTCCGCGGCGCGGCTTAGCGCATGCTGGCCGCCCTCATCATCGCCGGCCTGAAGCCGGCGCGAAAGATCGGGCAAAAGCACGATGCCAATGGCAATCCCAACGACGCCGAGCGGCAACTGATAAAGACGGTCGGCATACGAGAGCCAGGCAATCGCGCCATCGAAAAAGCTGGCCACCTGTCGCCCCACCAGCAGATTGATCTGCACGACCCCGCCTGCCAATGCGGCCGGCGCCGCGATAATGGCGAGCCGTTCCAATTCTGGCGTCCACCGCGGTCGGGATAAGGTTACTGAGAATCCGGCCGCCCGTGCCGCGAACCAGACCAGGCCAAGCTGCGCAATTCCGGCGATCACCACGCCGAACGCCAGAATGGTACCGATCGAGCCGGTCCTGTCGCCAGTTTCAATGAAGCTGACAGTGGCAACGCCGCTCTGGGCCAGCAGCAGACAGGTGATGAGAATAATATTCAGCAGAACCGGTGCCGCGGCAGCGGCCACGAACCGGCCACTTGCATTCAATACTCCCGAAACCAGGGCCGCCAGTGAGATAAACAGGATGTAGACGAAAATGATGCGGCCCAGTGTTACTGCCATATCAAGGCGAGGATCGCCCGCGAATCCGCTGGCAAGTGCCAGAACGAGCCACGGCATGAATATCGTGGCCACGATCGTCAGAATGACAAGGATGGTCGCGAGTGCCGCAAATGCGTCGCGCGCAAATCCCACCGGATTATCGCCAGACTCCAGTTTCTTTGAGAACAACGGCACAAAGGCCATGTTGAACGCACCCTCGGCAAAAAACCGGCGGAACATGTTTGGAAGTGTAAATGCCACAAGGAAGGCTTCGGCGACCGGACCGGTGCCAAGCCAGGCGGCAATCAGGATGTCTCGCACAAAGCCAAATATCCGGCTGAGAAGCGTCCAGAGACCCACGGTCATCACACCTTGCACCAGGCGAATGGCGGTCACTTTGGTCTCCACGAGATGATTTCCCCGGGGGACGTCGAACGACCCTTCCCGGAAAAATTGCCTGCCTGCATCAGCTCTTTGCCCGTTCTGCACCTGCTGCAATTGCGTCCCGCAGCTTCTTTTCAAGTGATTTCTGCTTCGATGCGGCTTGGAATTTCAACCCGAACATATCTTTTACGTAGAAAGTATCGACGACCTGTTCGCCATATGTCGCGATAACGGCGCTGGCGATATAGACGTTCGCTTCGGCCAGCGTGCGCGTCAGGTCGTAAAGAAGGCCCGGACGGTCTCGCGTGTCGACCTCAATCACCGTGTAAATATCGGACCCGTCGTTGTCGAAACTGATCGACGTGGGAACTCGGAACGCCTTTTCGCGTTTTTTCAACTTGTCGCGGTCAACGAACGATTTTCGCGGCAGCACCTCGCCGTGAAGTGTTTTTCCGATCATTCCTTTCAGTCTTGGCAATCGACTGGCCTCGTATGGTGCACCTTCTGCGTCCTGAACCCAGAATACCGCGGTCGCGTAGCCATCGGACGACGTGTAGGTGCGGGCGTCCACGACGTTCGCGCCGACCAACGCCAGCGCTCCGGCCAGACGGGCGAAAATGCCGGGGTGGTCGGTAAGCGCAAAGCAGATGCGCGTTGCGTCCCGGTCTTCGTCCGGCATGATATCCATCCGGATTTCGTCGTCGTCTATGTCTTTCAAAAGGTTTGCAAAAACCACGTGTGCCGCGTTTGGAAGCCCCTGCCAATAGGGGCCGTAGTGGCGCGCGGTTTCGTGTCGCAGATCCTTCTTCGACCAGTCGCGCAGTTCGTCGCGAAGGGTTTTCTTTGCTTCGGCTTCGGCGGCCTCGCGATTTACCGCTTCCAGCCCGTGTTCCAGCGCGGCGGCGGTTTGGCCGTAAAGATCGCGCAATAGCTGCGCTTTCCAATTGTTCCAGACGCCAAGACCGACCCCGCGAATATCGCAAACGGTTAGAACGGTCAGCAAATCCAGACGCTTTTTCGTCTTCACGGCCTTGGCAAAGTCTCGAACTGTTCGCGGCTCGGAAATATCCCGTTTCTGCGCCATGTCCGACATCAGCAGATGATACCGAACGAGCCATTCCGCGGTTTCCGCCTCGTCCGGCTTGAGCCCAAACCGGGGCGCGACTTTGCGTGCGATCTGCGCACCAAGAATGGAATGGTCTTCGGGGCGTCCTTTGCCGATGTCGTGCAGGAAAAGCGCTGCATACAAGACTTTCCGGTTGACGCCCTCTTTTAGGATGCGGCTTGCAATCGGCAGTTCTTCGACCAGCTCCCCACGTTCGATCTGGGCAAGGGTCGAGATGCACTGGATCGTGTGCTCGTCCACCGTGTAGCTGTGGTACATGTTGAACTGCATCATCGCCACCACGGGCGCAAATTCCGGCACAAACGCTGCCAACACGCCTAATTCGTTCATGCGGCGCAATGCGCGTTCGGGGTTGCCGCGTTTCAGCAGCAAATCAATAAAAATCTGATTTGCCTCGGGAGAGTCCCGCATATCATCGTCGATCATGTCGAGATTTGCCGAAACAAGGCGCATCGCATCGGGGTGGATCAGATATCCGGTGCGTATTGCTTCATCAAAGATCCGCAAGAGATTCAGCTTGTCCTTGAGGAACGCTTTTTGGCGCGTCACATTCAGCCGGTTTTGCTTGACCGTGTACTCCGCCGGAACTTTGCGACGACGCTGAAATAGCGACACAAGTGACGGTGCTTTCTTGACGTGCTTGGCTTCGAGCGCGGTTAGAAATATCCGGGTCAGTTCGCCCACGGTGGTTGCGTGCCGGAAATAGTCCTGCATGAAATGCTCGACGGCGCGCCGACCGCCTTGGTCTTCATATCCCAACCGCGCAGCGACTTCGACCTGCATGTCAAATGTCAGCTGGTCCATGGCGCGATCGGCTAAGAGATGAAGATGCGTCCGCACCGCCATGAGGAAGTTTTCTGCCGCGACGAAACCGTCGAATTCATCTTGCCTGAACAGGCCAAGGCCGACGAGGTCATGCGCTTCGCGAACCCCATGAATGTACTTTCCGATCCAATAGAGCGTCTGCAAATCGCGCAAGCCGCCTTTGCCCTCCTTCACGTTCGGCTCGACCATATAACGCTGACCGCCTTGGCGAAGGTGCCGCTCGGACCGCTCCGCCAGTTTAGCCTCGATAAAATCGGATGCGGTGCCTCTGAAAAGGTCCTTTTTCAGCCGGTCTTCGAGCATCTTCGCGAGGTCGGCATCGCCACCTAGAAAACGGTGCTCCAATAGCGCCGTTCGGATCGTGTAATCTTCCTGCCCGAGGCGCAGGCACTCCTTTATGGTTCGGCTTGCGTTGCCGACTTTCAGGTGAAGATCCCAGAACATATAGAGCATGCTCTCGATCAGGCTTTCGGCCCAGGGCGTCACCTTCCACGGCATCAGGAAAAGCAAGTCAACGTCCGAGTGTGGCGCCATCTCACCCCTGCCGTAGCCCCCGACTGCGATCACCGAAAGCCGCTCGCCTTCGGTCGGGTTTGGGTTTGGATGGAGTTTTGTTGACGCGATGTGCAGCACAGTTTGGACAACGCCGTCGGTTAAGTAGGCATACGAACGCACGGCCGCGCGCGCGGTTTTCGGGTCGACGACAAACTCTTCCGCGATGCATTTTCGGCCGCGGGCGAGTGCGGCCTTCAGCGTTGACACCGTTGCGCGTCGAATTGCTCGACCGTCACCCGTCCCATCAACAAGGTTTTCGATCTCGGCCAAAACGGCGTTGGAATCAAATATTTCGACCGCCGGCGCAATCAAATCCGCAGGATCGACACCGTTCTGAAATCCTGTTGTGACGGTCGGCTCAGAGGCCGGCGCCGCCAAAGCTTCTTGGGGCCGGGTCAATAACGATCACCTGATTGTTCTGGATTTGCGCCACTGCAAGCCCGCGTTGGTTGGTGCCGTTCGGGAAGAACCGGAAGGGACCGTAAACGCCAGCGAAACCCTGGCCTTGCGTTAGCGCATCGCGGCCAAGCGCATTGCCGTTTCCTTGCGCGACAAGCGCGCCCACGGCGGCTATTCCATCATATGCCAAACCGGCAACCGGGCTTGGCAGCGTCCCAAATGCGGCCTGATATCGGGCATTGAACCGCGCACTCCGCTCAGGAGACGGTGCTGCAAACCATGCGCCTTGCAGACCTTTCAGCGACAACGCACTCGTCGGCACATCGAGGCGCTGCAGTCCGATAAACTGCGCCACTTCCGCGTCAATGCCATTCTCGGGCAGGAGTTCGGCCAGGAACGGCAAGGCTCCGGCAGAGCCCGAAGTTACGAAAATAGCGTTGGCACCCGACCCGCGGAATTCGCTTGCGATGTTTGGTATTTCGTTGATGACGCCTTCCTGCGACAGCGGGAAAGACGATATGCCAGCCAGATTGCCGCCATTGGCTGACAGCGCGCGCTGAATTGCGTCGCGCCCCGATTCTTCCGCCTGATCCTGCGCGTGCACCACATAGACCGAACCTTTGCCCTGCTGGACTGCATAGCGCGCAAGCCGGTCCGCGGATGTCTGGAAGGTATTGCCAAGAAGGAAAACGTTCCCACCGGCAACGGCGGGGTTATTCGAAAACGTCAGAACATTGACCCCACGGCCCGCCGCGACCTGGCCTGCGGACGCCGCGGCTTCCGCAAATAGCGGGCCGATGAATATGCTTGCGCCTTCGTCAAGTGCTGCCGCGGCTGCCTCTGCCGCACCGCCCGGCGTGCCGCCGGTGTCGTAGATCCGCAGATCAATATCGACGCTTTCAAGATCGCCAACGGCCAGACGCGCCGCGTTCTCAAGCGATTGCGCAAGTCCGGCGCCGTTCGGCGAACTTGACGGCACAAGCAAGGCAACCGGCACAGCCCGTGTCGTGCTGATCAGCGGCCCGCCGGTAATCGGAATGTCACATGCAGCAAGAGCAAGGGCAGTCGCTGTTGCAGCGAGAACCAGGACCGCCTTGCGGCGAAGATGCAAAAGCGTAACCATCGGAAAACCCCTTCCAAACAGGCGGGCAAGAACTTGCGCGAGCCTAGGCATTATCGACGATCAAGTAAATCACGGAGCCGGTCATGACGGCGAAGATTGACGCACCTTCGCTGGCGCCCGGGCTCTATTTTGTCGCCACGCCGATCGGTAATGCGCGCGACATCACGCTGCGCGCGCTTGATATTCTGGGCGCCGCGGATGTTCTTGCCGCCGAAGATACCCGCGCATTGCGCCGCCTGATGGACATTCACGGCGTTCCTCTTCGCGGGCGGTCACTGGTGTCCTATCACGACCACAACGGAGAAAAAGTAAGGCCGAAGTTGCTTGAATGGCTGCGGCAGGGAAAGTCACTGGCATATGCCTCCGAGGCGGGCACGCCGCTTGTTGCGGATCCTGGCTTCGCATTGGGACGCGCAGCTTCGGATGTCGGAATTCCGGTGACGACGGCTCCAGGTGCATCGGCGGTTCTAGCCGCGCTGACGGTCTCCGGTCTTCCAAGCGATTGCTTTATCTTTGCCGGTTTTGCACCGACCGCAAAATCGGCGCGGGAAAAATTCCTGTCAGGTTTCGCGGACAGCCCCGGCACGCTGATCTTCTACGAAAGCCCAAAACGGCTAGCCGCATTTCTGGATGCGGCGGTTCGGGTATTCGGCGATGACCGGCCCGCATCAGTGTGTCGCGAACTGACGAAGAAGTTCGAGGAGATTCAGCGCGGAACGCTTGGATCGTTGCTGGCAAAGTATTCGGAGGCACCACCGAAGGGTGAAGTCGTTGTCTGCATCGGCAAAGGCAAGATCGTGACCGACCCTGCGCAGGTCAAAGCGGCTTTGTTGGAAGCCATGGAAACACAGAAACTGAAAGATGCAGCGGCTGAAGTGGCCAATCGGTTTGGTGTGTCAAAGCGCGACGTCTATCAGATGGGTCTCGCGATCAAAAACCAGGGTTAGGAATTTGTTTGTGGACAGTGGGTAAGTGTGGACCAGTGACTGGAACACACGTTGAACAGACAACATATTGGTCAGATTAACTACTATGACGGCATCGCTGCTGAGACAGTGATTGAACGGTATTACTGCGCAAATGGTTTCGAAATCGCCGCACGCCGATGGCGTGGGCAATCGGGCGAGATCGATCTTGTCTTTCGCAAGGGCGGCGAAGTTATCTTTGTTGAAGTCAAGAAGGCAAAGGATTTTTCGCGCGCAGCCTACCGACTTTCGCACCAACAGTTGGCGCGAATTGCAAGCGCGGCCGAAGAATTCGTCGCAAACGAAGCCTTGGGATCGTTGACCCCCTTTCGAATTGATTTGGCTCTGGTGAACGAGCGAGGCGAAAGCCGGATCATCAAGAATGTCACGATGTAAGATGCTGTTCTCCCTGCGTTGAAGTGCTGCGCCAGATCGTTCACAAGATGTGCGACGTGAATCGGCAGGAGACACCAGAGTGCGCGTTGCCATCCAGATGGACCCGATCGAGGGTATCGACATCAACGCAGATTCGACCTTTCGGCTGGCCGAAGAGGCGCAGGCGCGCGGCGCCGAGCTGTTTTATTACACACCGGACAAATTAGCCTGGGATGAAGGCCGCGTGACCGCGCGCGGCTGGCCGTTAACGCTGCGCCGCGAGATTGGAAATCACTTTTCTCTTGGAGAAGAGGCGGCAATCGATTTGGGCGACGTCGATGTCGTTTGGCTCCGCCAGGATCCGCCGTTTGATATGAGCTACATCACAACGACACATATTCTGGAACAGCTGTCTCCAACGACATTGGTCGTCAACGAGCCATTTTGGGTACGGAATTATCCCGAAAAACTATTGGTGCTGCAGTATCCTGAACTGACGCCGCCGACGACAGTTGCCCGGAACTTGGATACGATCCGCGCCTTCCGAGCCAAGCATGGTGATATCATTCTCAAGCCGCTTTACGGCAACGGTGGTGCGGGGGTGTTTCACTTAAACTCGGATGATCGAAATCTGGCCAGTTTGCACGAGCTTTTCATGGGCATGAACCGCGAGCCGCTGATCGCTCAGAAATTCGTGCCCGATGTCAGCAACGGCGACAAGCGGGTCATCCTGGTCGAGGGCGCACCGGTCGGTGCGATCAACCGCGTCCCACCCTTCGGCGAGACGCGGTCCAACCTCCACATCGGTGGTAAGGCGGAGAAAATCGGCCTGACCGAGCGCGATCGTGAAATCTGCGCCGCTATCGGGCCATTGCTAAAAGAAAAGGGCCAGGTATTCGTTGGGATCGACATCATCGGCGACTATCTGACCGAAATTAATGTCACATCGCCCACCGGCATTCAGGAACTGGAACGATTCGACGGCGTGAAAGTCGCCGGCGCGATCTGGGATGCCATCGAAGGCCGCCTAAATGCCCGCGGCTGACACAAGCCGGAAGCTAAGCGCTTCGGCAACGTGCGTGTGGTTGACGTCATCGGATCCGGCAAGATCGGCGATTGTCCGGGCGACCCGTAGCACACGATGATAGCCGCGCGCGGTCAGCCCGATCTTCTCAGCCGCTTTGGCCAACAGTTCACGCCCGTCGTCGTCAGGCCGTGCAACGCTGTCGAGAAGCGCGCCCGCAGCATCGGCATTGACCCGTGCGCCCGGCGTGTCGTGATACCGCTTCGCCTGTATGGCGCGGGCTTCGGCGACGCGGGCGGCAACATTTTCCGAGGGCTCGCCCGGTTCCGCCGGAAGGTCGAGATCAGCAAAAGCCACAGGCGGAACCTCGATCCTCAGATCGAACCGGTCCATCAGTGGCCCTGATATTCGTCCCAGGTAATCCTCCCCACATCCGGGAACCCGCGCGCAGGCGCGGGAGGGATCAAACAAATAACCGCATTTGCAGGGATTTGCCGCGGCAATCAGCAAAAACTTGCAGGGGTATTTCACATGCGCATTTGCGCGGGCGACCGTGACATCACCGGTTTCAATTGGCTGTCGCAGCGTTTCAAGCACGCCGCGCGGAAATTCGGGGAACTCGTCCAAAAAAAGTACACCGTTATGCGCAAGGCTGATCTCGCCAGGTAACGCGCCTTTGCCGCCGCCGACGATGGCGGCCATCGACGCCGTATGATGCGGCGCGCGATACGGGCGCTGGCGCGAAATACCACCGGCGTCAATCATCCCAGCCCGAGACTGAACCATCGACGTTTCCAGCGCCTCCGCCGGGCTCAGTTCCGGCAAAATTCCCGGCAGCCGGGCGGCAAGCATGGACTTGCCCGAGCCGGGAGTTCCGATCATCAGCAGATGGTGGCGACCGGCGGCGGCAATTTCGAGCGCGCGTTTTGCACGCTCCTGGCCGCGAACTTCCGACAGATCGGGCATCACGCCGCCGCCCGTAATTTCACCCGGTTCCGCAAGCGCCGCCGGATTGCTGCCGCTCAGGTGCGCGACCGCTTCGGTGAGCGTGGCGGGTGCGACAACGCCGACGCCGCCGACCCAAGCGGCCTCTGCACCGGACGCTGAGGGGCACATGAGCGATCTGTCGGCCTCGGCCGCGGCGAGCGCAGCGGGTAGGGCGCCGGCGACGGCAACAAGGCCGCCATCCAGCGAGAGCTCTCCCAAGGCCACAAGCCCGTCAACGGCGTCCGTGGGCAGCACCCCGATCGCGGCGAGCAAAGCCAGCGCGATCGGAAGGTCGAAATATGACCCTTCTTTGGGCATGTCGGCGGGTGACAGGTTCACGGTGATCCGTTTTGCCGGCAGCGCGATCGACATTGCCGTCAGCGCCGCGCGGATACGTTCACGCGCCTCTGAGACTGCTTTGTCAGGAAGCCCGACGATGGAAAAACTGGGAATACCAGGCGACAGCGCGCATTGCACCTCGACGAGGCGTGCCTCGATACCCTCGAATGCAACTGTGTAACTCTTGGCGACCATGCGATGCTAAACCCTCCATTAACCTTGAGCTTTCGCGATTAACGCGGGGTTAATGATCGCGCTGTGCGCGATTGAATTGACCCTTGTCCAAGAACCCTGAAGTATTCAAAAGCCAATAGATAAAAAGCTACGCAAGAGCCCCCGCCGCCATGGAAGGAGTGTCGCAGATCATTCGTCTTGCCGTCGTACTGATGTTGGTGCCGCTGCTTGCGTTTGCAGAGCAGTTATCAGGCCATGATTGGTCGGGCTTTGCGGGTGTGGACATTGTCGTGATCGGCGAGGTGCACGACAATCCGCATCATCACAGAAATCAGGCGCGCGCGGTCGCGGCATTAAAGCCTGGCGCGATTGTCTTCGAGATGCTCACCCCGGAACTTGCGGCCAGCGTGACAGCTGAAAATCGGAATGATCCCGACGCCCTTTCCGCAGCGCTGGAATGGGAGACGCGAGGATGGCCGGATTTTTCGATGTATTTCCCGATTTTTTCAGCGGCTCCGGAAGCAGTGATCATTGGTGGTGGCCTGCCTCGCGAAGATGTTCGGCGGGCAACTAACGATGGTGCTGCCGCCGTTTTCGGCGGCGGCTCGTCGATATTTGGTCTCGACCAAAAGTACTCCGAAATCTTGCAGACAGAGTTGGAGTTCGAGCAGCAAGAGGCCCATTGCAACGCCCTGCCGCCGGAGATTTTGCCCGGTATGGTTGAAGCACAGCGATTGCGGGACGCCGCGATTGCCAAAGCTTCGCTGGCCGCGGTGTATGAAAGTCGTGCGCGAGAGGTATCCTCGCCTGTGATTGTCATCACTGGCAACGGGCATGCACGAATGGATCTTGGTGTGCCGTCGATACTGGCCGGGCTGCCGGAGGGGTTTTCGGTGCTATCTGTCGGCCAATTCGAAAACGATCCATTCGAATCTCCAGTTTTCGATTATTGGATCGTCACCGACGCGGTTGAGCGTCCCGATCCATGCGAGGCATTCAAGTAACCTCTGAAAATACTATACAAAGCATTGCCTTGCCCCAAACCGCCCACGACTTTAACACTTGGGCGGTCATTCTCGGGAACGTCTATGCTGGCAGGAAAACGCATACTTTTGATCATCGGCGGCGGGATAGCGGCGTATAAGTCGCTGGAACTTATCCGATTGATCGGAAAGGCGGGTGGCGCAGTGACCCCGGTCCTGACGCGTGCAGCCGAAGAATTTGTCACACCTTTGTCGGTGTCAGCGCTGGCGGGAGACAAGGTCTATACCGACCTTTTTGACCTGACCGACGAGGCCGAGATGGGTCACATCGAGCTGAGCCGTTCGGCTGACCTGGTTGTTGTCGCCCCTGCCACGGCCGACCTTCTGGCCAAGATGGCTGGTGGCCACGCGGATGACCTGGCTTCGACAATATTGATGGCCACGGATACGCCTGTTTTGGTCGCACCTGCGATGAATGTGCGGATGTGGCTGCACCCGGCCAATCAGCGCAACATGGCGACTCTCGAAGCGGATGGCGTATCCCGCGTTGGGCCGGACGAAGGCGACATGGCGTGCGGGGAGTACGGTCCGGGACGCATGGCCGAGCCCGAGGCGATTTTCGATGCCATCGGCGCGCAGCTGTCGGATGGGCCGCTCAAGGGCCGCCGCGCAATTGTCACCTCAGGGCCCACGCACGAACCGATTGATCCGGTGCGCTATATCGCGAACCGGTCGTCGGGCACTCAGGGTGCCGCCATCGCGACCGCGTTGTCCGCGCTCGGCGCCGAGGTTACCTTTGTGACCGGCCCGGCGGTCGCACCGCCTCCCGCCGGCGTTGCGGTTGTGAAGGTCGAAACCGCTGAACAAATGATGGCGGCGGTCAACGGCGCGGTCCCCGCAGACGTGGCGATCTTTGCCGCGGCGGTGGCGGATTGGCGGGTGACCAGCACTGCAGACGGCAAAATCAAAAAGGACAAATCCGGCAAGCCGCCAGTGCTCGAGCTTGCCGAAAACCCCGATATCCTGGCCACCATTGCGCAACAAAAGGACGATCGCCCCGACCTGGTGATCGGATTTGCAGCAGAAACCGACGATGTGGTGGCCAATGCCACCGCGAAACGTACGCGAAAGGGCTGCGATTGGATCGTTGCGAACGACGTGTCACCTGAAACTGGGATCATGGGTGGCGACGAGAATGCGGTTACGATTATCGACGAGCATGGTGCCGAAAGCTGGCCGCGGCTGAGCAAGGATCAGGTGGCCAAAAAGCTCGCCGCGCGCATCGCCGAGGCGCTGGGCTGACGTGGCGCCGGTGCTTCGTTTTCGTTGGCTGCCCTATGCCGACACCAAAATTGCACTTCCTTCGTACGAAACTTCTGGGGCGGCGGGCGCCGATGTGCGCGCGAATTTTCCGCCTGAGTCTCGCATGGGGGCGACGCTGGAACCGCTCGAGCGGCGCCTGATCCCCACCGGGTTGTCCGTTGAGATTCCGCCAGGGTTTGAAATTCAGGTTCGACCTCGCTCCGGGCTGGCACTGAAACAGGGCGTTGGTCTCGTCAATGCGCCGGGCACCGTCGACAGCGACTACCGTGGGCCCTTGGGCGTCATTCTGGTCAATCTTGGCGCCGAACCGGTGCATATCGCGCATGGCGATCGCATCGCTCAGCTGGTGGTCGCACCTGTTCTCAGAGCCGAAATTGTCACAGCGGATACTCTCTCGCAGACGTCTCGTGGCGGTGACGGATTCGGGTCAACTGGAAACAGCTGATGGCCTTTGTACTTGTTCTTGCAGCGATGCTATGGGCGCTTGGGCATTTCTTGAAGATGCCCACATCCGCACGGCTTTTGATGATCGCCATTCTCTATGTCGCGGTGTTGGCGGTTCATGTCGCGTTTCCAATGGGCCACCCATTGCGGGAAGCCACCGGAGGTTCTGCCGGGGAATGGCTGGTTCTCGGTAGTCTTGGCCTAGTTATTTGGGGATATTCCAGAGGATTATCAAAGCTTCGAACCCATGTGAGGCCTGAAAACCGCGCCCAATCGGCGCCGGACGGACCGAATGCCGAGCTGGATCGCAATGCGCGCCATATCGTCTTGCGGGAAATCGGCGGCCCCGGGCAAAAACGATTGAAGAAAGCACGAGTCCTCGTGATCGGTGCAGGTGGGTTGGGATCTGCGGCCCTGCAATACTTGGCCGCCGCGGGTGTCGGCACGATCGGCGTTATCGATGACGATGTTGTCGAAAACTCAAACCTTCAACGCCAGGTCATTCACACCAACACGCGCATCGGCATGCCAAAAGTATTCTCGGCCGAAATTGCCATGAAAGCCCAGAACCCGTTCGTCAACATCCGGCCATACAATCGGCGTTTCACCAGCGATATCGCGGCCGAGCTGGTTGGCGATTTCGATCTGATATTGGACGGCACGGATGATGTCGCAACGCGCTATCTTGTGAATGACACCACGGTAAAGCTTGGTGTTCCCCTGGTATCTGCGGCGATTAGCCAATGGGAAGGCCAGATAAGTATTTTTGATCCCGCAAAAGGCGGCCCATGTTATCGCTGTGTCTTCCCAGTGCCCTCTGCCGAGGGGCTTGCGCCGGATTGTGCCGAAGGCGGCGTTCTTGGGCCGCTGCCAGGTGTGATGGGCGCGATGATGGCGGCCGAGGCGATCAAACTTCTGGCCGGTGCGGGGGATCCTTTGATCGGGCGCCTGATGATCTACGATGCGCTGCACGCAGACAGTCGCGTTGTCGGCATAAAGCGGCGCACGGATTGTCAAACCTGCGGCAACGACACCTAAGCGTCTGGTATACCGTGCCCGACAGACTTAGGCTTTGTGCCAGACGAGTCCTTTTCGGGAGTATTTATGTCAAATCCCCTTTTGGCCGAATGGACCACACCTTTCGGCCTGCCGCCATTTGACGATATTTCAGATGATGATTTTGCCCCTGCACTGGATGCGGCGTTAAAAGAAGCCCGCGCCAACATTGCCACTATTGCCGGCAACGAGAACGCACCGACGTTCGAAAACACGATTGAGGCACTCGAGCTCTCCGAGGAGACGCTGAGCCGGGTTCTTTCTACATTTTTTAATCTCGCCGGAACCGACGCGAACCCGAAACGCGAGGCGTTGCAGCGCGACTTTTCGCCAAAGATATCAGCGTACTCCTCTGAAATATCGATGAATTCTGAATTGTTTTTGAGGATCGATACATTATGGCAAGATCGCGCGTCGCTTGATCTGACTAAGGAGCAATCCCGTGTCTTGAAACTGACCCACCGGGGGTTCGTTCGCTCGGGTGCACAGCTTGAGGGCGCCGCACGAGACCGGCTGCGGGACGTTAATTCACGCCTCGCGGTTCTGGGAACCCAATTCACCCAAAACATATTGGCAGAGGAAAGAGCATGGGCGCTTGACCTGAAGGAGTCCGATCTCGACGGGCTTCCGGAATTTCTTCGGTCTGCCGCTCGTGCCGCGGGTGAGGAAAAGGACCGCCCGGGCCCGATCATAACATTGTCGCGATCCTTGATCGTTCCGTTTCTGCAGTTTTCACCAAATCGTGGATTACGCGAGAAAGCCTGGCGCGCCTGGACGTCGCGCGGCGCCAACGGTGGAGAGACCGACAATCGCTCGATTGCCGCTGAAATTTTGTCGCTTCGGGCCGAGCGGGCGGTACTGCTCGGTTACCAGGATTTTGCCGCCTACAAGCTGGAAACCGAGATGGCCAAGACGCCCGAGGCCGTCGAAG
>CAJHYP010000144.1_pt1 | contig 17338 bp, 17 predicted proteins | sample 9198731 | NCBI WGS metagenome assembly CAJHYP01 (sample SAMEA7708363, study PRJEB35096) | sediment metagenome | biome: marine neritic benthic zone biome [ENVO:01000025]; feature: sediment [ENVO:00002007]; material: shallow marine sediment [ENVO:03000034] sea grass bed [ENVO_01000059] ...
CGTCAGCACATCGCCCGACAGTTTCTCGATATTTGCCTGCGCTTTGTCGATGGTCTGCAATCGTTGCTGCAACTCACCAAGGGACCGTGCCGTTTTGGTTGCCGAACCCTGGAGGTTCTCGTTCATTTTCAGTGAGACATCGGCCAGTCGCTGCTCCATCAGCTTGAGCATATTCGCCTGGCTGGCCGCCTGGGCTTCGCTGACATGAGTAAGTCCGCCTGCAAGCTGCTGTTGGCCATCTGACAGGCTTTGCACACGCTGCCCAATGGCCTGCATATCATTTACAAGGGGTGACATGAGCGCCGCCGACCGCCCGGCCCGTCTGACGGCCATGACGAGAAGCACAAGAACAATCAAAATCAACGCCGCCGCGATCAATGCCGCAACAACCAGCGGATCGTCAAAGAAGAACTCGGTATCGCCAATCCGGATCATGTTCGTCCAAACAACCGTTCGATGTCTTTCAGTTTCAATTCAACATAGGTCGGGCGCCCGTGATTGCACTGGCCCGAATGCGGTGTCGCCTCCATTTCTCGAAGAAGCGCGTTCATTTCGTCCGCACTCATACAACGCCCAGACCGCACCGAGCCATGGCAAGAGACGCGGCTAAGAATTGCATCAATTCGCTCGCGAAGCGCACCGCTGCTTCCAAGTACCTGCCACTCATCCAGTATGTCGCGGATCAGTCTTTCAGCGTCGATCTGACCGAGAATCGCTGGTGTCTCGCGGACCGCAACGGCCCCCGACCCGAAGGGCTCGATCACAAAGCCCAATGTGGCAAACTCCTCGGCCAATTCAAGCAATCCGGCGGCATCGTCTCCCAGTTCCACTATTTGCGGGACGAGAAGCGCCTGCGATGCGATTCCAGTTGCCGCGAGTTGACGCTTTAGTCGCTCGTAGACCAAACGTTCGTGGGCCGCGTGTTGATCGACGATAACCATTCCATCCGACGTCTGGGCGACGATGTAGTTTTCGTGCACCTGCGCTCTGGCGGCACCCAGCGGGAATTCGGTTTGTATTTCCTCGGCCTGTTCCTCCACTCGTGCCGAAGCGACAGTAAACGGCGCGGTGCCGTCCGCAAATCCTGGCTGTTGATCCCAGTGGCGCGGAGCCGGTCGGTCCATTTGGTAAACGCGTGGCGCGTCGGTTGGTGCTGAAAATGCGCCGAGAGTCTCGCCGGCGACAGTCGTCGACGCCCGGTGTCCGGCCTCGGCCAATGCGTGGCGCAATCCCGATACAATCAGACCGCGCGCAACTCCGGGATCGCGAAAACGAACCTCGGATTTTGCAGGATGTACGTTGACGTCGACAAGTTGCGGATCGCAATCCAGATAAAGCGCTGCCGCTGCATGGCGATCTCGTCTCAGAAAATCCATGTATGCGGCGCGAAGCGCACCGATCAACAGTTTGTCTCGAACCGGACGACCATTGACAAAAAGATACTGCTGTACGGACGTCCCCCGTGAGTAGGTCGGCAACGCCGCGTAGCCTGTTAAGTGCAAGCCCTCGCGCTCGGCGTCGATCGCTAGCGCATTTTCCGAGAACTCCCGGCCCAAAACAGCCCGCAGTCGTCCCGCCAACGCGTCCATCGGGTCGCCGGTTTCAGCCGGGAAGGACAAGACCGGTCGCGGCTTTTCCGTTGCCTCGGTTAAGGTAAAACGGACATAGGGTTCGGCCATCGCCAACCGTTTGACCACGTCAGTCACCGCCTGCATTTCAGCCCGGTCAGTGCGAAGAAATTTGAGCCGCGCAGGCGTCGCAAAGAAAAGGTCCCGCAATTCGACAACGGATCCCTGCTGACCGCTGGTGGGCTGCAAATCGCCCAGACTGCCCCCTTCCACCTCGACTGCGTATGTATCCTCCCCCGCAACGCGCGATGTAATTTTCAGTCGCCCAACAGCGCCGAGCGACGGCAATGCCTCGCCGCGAAACCCAAATGTATGGATATTCAGCAAATCGCTGCCGTCAATTTTCGACGTTGCATGGCGGCTAAGGGCAAGTGGCAGATCTTCGGCTGGAATACCGCAACCATTGTCCTCAACCCGGATCAGACGCTTGCCGCCTTCGGCGACCGTCACATCGATCCGTCTTGCCCCAGCATCGACGGCATTTTCAACCAATTCCTTGACCGCTGACGCCGGCCGTTCCACGACTTCACCTGCCGCAATCCGATTAACGGCGGCCTCGTCCAATTGGCGGATTTTGGGCATCGATTGGCTTATATTGGGGTCTGGGGCGTGCATCCTACTAGGGATAGCAGATGCACGCCGGAACGTCCACGATGAATGCCGCCATTTCAATTCGATTCCACGCCTGATACCGAAGCCGGACACCTCTGGCGAAAGACACATGGCAAACACCCGTGCAATCCTGCTGATGACAGCCGCCATGGCCGCATTTGCCATCAGCGACGCGTTCATTAATCGCGCAGCGGCGACGCTGCCGACCGGCCAAATTTTAACCATCACGTGCACGCTTGGTGTCATCCCTTTCTTGATCAGGCTCTGGCGATCGGGCGAGCACATTTTCTCGGCCAGACTCCGGCACCACGCAGTTCTTCTTCGCACCGCGGGAGAGGTCCTAGGCTCGCTCGGTTACGTGATGGCGTTATCGCTCGTGCCATTGGCAACCGCTTCTGCAATGCTTCAAGCGCAACCACTGGCGATGACAATGGCGGCGGCAATATTTCTCGGCGAGCGCGTCGGTGCGCGGCGCTGGACGGCTGTGGGACTTGGGTTTGTCGGCGTGTTGATGATCATTCGGCCAGGGGCCGAGGCATTTGATCCGAACGTTCTTTGGACGCTTCTAGGAATTGCCGGCCTGACTGCGCGCGACCTTGGAACGCGCTTGCTCCCCAAAGACGTCTCAAATCCATTTGTCTCGTTCTGGGCGCTCTTCGTGCTCAGCCTGTTAGGTCTTGCAATCATGCCGGTCGATGGTGCCTGGCGCACGATCGACGGCCTCGCCTGGATCTGGCTGATTGGTTGTTCAGTTTCGGTTGCTATTGCGGTTGTCGTCATCACTGAAGCACTCCGCGTCGGCGAAATCTCGGCAATCGCACCTTTTCGGTATACCCGGATGGTTTTCGCACTTGCGATTGCGATTCTGTTACTAGGCGAGAGCCCGGACGCAATGACCTGGGCCGGGACCGCCCTTATCATTTGCTCCGGAGTTTATGCGTTCTGGCGCGAGCGGGCTCTGTCGCAAAACTAATCTTGCGTTACGAGGGTGAGCACGATTGCTGCGTTTCCTCCGGTTGTTGCCCCTGATATAGAGCGCACACGTTCAACCAACTTCTCGGGACCACATGAGCACAATCATCGATATTCACGCTCGCGAAATCCTCGACAGCCGTGGCAATCCTACCGTGGAAGTCGATGTTATGCTGGATGATGGAACCATGGGCCGAGCCGCGGTTCCTTCCGGCGCATCGACCGGTGCTCACGAGGCCGTCGAGAAACGCGACGGTGACAAAAAACGTTATCACGGCAAGGGCGTGCTCGAGGCCGTCGCGGCAGTGAACGGCGAAATTGCCGAGGAGCTCGCCGGGTGCGACGCCACCGAGCAGGAAGCCATCGATGGCGCGATGATCGAGCTGGATGGAACGGCCAACAAGGGAAGGCTTGGCGCCAACGCAATCTTGGGCGTCTCTCTTGCAACGGCAAAGGCGGCCGCCGATTTCACTGCGCAACCGCTTTTTCGTTATGTCGGCGGCACTTCCGCGCGCGTGCTTCCGGTTCCGATGATGAATATCATCAATGGCGGCGAGCACGCAGATAACCCGATCGACATCCAGGAATTCATGATCATGCCAGTATCCGCGGCGAATATCCGCGATGCAGTACGCATGGGTTCTGAAATTTTTCACACATTGAAAAAAGAGCTTTCCGATGCTGGCCTATCGACGGGAATTGGTGACGAGGGCGGGTTTGCACCAAATCTTTCCTCAACCCGGGATGCATTGGACTTCATTTTGAAGGCAGTTGAAAAAACCGGATACGCGCCTGGTAGCGACGTCATGCTGGCGCTGGATTGCGCCTCCACCGAATATTTCCAGGACGGCAAATACGAACTTGCGGGAGAGGCGAAATCTCTCAGTTCCGACGACAACGTGGCCTACTTGGGCGCTCTGGTCGCCGACTATCCGATCTTGTCGATCGAAGACGGATGCGCCGAAGATGATTGGGATGGATGGATAGCCCTCACGTCCGAATTGGGTGACAAAGTGCAGCTGGTTGGCGACGATCTTTTTGTGACCAATCCAGAACGTTTGTCGCGCGGCATCGCCGACGGTGCCGGAAATTCTCTGCTGGTAAAAGTCAACCAGATCGGCACACTTTCCGAGACGCTGCGGGCAGTGGACATGGCGCACAAAGCGCGTATGACCGCCGTGATGTCGCACCGCTCGGGCGAAACCGAAGACGCAACGATCGCGGACCTAGCCGTCGCGACAAATTGCGGGCAGATCAAAACCGGGTCACTTGCCAGGTCAGACAGACTAGCAAAGTACAATCAGCTGATCAGGATCGAAGAATTGCTTGAAGAAACAGCGGTTTACGCGGGCAAGTCAATTCTCCGATAAGGGGGCCCATTTGATCATTCGGGCGTTCATATTCGACGTCTTCGGTACCTGCGTCGACTGGCGGACATCCATTGCACGCGAGGTCGCGGCCGTGCTGCCGGCAATCGACGCCGTTGAATTTGCGGATGCCTGGCGCGGCGAATACCAACCCGCGATGGAGCGCATCCGCTCGGGGAACCGAGGCTACGTCGCGCTAGACGATCTGCATCTGGAAAATCTTCATCGCGTGCTTGAGAAGTTCAAGATGACCTGCGCCGATCCAGTGGCGCTGAACCAGGCATGGGAGAAGCTTGATCCTTGGCCCGATGTCGGCGCTGGACTCGAGGCACTCAGGAAACTAGCGCTCATTGCTCCTTGTTCGAATGGCTCGATTGCGATGATGGCGCGGCTTGCCAGGCATGGTGGGTTGCCATGGGATTGCATTCTTGGGGCCGACATCGCTCGCAATTACAAGCCAAACCCGGACGTGTACTTGGCATCGGTGGGCGCGCTACGACTTGAGCCGCAAGATGTGATCATGGTTGCGGCCCACAATGATGATTTGGTTGCGGCGAAATGCGCTGGGTTGCGAACGGCCTTCGTGCCCCGCCGGACAGAACACGGCCCCGATCAAACGACCGACTTGGACCCAGACCAGCAATGGGATGTCGTTGCGGACGACTTTCTGGATTTGTCCAAGCAGCTGGCAGCAATCTAAACTTAACCGCGGATTACTTTTCGCCCTCTTCAATCTGCGTTGTTTGCTGCAAATCTCTCGGACGGCTGATTTGTCCACCGCCGACAGGTGCTGCGACGCCGGTAGTTCCCGGTGCCGAGGTTGGCAGACCGCGCATGACTCGAACCGCTAGATAGGCAAACGCCTGAGCTTCCAGCATGTCGCCGTCCAGGCCGACCTCCTCGACGGGATCGACCGCGCAATCGACAAGCGCCCCGATCATGTCCATCATCGCCGGGTTTTTTCGTCCGCCGCCAGTCACCAACATACGCGTCGGTGGCCGAGGGCAATGCTCGATGGCATTTGCAACGGCACCCGCCGTAGCAGCTGTCAATGTTGCCACAGCGTCTTCGTCCGACAGATCCGATACTGCCGGAACCCAGTGTTGGAAATCATCTCGGTCTAACGATTTCGGCGGCACGCGATGGAAGTAGGGTTCGCGCAACATCAGTATGGTCAACACCGCGTCGTTAACTTCGCCTTTCGCCGCGAGCGCTCCACCTTCATCCATCCCGAGACCAAGTCGCGCACGAACCAGATCATCGATTTTGGCGTTGCCGGGTCCAGTGTCAAAGGCCAGACACGCACCCGGGGTTTCCGCCGATTGCTTCTGCGGATCAAGCCATGTCAAATTCGCCACGCCGCCAATGTTTAGGAACACCACAGGCGCAGTGACCCCAATCCAATTTGCCAGCGCGAAATGGTAAAAAGGCGCCAGCGGTGCGCCCTGCCCGCCGAAATTCATATCGCTTGATCGAAAATCCCAAACGACCGGCATTCCCAGCACTTCGGCCAAAAGCGCGCCATTGCCAGCCTGATGCGTCTCACCCGCATGCGGCCTGTGCGAGGTCGTTTGTCCATGAAAACCAACAATATCCGCGCCGCTGAACCCCGCCAAAAGCTCGGCATGCGCAAGTTCGACAACTTCCGCCGCAGCAACGACTTCAGGACCATCCCATTTCCCCAATGCCTCATGCAAGACGGCGCGTTCGGCATCGGAATAAGCGCGATAAGCGCTATCGCCGAACTCAAAAACGTTCACACCATCGGTCAGGATCATTGCGGCATCTACACCGTCAAGCGACGTCCCCGACATAGCGCCGAGTGCCCAAATCGGCTCTGCCTTAGTCATCCCTTTCCCTCCCGACTGCGGGCAAGTATAGAAGGCCGCGCACCCAAGGCCGACCTGGGGCGAAGCATAGACGAAGGCCCATGACCTACCACCCGAAATCCGATTTCATCGCAGCAGTCATTGAGCGTGGATTCCTTGCCGATTGTACAAATCTGCAAGACTTGGACGAGGCCTTCTGCAACGGGATCGTCACGGGATATATCGGTTTCGATCTTACCGCTACGAGCCTGCATATCGGAAATCTCGTGCAGATAATGCTGCTGCGGTGGATGCAAAAAACCGGTCACCGGCCCATCACCCTCATGGGTGGCGGCACGACCAAGGTGGGCGATCCGTCCGGCAAAGACGAAATGCGCAAGATGCTGTCAGTCGAACAGATCAATGAAAATGCCGATGGCATCCGAAACGTCTTTTCCAGTTACATTTCGTATGGTGATGGGCCGACGGATTCACCGTTGGTGAACAACGCGGAATGGCTGGATCAACTTGGCTATATCGACTTCCTGCGCGACATAGGCCGGCATTTCACCATCAATCGTCTGCTAGCATTTGAGAGCGTGAAATCGCGCCTCGAGCGAGAGCAGGCGCTGTCGTTTATCGAGTTCAACTACATGCTGTTGCAGGCTTATGACTTCCTCCAACTTTTTCGGCAATATGGATGCATCCTCCAGATGGGCGGCTCGGACCAATGGGGGAACATTGTCTCAGGCGCCGATCTGATCCGTCGCGTCGAGGGCAAAGACGCGTTTGGGCTAACCACACCGCTTGTTACGCGCGCCGATGGCCAGAAAATGGGCAAATCCGCCGAAGGGGCGATCTGGTTGAACGAAGACAAGATGACCAGCTATGAGTTCTGGCAGTGGTGGCGCAACGTCGCGGACGCCGATGTCGGCAAATTTCTGAAGATGTTCACCGAGCTGCCGATCGAAGACTGCGAGCGATTGGGCGCGCTTGAAGGGTCCGAGATCAACGAGGCGAAAATCCGATTGGCGAACGAGGTGACGACACTGCTTCATGGTGAAGAAGCGGCCAAAGCGGCGGAACAAGCGGCAAGGAATATCTTTGCTCCCGTTGGAGCAGCGGATTTCCAGATTGTCGGGCACGCAGCCAGCATCGAATTATCCGCGTTACCTACGCTAGCGCTATCCAAAGCGGAATTGAGCGACGGAGTTTCGATCATACAGTTATATGTTCGGTCCGGCCTGGCCAAATCGGGGAAAGAGGCCAAAAGACTGATTGCGGAAGGCGGCGCTCGGCTCGATGATCAACCATTGACCGACGCCGGCCTGATGCTGGATGCGGCTGCGCTCTCATCCCCGATCAAGCTGTCAGCCGGGAAAAAACGTCACGCGCTCGTCACCCTAGACGATTAGACATATGTAGGATCTAGACAAATGTACGATTGCTAAACCCCGCAATCGGTGCGGCCTTCTGGTGTTGAACCGGAGGCCGACATGGACATTCAGCACGCACACACCACATACGAAAAAAATCGCATCAACCTGCTTCGATTGCTGTTCATATTGCTTGCACCGGTGATTTTGATGTCCCGCCCCGCCCTGGAAGATACCGTGACTTCCGAAATCGCCGAAGTACTTGGCCTGCTCCTCATAATCGCCGGGATCCTGGGGCGCGCATGGAGCATTCTATATATCGGCGGAAAAAAGAACGTATCGCTGGTCACGATTGGTCCCTACTCCATGTGCCGGCATCCGCTTTATCTCTTTTCAACGCTAGCTGTAGTGGGGTTTGGGCTGTTACTTCAAAGCGTCGTCTTAACGGTCGTTTTGACCGCATCCTTTGGCACCGCTCTCGCTGTGAATGCAATGAAAGAGGAGGCCAGATTGCGGGCTCGGTTTGGAAACGCCTACACGGAATATGCAGGGAGAACGCCTGCACTATTACCCGCGATAAGCAAGTTCCATACCGACGGCTTGGTCACATTCGATGCCGAGCACCTCAAAAGCAATTTTTGGGACGCAACCGTGTTTGTATTTCTGATCCCGCTCGCCGAGGTTATCGAGAGCGTTCAGGACGCAGGGTGGATTTCAACGGTACCCGTTTATTAGGAGCGCCCAAGCGTTAATTCAGCATCCAATCCCCTTCGGGGAAGAAGGCATGAAACGCAAAGGCAAACATGACGTCATGAGGCTGATCATTGCCATTGGCATCGCGCACCCGCACAGTTCCAACGTTCTTTCCTTCGGAAACACGATAGTGATCCAGGGCCGAAGACTGACCGCTGGTCCAGCTTAGTGTAAGGCCAGCCTCGTTGATCGTTTCTTCTTGGCGCAGCCGGTCAAAGGTCCAGGCCTTATCACCAACTCGGACGACGCGCATGAGTGCGGGAATGTCGTGCGGCGGCATTTCACCGCTGTATAGGAAGGGGCGCGTTGAACTGTCATAGCCCACGTATGGATTTCGACCGTATTGCCGCGGCCAGTTCGGTTCATCCATGACAAGACCATTGGGATTTCTCGTTTTGAATTCCGACCAGCTTTCCATCCAAGTTGGCAGCTGAGTCAGTTCGACGCCGGTCATTTCACCGACGATCCCAGTGCCAATCGCTTGTTGCCACCAGCTTTCTGTTTGGCGGTCATACATGACCATGTCCGAGTTTCTGAGTTTGCCGGACACACCAAAACTCAGCACCCGTCCATCAACGCGCCTGTCAAAGGTGATCCCGGAATTGCAAAGCGGGCAGAATGTTACCGTTACAGGAATATCGCCGACAGTATCATTGACGATTTCGTGCCAGGTCAAATAGCGGATCGGATAGGCCCGAGGTTCCGCCCCGCCAATCTCGACGGTAATAACCGGCTCATTCTCACCAAGGCGAGATTCGTTTCCGGCCGGGATGAAACTGACTTCATCCAAAGCTGGGATGCCATCTTTAGGAGGCCCCCCGGATAGGATCTCGCCCCAATTGTCAATTGTGGTCTTTTCGAAATTGGTCTCAGGCCACTCATGACGCCAAAATGACGGATCAGCTTGCACGGCCGACAAACCGAGTCCGACCACTAACGCCGCAACCGCGACGAGTTGATTGAAGCGCATGGATTTCCCTCCTGCCAATAGCTCGTTGCAAATGTGGCAGGTCGCACGCATCGCGAATACCCCCCATCACGGGGGGTTGATCGGGCGTATAGTGCAGCTCTAACGCTCGACCGATACGCTTTCCATGACATCGGGCGCACCAACTACAGCGCCGTTTTGGCCGGTTCCGCGCTTGATCGCATCGACGATCTCCATACCCTCAATCACGCGGCCGACAACCGTGTATTGGCCATTCAGGAAGTACCCTTCGTCAAACATGATGAAAAATTGTGAGTTGGCAGAATTCGGGCTTTGCGATCGAGCCATGCCAACCACGCCGCGATCGTATGGCACATCAGAAAATTCCGCCGGAATATCCGGCCGGTCCGAACCGCCAACGCCGGCCGGGCAATCGGCGTCTGGCCGGCCACATTGTACATCGCCGGTCTGCGCCATGAAGCCTTCGATTACACGGTGAAACGCGACACCGTTATAAGCGCCCTCTTCAGCCAACGCCGATATTTGCTCGACATGCTGAGGTGCGACATCTTCCAAAAGATCAATGACGATGCGGCCGTTGGCTTCGCCGGAAACGTCAATCACCAGATTGGGGCCGGACCCGTCTTGCGCAATCGCCGGCGCCGCACAAATCGCGAAGACTAGGGCCAACTTACGCATCGGAAGCCACCTTCATGCTAAGCATCCGGTCAGGGTTCATAGGCGGTTCGCCGCGGGCAATAGCGTCGACATGCTCCATTCCCGAAACGACACGGCCATAGACCGTGTACTGACCATTTAGAAAATGGTTGTCCGAAAAATTGATGAAAAACTGGCTGTTGGCGGAATTCGGGTTTTGAGACCGTGCCGCCCCGATCGAGCCGCGATCGTGTGGGATTTTGCTAAACTCGGCTGGCAAGTCAGGCTTGTCGGACCCGCCAGTTCCGGCACGACGCAGATTGAAGCCATCCTCGAAGTCGCCGTGTTCAACGTCGCCGGTCTGCGCCATAAATCCGTCGATCACGCGGTGAAAGACGACGTTGTCGTATTCGCCCGCGCGAGCCAGCTCTTTGATCCGCTCGCAATGCGCAGGTGCTACGTCAGGCAAAAGCTCAATCGTGACGCTGCCATCCTTAAGTTCGATGATGATTGTGTTTTCGGGGTCCTTATGGTCGGCCATGGTGGCTCCTCTAAATCGATTTCCCGGGACCCTAGTCAGCTATGGCCTCAAGGAAAAGTCGAAAGGCGACAAAGCGCCTGTTGACGACGGTCACCATCTAGTTACGGAAGTGCGTGCATATCAGGGAGGCAAGAATGGCCTGGAAGACACTGGATGACATGGACATCGCCGGGAAGATTGTCTTGACCCGCGTCGATTTGAACGTGCCCGTTGAAGACGGGGAAGTAACCGACGCCACGCGGATCGAACGCATCGCCCCGACAATCCGTGATATTCTCGCAGGCGGCGGGAAACCGGTGATGCTGTCACACTTTGGTCGCCCAAAGGGCCAGCCGGTTGCCGAATTGAGCTTGCGCGTCACCGTGCCCGCGTTGCAAGCGGCATTGCAAACTGAGGTAATTTTCATCGAGAAACCGGACAGGGCCTCACTCGAGGCGCTTTCCGCCGGCTCAGTCGTTCTGGTCGAAAACACCCGTTTCACGCCGATGGAAGAGGCCAATGACCCGCGCATGGCCCAGTTTTTGGCCTCGCTCGGCGACATCTATTGCAATGACGCGTTTTCCGCGGCTCATCGGGCGCATGCTTCGACAGAAGGCGTTGCGCATTTGCTGCCGGCATGCGCCGGGCGGTTGATGGAAGCCGAATTGCGGGCATTGGACGCCGCTCTCGGCGAACCGGCGCGCCCGGTGGTGGCGGTTGTAGGCGGCGCGAAAGTGTCCACCAAGTTAGAGCTGCTTGGCAATCTCGTCCGCAAAGTCGATACGCTGATTATCGGTGGCGGCATGGCAAATACATTTCTCGCCGCGAAAGGCCTCGAGGTGGGCAAATCGCTCGCCGAGCACGAACTGGCGGACACCGCGCGCGAAATTATTGCCAAGTCAGAGGAAGCCGCGTGCGAAATCATTTTGCCGACGGACGTCGTTTGCGCGACGGAATTTGTCGAAGACGCCGACGCCATCACTGTCCCAGCAGACGAGTGTCCGCCCGATCGCATGATTTTGGACGCCGGGCCAAATTCTGTGAAGAAAATCAATGACGTCTTTGACACGGCAAGAACGCTCATCTGGAACGGCCCACTGGGCGCGTTTGAGGTCGCGCCGTTTGATGCAGCCACGAATGCCGCTGCTCGACATGCGGCTGAACTGACGCGGGCGGGCCGTCTGATTTCGGTAGCCGGCGGTGGCGACACTGTCGCGGCGCTAAATCGGGCCGGTGTTGCTGAAAGCTTCAGCTATATTTCGACCGCCGGAGGTGCTTTTCTTGAATGGATGGAAGGCAAGACGTTGCCGGGTGTCGCCGCGCTTGAGCAGCCGTGACACACCGTTAGCGGCACCAAGATTGCACCCTCTCCGGAGCTTCTCTAATACGGGCGCAAGCTCATATCAGGAACGAGGGTCAGATGACACGAGAACAACAGGCAGAACAAATGCGGAGCGGTAAGGGATTTGTCGCCGCGCTCGACCAAAGCGGCGGCTCGACCCCAAAGGCGCTGCGGCTCTACGGGATCGACGAAAACAAATATAGCTCTGACAGAGAGATGTTCGATCTGATCCATGCGATGCGATCGCGCATCGTCGCCGCGCCGTCCTTTACCGGCGACAAGGTCGTCGGCGCGATCCTGTTTGAAATGACTATGGACCGCGACTTCGCGGACAAACCTGCGGCGAGTTATCTGTGGGAAGATCGCGGCGTCGTGCCGTTTCTGAAATGTGACAAGGGTCTTGAAGCCGAGGCCGACGGCGTGCAGCTTATGAAGCCCATGGACGATCTTGACGCGCTTTTGGCGCGCGCCACACAAAAGGGTATTTTCGGCACCAAGATGCGTTCGGTCATTGGAGCGGCCAATTCAGCCGGGATCGCCGCCAATGTCGCCCAGCAGTTCGAGATCGGAAAGCAAATTCTCGGACACGGCCTAGTGCCAATACTTGAGCCCGAGGTCACGATATCGATCGCCGACAAGGCGGAAGCCGAAGTGATCCTTCGAGACGAAATATTGGCCAATCTCGACAGTGTGCCTAGCGAGATCATCTTTAAGCTAACTCTGCCCTCGGAAGACAGTTTCTATAAAGAAGTGATTGACCATCCAAACGTAATGCGGGTCGTTGCGTTGTCTGGCGGGTATTCCCGCACTGAGGCCAATGAACTTCTAGGTCGGAACACCGGCATGATCGCCAGCTTCAGCCGCGCGCTGACAGAAGGCCTGCGTACGCAGCAAACAGACGCCGAGTTCGACGCAATGATCGGCACTACTATCCAGTCGATCTATGATGCCTCGATCACGTAATCCGGCGTACTAATCTGCCGATCGCCGAAAAAGTGGATTCCCAACGGCGATCGGCTGTGTCATGGTTCGGCAACAAACTCCGCAGAGAGTTCGCAGGCAAGTAGATGAGCAGCGGCTTCAGACGTCCGGCACTTGGGTTGATTTTCTATTTTGCCCTGATGTTTTCATTGGGCCTGTATTTCACGTTCGCAAGTGTGCAGGGCGATTTCGGACTGTTTCGCCGCGTGCAAATTGACGCGGAAGCCGAGGCGCTTCGGACGGAAAAGGCACGACTTGCAACCGAAGTCAAAAGTCTTGAAAACAAGACGCGGCGCTTAAGTGACGACTATCTTGATCTCGACCTGCTTGACCAACAGGCCCGCGACATTCTGGGTTTGATCCGACCTGACGAGATCGCGCTCAACTAATCATTAGTCCAGCGTTGCAATTTCGACATGGCGGATTTGCCGCCATTCGCCGACTTTGCGCGTGCTTTCGGCACAGTCTTGGTGTAAGGGATAGTTTAACGGTGAACTAGTTTGTTCCGGCCAGGGAGGACGCTGACTATGGCGGCAAAGCGCGCCACGCGAAAATCGACCGCCTCGAAAGAGGAATTACTTAAGTATTACCGTGAGATGCTGCTCATCCGCCGCTTTGAAGAGAAGGCCGGCCAGCTCTATGGAATGGGCCTGATCGGCGGCTTCTGTCACCTCTATATCGGACAGGAAGCAGTCGTTGTCGGGCTTGAAGCCGTGACAGAGGAAGGCGATCGCCGCATCACCACGTATCGCGATCACGGGCACATGCTTGCGTGTGGCATGGATCCGAAAGGCGTCATGGCTGAGCTCACAGGCCGCGAAGGCGGTTACTCCAAGGGCAAAGGCGGCTCAATGCACATGTTCTCGAAGGAGGCACATTTCTACGGCGGCCACGGCATTGTCGGGGCCAACGTGCCGCTTGGGACAGGTCTTGCATTTGCCGACAAGTATTTGGGCAACGACCGCGTGACGTTCACCTACTTCGGCGACGGTGCCGCAAACCAGGGACAAGTTTACGAGGCTTACAACATGGCCGAGCTTTGGGATTTGCCGGTGATCTACGTAATTGAGAATAACCAATATGCGATGGGCACCGCTGTGAAGCGAGCAACCAAGTCACCATCGCTATGGGAACGCGGCGCCGCTTACGGCATTCCGGGCGAAGAAGTTGACGGTATGGACGTGCTCGCTGTCAAAGCCGCTGGTCAGAAGGCCGTCAAACACTGCCGCGCCGGCAAAGGCCCTTACATCCTCGAGGTTATGACTTATCGCTATCGCGGACACTCCATGTCGGATCCAGCGAAATACCGGACCCGCGACGAAGTGCAGAAGATGCGCGAGGAACGCGATGCCATCGAAGCCGTGCGCAAGCGGGTTCTCGAGGCCGATGCCAAAGCCGAGGACGAATTGAAAGCGATCGACAAAGAAATAAAAGAAATCGTGAATACAGCCGCAGAATACTCAAAAGAGAGCCCTGAGCCAGCGCTCAGCGAGCTTTGGACGGATATCTACGCCTGAACAGGATGTCGCTATGCCGCATTTCGAAATACATGCCACTGATATTGCCAGTGCCAAAGAATTCTACAGCGGGCTTTTCGGCTGGACCTTCTCGCCGATGCCAGGCGGTGAGGAGCTTGACTATCATCTGATCGAGGGAAGCCGGATTGGGATGGACGCAGGGCTGACCGGCGGGTTGATGCGTCGGATTGGCGAAGCGCCAAGCGCTGGCGCACCGATCCGCGGCGGAACGATGACATTCGATGTCGCGGATTGCGACGATCGGTACACCTGGGCGTTGGAAAACGGCGGCGCAGAGGCCTTGCCACCAACGGACTATCCGGGGATTGGGCGGTGCGCCTATGTCGAAGATGGTCAAGGCAATGTCGTAGGCTTCATAACTCCGGTTGAAGGGGAAATCTGACGATGGCCACCGAAATTCTCATGCCTGCGCTTTCCCCCACAATGGAGGAAGGCACGCTGGCGAAATGGTTGGTGAAGGAAGGCGACAATGTAGCGTCGGGTGACATACTGGCCGAGATCGAAACCGACAAAGCCACGATGGAGTTCGAAGCGGTCGACGAAGGCACTGTCGGCAAGATTCTCGTGGCCGAAGGAACCGAAGGCGTGAAAGTGAACGCGCCCATCGCAGTTTTGGTCGAGGAAGGCGAAAGCGCGGACGACATTCAAGTCGCTGAACCAGCTCCGACCGTTGAAGCGACCGCACCGGCGCAAGAACCGGTCGTTCAAGCGATCGCGCCTGCAGCACCTAAAACGGTCACCTCCGTCGAACCTGACTATCCCCAAGGCACCGAAATGGTGTCGACCACGGTCCGCGAGGCATTGCGCGACGCGATGGCGGAGGAAATGCGGCGCGACGACATGGTCTTCCTCATGGGCGAGGAAGTCGCCCAATACCAGGGTGCCTATAAAATATCGCAGGGCCTTCTGGATGAATTCGGTGAAAACCGCGTCATTGATACTCCTATCACAGAGCACGGTTTCGCGGGCGTCGGCGTAGGCGCATCCTGGGGCGGGCTTCGACCCATTGTAGAGTTCATGACGTGGAATTTCGCGATGCAAGGTATCGACCACATCATCAACTCGGCCGCAAAAACCCTTTACATGTCCGGCGGTCAAATGGGCTCGCCCATTGTGTTCCGCGGGCCAAACGGCGCCGCCGCTCGCGTCGGCGCCCAACACAGCCAGGACTATGCCGCGTGGTATGCAGCCGTTCCGGGGCTGTACGTTTGCCAACCCTACTCGGCGGCCGATGCCAAAGGGCTCCTGAAAACGGCCATTCGCGACAATAATCCTGTTGTCTTTCTGGAAAACGAGATCCTTTATGGCCAGTCATTCGACGTGCCAAAATTGGATGATTTCACAATTCCATTCGGAAGGGCTCGCATCTGGCGCGACGGCGACGACGTGACCCTCGTCAGTTGGGGCATCGGGATGAAATATGCGCTTGAGGCCGCCGATGAATTGGCCGGTGAAGGCATCGCGGCTGAGGTGATTGATCTACGAACGCTGCGGCCACTCGATATCGAAACTGTCGTGCGCTCAGTTCAGAAGACCAATCGCTGTGTAACTATCGAAGAGGCGTGGCCGGTCTGTTCTGTGTCCGACCACATTGGGTCCGCAATCATGCGCGAGGCCTTTGATTATCTTGACGCGCCAGTTCTGAAATGCACCGGCAAGGACGTGCCAATGCCCTATGCGGCAAATCTCGAAAAACTAGCGCTCACATCAACCAAAGAGGTCATCGACGCTGTGAAAGCCGTGACATATCGATAGGCAAATAATGGAAATCAAGGGTCGCGATCTTGCCACAGAAAGCTATCGTGTCGTCGTCGAGGTGGACGGGCGCAGTGTTACTGCGTTGGTGCCGGAACGGCTGGCGGCGGATTTTCGCGTGATCGGGTCACGGCCGTCGCACCAGACGGCCTACGTCTGGATTGCCGCAAATAAAGACAAGATCAAAGCTGCGATTGAAAAACTTGCGCGCGGATCGACACGAATGAAATCGCCGTTTGACCAGATAACGCTTCTTGAGGAGCAGTGACATGCCCACCGAAGTCTTGATGCCCGCCCTCTCGCCCACGATGGAGGAAGGCACGCTCGCCAAATGGTTGGTCAAGGAAGGCGATACCGTATCATCGGGCGATCTTCTGGCTGAAATCGAAACCGATAAGGCGACGATGGAGTTCGAGGCCGTGGACGAAGGCACGGTCGGAAAACTGTTGGTCACCGAAGGCTCGGAGGGCGTGAAGGTGAACACACCAATTGCTGTGCTTTTGGAAGACGGCGAAAGCGCGGATGACATTGCCACTGAATCAACACCGGCGCCCGCACCGGCAACCGCACTGCAACCCACCGCTGAAGCCGCTGCGGTCGACCAAGCACCCTCATCTGCCCCTGCTCCAGTGGCGCCATCCTCCGCCGATGGAACCCGCATCTTTGCCTCGCCGCTTGCAAGACGGATTGCCAAAGATAAGGGTCTTGATCTGAGCCAACTCAAGGGATCGGGGCCGCACGGGCGGATCGTCAAAGCCGACGTCGAGGGTGCACAGCCAACAGCGGCCGCTCCTACGGCCGCGGCGCAGGCAATCGCACCTGCGGCCGCTCCGGCCGGGCCAGGCGCCGATCAGGTCCTTAGAATGTACGAGGGCCGTGAATTCGAGGAAGTCAAACTCGATGGCATGCGCAAGATCATCGCGTCGCGCCTGACCGAAGCCAAACAGACTATCCCGCATTTCTATCTGCGTCGTGACATGCAGTTGGACGCGTTGCTCAAGTTCCGTGGCCAGTTGAACAAGCAGCTCGAGTCGAGAGGCGTAAAGCTGAGCGTGAATGACTTTATCATCAAGGCCTGCGCGATTGCCCTTCAGCAAGTGC
>CAJHYP010000213.1_pt1 | contig 17316 bp, 20 predicted proteins | sample 9198731 | NCBI WGS metagenome assembly CAJHYP01 (sample SAMEA7708363, study PRJEB35096) | sediment metagenome | biome: marine neritic benthic zone biome [ENVO:01000025]; feature: sediment [ENVO:00002007]; material: shallow marine sediment [ENVO:03000034] sea grass bed [ENVO_01000059] ...
ACGCCGTGGCCCTTTTCCGCGGAAATCATGAAAGTCTCGGCAAACTCGAATTGTCCGTTCAGGTCGGCCGCCAGAGCCAAAAGCACCGTTCGTTCGACGCGGTCGATCTTGTTGATCGCCAGAACAACGGATGCTTTGCCGACATGCTCTGAGAGGCGCTCCAGAATGGTGGATACACCTGTCGTCACACCGCGATGCGCCTCGACCAACAACACGACCACATCCGCATCCGCCGCCCCGCCCCAGGCGGCGGCCACCATCGCCCGGTCCAGACGCCGCCGCGGCTGGAAAAGACCAGGGGTATCGACGAATATGATCTGGCTGTCGCCTTCGATCGCGACGCCCCTGATCCGCGTGCGCGTCGTCTGAACCTTGTGTGTGACAATCGAAACCTTGGCCCCGACCATGCGGTTCAAAAGCGTCGATTTACCGGCGTTCGGTTCCCCAATCAGGGCGACAAAGCCAGCGCGCTTCTCAGCCATTCGCCTCCCCCAGCTTTTCCAACAGCAAATGGGCTGCATTCTGTTCGGCTGCCCGTTTCGACGGCGCCTCCGCTTGCGCAGACATTCCGTCCTCAAGTCGCGCCTCAACTGTGAACAAAGGCGCGTGGTCGGGTCCCGATCGCGCGACTTCGGCATAGATTGGTGGCTGCTGTCTGCGCGCTTGCGCCCATTCCTGTAGCGCGGTCTTTGCGTCGCGGGCGTCCGACTTGACCGCCCCGACCCGGCTGCCCCAGAGCCTTATGACCGCATCGTGCGCGGCCTCGAACCCTGCATCCTGATAAATCGCTGCAATCACCGCTTCCAATGCGTCCGCCAAAAGCGCCTCTTTCCGGCGGCCGCCCGACACCATTTCGGAACGGCCCAGTTTCAGCACTGCACCCAGGTCGATCGCGCGCGCAACTTCGGCGCAGGTCTCTTTTCGTACAAGCGCATTGTATCGCGGCGCCAACTGGCCTTCTGAGGCGTCTAAATCGGCCTTCAAAAGCGCCTCGGCGATCACCAATCCCAACACCCGATCGCCGAGAAATTCTTGCCGCTGGTTGTCCGGTCGTGATCCGCTCGCGATCGACGCATGGGTTACCGCGCGCACCAGCAATTCGGGATTTTGAAAGCGATGCCCCAGACGCTTGGCAAATGCCTCAAGATCGGCGCTAAGCCGCATCAGTTGATCTTCTTGAAAAACCGGTCGGCGCGCCATGTCCAGACGAAAAAGAGCGACCGCCCCGCAGACGAGAACATCACCCGGTCCGCGCGTCCAATCAGGTTCTCATGCGGCACCAATCCGACGCCCTCGGGTTGAGCGACACGGCTGTCCGTTGAATTGTCGCGATTGTCGCCCATGAAAAAATACATGCCCTCGGGGATACGAAAAACTCCGGTGTTATCGACACGGCTCTGCCCGGCATCCAGAACAGCGTGTTGTTTGCCGTTCGGCAATGTCTCAACGGACTTCGCCTTCGTGCAATCGTCCCCGAAGCGAATTTGACTTTCCGCACAGACGGGCGTCGTGCCAATCGGTCCCTGCCGTGCAAAGGTTTCCACAAATGTGCCGTCAGGCACCTGCGGCGCTGGCGATCCATTGATATGCAGCACGCCCGAGCGCATCTGAACCGTTTCGCCCGGCAGGCCGATGACGCGCTTGATGAAGTCCTGACCGTTGACCGGATGGCGAAATACGACGACATCGCCACGCTCGGGCTCACCCTCCCAAATCCGGCCTTCGAAGGGGCAAATCCCGAACGGGCAGGAATAGCGGGAGTATCCGTAGGCCCATTTGTTGACGAACAGAAAATCGCCGATCAACAACGTGTCTTTCATCGACCCCGAAGGAATCCAAAACGGCTGAAAAAACAGCGTCCGCACGAAGCCGGCAATCAAGAGCGCATAAACGATCGTCTTGATGGTCTCGACGACGCCATCCATCAGCGTACTGGTCTTTTCGGTCATGCGATTTCCTGCAGGGTAACGGTTGCAGCGTTCTGAGCGGAAGGGTGACCCAAGTCAAGCAAGCCCCTGCGTCGAACCCGGTGTGATCACAGGCGTTTTATGGCCAACGGGACGGGCCTCGATGACGACAAAGGCTTGCGCCCAGGGGTGATCGTCCGTCAGTGTCACATGAATGATCGCTTCGTGCCCATTCGGCGTCATTTCGTCGAGCCGTTCCGCCGCCCAGCCGGTTACGTGCATCACCGGCTGGCCGCTGCGCAGATTGCTGACGGCCATATCTTTCCAGGCGATACCCATCCTGAGCCCCGTTCCGAGCGCTTTTGAACAGGCTTCCTTGGCAGCCCAGCGTTTGGCATAGGTTCCCGGCGTATCGCGACGCCGTTCTGCCTTCTTCTGTTCAACCTTAGTGAAAACACGATTCCGAAAGCGATCGCCAAAGCGCTCGAGCGTGCGCTCGATCCGCTCGATGTTACAAAGATCAGTGCCGATGCCGAGGATCATCAAACTTTCCAAGTCGTTGACGCCCATATGGGAACCGCCGCGCCGCCGTTGCAAGGATTTGGCAACCTCGCAATGCTAAAGGCTGGGGCATGTGGCGGCTACTCCCTGTCTTTCTGGCGCTTTCGGCATGCGATGGCGTTGCGTGGAATACGACGGTGGCAGACCACGGGCAAGTTCGCTGGGCGATGCTGTCCAGCGTCCAACCCGGGCGCACAACCGAAACGCAATTAAATCTAAGGTGGGGAAATCCGACCCAGATTGTCCGGGAGGGGGCGGAAAAGCGATATATCTACAGAAACATGACCAATCCGCCGGACTACCGGTTCCCGCAATTCGGCGACAGTACATCTTATGTGGTTGTCGTGTTTCAATATGGGATCGCGACGCGCATCTATTCGTCTGACACCGAAGGGTGCCGTGCGACGTTCCCACCGCGCCCGCCGGGGGCGGGTTTCGACAACCCCACGACCGTTCATCCGGTCAATTGCGGCGCGTTGCCCGGGCAGAGTGTCGGACAGGCCGATAATCGGCCAACGGTACCTGCAGAGGGTTACGACACGGGTTCGGGGGCCGGTTCCGGGTCGGGTTCGGGAAAACTCTAATCGCGGCTTTGTGGTGTGATTCGAGCGCGTGCGGCATCCATTAGTTCGCGCATTTCGCCGATCGCCGGTGGCAGTCCCCGAAATATCGCCTCGCCGACAAGGAAATGGCCGATGTTCAGTTCGCGGACTTCGGGCAATGCAGCAACGGGCGACACTGTATCATAGGTGAGCCCGTGACCCGCGTGCACCTCCAAACCTAAAGAGTGGGCAAATGTAGCCATATCTCGCAGACGCTCAAGTTCGGTATCGCGCTCTTCGAACCGCCCTTCGGCGTGGGCGTCACAATAGGCGCCGGTGTGAAGTTCAATGACCTCGGCACCTATCCTGTTGGCGGCCTCGATCTGGCGCATGTCGGCGGCGATAAAAATCGAAACGCGACAGCCGACATCGCGCAGAGGCGCGATGAAATGGGCCAGCCGGTTTTCTTCGCGCGCAACCTCAAGTCCGCCTTCGGTGGTTTTCTCTTCGCGCTTTTCGGGAACGATGCAGACGGCATGCGGTTTGTGGCGAAGCGCAATTGCCTGCATTTCTTCAGTGGCCGCCATTTCAAAATTGAGCGGCACGCTCAGAACGTCCATTAACCCGTCGATGTCGGCATCAGAAATGTGCCGCCGGTCCTCGCGCAAATGTGCAGTAATCCCATCGGCGCCGGCTTCCTCAGCCATTTTTGCCGCCCGAAGGGGATCGGGATAGTCGCCGCCGCGCGCATTTCGCACGGTCGCCACATGGTCGATATTGACCCCCAGCCTTAGATGCATGGATTCTACCATCGCCACCTCCTGACGTCGCTTCGCGGACGTTAACGGCGGCACCGACGCGAAGAAACCGATTCGCTTCGGTTTATCCGCATTCGAAACAAGTTTCCGATATTATAGGTTGTTAGTGGACACTAACCGGTGCGAAATCATTCTGGCGCGCCAGAGCGAATGCCAACGAGCGATCCCGCACCAGGGCCAGCCTTACGCCGTCAGCGGAATGCAACGCATATATCCTTTTTGAGCCCACGGTTTCCGCCTGAACGTCTTCGGGCAAATCCGCAACGTCGACGGGCTTCACATAGACGAGCCGATCAGTCTCCAGGTCCTTGAAATCAAACGGTGTGTTCATGACTGCTCTCTCCGCCTACGCATTGTTGATTTTTATTGTCTGTACGATGCTGTCGGGCGTCGCCCTTTTGAGGTCAACATGCAGCAAACCATTTTTTAAGTCAGCTCCCGATACTTCGACGCCATCGGCCAGCAAATAGGTTTTTTGAAACTGTCGCGCAGCGATGCCGCGGTGCAAAAAGACCCGATCACCATCGCCGTTCGCGTGCTGGCCACGCACGACCAATTGCCGGTCCTCGACGGTTATCGACAGATCGTCGTCTGCGAATCCGGCAACCGCCAAGGTGATCCGAAAAGCATTATCGCTAACCTGTTCGATATTGTATGGCGGATAGCCGTTCTCGGCTTTTGCGGTGCGTTCCACGAGCCGTTCAAGCTGATCAAATCCCAGCAAAAACGGGTGTGTACCCAAGGCCAATTTTGTCATGCGACGTCCTCAATCAAAGCGACGATGCGGCATAGGGCCCCTGACGGCGACCCTGCGTTAATTGAATATGGGGCCGGATGCCGTTTTCTGCAAGGCACTCAACAGGCTTTCGGGATTAATAAAATCACGCTATTTTGTGGTGAATTGCACAGTCTCAGGCAGGAATCATGACAAATAACCCGCCCAAGACAATGGAACCGGAAGAGGTTCTGAGGGTCAAACTGGAAGCGCTTCGGCGTGAACACCGCGATCTTGACGAAGCAATTCGCGCGCTTGAGGAGAAGTCGGCGCGCGATCCGCTGACCGTACGGCGATTGAAAAAGCAAAAGCTCTCGCTCAAGGACCGTATCGCGGTCATAGAAGACCAACTAACCCCCGATATTATCGCCTGAGCGATTGCGGGCCAAAGACGCCGCCGTTAGTGTCCGCGCGACACTATCAACGGGGCGATCCATTGAGCGCGAAAGTCGGCATCATCATGGGCAGCCAGTCTGACTGGCCAACGATGAAACCCGCGGCGGATCTTCTGTCCGAGCTCGACGTGCCCTACGAGACCAAAATCGTCTCGGCGCACCGCACACCCGACCGACTTTGGGACTACGGAAAGACCGCCGCCGAACGCGGACTTCAGGCGATTATTGCCGGGGCCGGCGGCGCGGCCCATCTGCCCGGAATGATGGCGTCAAAAACCCGGGTGCCGGTGATCGGCGTGCCGGTCGAAACGCAGGCACTAAAGGGCGTCGACAGCCTCTATTCAATTCTCCAGATGCCGCGCGGGTATCCGGTGGCCACGATGGCCATTGGTGGTGGCGCGAATGCCGGATTGATGGCGGCGCAAATACTTGCAGTATCGGATCCGAAGCTTGCGGAGCGACTGGATGCCTGGCGCGCAGCGCTTTCGGCGTCGATCCCGGAAGAACCGACAAATGGCTGACATCCTAGGCCCTGGCCAATCCATCGGCATTCTTGGCGGCGGCCAGTTGGGGCGTATGCTTTCGATGGCGGCGGCGCGGCTTGGGTTCAAAGTCCATGTCTACGACCCCAGCGCATTTCCACCCGCCAGCGAGACTGCGGCAAATCTGACAACTGCTTCCTATGACGACGAAAGGGCGCTGATCGCTTTTGCCGACAGTGTTGACGTCGTCACTTACGAATTTGAAAACGTGCCCGCCGAAGCCTTGGACCTGATCGAAGCGCGGGTGCCAATCCATCCCAATCGTCAGGTGTTGGCTGTCAGCCAGGATCGGTTGACTGAGAAATCATTTCTCTCGGAAATTGGCCTGCGAACCGCGGCATTCGCCCCCGTGACCGATGAAGCCGATCTCGCCCAAGCGCTTGGCGTGATCGGCATGCCTTCGATCCTGAAAACCCGCCGACTTGGCTATGACGGCAAGGGACAGGCCCGCATCAATGACCGACACGATGTGCCCGGCGGGCTTGCGGCGATGCGCGGAGCCAGCGCGATTTTGGAGGGATTTGTCGCGTTCGACCGCGAGATCAGTGTGATCGCCGCGCGCGGTGTGGACGACCGCATTGCCTGCTTTGAGCCGGGCGAAAACGTTCACAAAGACCGGATATTGCATACAACGCGCGTGCCGGCCGACATCGACGCAAGCACCCGCGAAAAGGCGTTTGGCATCGCGGGGACCATTCTGGCGGCGTTGGACTACGTCGGCGTAATCGGCGTCGAGATGTTTGACGCCGGCGGCGAATTGATCGTGAACGAGATAGCGCCCCGCGTGCACAATTCGGGCCACTGGACCGAGGCCGGCGCGGTCATCGACCAGTTCGAGCAGCACATTCGCGCCGTTGTGGGCTGGCCGCTTGTAGACCCGATACGGCACTCGGACGTCGAAATGACCAATCTGATTGGCGATGACGTTGATCTGGTGCCGGGGATATCGGCTGAAACTGGCGCGAAGCTGCATCTTTATGGCAAGGCAGCGGTGCGCCCGGGTCGCAAAATGGGGCATGTGACACGGATCCTTGGCCCAGCCGGCGACCGGAGATAATTCGGGATGGCTCGCCCCGTTCGCGTCTCGGTCCGTGGTCTGATCATACGCGACGAAAAACTATTGCTTGTGAACGCCTGGCCCGATGGGAAAAGCGATCTGATGTGTGCGCCGGGCGGCGGTGTCGAGCCGCATCAGTCGCTGCCCGACAACTTGCGCCGGGAGATCCTTGAGGAAACAGGCGTGACAGTTGAAGTCGGTGCGCCCGTTATGGTCAACGAGTTTCATGATCCCGACGGCGAGTTTCACCAGGTAGATATTTACTTCCGGTGCACGGCACTGGGCGCAGAATTCCCCACCGACTGGACCGATCCTGAAGGCATAGTGACCGATCGGCGTTGGGTCTCGCGAGCGGAACTGAAGGGATTGCGTGTGAAACCCGATGGTCTTGCCGAGGCGGCCTGGGACCATGCGGGTGCGGCGTATTATGACCCTCTGGAACCAATCTTGCGCTGACCGCCGACGACGCCAAAGGCGACGCCGCCAAGCACGACAATGCTGGCAAATATCAACCGGGTAGTCGCGGCCTCGCCTAGCAAAACAATGCCGCCCAGAACTGCGATGACCGGCACGGTCAGCTGCGCCAGCGCGGCCACCGCTGCATCCAGACGCGGCAGCACCGAGTACCAAAGCGCATAGCCCAGGCCCGACGTCGCAGCTCCCGAGAGGATCGCCAGAAGAGCCCCGGCGGCGGTCATATTGTCCGGAATAAAGACCCACACCATGAGGGCCAGCGGCGCGGCGCAAATAAAGTTGGCACCGGTTTCCGCGAGCGGATCCGTGGCTTGGCGGCCGACCAGTGAATAGATGCCCCACCCCAAAGCGGCGGCCGCCATCAAAGCTGCGGGGAAGAGCGCCGGCGCGCCAACCGCGCCGGGCCAAAGCAGCCAAACCAACCCGCCAAACGCGATCACCGAGCCCAACCATCGCGTTTCCGGAGGGCGCTCACCACTCAACAACGCGCCGGCAAACATAGTGATCTGGACGCCGCCAAACAGGATCAATGCACCGACGCCCGCCTCCAGCTCGACATAGGCAAAGGAAAACCCGACCATATAGATCAGCAGCGCGCCGGTGCCCAACGCCCGGTCTTTGACGAACAACTTGGGCAAGCCGCTTCGTATTGTGAGCAACACGGCCAAACACACGGCGCCAGAAATCACTCTTAGGGCCTGAAATGCCGCCGGGCCGGTCTCACCGTCCAGAAGCGCCCATCGATTCAGCACCGAATTCGCCGCGAAGGCGACCATTGTAAGCGCGGTCAGGGCCAGAAGCCGCATGCTTACTCAAGTCCAAGCCGGTAGCGTATTCGCGCCGCCACGTCTTTTTGTCCGTGCCCTGCGTCGACCGCTGCTTTGACGTTTTTGGCCGCTGCCTCCAATGCCGGAACCTCAACATTGCAGATGCGCGCGGTTGACAGAAATACAGCGGCGTCCTTTTGCGCGCCATCCAGCGAAAACCCAACTTCGGTATCGTCGCCGTTGATCTTGGGGATGCGCGCCCTGAACATTGGCGTTGCGGCGGGGCCATCACTGAGCACGTTCAGCATTTTATGAATGTCGAGACCCAGCGCATTGCCTAATTCCAGCGCCTCGGCGGTCGCCTGAAATGAGCCGGCCAAGGCCACATTGTTCACGATCTTCATCGCCGCACCCGCACCCAGCGGGCCGACATGAGCGATCCGGTTGGAACCGGCTTCCGCAACCGGCATAAAGCGCGCGACATCGTCGGCATCGCCTCCGATGAAAAGCCCAATGGTGCCAGCCGCGACCATCTCGGGTCCGCCCGATATCGGCGCGTCGATCAAACGGCCGCCGGCCTCAACAACCGCACCTTCGCAGTCGCGCACCACCTGCGGCGGCACGGTGCTGGTCTCGACCAGTAATTTGCCCGAAAGATTATGCGATGCCAGCCTTGCCAACACCTCGCGAACCGCCACCTCATCAAATAGCGAGAGAATCAGAACGTCGGTTGCCTGGACCAGCGCCTCGATATCTTCGAGCACCGCAAATCCGTCAGCGTCCGCCTTGCCGACATCCGCACCACTGCGCGTCCAGCCGAATACATCCAGCCCCTGAGACGCCAACCGCGCCGCAAACGCCCATCCCATTCGGCCAAGGCCGATTACACCGATCCGCTCAGACATCATATCCTCCGTATTCGCGCCCCTTATGCGCGAACAAGCGACGCTCAACCAGTCCTGGGCTATTCGCCGCCGATGGCAATGCCTTCGCGTCTTGGATCGGCCCCGCCAAGCAGGCCGTCCGGGCCGATTGAGATGGCGTGCAGGCCCGAGGTCAAAGCACGCACCTTGGTCTCGTAGCCCAACGCCTGGAGGTCGGCTTCAAGTGCGACAGCGTTCGTCCCCTCTTCCAGGTCGTAAGTCCCGAAACGGTTGACCAGATGCGGCATGGACACAGCTTCCTGCACGTTCATGCCCCAATCCAAATACGCGATAATCGTCTGCGCCACGTAACCTATGATCCGGCGGCCCCCCGGCGAGCCGACGACCAGCACTGGTTCACCTTCGCTCAGCACGATCGTCGGCGACATCGACGACCGCGGCCGTTTGCCCGGCTCAACCCGGTTGGCAATGGGCACGCCCTCGCGATGGCTGCGAAAACTGAAATCGGTCAGATCATTATTCAGAAGAAACCCGCCCGGAGCCATGAGCCGCGACCCGAACCCGTTTTCAATCGTCGTGGTCATGCTCAGCGCGTTGCCAAACTGATCATAGATCGAGATGTGCGATGTCGACGGAAATTCAATTGCCCCGTCGTCCGCCCAAAGCCGGGCGTGATCCCAGTTGGGATTGCCGGGTACGACTTCGGGAAGCGCGTCATCGCCAGCCAGAAGGGCGGCACGTTCTGCAAGATACACCGGATCGACAAGGCCCTTGGTGGGCATCGGCACGAAATCACTGTCGGCCATGTATCGGCCGCGATCCGCAAACGCCAAACGCGAGGCATCGCCGATCATTCGCCAGGCATTTGCATCCTCGGGGCCGGGAAGATCAATGTTATCAAGCATTCCAAGGATTTGACCGACCGTTAACGCGCCAGACGAAGGCGGCCCCATTCCGCAAACCTCGTGCGCACGGTAGTCGACGCAGACCGGTTCACGCTCTTCCACCTGATAAAGCGCCAGATCGGTCATCGACATAACGCCGGGGTTTCCGGCTGCGGTGCGCACTGTGGCGACAATGCCCTCGGCGATACTGCCAAAATAGAATGCTTCTGCACCCCGCGCGGCAATCGCACGAAGCGTGTCTGCGTAGGCCGGATTTGCCAACATGTCGCCCTCTGAAATCGGCAACCCGCCGGGCAAAAAGTAATCGCGCGTTCTTGCAAATCGCGACAACCGCTCGGCATCGCTCTCGACCAGCGATGCCAGGCGCGGCGACACGGTAAATCCCTCGTCAGCCAAACGAATGGCCTCCGAAAACAGGCGGCCCCATTCCGACCGCCCCCATTTTGCATGCGCGACCTCCATCAGGGCCGGCGTGCCCGGCACCCCAACCGAGCGTCCGCCGACAACGGCATCAAAAAATTTGAGCGGCTCGCCATCGGCGGATTGAAAAAGCGTTGGTGTTGCATCGAGCGGCGCGGTCTCGCGCCCATCGAGCGTCGTGACCTGGCCCGAGGCCCCGTCAAACCAGACAAGAAACGCCCCACCGCCCAATCCCGAGGATTGCGGCTCGACCAGCCCCAGAACCGCCTGAACGGCCACCATGGCGTCGGCCGCGGTGCCACCCTCGCGCAGGACCCGGGCGCCGGCCTCGACGGCAAGCGGGTTGGCCGCCGCGACCATCCAGCGATCCGCCGACACAGGTTGACCGGCATCCTTGGCCGCCGTCGCCTCGGCGACTGTCGCCGCTTCAGGCGCAACCGTATCCGCAGCCTGCTGTGCAAACCCCGCAGACGACAGGAACAATGCGGTAGTTCCAACAAGAAGCATCAAATGAGTTTGCATAAATAAATCTCCCCGAATTTGCGGCGATAGTGGCCACAGGACCTCAGCCTATCACAAAACCAGAACGGGCTAACGTGGCAAACAATTTGATTGGCATTCAGCCCGCGGCACGCACCGTATCGATCATCAGCTGAACGTTCTCGGGGTCTGCGTCGGGGGTGATCCCGTGGCCCAAGTTGAAAATGTGCGGGCCGTTTGAAAACGCGCGCACAATCGCACGCGTCTCATCGATCAGGGCCTGCCCACCCGTCACCATGTGCGACGACGCCAGATTGCCCTGCACGCATCCATCGACCTGCACGTGTTCCGCTGCCCACCGCGCATCGACCGAATTGTCCAATGCAACGCAATCGGCACCCGTCGCCCGTGCGAAACCGGCGTATTTGTCGCCTGCCTCGCGCGGAAATGCTATCACCGGGGTGCTCGTGTGCCGCGCCTTTAACGCAGAAATTATCCGGCGGGTCGGTGCGACAGCAAAATCCTCAAAATCTCGGCCGGTCAGCGAACCGGCCCAAGAATCGAACAACTTCACCACCTCGGCCCCGGCGTCAATTTGCGCGGAAAGGTATTCAACGCTCGCTTCGGTCAGCCGATCGATCAACGCTTTGAAAAGTATGCGATTTTCGTCTTTTAGACGGTGCGCTGGCGCCTGATCCGGGGTTCCCCGACCAGCAATCATGTAGGTGGCAACCGTCCATGGAGCGCCTGCAAACCCAATCAGCGCGGTGTCTTCTGGCAGTTCGCGCGTAACAAGGCGAATGGTCTCGAATACCGGTGCCAGATGTTCGCGGACCGCATCCGCGGGCTTCAGCCCATCGAAGTCGCTTTGCGAGGTCACGGTTGAAAGGCGCGGGCCTTCGCCAGCGACAAACCAAAGGTCCGCACCAAGCGCATCGGGGATCAGAAGTATGTCCGCAAACAGGATCGCCGCGTCAAACGTGTATCGGCGGATCGGCTGAAGTGTCACTTCGGCCGCCAGTTCAGGCGTATAGCAAAGCGTCAAAAAATCCCCGGCCTTCGCCCGCGTTTCGCGGTATTCGGGCAAGTATCGGCCAGCCTGCCGCATCATCCAGATTGGCGGTGTCGGCAGACTTTCGCCTGCAAGCGCCTGCAGGATTGGCTTTTGCTCAGACATCGACGCGTTTCCTTCCGTGCGGACACGTCCCAAGCCGTCCGCCGCTTGTCAATACAAGCGATTGTCAGCGTGTCACGTGAGCCTTAGACAGACGCGCATGACGACGCTGCCAAATAGCCAAGGCACATTTCGCATCGGAACTCGTGGTTCGCCGCTGGCTTTGGCGCAAGCGCGCGAGGTGCTGGACCGATTGATGGCAGCCTTCGATCTGTCCGAGGACGCATTCGAAATCGTCGTGATCAAAACCTCAGGCGATGCCATTCAGGACCGGCCACTGAAAGAGATCGGTGGAAAGGGTCTTTTCACCCGCGAGATCGAAGACAGTCTGCTGGCGGGTGGCATCGATATCGCGGTCCATTCCATGAAGGACATGCCGGTCCAGCAACCCGCTGGACTGACACTGGATTGCTACTTGCCGCGCGAAGACGTTCGCGACGCCTTCATTTCCCCCGCTGGCGGAACGCTCGAGGATGTCGCACGCGGCGGAAAGGTTGGCACGTCGAGCCTGCGCCGGAAAGCGCAAGTATTGAACCATCGTCCCGACCTGGAGGTGATCGATTTCAGGGGCAACGTTCAAACCCGCCTCCGCAAGCTGGACGAAGGCGTCGCCCAATGCACATTTCTGGCAATGGCGGGGCTCAACCGGCTTGGTCTTTCTCAGATTGCCGCGTCACCGGTCGATCCCGATGACATGCTCCCAGCGATCGCGCAGGGCGCCATTGGGGTTGAGCGGCGGGAAGACGACAACCGCACGGCGGATATGCTTGCAGCGATTCATGATAGTGAAACCGGTCAGCGTCTGGTGGCGGAACGGGCATTTCTGGCTGCACTTGACGGGTCGTGTGAAACTCCGATTGCCGGTCTGGCCGAACTTGACGGCGACATTCTGACGCTGCGTGGCGAAATTCTGCGCACCGATGGTTCAGAAGCATTGTCGGATCATCGGAAGGGGCCAATCACAGATGGCGCTGCCATGGGGCGCGATCTGGCAGATGAATTGCTTTCCCGCGCCGGCGACCGGTTCTTTGATTGGCAATAGCGCCGAATTGGCGACCTCGGATTATTTTTGGGCAATCAGCGCGATCGGGCCCTGTGTTTCCGTTTCATAGTCCACAGGCGCTGCATCTGACGCCATGGTTTCGCGCTTGAACTCGTAAACCATCTCGCCCGCTTCCTCTTCCGACGCGATGATCAGGCACTGCGACAGATGCCGGCCACCATCGTAGACATCCACGAGACCGCGAAGATGCGGCGCATCGTCAATATCTAGCGCAAAGCCTTCGTCCCAATATCGCAAGATTGTGAATGTCTGGCCGCCCACCTTGACCTTAAGGCGGCTTTTTCGTTGAAGATCACGCTTTCGCGCCGCTTCCAGGCCTTCGCGAATATATTCCGGCAAAACATCAGACATTGCAGCAACCCCCAATAAAAACATTGAAGCGATTCGTCTTTTGGTCAAGAACACCCTGATATCGTGATGGAATTTTCAAAAGGTTACGGCACAATCGTTGCAGATTTCCCGCCATTGTCGCCGATTCGGAAACTGCGAAACTGCGCGATTGTTGGCGAGTTAATCTGATAGGTAGCAAATTTGCACATGACACCTGTTTTCTCGACGGTGGTCTTTTTCATCCGCAACGCCATATTCGAGCCGAAGGAGACACGGAAATGGGCCAACTCGTAGATGGTGTGTGGCACGACGACTGGCGCGGCATGAATGAGCCGGGCGGCAAGTTCGTCCGCAAGGCTGCCAAGTTTCGAAACTGGATTACGCCTGACGGGTCTCCCGGGACAAGCGGCGATGGCGGCTTTGCGGCCGAGGCCGACCGCTATCATCTCTATGTCTCGCATGCCTGTCCCTGGGCGCATCGCACTCTGATCTTCCGCCGCCTCAAGGGCCTCGAAGACCTGATCTCGATTTCTGTCGTCCACCCCGACATGCTTGGCGAGGGATGGACGTTTGATACGAATTTTACCGGTGCGACAGGCGACACGCTTTACGGCGTTCCATTCCTGCGCGACATCTATACGAAGTCTGATCCGTCGATTTCGGGACGCGTATCGGTCCCGGTTCTTTGGGACAAAAAGCAAGAAATCATCGTCTCGAATGAAAGTCCCGAGATCATCCGGATGTTCAATTCGGCATTTGATGCCCTCACCGGCAACAGTGGCGATTATTGGCCCGAGAGCGAACGCGACGCGATTGAGGAGGTAAATGCCCGGATCTACAGCACAATCAACAATGGCGTTTACAAATCCGGCTTCGCCTCCACGCAGTCCGCATATGATGAGGCGGTCACAGCGCTATTTGACAGCCTCGATTGGCTGGACGATCGTCTGGCGACAAACCGGTATTTAATGGGAAAACGGATCACTGAAGCCGATTGGCGCCTGGTGCCAACTCTGTTTCGGTTCGACCCGGTGTATCACCTGCATTTCAAGTGCAATAGGAAACGGCTGATCGACTATCCCAATCTTTGGGCATACGCCCGCGAATTGTACCAATGGCGCACCGACGACGGCAAAAGGATCGCTGATATCGTTCACTTCGATCACATCGTACGGCATTACCACTACAGCCACGAAAGCATTAATCCGCATCGGATTATTCCGATCAATCCGATCTTGGATTGGGACGCACCGCACGGGCGCGATTTGTCATTGCCTGTCTAGCAGGCGCGCCCGTGATACTCGACGATCGCCGCTAGATCGCGAGGCGGCGTCTGATCCTGAACCAAGGCAGCCGCGTTTGGGATGTGGTTGAAAATTGATCCGTCGGAAAAAAACGTGCTGTTCGTGACAAAGACAACCCGTGTTTTCGGCCAGCGGTAGCTGGCATAGTCTGCAACGGCAATCGCGCTGCCATACTCCAGCATCAGATCCAGGACGATAACATCGACAGCATTCAGTCGCAGGTAAGCGACGGCATCTTCTTGCGCGTGCACAACAACGGTCTGGTGGTCCAGCCGCTCTAAGTGCCGGGCCCAAATCCGGGCCAACTCTGGATTGCTTGCAACTATTAGGACCACCATTTCACCTCCGGCGGTGGGGCTCCGCTCCGGTTTTTTTGCCCGTCGTTCATCTTTCAGACAAACTTCTTAACAGTTCGTTAATGACTGTCGCACAAAGGTTAATAGTTGGCGGAAATCAGCCAGATGCGGCTTGTCGGAATCCGCCTGCCTGCTAGGCTCTCGCCAAATTTCCACTGCGAGTTGTCACATGAAACTTATTAACCTTGCGACCATCACATGCCTTGTATCCGCCATGATCGCGTCGCCCGCCGCCGCGTGCGGCGGCAGTTTTGGTTCTTTCGTCAACGAGATGAAATCCGAGGCCCGCGCAAAGGGCTACAGCAAGTCAACAGTAGACCGGTTTTTTGCCTCGGTCGCGCATGATCCAAAGGTCATCCGCGCCGACCGCGCACAGGGGATATTTCAGCGACCGTTCCTAGACTTCTCGCAACGCCTGATCAGCCAGAACCGACTGAGCGCGGGAAAACGTAACAGCAAGAAGTGGGATCGTGTGTTTAATCGCGTTGAAGGCGAATTCGGCGTTTCGCGTGGTGTTCTTCTGGCGTTCTGGGCGTTTGAGACCGACTTCGGCGCGGTTCAGGGTGACTTCAATACGGTCAACGCGCTGGTGACACTCTCCCACGATTGCCGGCGGCCGGAGTTATTCCGACCACAGGTCTTTGCGGCGCTTGAGCTTTTTGAAACCGGCAATCTTGATCCGCGGCGCACGACCGGTGCCTGGGCAGGCGAAATCGGGATGGTTCAGATGCTGCCCGAAGACATCATCGTGAACGGTGTTGACGGCGACGGCGACGGCAGCGTCAACCTGAAATCGTCGCCCCCGGACGCGCTTCTGTCCGGCGCCAATATGCTAAGATCGCTTGGTTGGAGAAACGGTGAGCCATGGCTCCAAGAAGTGACCATGCCGAAAAATTTCGACTGGTCTCAGACAGGTCTGGGCACGAAGAAGCGCGCCGGCGACTGGGCCAAAATGGGTGTAAAACCTCGATCGGGCAAAGTCGCAGCGCCAAGTCTGCCTGCATCGATCTTACTGCCGCAGGGGCGAAGTGGCCCAGCTTTTCTGGCTTACCCGAATTTCCATGTCTTCTTCGAATGGAACCGAAGCTTTGTATACGTCACGACCGCGGCGTATTTCGCCACGCGTCTGGAAGGGGCTCCGGTTTACGCGGCCGGGTCACCAACGCCGGCACTTGCCGAGAGCCAAATGAAATCGCTGCAGAAAAAGCTCACCGCGCGCGGTCACGATGTTGGTGGGATCGATGGTATTCTTGGCGCGAAAACGCGCGACGCAGTTCAAATCGAACAAAAGCGGCTCGGTCTGCCGGCGGATGCCTGGCCGACAAAGGCGCTGTTGAACGCGCTTTGATGACTTAACCAATTCGGATCAGCAAATCTGCAGCGACCAGACCTTGCCCGGTTTGCATCCCGGCGAATACGATGACTCCGCGCCCAAATTGGCGACGGCTGCCAATGCCAAAACAATCAGCCCGGCGACCAAAAAGTCGCTCATAACACAAGCCCCCACTTGTTATATCAACACATCGCAAAATTGCGACGCCAACAGCTTCTGAATAATATTTGCCGGAAGGCCAAACAATAGAGTTCGGTTTTGGAGAACAGTTAAATTCTTTAGCGGAAACAGCAGTTTGCCTTATGCGACAAACGCCATCTGGTCGCTGAATCTGTCAAAATCCCTTAAAAATCACAACGCGAGTGAAGTCGCTACGCGCCGAACACGACGCGCCGAAAATCCAGTTATTCCGCCGCGAGCGGCATGTCCCGCCGGCCGATATCAGCAATCTCGGCGGTTATTCCGTTCATCAACTTGATGAACGCTTTGAAATTGCCATTGGGGCGGATCTTCTGCTCGTTCATGTAAAGCGCACGATCTATTTCAACCTGAACGACGTGCTGACCGCGTGCGGGTCGGCCGTAGTGTTGGGTAATATACGCGCCAGCAAATGGTGCGTTGCGCGCGACGCGCAAGCCCGCGGTTGCGAATGCCGATTCGATCCTATCCACAATTTCCGCACTCGCGGCGGCGCCAAACCTGTCACCCAAAACAATGTCCGGCCGCCCACCGCGCGGATGCGAAAGGCTTTCGATCGCCTCGTGCGGCATCGAATGGCAATCGATAAGGACCGCTTCACCAAATAGCGTCAGATTGTCCTTCAAAAGCTGCGTCACCGCGTCGTGCCAGGGATGCCAAACATCGCGAATACGGCCTTCCGCTTCGCGACGGCTGATCTTGCCCCGGTAAATCGCCCGCCCGTTTGCGACAACGCGCGGAATGACACCTAGCCCGGACGCAACGCGTGGATTATGCGTGCCGCTTGCCAGGCCTTCGATTAGGGCCGGATCCAGCTCATCGGCGGACCGGTTCACATCGACCCATGCCCGCGGATAGCGGGCTGCCAGAAGCGGCGCACCATGGTCCGGGGCAGACTCGAAAAGGCGGTCGACAAAGGCGTCTTCGGACGATCTCAGGGTTCGCTCGTCCAAAACTGACCGTCGCGTAAAATTCCACGGATAATCCCGACCGGAGTGGGGAGACGCAAAGACGACGCCCGTCGTTCGGAC
>CAJHYP010000041.1_pt1 | contig 17224 bp, 13 predicted proteins | sample 9198731 | NCBI WGS metagenome assembly CAJHYP01 (sample SAMEA7708363, study PRJEB35096) | sediment metagenome | biome: marine neritic benthic zone biome [ENVO:01000025]; feature: sediment [ENVO:00002007]; material: shallow marine sediment [ENVO:03000034] sea grass bed [ENVO_01000059] ...
CGTGACCAGTCCCACCTTGTCGGCGGCGATGGTGCCGCGGGTCGTCTCCACGCCGCGGACCCGGCCGTCAGTCACCGTGATCCCGGTGACTTCGCAATTCTGGATGATGTCGACGCCCAGGGCGTCGGCCGCGCGCGTTTGCTCAGGATGTGGGGCGGGCTGATGGACATGTCGATGGACGGCTCGCCCTTCATCGACAAGACGCATATCGACGGGCTCTTCTTCAATGGCGGCTGGTGTTACGGCGGGTTCAAGGCGACCCCGGCCAGCGGCTATTGCTACGCGCATCTGCTGGCCAAGGACGAACCACACCCGACAGCCCGCGCCTATCGTCTGGATCGGTTCCTCAGCGGCGCGCCGATCGACGAAAAGGGCCAGGGCGCCCAACCGAACCTGCATTGAGAAGGGCGAAGCGATGATCATCAACCATCCCCTTCTCGGGCCGCGCGACTCGGCCGAATTTGTCTACAAGGGCGACGCCAGCCTGATCGACCGCCCCGACGGCATGGCGGACGGCGTTGAAAGTGCCTTCCACGATTACGCCTATCTTCGCGACAATCCGGCCGGCGAACACCGCGAGCTTTGGTATCACGAACAAGGCGATCGGTCGTGGCTTGTGGTCACCCGCAACACGCTCACGCACGACATCACGAACGTAGAGCTGGCCCGCGATGTGGCCCGCGCGAAAGGCAGATCGCGATGAGCCAGCAAAATCGCATCGACGGCGGCCAGATCGACCGCAACCAGACCCTCAAATTCGCATGGAACGACAAATGGCTTTCCGGTCATCCCGGCGACACGCTGGCCTCGGCGCTTTTGGCGAATGGGGTCAAACTCGTGGGCCGGTCGTTCAAATATCACCGTCCCCGCGGCATATTTTCCGCCGGCTCGGAGGAGCCCAATGCCCTGGTGCAGCTGCGCAAGGGCGCGGCGCAAGAACCGAACACCAAGGCCCCAACGGTCGAGCTTTTTGACGGTCTTTACGCCACCAGCCAGAACCATCGCGGGCCGCTTGAATGGGACCTGATGGCCGGCAACGATTTGCTGTCCCCGTTTCTGTCGGCAGGTTTTTATTACAAGACGTTCATGTGGCCAAAGTCGTTCTGGGAAAAGGTCTACGAGCCCTTTATTCGTAACTCCGCCGGGCTCGGACGGCTTTCCATGCAGGCCGACCCGGACCAATACGATCACGGCTTTCTGCACTGCGATATCCTGATCATCGGCGCCGGCCCAGCCGGACTTTCGGCGGCGCTCGCCGCAGGCCGTGCCGGGGCGCGGGTGATCCTGGCGGATGAGGATTTCCGCATGGGCGGCCGGATGAATACCGAGACATACGCGGTCGCCGATCAGCCCGGCGCCGACTGGGCGGAAGCGGCCGTGGCCGAGCTGGCGACGATGTCTAACGTCCGCCTAATGACCCGAACGACCGTCTATGGCGCCTATGACCACGGTATCTACGGCGCCTTGGAGCGCAAGACCGACCATCTGGCCGACAGCGGCGGCAAACCGCGCCACGTGCTATGGCGGGTCTATACTCAGCGCGCCCTCCTGACTGCAGGCGCAACCGAGCGGTCAATCGCGTTTGGTCACAATGACCGCCCTGGTGTGATGCTGGCCGGTGCCGTTCGATCCTACGTCAACCGATTTGGCGTTGCTCCGGGCAAAAAGGTCGCGGTGTTCACCAACAACGACGATGGGCTGCGCACTGCCGAAGATCTGCGTGCCAAGGGCATCGAAGTTGCGAGTGTAATTGACGCTCGAAAGGGCGATGTTGTGGTCAACACCAAGGGGCGAAAATGCATCCGCCAGGTCTTTCTCAACAACAATCGCCAGATTGAGGTGGATTGCCTCGCCGTCTCCGGCGGCTGGTCGCCGAATGTCGCTCTAACCTGTCACCACCGTGGTCGTCCCGTTTGGCGCGATGACATCGCGGGGTTCGTTCCCGGAGGAGACCTGCCGCCCGGGATGACCGTGGCCGGTGCCGCCAACGGTTCCATCACGCTGGCGGGCGCGATCAACGAGGCGCACAGCGCGGCCGTCGCGATCTCGAAGGAGCTTGGCCACACCGGCACGACTGGCACTGCGCCCAAAGCCAGCGATGAAGCGGCTGACATCAAGCCCTATTGGCACGTTGCGGAAAGCAAGACGCGCGCCTGGATTGACCTGCAGAACGACGTCACCTCGAAAGACGTCAAGCAATCGGAAAAAGAAGGCTTCCGCTCGGTCGAGCACCTCAAGCGCTACACGACGCTTGGCATGGCCACCGACCAGGGCAAGACCGCCAATTTGCTCGGCCTCGCGGTGATGGCCGAAGCGTCCGGCAAGTCGATCCCCGAAACCGGCACGACGATATTCCGACCACCCTACAATCCAGTCGCAATCGGCGCATTTGCGGGCCGGGCGCGCGGCAAGGACTTCCGACCGTTCCGCCTGACACCAAGTCATAAGTGGGCCGAAGAAAACGGCGCGGATTTCGTTGAAACCGGCATGTGGCTGCGCGCCCAATGGTTCAAACGCCCTGGCGAGAAGGGCTGGCGCGACAGCGTCGATCGCGAGGTTGAAATGACTCGCGGATCCGTCGGCATCTGCGATGTGACGACGCTCGGCAAGATCGACATCCAGGGCCGTGACGCGGCGGAATTCCTCAATCGCATTTACGCCAACGCGTTTTTGAAGCTGCCCGTGGGCAAAGTCCGCTATGGCTTGATGCTGCGCGAAGACGGCGTTTGCTATGACGACGGCACGACAGCGCGCCTAGCCGAACATCACTTCGTGATGACCACGACCACGGCCAACGCTGTGGTGGTGTTCCGCAACATGGAGTTTGCGCGCCAGTGCCTCTGGCCCGATCTGGACGTCCACCTCATTTCGACAACCGATGCCTGGGCGCAGTTTGCCGTTGCCGGCCCCAATTCGCGCGCGTTGCTTTCAAAGGTCGTCGACGCCCTGGATCTTTCGAACGAAAGTTTCCCATTCATGGCCTGCGCCGAATGCACGTTCTTCGGCGGCACCCCTGCCCGGCTCTTCCGGATCTCATTCTCGGGCGAGCTTGCCTTTGAGATCGCCGTCCCTGCCCGCTTCGGCGACAGCATGATCCGAGGGCTGATGGCAGCGGGTGAAGAATTCAACGTCGTGCCGTACGGCACAGAAGCCCTGGGCGTTATGCGGATCGAGAAAGGCCACGCGGCCGGTAACGAGCTGACCGGTCAGACCACCGCGCAGATGCTTGGCCTGGGTGGAATGGTGTCCAAGAAGAAAGACTCGATCGGATCCAAATTGTCAGAACGCGCGGAGATGAACCGAGACGACGATATGCGGCTGGTAGGATTTCAACCAGTTGATAAATCAGTGCTTTTGATGGCCGGCGCGCATTTTTTGACGCCGGGCGAGCCTGAAGATATGGCGCATGATCAGGGCTGGATGACGTCGGTCGCCTATTCGCCCGAGCTTGGCCACTCGGTCGGGCTTGGGTTTCTCAAGCGCGGCAAAGACCGCATCGGCGAAACGGTGCGCGCTTATTGCCCCGTCCGCGACCAGGACGTGATGGTCGAGGTTTGCTCGGCCCATCACATCGACCCCGAAGGAGAGCGTCAACGTGGCTGAGATTGCACTGAAAGCCGCGCCGATGCTGGGTGGCGCGAGCCTAAGCTTCGGCGACAGCACGATAGCCGAGCGCGACGACCTAGCGCTGGTGTCGATCGCGACGCCGCAGGGTGGCGACGACGCGCTCGCCGCGGCCCTGCAAGGCGGCTGGGGATTAGACATGCCTTCACCGACGCTGTCGGCCACCTCCGGTGAGGTTCGGGCGATCCGCACGACGGCGGATCAGATGATGCTGGTTTTTCCGCACGCGACACCGGATGCGAACGCGCATGTCCAGGGCAAGCTGGACGGCGCGGGCTATACCACCGATCAGACCGACGCGTGGGTGGTGCTGGAGGTGTCTGGCCCGAACACAATCACCGCACTCGAGCGCCTCTGCCTGCTTGACCTGCACGACAGCGCATTCCCTATGAATGCTGCCGGCAGAACCGTCATGGAACACATGGGCACACTGATCGTGCGAACCGGAGACGACAGTTTTCTTTTGATGTCGGCAAGTTCATCTGCGCAGTCATTTCTTCATGCCGTGGAAACGTCGTTTGATTGGACCGCCTGAGCCTTAACGTATTAGTAACGCTCTGAAATCATTTACGTTTGTGCCAGTTGGTCCCGGAATGAATAGATCCCCCAACACATCAAACCCCGTCCAGGCATCGTGATCGGCAAGCAATTTGGCCGGGTCGTATCCCGCCGCCCGCAGCCGCGACCAGGTCGTGCCGTCGGCAAACGCGCCGGCGTTATTTTCGGACCCATCAATCCCGTCTGTATCGGCGGCCAACGCTGTCGCTGACAGCCCCTCAATCCCGCCTGCGCAGGCCAGCAAAAATTCTGTGTTCCGGCCGCCCTTTCCGCCGGGCCCGCTGATAGTCACGGTCGTCTCCCCGCCTGAGAGAATGACGACAGGGGCCTCGAACGGTCGGTTTCGCAGTCGCACTTCCCGTGCGATTGCCGCGTGCATCTGACCGATGACCCGCGCCTCACCTTCTATGGCGTCCGAAAGGATTGCCGCGCTAACACTTTCGGCTTCTGCGGCCTTTGCGGCGGCCTCCAGCGAAATGGCCGCGCTGGCAATAACCCGGACCTCGGATCGGGCAAACACAGGGTCGTCGGGGAGCTTCGCATCCCCTGCCCCGCTCTCCAGGTATGTGCGCACCGACACCGGCAAATCGATCCGGAACGTTGAGACATGCGCCAACGCTTCTTCGCGGCCAACCGTATCCGGAACTGTTGGACCGCTCCCCACCTGGGCGGGGTCATCACCGGGAACGTCCGAGACGACAAGGCTGACCACGCGCGCCGGATGTGCCGCCGCAGCAAGGCGGCCACCCTTGATCCTGCTGATTTGCTTCCGGATTGCGTTCATCGCTGAAATCGGAGCGCCTGATACCAAAAGGGCTTCATTCAGCGCCTGCTCGTCCTTCAGCCCCAGTCCTTCAGCTGGTGCGGGCACAAGCGCCGAACCGCCACCTGAGATCAGCGCCACGACCAAATCGTCGCTGGATAATCCCTGGACCGACGCAAAAATCGCATCTGCGGCCGCAAGTCCCGCGGCATCGGGCACAGGGTGCGACGCTTCCAATACCCTGATATGGCGTGTCGGGACGGAGTATCCATATTGCGTCACAACTACGCCTTCGACCGGCCCGCCCCAAAGCTCTTCGAAAGCCGCAGCCATTTGCGCAGCCCCCTTCCCTACCCCGATCACGACGGTACGGCCGATCGGCCGCGGCGGTAGCGCTGACATCATCGCTGCCTTGGGGTCGGCCGCGGACACGGCAGTCTCAAATAATCGGGTCAGGAATGCGCGGTCGCGAGGATCGATCATGGCTGCTTCATAGTGATTTGACGAACCACTGCCAGCTCCTGCGACACCAGCATTGAAAACGCCTGCCTACGGGACCCGATATGCGTGCAAAATACCATATCGCCCTATTTAGTGACTACTCAGATGCTTGTCCGATTGTTGATGGTCCACGAATGGTAATTCGCCGCGAAACGCCCCATTCGGCAGCAACAGCATCCGCGATGTCGCGGCCGAAATGCGTCTTGATGTATTCCGCGGCAAATGCGCTTTTTGCTTCCAGAATCAATTCGCCGTCAATTTCGTTGGCAATTAACGGCGCAATCCAGGCCCCGTGTTGTGTTGGAAATCGATGCTCCAGGTTCAAATTCACGGCTTCCCAGCCGCTGGCGCTTGTCTTTCGTCGGGTCGCGCGAACCGCGTCGAGCCGAATAACCCGGTCACCCCCTGGTTTCAGCTCGCGCATTCTGTCGACGAAATCTTGACCCAACAGAGGCCAATACTGCTCCGTCAACTCGCAAATCCGCAGCGTATTCAGGCGATAGGCTGCAACTCTGCCCCGTACGCCTTGTCGCGAGCAGATCAAGATACCAGTCTCTAACCATCGCTTTACTTCGCGTTTGACCGTTCTTGACCCAATGCCCCAAAGCGTCGCCATTTCCTTTTGGCCGATGCTGAGTTCGTCTCTGCGCCAATTGTATCGCGCGGTTATCAACGAACAAAGCCGCATCATGGCAACCTGATCGCGGGCCGATCCGTTCAGCCCAGCAATCGTAATTGCCGTAAGGATATCGTATTTGACGGCACCAGAACCTGGGCCGACCAGCCGCCTGTTGTCCATTGCAGAACCATGCTTTGCCTCATCGCGATCGATTTCTTTGAATCGATTCTCTATGTTTGGATAGACGCACGAAGTCCCGTAATCTGTCAAGTCCATGGAATTTACGGGATAAAAAATTACTCTAAGAATTATTGGTTAATAGGTGAAGTGGGACTCTCTGCGAGTCACCATATACTCAATCTCATGACACCACATAAGTCAAAGGGTGTATTCCTGTGACACCAAATATAGTCAGATGCGAATTCTTGACACATTTAAGAGAACAGCAAAAAGTAATTTTGCAGATTTGAGAAAATCCCGTTATTAGATAAATCGAGGCAAAAAACACGAGAATGTCGGGCATGAGAGATTTCAGCGACCTTCAATCCATGAACGAGCGCAGCTTGGCACAGCAGGCCGTTGTGCGTAAAGCGACCTTTGATCCGGGCGAAGTAAAAGCCCTGAGGCCGTTTTCGATATGGGAAATATCGACTTTCATGTTCGGCGTCCCTGCGGACACTTTGCGAAAGAAACTCTCGGATGATCCTTCTTTGCCGCAAGGAACTGTCGAGGAGGACGGTCGACAGCGTTGGTTTTTGCTGGAGGAGATCAACGAGTTGCGTCGGCGCCTCAGATTTCGGGGCCGATCATTTTTGCCTGAGCGGCCTAAAGGTCGTGCGATGCGAATTGCGGTATCCAACTTCAAGGGCGGTGTCGGAAAGACTGTCGTTGCGCAGCATTTGGCGAATGCGGCCGCGCTCGACGGTTATCGGGTTTTGTGTATCGATTTCGATCCGCAGGCAACGCTGACGCACTCTATGGGACTTGTGGAAGTCAAGGAATGGAACACAGTTTGGGGGATCATGTGCCGCGATCTTTGCCGTGAAGCGGACAGGATCATGGGATCCTATGATGACGCGGCAGATTGCCCCTACCCTGCGTCTGATGAACTGCCAGAGGACGTTCAGTCGATCGGAGCGCAAAGAGTTCAGGATTTCATCCTGCCGACATGCTGGCCAACGATTGACCTGATCCCGTCCTGTGCCAACGCGGCTTTCGTCGAGTTTGCCAGCGCGCAATACCGGGCATTGCACAAGGCCTGGAGTTTTTTTGGCTGCGTGTCCCGTTACCTGGATGAATTGCCGGATGACCAGTACGATCTCATTATTTTCGATTGCCCGCCGGCCATCGGATATCAGTCACTAAATGCGGCTTTTGCTGCAGATATTCTCTATATTCCATCCGGGCCGGGCTATTGGGAATACGACTCGACCACTAGCTATCTCGGACAACTTGGCGACGCGATGGAAGACATCGCGGAGGGGTTTGGTCCGTTGGCTGCGGACGCGGGGCTATTAATTCCGAAAACATATACCGATATTCGGGTGCTGATGACGCGTTTCGAGGCGGCTAATCCATTGCATCAGGCGATGATGGATGCGTTCCGGAATGTATTCGGGGCCGACGTTTGCCAGAATCCGATCGAAATGACACGTGCAGTTGAGCAGTCGGGCCGGTTTCAAATGTCGGTTTATGAACAGGATTACCGGCAGATGACGCGCGAAACATGGAAGCGCGCGCGTGGAAGTTTCGACCGGGCGTATGACGAGTTCAAGTCGACAGTGCTAAAGGCCTGGGTTGCGCGCGAAGAGGAGTGAGGCAATGGCAAGACGGAACAAATTCGGCATCGAGGCCCCAGAAATGAAATCGAACGCACCACGAGTTCGTTCGGTGGGCCCGATGGGTGCGGCAGTGCGCGAAGCGGCAGAGGATCTGCAAGCCGCGACGGATGCCAAAGTGGAAGCGCGACGCAAGAACGCTGAAGACGCACGCGAGTTCCGAACGGCCAAAGAAGAGGGCAGGGTGCTTGCCAATGTGGCGCTGACAGAGATCAGCACAGATGCTTTGCCTCGGGATCGAATGGATCTCGAGAGTATCGCCGGATCGGTGGAGATGGAGGAGTTGAAGGCCTCGATCCGTGCTCGTGGCCAAAAGGAACCGGTGGAGCTGTTTCGCGACGACACTGGGGCCCTTCAATTGAAGAAAGGCTGGCGGCGCTTGACGGCACTGCGACAGCTATTCGCTGAAACCGGAGACGACGCATATTCGATCATCGTTGCGCGGATTGAAGGCGGCGAAAGCGGGCGGCTCGACCGCTATATCGACATGGTCGAGGAGAACGTTGTTCGCGAAGACTTGTCGTTTGCCGAAATGGCCCAGGTTGCGCTGATCGCCGCGGCGGATCCAAGTGTTTCCGAAGATGATCCCGAGGTTCTGGTGAACCGTCTTTATGCTTCGCTGCACAAGATGAAACGGTCTTATGTTCGCTCGTTCGTTTACCTGCTGAGCGAACTCGGCGAGAGCCTTAAGTTCCCAAAGGATGTCTCGAGAAACGTCGGATCAGATGCTGCCCGACGGCTTCAGAAAGAAGGCGGGGCAGGGGAGCTGAAGATGGCACTGGAGCGTTGCGCAGATGCGTTGCAGCAGTATGTCGTGCTGCGTGAATTCGTCGACAAATCGAATGCTACGAGGAAACCAGCAAAGCGGCCCCTGACGCGCGCCGGCGAGAAGTTCGAGTTTCGCGTCGGCGGCACGAAAGTAACGGCCCGGAAGGGGGAATGCAGGATCGTTAGTGGCGCGGATTTCGCGCGCATACCGAAAGACAAGTTAGAGAGCGCCGTCCGCGCATTCGAGGCTGCGCTTGAGGCAGAGTAACCCACGGGTTACCTTTATTTTTCTCCACAATATCATATACTTACAGGATAGGTATATGGACTACAGGAGCGAATCATACATCGCTCGGGTATTCTCGTGAGTCATTTCCACGGGGTTTCCGCCAGTGGAAGGATCGCGCAAGGCCGCGTCGACCAATGCCTCGACATCTGGATTGCTCACACCAAGCTCTGTCAGCGATTTGGGGATCGCCATGCTGTCGTTGAGATTGTCGACAAAGGCGCAGAACCCGTCGAATCCCCCATCGATCCCAAGATATGCGGCCACGCTGTCGAACTTGCCGCGAATGGCGTCCGCATTGAACTTTAGAACTGTTGGCATGAAGACCGCGTTGGTCGTCCCGTGATGCGTGCGGTGATTGGCGCCAATCGGATGGCTGAGGGCATGAATGGCGCCCAGACCCTTTTGAAAAGCGGTGGCACCCATCGCTGCGGCGCTCATCATGTTTGCCCGGGCCTCGATGTCTGATCCATCAGCGTAGGCACGGGGAAGGTTGTCTTTCACCAGCCGCATTCCCTCCAACGCTATGCCTTGCGACATCGGGTGATAATGCGGGCTGGAGAACGCTTCGACGCAGTGGGCGAAGGCATCCAGACCCGTCCCGGCGGTGACGAATTTTGGCATTCCGACGGTAAGCTCGGGATCACAAATGACGATTGTTGGCAGCATTTTCGGATGGAAGATGATCTTTTTCTCGCCCGCCGCTTCGTTGGTAATGACCGACGCCCGCCCAACCTCCGAACCCGTACCGGCCGTCGTCGGTACGGCGACAATTGGATCAATGCCATCGGCATCGGCGCGGGTCCACCAATCGCCGATATCTTCAAAGTCCCAAATCGGTCGGGTCTGGCCGGACATGAACGCTAGCGTTTTTCCGAGATCCAGCCCCGATCCGCCACCAAAGGCGATGACGCCGTCAAATCCGCCGTCACGGTAAACGCGCAGGCCCCCATCGACGTTGCTATCCGACGGGTTGGGATCGACGTCGGCGAACATTGCCCGCTCGAACCCGTCAGCCTCCAAGAGATCCAATGTCTGGCTCGTGATATCCATCTCGGACAACCCGCGATCTGTCACCAGGAGCGGCTTGGTTATGCCGGCAGCGCGCAGGGCGTCTCCAATTTCCTTGATGCGTCCTGGGCCAAAGCGAACGGCAGTTGGGTAGGACCAGTTTGCAGTGAGCGTCATAGGTGTCACGCCTTCTTTAGGTGATATGATTTTGGCCTTGTTAGAGACTGATAAGCCAGCTTTGAAAGCCCTGCACCGCGGCCGGTGTCCTTGCATCCGGTCCAGCAAAGCGCGGGGTCAAGATAATCGCAACGGTTCATGAAAACGGTTCCGGTTTCGATTAGATCACCGATGCGCTCGGCGGCGAGGGCGTCTTGTGTCCAGACGCTGGCGGTCAGTCCAAATCGGGAATCGTTCATCAGCCGCACGGCTTCAAAATCATCCTCGACCGGCATGATGCCAACGATCGGCCCGAAGGTTTCGTCGCGCATGACGGCCATATCATGGTTAACACCGGTCAGAACCTGAGGTGTGACATAAGTCCCCTTGCCGTCGTCGGCCGCCATCTGCGACACGTGGGCGGTTGCACCTTGGGACACGGCATCGGCCATCTGGGCGCGCACGACATCTGCAAACCGCTGGTTGGCCATGGGTCCAAGCGTGGTTTCCGGGTCAAGCGGATTGTCAAGGACTTGCGCACCGGCCCAAGTAACGGATTTTTCGACAAAAGGCTCAAATAGTGACTGTTCCACGTAAATCCGCTCGATACCGCAGCAACACTGACCAGCGTTGAAGATCGCGCCGTCCATCAACGTATCGACTGCAGCATCGAGATCGGCGTCAACACGAACATATCCCGGATCCTTGCCACCAAGTTCGGTTGAAACAGGGATGAACGTGCCTGCCGCGGCACGCTCCATTGCTTGCCCTCCGCCGACCGATCCGGTGAAATTCACGAAATCCACCGCCCGCTCGGCGATCAGGGCGGAGGTCGTATCGTGATCAAGGACGACGTTTTGGAAAACGTCTTCTGGCACGCCGGCCTCGTGGAAGGCTTCGGCCAGCCTTTCGCCGACCTGAAGTGTTTGCTGGGCGTGTTTCAAGATCACAGTGTTTCCGGCGATCAGGGCCGGGGCGATCGTGTTGATCGCGGTCATATAGGGATAGTTCCAGGGCGCAACCACGAGCACGACACCCCAAGGGACGCGTTTGATCACACGGTGGAAGGTCTCGCTGTCCTCGATGACATTCGGCGCAAGGCTCTCGGCGGCAACTTCCGCCATATACTGCACGCGTTCGTTGAAGCCGCCGAATTCGCCGCCGTAACGGATCGGACGGCCCATTTGGTGCGCGAGCTCCGGGGCCATTTGATCAGTGGTTTGACCGATGATTTCGGTGGCTTTCAGAACCAGTGCGATGCGGTCCTCGACAGGTTTGGACGCCCATTCGCCCCTGGCGGCCCGTCGAGCCTTGGTGGCGGCGGCGAAAGCACCATCGCGGCTAAGCGTTTCGCGGCTGAGATAAACCGAGCCGTCGATGGGGGAGATGAGGTCAAATGTTTTGGTCATGGATCTGCTCGTCGCTCCCTGCGTTTTCAATCTCTGCATTCAGGCTCGAGATTAGTATTTTGAGTTCACCTGTTGGGTCGCGTTCCCAAACGATCAAAGAAGTGCCTTTTTCGGTCTGCGGCGAACCGCCAGCCGGGTCGAGAACTTCACCTGAATAGGCAACAAGGCACCAGGGCGCTTCTGGTGAACCGCCGTGCCGGAGCATTTCCATGCGTTTGTTGGCCTCGGGTGTCTCAAACCACTCGCGGTGAGTGGCGCATACGGCGTCGCGGCCAATGGCGGTGGGCCCGAACGGCGAAATAATCTGGCCAGACTGAGCGTAAGCATCAGCGCAGGCGAGCGCATCGCCGGCGTCATACTTCCGGGTATATTCATCGAGTTGGTTCTGTATTTCTTCGCGAATAGTCAATCTCAAGCCCTTTCAAACCCCCGCGCGATTTCCCAGTCGGTGATGACCTTGTCAAACTCTTCCTGTTCGACTTCGGCCATGCGGGTGTAGTGGTCAACAACCCAGGCGCCCATGGATGTCCGCAGCATCTCAGAGCCCCTGAGTGCCTCTGTGGCGGCTCTAAGCGTCGATGGTATCTCGGGGACGTCGTCCATCCCGTAGACGTCGCCTGTGACCGGCGCTGCAAGGCTGAGGCCCTCGTCAATACCAGACAAACCGGCGGCTAGCTGGGCTGCGCAGGCGAGGTAGGGGTTGATGTCTGAGCCCGGAATTCTGCATTCGATGCGCACGCCCTTGGTTCCGTCGCCCACGAGGCGATACCCCGCGGTTCGATTATCGACGCTCCAGGCGATTTTTGTGGGTGCGAAAGTGCCGGGCAGGAAGCGTTTGTAGCTGTTGACGTAAGGTGCCAGGAAGACGGTGATGTCAACGGAATATTTCAGTAGCCCCGCGACGTAGGAATTCATCGTGTCGGACATCGCAAGATCGGCGGTGTCGTCGTGAAATGCGTTTTCATCGCCCTGGAACAGCGACTGGTGGATATGCGCCGCACTGCCGACCCTGTCATGATGCCATTTCGGCAGGAAGGTGGCGGCGTGGCATTGCGCGTGGGCGATCTCTTTCACCGCCTGCTTCGCCAGCGTGTGGTGATCCGCGGCGAGGAGGGCGCTAGCGTAGCGAATATTCAACTCTTCCTGTCCGGTTTCCGCCTCGCCCTTCGAGTTTTCGACCGGCACGCCGGCTTCAACCAGCAAATTGCGGATCGGGCGCATAACGTGCTCTTCCTTCGTGGTTTGAAGGATGTGGTAGTCCTCGTTGTAGCCGCTGATGGGGGCCAGATCGCGGAACCCACCGCGCCGAATGTCGTCGAAGGATTGTTCGAACAGGAAAAACTCCAGCTCGGTCGCCATCATCGGTGTGAACCCCATCGCTTCGGCGCGTTTGATCTGTTCCTTCAGGATCTGGCGCGGCGCGTGGGGCACGGGCGCGTGGGTGTGATGGTCGAGAATATCGCACAAAACCAGCGCGGTGCCGTCCAGCCACGGAATCCGGCGCAGCGTCGACAAGTCAGGGTGCATGACATAGTCGCCATAGCCCGCCTCCCAACTCGTGGAGGCATAGCCGTCGGGGGTACCCATCTCGAGATCGGTGGCCAGCAGGTAGTTGCAGCAGTGGGTTTCCTGCCAAGCGCTTTCCAGGAAATTCGACACATGGAAGCGCTTACCCATCAACCGGCCCTGCATATCGACAAGGCAAACGAGGACGGTGTCGATGGCGCCGCTCTTGGCTTCGGCTTCGAGTGTTTCGAGTGACAACAGACCTGTCATTTCTGCCCCCCGGGGTTAGTTCGATCGGGTATCGGTTATCATTTCAGTCACGAGCCGCGTTTCCAGCACCTGACCGCTCCGATAGAGGATCGGATAGGCGATCGCGGCAATATGGCCATAAAGCTCGCGGAGCGACCGCAGGGTTTCAAGATGCACGTCGCTGGAGGCAAAGCTGTCTGACTGGCCGCGTTCCAGCCGCTTGAGGTGCGCTTTACGGCTGGATCTTTCCCGGCGTTTGACCTCGGCCTTGTCGAGAACCAGGCGCCGCGCCGCTTCGATGTCATCGACCAGCAGAACATGCCGCGCCAGGCCAAAGCCCGCCAGAACCAGGGCGTGAAGCTCGGCCAGTTCGTTTTGACCAGGTTCTGAAAACTGCACGCCGGACTTGTGTTTTTCCTGTGCCAGCCCGGTCATGCGTTTTGCAACCAGGTCGCCCGCGGCTTCGACCCGAATGGCGTATTCAAGCAGCGCGCGCGACTGCTTGAGTTGCGGTTTGTCCAACTGTTCGCGAGCACTTTCCGCCATAAATCGGCGAAGGTTGGTAAAAAGCTCGTTCACCCGGGCGTCGCGGTTGCGGACCGCCTCAATTGCGCCGGGTGTGTTGGTCTCGTAGAGCGCCATGATGGGCCGGTACATGCGCTCGACCTCCTCGAGCATCTGCAGAATCTCTTGCCGGATTGCCGATAGCGCCGCCAGAGCATCATCGCCTGCCGGGCGGTCGAATGCGCTGAGCGGGTCGTCGAGGGCGGATGCAAGCTCGGTGTCAGGCGCGGGTCCCGGCATCAAGGCGAGAATCGGCGCCTCAAAGAGACGCGATAACGGGACGAAGGCGAGTACAAGAAGCAAATTGAAGCCGATGTGGATCAGGATCAGCGATGTTGAGGCACTGGCAAACATCAGTGCGTCGGTGAGGTCGGCGGCCCCGATCAGAAAAAGCGCCGCAAGGGCAGCGCTTCCCCGAAGCAGTGCATTGGCGATCGGAATGCGGCGCGGTTCAATGTCCATGTCGCGCGTCAGCCAGACCGGAATCAAGGCACTGCCCAGATTTGCCCCGATAACAATCGAGAGCCCGGCGTCGAAGGGCAGGGCGCCGGTTTGAACCAGAGCGACGCACATCAAAATTGCGGCGACACTGGAGTGAAGGACCAGGGCCAAGGCAGCGCCGATCAGGAATCCAGTCAGCATGTCCGCCCCGATATAGTCGGCGACCGCGGGAAGGAATGTGCTGTCGCGAAGCGGCGCCACGGCCTCGCGCAGCAAGTCCAGCGAGACGAGGATTAATGCGAGGCCGAGAATGATGCGGCCAATTATCCGAAGTTGCGGGCTATCGGATTTGAGATAGAGCCAGCCCCCGACGACCAAAAGGATCGGCTGCAACCATTGCAGATCAAGCGACAGGAACTGGATCACCAGTGCAGATCCGAGATCGGCGCCGAGCAGTGCCGCAAGCCCGGTTGGAAACCCGAGCATGCCTGTCGCTACAAATCCGCAAAGCAGAAGCGCCACAGCCGCGGCGCTTTGAAGCATAACCGCCAATCCCATCCCGTATGCGGCGGCGGCGGAGGTTGACCCATGCCCAGTCAGGTATCGGGCAAAGTGTTGACCGAAGCGGCGCTCGACACCTGACCGAACCAAACCGACTGCGAACAGCAGCAGCATGACCGCGGCGAAGATCTGCAATATAAAGCCGACGATAGCCATGGCGGAGGTGTTGCGCCTTCGATTGTAGTCCGGTTACCGCGGACGAAAATACCGTGCGGCCCCGGAGTTCAACCCCGGGGCGCCTGGTTTTTTGGCTTTAAGTATACCGATACGGCCGGCCGGCCTTTTCCATATCGGCGTTGTACTGCTTGAAGATCTCGACGACTTTGGCCTTGGTCGGGCTTTCCGCCGCGATCTCATCCCAGAAAACGCGCGCGGCCGTTTCGACGGTGGCCCATTCGCTGTCTGGGATCGACGTCAACTCCATCTTGGGACCGTTCACGCGCAACGCGGCTTCGCCGCCCCAATACCACCACTGGCGGTAGTAGTGCGACTGTTCGCAGCAGACTTCAAACAGGGTTCGGAGATCTTCAGGCAATTCGTTCCAGCGATCCTGGTTGGCGAAGAAATGCCCAATCCATGCGCCCGAGATGTTGTTGGTAAGGAAGTAATTCGTCACGTCCGCCCAGCCAACGGTGTAGTCTTCCGTGATGCCGGACCAGGCGACGCCGTCAAGCTCTCCGGTTTGAACCGCAACTTCGATGTCCTCCCAGGGTAGGGTGACCGGCACGACTCCAAATTGGGTCAGAAAGCGACCTGCAGTCGGGAAGGTGAAGACGCGCTTGCCCTCGAGGTCGGCCAGGCTGTTGATCGGATCTTTGGTTGCGAAATGACAAGGATCCCAGCTTCCGGCAGAGACATGTTTGACGCCGACCTTGGCGTATTCCTCTTCCCATATCTCCTTCAGTCCGTACTGGCCAAAAAGCACCGGTACATCGAGCGAGTATCGTGAGCCAAAGGGGAAATAGCCACCGAAGACCGTGACTTCGGTGGGCGAGGCCATCGAGTCGTCGTCGGACTGCACAGCGTCGATTGTGCCCCTTTGAAGGGCTTGGAACAATTCACCGGTCGGAACGAGTTGGTCGGAATAAAAAACCTCGATCTGCATCCGGTCGCCGGCGATGGTGTTGAACCGCGCGATTGCCGGGTCAAGCACATGTTCGGCCAGAGCCGGCCCGGCGTAGGTCTGCATCCGCCAGGTGATGGTCGACTGCGCAATGGCAGGTGTGGCAAGTGCAGCAGCGGGAGCCGCGACCGCCGCGACTTTTAGGAACTTACGTCTTGTGGTCATATCAAGTCCTCTCCTTTTGAATTGATAATTGCCCCGTTTTTCGGAGTCTTTTTATCGTTAATTTCCATAGACATATCCCGGAAGCCAAAGGGCTATTTCCGGGAACATCATCACAATGGTAAGCGCGCCGACCATGACAAACACGAACGGGATAATTGAAGTGTAGATGTCGCGCAGGGTGATCTCGGGCGGGGCCATCGCGCGCATCAGAAAGAGGTTATAGCCAAAGGGCGGCGTCATGTAGGCGATCTGAGTCGTGATCGTATAAAGGACACCATACCAGATCAAATCAAAGCCGAGCGCATTCACCAGCGGCACATAAAGCGGCGCGACAATCACCAGCATCGCCGTGTCGTCGAGAAAGGTGCCCATCAGGATGAAGGAAAGCTGCATCAGGATAAGGATCATCCAGGGGTTAAGACCGAGCCGTTCGGTAAAGAGGTTTTCGATCGCGCGCACCGCGCCGAGGCCATCGAACACCGCCCCAAATGCCAGGGCGGCAAGGATGATCCACATGAACATGCAGGAAATACCGAGAGTATTTCGAACCGAGTTTTCAAAAACCTCGCGCGTCATGCGTCCTTTGACGACGGCGGCGGCGAACGCGGCGACTGCGCCGATGGCCGAGCTTTCGACGAGCGATGTCCAGCCGTTCACGAAAGGCACCATCATCGAGAAGAATATGAAGAGCGGCAGCAGTCCGGCGCGCAGGAGACGCAGTTTTTCGCCCATCGGCATGTCGCGATCTTCAGCCGGTAATACCGGTCCGAGCGACGGGGTGATCCGGCAGCGAATAACGATGTAGATGATGAACATGCCCGCCATCATCAGACCGGGTATTACGCCCGCGAGCCAAAGCTGGCCCACAGGCTGGCGCGCGATCATCGCGTAAAGCACCAGCACGACGGACGGCGGCACTAAGATTCCAAGCGATGATCCGGCCTGGATCACACCGGTCACCATGCGCTTGTCGTAGTTGCGCCTGAGAAGCTCGGGCAGGGCGATGGTTGCCCCGATGGCCATGCCGGCGACCGACAGCCCGTTCATGGCACTGATCAAAACCATCAGACCGATGGTTCCGA